>Ga0207695_10007128_pt1 | contig 14312 bp, 10 predicted proteins | sample KBSC54metaG_FD_184354 | JGI IMG/M metagenome (GOLD analysis project Ga0207695, IMG submission 184354) | Corn rhizosphere microbial communities from Kellogg Biological Station, Michigan, USA - KBS C5-4 metaG (SPAdes) (version 2) | ecosystem: Host-associated > Plants > Roots > Rhizosphere > Soil... | reverse complement strand
GGACCAATCGCACAGTGCCATCTCTATTGAAGAAGCGCTCGAAGAGCTTAATTGATCATCCGCACATTAATCAAACGTCTGTAATATTCCAAATGCCCATTTAGGGTGTTAGGTTGTTTTTATTTACCTTTGTTTTATGATTGAATTGCCGGTAGTCCCTGCTAACCAAATGCAACGTAAGCCAGATTGGCTGAGGGTGAAGCTTCCTGTGGGAAAAGAATATGCGCATGTACGTAATTTGGTGGATACTCATAAGCTCCACACCATTTGTGAGAGCGGCAATTGCCCCAACATGGGTGAATGCTGGGGGGCAGGCACGGCAACTTTTATGATACTTGGTAACATCTGCACCCGCTCCTGTTCTTTTTGCGCGGTTGCTACAGGCAGGCCGTTGGCTGTTGACCTTGACGAACCTAATCGTGTTGCCAACTCAGTAAAATTGATGCAGGTGAGACATTGCGTAATAACCTCGGTTGACCGCGATGACCTGAAGGACGGCGGATCCATTATTTGGGCTGAAACCATCAATGCTATTCGCCGTGAAAGTCCTGAAACTACACTGGAAACTTTACTACCCGACTTTAGGGGCATTTGGGAAAACCTGGAACGTGTATTGGCTGTTCGTCCTGAAGTAGTATCTCATAACCTCGAAACAGTTCGCCGCCTGACCAAGGAAGTCCGCATACAAGCAAAATATGACCGCAGCTTAGAATGCTTAAGACACATTTCACAAGCCGGCTTACGAACCAAGTCAGGTATTATGCTTGGCTTAGGTGAAACAGAAGAAGATGTGATTGAAGCCATGCAAGATTTGTTTGATGCCGGGGTTCATATCCTTACCCTCGGTCAATACCTGCAACCAACCCGCAGTCACCATCCCGTGATTGACTGGATACATCCCGATCAGTTTGCCCATTACAAGGAAATCGGTTTAGAGATGGGTTTCAAATATGTAGAAAGCGGTCCGCTGGTGCGCTCGTCATACCATGCTGAAAAACACCTTTTCGAAATTTAATAGTAGGAATAACTATTATTAGCCGTCTTTATAGGGAGTAAGCCAGTCGGTCTTGACGCATTTGATGCTTATAAAACCTCTAAAGTCATCAGAGAAATTGGATATATTGCTTTTAACAGATACCTGCTGTATATCTTGAACGCCGCGGCTGCGGCAAATCCTGATAATTTCTTTTTGTAACAAACCTGTCTTATTCTAACAAATTGGTATGCATAATGCCATCGAAATGTTAATTATTGTTAAAAAACAAAAATTCCTTATACGATGTTGTAACAAAAGGCGTACTAGAACAGTCTTTTAGACAAAACCACAGTAAGAGTATTCGTTCTTTATAAGATCAGTTAATATATTAATTAAAAAAGCGAGCGGACAATACTACGGTCGCTTTTTTTATGCCATTAACTTTGCAATTGTAACAGGTAATTGAGTGATCAAGCGTCCCGGCAACACTACATGCATACGGTTTGGTAAAGCTAGTTCATCGCCAGCCTTCCCATGAATATAGTTGCCAATAATACAAGCATCTTCAGGAGAGTATTTTTGAGCTAATAATGCGGTAATAATACCGGTCAACACATCGCCCATGCCGCCACTAGCCATAGCTGCGTTGCTCGTTGAGTTGAAGAAGAGCTTACCGTCGGGTGTAATGCTTATGGTATAATCGTTTTTCAGGACTATATAAATGCCATGTTCCTGCGCCATATTGATGCCGGTTTGCAGGCGCTGCCACCAATTGGTATGTTCACCAAACAGGCGGTCAAACTCTTTCATATGCGGCGTTATTATACTTCCTTTTGGAATATGTCGCCATAAGCTCAAATTCATTGAAAGCAGGTTAAGTGCATCTGCATCAATTACAATAGGCTTGTCATAGGTTTTCAAAAGTCCAACTAACAAAGCTAAAGTATCTTTATCTTTTCCGATACCTGGCCCTATTGCGACGGTGCTGAACTTTTCCCATTCAATTTCGGGTTCTTCATCCTTGTTTCTCACGATGGCCATTATTTCAGGATGATAGCTATTGAGCGCAACCAACCCACTTTGTGGAATGCAAGCCGTAGTCAATCCCGAACCGGTATAGGCGCATGCCGACGCGCATAACAACGCAGCACCCATAGTCTCATCTGCTCCCGCGATGATCAGCGAGTGACCATAAGTTCCTTTATTGCTAAATCGATGACGCGGTTTCAATCTTTTGCGAATATCTTTTTCCTCTACCAGCTGATATGGTGAATCCAATGATCGGATAAATTGTTCATTGATGCCAATATTAACGGCCTCCCAGCAATGAATATACGGGCCTGATTCCGGTAACAGGAAATTGATCTTCGGCTGTTGAAAGGTGATCACCAGATCGGATTTCAATACCGATGCTTCCGGATCGGTTACACCTTCACTGAAAAAGCCTGTCGGCACATCCACTGCAACTACGGTTTTATTTAGGTTGTTCAGGTAGTTTACTAATCGTTTATAATCACCTTCAAGTGGTTTATTGAGTCCTGTGCCCAGTAGTGCGTCGATAATAATGGTGCTGTTTTCTTCCGGTAAGTCTTCGCCGGGTTTGATCTCGAAAATGTTGACACCGGCCGGAATCAGGCTATGCAGATTGGTATTAAAATCATCAGACGACCGCGCGGAGAATGAGGCTATTTTAACGTCGACCTTCTGATAACTATGGTCCTTTAACATGCGGGCAATAGCGAGGCCGTCACCACCATTGTTGCCAGTTCCACAATACACTGCAATGCTTTGAAATTTATCCGGGAAATGATTAACGAACCAGCCTACGAAAGCTTTGGAGGCTCGTTCCATCAGGTCGATGGAAGCGATGGGTTCGTGCTCAATAGTATAGGCGTCCGCTTCGCGGATCTGTGAGGAAACAAGCAAAGGAAGCATAATAAATAAAGGTAGGAATTATAACATTTGTTTGGACATCATAAGCGGTTTAACCACACGATGGATACTGTTAAGTTATTTCGATCCTGATCTTATTCCCATTTCCTTCTTCAGAAACTGCCCGGTAAAGCTCTCCTTCACTTTGCACAGTCCTTCCGGTGTTCCACTGAACAGTATTTTGCCGCCACCAGAGCCGCCTTCAGGCCCCAGATCGATTACATGATCTACTACTTTTATTACGTCCAGGTTATGTTCGATCACCAACACGGTGTTGCCTTTATCTACCAGCTGATTCAATACGCCCAACAATACGTTAATGTCCTCGAAATGTAACCCCGTAGTCGGTTCATCCAGAATATAAAAGGTATTACCGGTGTCTTTTTTAGAAAGCTCGGTTGCCAGTTTTACGCGCTGGGCTTCACCGCCCGATAGGGTTGTAGATGCTTGTCCGAGCGTGATATACCCCAAACCTACATCGAACAATGTTTTTATTTTACGGTAGATAGATGGAATATGCTCAAAAAACTCACAAGCAGTTTCGATACTCATATCCAGTACATCGCTGATGGATTTTCCGCGATAACGTACTTCCAGCGTTTCACGATTATATCTTCTGCCACCGCATTCTTCACATGGCACCTGCACATCCGGCAAAAAGTTCATCTCGATCACTTTCATACCAGCACCCTGGCAGGTTTCGCAGCGCCCGCCTTTTACGTTAAATGAGAACCGCCCCGGTTTATAGCCCCTGATCTTTGATTCTGGTAATTGCACATAAAGATTACGAATATCAGAGAATACACCCGTATACGTAGCCGGGTTTGAGCGCGGTGTACGCCCTATTGGTGTCTGGTCAATCTCGATCACTTTATCGATATTCTCTAAACCCTCAATCGATTCATAAGGCAACGGTTGTTTCTTTGCCCTAAAAAAATGATGGTTCAGAATAGGATATAAGGTCTCGGTAATTAGGCTTGATTTACCGCTGCCTGATACACCGGTGATGCCAATAAGTTTGCCTAAAGAAAAATCGACTGATACTTTTTTCAAATTATGCCCGGTAGCTTTTTTGAGCGATAATAACTTCCCATTACCGGCACGTCTTATTTTCGGTATTTCGATCTGCTTTTCGCCATTCAGGTAGGAAGTTGTCAGAGTATGCTTGCCCATTAACTCTTTAGGTGTGCCTTGCGCCACGATTTCACCGCCATGTACGCCGGCAGCAGGCCCCATATCGATCACATGATCAGCTTCAAGGATCATATCTTTATCATGTTCCACTACCAGAACCGTATTACCCAGGTCACGCAGGTTTTTAAGCGCGTGGATCAACCGCTCGTTATCCCGTTGGTGCAGGCCAATGCTCGGCTCATCCAGGATATACATCACATTCATTAGTTGCGAGCCAATTTGCGTTGCCAGGCGGATACGTTGTGCTTCACCACCCGAAAGTGTCCTTGCTGTACGATCGAGCGTTAAATAACTCAGACCTACATCCAGCAGGAAAACAATGCGTGCTCGTATCTCTTTCAATATCTCTTTGGCGATGGTATTCTGACGTTCATTCAATCTGTCTTCAAGGTTGGTAAACCATTCATCAAGCGCACGGATGTCCATGCAGGCCAGCTCGAAGATATTCTTACGGTCGATCTTAAAATGCAGTGACTCTTTTTTCAGTCGCGCACCTTCGCAAACCGGACAGGTCTTCAGCACGCGGTAGTTTTCCATGTCGTCCTCGCCGCGGCGTTCTTGTTGTTCTTCCAGCATACGTATGATGCCGTCAAAGCTGATCTGGTAATTCTGCACGTTCCACTTATTGTACTCTACCGCCACAGTGATCATTTCCTGCGAACCATTCAGGATGATGTCCAGTGTTTCTTTTGGCAGCTTTTCTATCGGTGTAGATAAGGAGAATTCATATTTTTTAGCCAATGCTTTCAGCACCTGGAATATCCAGGTTTCACGGTATTCACCCAGTGGAGCTAAACCGCCGTTGATGATGCTCAGCTTCGGATTAGGGATAACCGACTTCTCATCCACCTCAAAAATATAACCCAAACCATCGCACTTTCCGCAGGCGCCATAGGGCGAGTTGAACGAAAATGTATTTGGCTGCGGCTCATCATAAGAGATACCTGATACCGGGTCCATCAGGTATTTGCTGTAGTAAAATACATTGTTATCCTTATCGGCTATGCGGATAATGCCTTTGGCGATCTTTAAAGCTGATTGTATGGAAGTATGCAAACGTTTATGATCTTTATCGCTGATCACCAGACGGTCAACAACAATATCAATATCATGAATTTTATAACGGTCAACCTGCATTTTTGGCTCAACGTCGACAATAGCGCCATCTATCCAAACCTTCAGGTAACCCTGTTTGCGTATTTGCTCAAAGAGTTCGCGGTAATGTCCTTTTCGGCCTTTTACTACTGGAGCCAGGATATTTACCGGTTGTCCGTCGAATTTCTCAGTGATCGTTTTTAATATCTGATCTTCCGACATACGCTCCATCTTCTCGCCTGTCACATAGGAATAAGCTTCACCTGCGCGGGCATACAGCAGCCGCATAAAGTCATATATCTCTGTGATCGTACCGACTGTTGATCGCGGGTTTTTGCTGGTTGTTTTTTGCTCAATGGCAATTACGGGACTCAAGCCTGAGACCTTATCTACATCCGGACGCTCCATGCCACCCATAAACTGGCGCGAGTAGGCCGAAAATGTTTCCATGTAACGGCGTTGTCCTTCGGCATAAATGGTATCAAAGGCCAGTGATGATTTGCCGCTCCCGCTCAACCCAGTAACTACCACTAGTTTGTTGCGCGGAAAAGAGACATCAATGTTTTTTAAATTATGTACCCGGGCGCCGTACACTTCCACTTCACTTTGCTCGCCCAGATCGACAGGTTTTGTAATCATATATAAATTAATTGACCAAACAGGTGGCCTTCTAAGTTAATGATTTTACTAAATTAATTAGTATTATGATATTGTCAGGAGTAAAATTCAATAATGACACTAGTATGTCAGCGGGTCATTTTTTGATGGTGCAAAGGTACATAAAAAAAGCCGGTTTGCTCTAAGCAAAACCGGCTTTATAGTGCTCCGTAAATGATTACGATTTAGTTGTCAAACGCCATTAAATCTGTAGGTTCCAGATTGGCGATCAATGATTGTTTATTGATCTTATAACCGTATAGCTCGGGTTGTTCTATCACCTGTTTCATGGCGATGATCCGGTACATATATGATCCCGTTTCAGGGTTAAAATGCATCCGGAAATAGTTGGCCCTTGCTTGTCTTTGCTCCCTTAGGGCTTTTTCCATTTTTATCTCGCCAACATTATAGGCTGCTGCCGCCAATGTCCAGCTATGGAATTCAGCATACAGCTCTCTGATGTATTTGCAAGCTGCAATGGTCGATTTTCGCACACTGTACCGCTCATCCCTTCCGTCACCTACTTTCAGGCCATAGGTGCGTGCCGTGCCGGGCATAAACTGCCACCAGCCTGCTGCACCTGCTTTGGAAACACCTGATTTAAGGCCTGCTTCAACTAACGGCAGGTATTTAAAATCTTCGGGAATGCCATACGATTGCAAGATGGGGACAACGACAGGGAATATCTTTGCCGCCTCTTCCTGTAAAACATACGATTGTACTGTTGTGTAACTGGTTTTTACTAATGAGTGTTTCATCTTCCGGGTAACACGGATGTCGTTAACGGGAACAATCTCATCAGCAAAACTAAAGTCGCTACTGCGATAGTTTTTAGGGTAAATAAACTTGTATTCAGTGTTACGTTTAGCCACCTTTTTGGTGTTTTTGCTCACCTTTTTGGTGTCGGTTTTACCGTAAACAGTTAGCACGGAAATGACAACAATAACCCATATTACGGAGCACGTAATTAAGCCTTTTTTAATCATTTCTATTTTTGGTTAATAAATAATACATTCATTGAATGTGGTGCAAATGTAAGGCCAATGGGCCAGATTATCAAATACTTGGATTTACACACATCTGTGGAAAGCCTAAAAATAGCCCCGAAAAAGTGTCTTTAAACGACCTGAGCTAACTTTTTGCGCTGTTCAAAAAAATTGCGAAATCAGGCAGAAAAACGTACCTTTGACCCTCTTATAGAGCTAGCGTAAAGCAAATAACTATGGTATTTAAAAGACCAGGGAACAGTCGCGACGACAGATCCAACAGATCACCAGGAAGGCATAGAACAAGTGATGATAAGCCTTCAAAAACGGGGTCTTCCCGCCCCACTAAATCATCAAACTCCGGTTTCGACAAAACAAGTGCCAGACCTGGTAGAAATAACCACGGTACTGAAACACGTGATTCACAAAAAAGTTTTTCTTCACCGAGGAAAAAACCTTATTCAGGCAGGCCAGAGTCTGGCGATGCTCCTGCACGCCGCTCGTCGGGCGGTAGTTCATTCTCCGGTGGAAGCCCAGAAGGCAGACCGAAAAGGACTTTTGGCGAACAACCTGGCGAAAGGAAAAGCTATTCTTCGAGAGGAAAGGTGCCATATTCAGGCAAACCAACTTCAGAAGGCAGACCCAAAAGAAGTTCCGATAATTATCAGGGTGATGGAGAATCTTCTGAAAGGAAATCTTTCAGTAAACCAGGCTTCAAAAGCGGTGAAAGATCTTCAGACAGAAAATTCAGCGGTCGCTCATCAGAAGATACAGGATATAAGCCATTTCGTAAATCGGCTAATTCATCTTATAATAAACCATCATTCAGAACTGAACGCAGCGCGGAAGATAAACCATTGCGGGCCAGGAAGAAATCTGCAGAAGAGTCTGGCCTGATCCGTTTGAACCGATATATATCCAACGCCGGTATATGTTCACGCCGTAAAGCCGATGAGCTGATCAGTGCGGGCGTAATATCTGTTAATGGTGAAGTAGTATCGGAACTGGGCTATAAGATCGACCCGAATAAAGACGCAGTACGCTATAATGGCGAGTTGCTGAAACGCGAGAAGATGGTGTATGTGCTTTTGAACAAGCCAAAAGATTATATCACCACAACCGACGATCCTCAGGAACGCCGTACCGTAATGCAACTGGTTGAAAAGGCAAGTAAGGAGCGTATTTATCCTGTAGGCCGACTTGATCGCAATACCACCGGTTTGCTGTTGATGACCAACGATGGTGATTTGGCTGACAAATTATCGCACCCTAAAAATAATATCGTAAAGCTATATCACGCAGAGCTGAACAAAAGCCTCACCCAGGGTGATCTGAACAAGATCGGTTTTGGGTTGGAACTGGAAGACGGTCTAATTAAGCCGGATGCAATCTCTTATGTTCAGGGTGGTACCAAGCGCGAAGTAGGCATACAAATTCATAGCGGCAAAAACCGCATCGTACGCCGTATATTCGAGCATTTAGGTTACGAGGTTGTAAAGCTGGACAGGGCTGTATATGCCAATCTGACCAAGAAAGATCTCCCACGCGGCCGCTGGCGTTATCTGGATGAAAAGGAAATAATACAATTAAAACACCTCATATAAGGAGGTTAAAACTGAAAGGACAAAGGTGAAAGATTTTTAATCTTTCACCTTTCTTTTTTAAGAGAACTTGTCCTTCATCTTTCGCCTTTTACCCTTCGCCTTTTTCTGTCTTAATCACTAACTTGCGGGTATTAACCATCCTAAAAATGAAAAAACTTCTCTTAATTCTCGCCTTGTTTTTTCCGGTGCTTACTTACGCACAGAAAAAAGACAAGACGCCATCGACCTATGACCTGTTAATAGGCACTTATACCAAAGGAAAAAGCAAAGGTATATTAGTATACCGTTTTTATGTTGAATCGGGCAAACTGGCTTATCTGAACCAGATTGAAGGGGTGAGCAATCCAAGTTATCTATGCGTTTCAAAGGATAATCACTTTGTATATGCTGTTAATGAAGACGGTAAGGACGGTGGTGTAAGCGCGTTCACTTTCGAACCAAACCTGGGTAAATTAACGTTATTGAATAAACAATCCTCTGAAGGTGCGGATCCATGTTACATTTCCGTTGATGAGGACCGTAAGAATGCGTTTGTAGCCAACTATACAAGCGGTAATTTAACAGTGCTGCCAATAAACAAAGACGGGTCGCTACGGCCTGTTTCGCAGAATATCCAGGATCAAGGCAAAGGCCCGGATGCAAGCCGTCAGGAAGGCCCACATGTACATATGGCTTATTTCTCGCCAAATGAAAAGTACATGCTCTTTACCGATCTGGGAACTGATAAAATAAATATCTATCGGTACCATTCATCAGATGCCAAACCATTATCGCCGGCTAATCCTGCTGTTGTAAACGTAAAGCCAGGCAAAGGACCGCGCCACATGGTGTTTTCACCTGATAAAAAATATCTGTACCTGCTGCAGGAAATGGGTAGCGCGATCAATGTTTACAAATTCAATGGCGGAGACCCTAAGGAGGTACAATCTGTGAATATGCTGCCTGCCGGTTTTAAAGGCACTAACGGTGCGGCCGCTATTCATATCTCACCAGATGGACGTTTCCTATATGCGTCTGACCGCTTAGATGCAAGTGCTTTGATGGTTTATGCCATTAACAAAGAAACAGGCGAGCTTAGTTTCATTCAACGCCAATTGACCTATGGTAAAAATCCACGCGATTTTGCCATCGATCCGTCAGGTAAGTACCTTTTGGCGGCTAACCAGGACAGCGACAGTATTTTGGTATTCAGAATTAATCAGTCTACCGGTACACTTTCATTTATCGGCAATAAGATCGACGTCGGCAATCCGGTGTGTTTGAAATTTACTCCGGCCGAGTAAGGCTTGAATGAGGTTAAAGCTCTCTGATTTACGATTTTAGAATTACGATTTTAGAATTATGTCCAATCGTAATTCTAAAATCGTAATTCGTAATTCCGTCACGAAAAGAGCCTTTCGCATTTAACCTTTCGCCCTATAGAATTTGTGCTTTGTTTTTTTCTATTACTTCGGTATAATAGCTTTCATAGACCGGCAATATGATTGATAGATCAAACTCTTTAGCTCGTGCCAGGGAGTTTTCTTTAAAGGTTTTCAGGCGGTTCTCGTCTTCTAAAATATAGATCGCGCTTTCGGCCATTCCATCCACATCGCCTATTTCTTTCAGGAAGCCGGTTAGACCGTCAATATTTAGTTCAGGCAGACCGCCCGCGTTGGAGCTTATTACCGGCACTTTGCAGGCCATAGCCTCTAACGCTGCCAAACCAAAACTTTCCGACCGCGATGGCATCAGGAAAAGATCGGATACGGAGAGAATTTCTTCGATCGCATCCTGTTTACCTAAAAAGCGAACATTATCGCTCACACCGAGGTCGCGCGCTAATTGCTCACACTCTGAACGTTCTTCACCGTCGCCTACCATTAATAGTTTTGATGGTATCCGTTCGATCACTTTGGCAAAGATCTTGATCACATCAGTTGTGCGCTTTACTTTACGGAAGTTGGATGTGTGGATCAATATTTTTTCGCCTGCAGGCGCTATCGCTTTTTTAAAATGATCTTTTGCCTTCAGGCTAAAGCGATGCATATCGATAAAGTTGGGAATTACCCGAATCTCGTTTTCGATCTCGAAAAATTCGTAGGTGTCTTTGCGCAAATTTTCTGATACCGCGGTAACGCCGTCTGATTTATTGATCGAAAAGGTGACCACAGGTTGATAAGTCCTGTCTTTGCCAACAAGGGTTATATCAGTACCGTGCAGCGTGGTTACTACCGGGATATAAATGCCGTAGGTCATTAATATCTGCTTGGCCATAAATGCAGCCGAAGCATGTGGTATGGCATAATGTACATGCAGGATGTCCAGTTTTTCGAAACGTACCACATCAACCAAACGGCTTGCTAGAGCCAATTCGTAAGGCGGATATTCAAAAAGCGGGTATTTGGATACAGCAACCTCGTGATAAAAGAGGTTCTCTGAAAAGAAATCGAGTCGAGCAGGTTGGTTGTAGGTGACAAAATGCACCTGGTGACCGTGATCTGCGAGGGCCTTGCCCAGTTCGGTTGCAACAACCCCGCTACCGCCAAAAGTTGGGTAGCATACTATTCCGATCTTCATTGATTTGGTTTTCTCTCTTGCTAAGTAGTAATGAAATTATCGCAGGTTGCCGGCCTTAAGGCTTCGCAGGTGTACGTGCAATAGTTTCACTTGTGCAAGTTTAACAGCTATTTATGGCAATAGTGTTATAGCTGTGTAAAATGATTTCGGAAGTCGGAATTATAAATCCGAAATCGAACTTTAGAAATCCGAAATCAAACACTTGTGATCCACAAGGTATTACCAAATGGGTCAAGGATGCCCGCGCTGCGACCATAGCTTTGGTCGGCGGGAGGCATGATGGTTGTCGCCCCATTGGCCAGTCCTTTCTCGTAGATCGCATCGCAACTGTCAACATAGATAAACAACCCTGCATTTTGTTTGGGATGCTCTGGCGTGGCGTCGGCAAACATGATCACGCTGTCGCCTATGATTATTTCGGCGTGCATAATGAGTGTTTCGGTACGCATAAATTTGTATTTTTCTACGGCTCCAAATACATTTTCCATGAAGCTGAGAAACGCGGCAGCGTTTTCAACTATGAGGTAAGGCATGATTTGTTGATGGCCTTCCGGGATTTTTAGATTGTCCATGATGGTACCTGTTTTGGAATATTCTAATCTAAAATTACAAACAAATCCGCAACCCCAAATCCGCAATCCGAAATCTCACAATCCTTTCTGTATCGCCTGGTAAACCGCATCCTGTATCCGCGGACGGATGTTCAGACTGGACAATTTATCACTAACGCTTGGATTTACCCGGTTAGATAAAAAGATATAAACCAGGTTGTAGGTCGGATCAACCCAAACTCCGATTCCAGTGTATCCTGTATGCCCAAATGTTTTTGGAGATGCCATTTTTGAAGGATAATGACGGTCGGCGATCGGATCCCAGCGGTCAAAACCCAAACCACGGCGGCTTACATCAGATTGTTTAGCCGTGAATTTATCTACTGTTTCGGGCTTAAAATATTGATCGCCGCCATAGGTGCCACGATTTAACAGCATCTGGTATAAGATGGCCAGGTCATTTGCTGTGCCAAATAATCCGGCATTGCCCGAAACGCCACCTAACAAGGCTGCAGTCGGGTCGTGCACATAACCATCTAATAGGCTGTGGCGAAATACTTCATCATCTTCAGTAGGCACTATCCGATTTATCGGGAATCGTTTGTAAGGCAAGAACCCTGTAAACTGCATACCCAGCGGATCGTAAAAGTTATCCTGGACATACTCATTAAGAGGTGTGGCAGTTATAGACTCGTCTATTTCTTTCATGAAACACATGCTCAGATCGCTGTACACATATTGTCCGCGGGTTTTTAGCGGTGAATTGAGCATATCGGCCCACATGACATCACGGAAGTAATTTTTACGCAGGTAAAAATGCAGCGCCACCTTAGTAGGATAGGCCGCCGCCGAATCGGTGCTGATATCAGTTGGCTTTAGCTTTTCATAAGTTTGTATATCAGGTATCAAACCCGCCTGGTGTTCAAGCAGCTCGCTTATTTTAATATCGTTTTTATTGGTTTTACGGGCCATCGGCAAATAAGTGCCAATGGTTGAATCAATGTTAAGGCGGCCTTCTTCTGCCAACCGCATGCTTTCAATAGTGGTGGCCGATATTTTGGTTACCGAAGCCAGATCAAAAATATCCGTTAGCTTGTCAGGTATAGTTCTGTCATAAGTATGATAACCATAGGCTTTGTTGAAGATCACTTTGCCATCTTTTGCTACCAATACGACGCAGCCGGGCGTAGCCTGGTTAGCGATTGCTTCATAAGCGATCTTATCGATTTCAGTCAGATTGTTGGAATTAATGCCGACCTCTTCGGGAACAGTGTATTGTAACCGCGTTTTGGTAGTCGTAAAACCCGTGCCGGCACGGTATTTTTGCGAATAGGTCTTATCCAGATTTTGAGTGACCGCTATTCCCCCAAAAATGGCCTGTGCGCTGAACATAGCGGAAATTGGTGAAGATTTGCTCGAGAAAATGATAGGCGAGTTAATGTTTTCTAACTTGGCTAATGAGCTGCCGTCACCAAAGTAGGCGATCACCAAATTTTTCGAACGGCGGTTTTCGCTAATGAAACTTATGATCTGCGGATTAGCCATATCGGCGTCGGTAAGCTGCACGATCAGGGTATTATATAGTTTGGTATCAAAGTCAAGCACACCCTGGCCCGGCCGACCTACATAGGCCATGCCGTCGAATGACTCGATAGCGCTGTATTTGTTTAAGAGGCTGTCAAATGCAGCAGTATAAGGGTATGAGAAATGGATACTGGCAATAGTAAGCTGGCTTAACTCCTTTAAAGGAATCTGGCTTTGGGCGTTATTGAGTAAGACAGTTGATTTTTCTACAGCTTTTTCTTCGTTAACGTAGGCTTGACCGGTTAAAGGGGGATTTTGTGCGCAGGCCGAATGAACTAATATAAATCCTGCAAGCGCAAAGAGACAAAATCTCCATTTATTTTTTCTCATATACTTTTTCTCCGTTGACGTAGGTTTTTAATACTTTAACATTTGGCAGGTCCGAACCTTTCACCTTCATGATGTCATTATCCAATATCACAAAGTCGGCAAATTTACCAGGCTCAATACTGCCTTTTTCTTTTTCTTCAAATTGCGCCTTGGCAGCCCATATAGTCATTCCTCTTAGCGCATCCGCACGGCCTATCGCATTTTCAGGCTGAAACCCGCCGGCGGGGTAGCCTTTTAGGTCCTTGCGTTCCACTGCTGCGTAAAACGTATAAATTGGACTGATATTCTCTACCGGAAAATCGGTCCCTAATGGCAGCCAGCCATTTTGCTGAAGTAATTGGTTATAGGCATATGCTGTTTTTAATCGTTGCTCACCCAAACGTGCTCCAGCCCAGCGCATGTCGGACGTAGCGTGAGTTGGTTGCACCGATGGAATAATATTATAGTCGCCAAAATAATGGAAGTCTTCGGGCGAAATTACCTGGGCGTGCTCTATTCTCCAGCGACGATCGTTTTTGCCTTTTAATACGCTCGCATAAATTTTCAGGATAACACGATTAGCCGAGTCGCCAATACAATGAGTACACATCTGGAACCCTTTTGCCCGAACTTTCTCTGCCACCTCCTGAAAATGTTTTTGGTCGCTCAGCAAAAAACCTTTCCAGTTTTTCTGATCATCATAAGGCTGCAACAAGCAGGCTCCCCGAGAGCCCAGCGCGCCATCGGCATAAACCTTAAATCCGCGGACATCCAATCCCGGTGTTTTGAATACGCCCCGTTTGAACAGGTAATCGTAACTCTCTGGCCGGTCCGAAAGCAGCACATACATGCGTATCTTGAGCGA
>Ga0207695_10007126_pt1 | contig 14314 bp, 14 predicted proteins | sample KBSC54metaG_FD_184354 | JGI IMG/M metagenome (GOLD analysis project Ga0207695, IMG submission 184354) | Corn rhizosphere microbial communities from Kellogg Biological Station, Michigan, USA - KBS C5-4 metaG (SPAdes) (version 2) | ecosystem: Host-associated > Plants > Roots > Rhizosphere > Soil... | reverse complement strand
TCGACCCAGCCGTCGAACGACGCCACGAGCACGGCGTCGCGCAGCTCGGGCAGGTCGTCGGCCAGTCGGTAGAGCGGCACGGCCCCAGGATACGGGGTTCCGGCGCCGGCGGCTCAGCCGTCGACGAGCTCGCCGGCCCGCACCTCGACCGCGAGCCGGTTCGCAGCCGGGGCCAGCGGGCACGTCCACGCCGGGTCGTAGACGCACGACGGGTTGTAGGCGAAGTTGAAGTCGAGCACGAGCCGGCCGTCGACCGTGCCGAGATCGGCGCCCTTGACCGTGTCGAGCAGGTAGCGGCCGGCGCCGTACGTCGTCCGCCCGCCGGTGCGGTCGGCGAACGGCAGGAACAGGCCGCCGCCGTAGCCCTCGAGCCAGTACAGGGGCAGCGCGAGCTCCACGCCGGAGAGGGCAAAGCGGGCGACGCCGAAGCGGCGGAAGCGGTACGGCTCGCCGGTGCTCGTGGCCAGCTCGAGCTCGGCCGGCTCGGTCTCCTCGACATCTGCGGTGACCCGGAAGTCCGGGTCGTAGCGGTGATAGGGCAGCCCGGTGAATGCGGCCCGCCCCGCGGAGTCGAGCGGCGACTGCGGATGCTCGGCGAACAGGCGATCGCGCGTGCGCCGCCACATCTCCCAGGCCGCCTCGGAGTCCTCGCACGCGCGCACGCGGGCGTAGAGGGCGAAGATCTCCCGCCGCCAGTCGGCGAGGTCGAGCTCGCCGATCGTGGTCACGCCCGCCGTCATCTCGAGACGCCTACGGCCACCCCATGGAACCGGTTTGGGCACGCTTGTAAGAAATTGCCCCTTTCGGGTGGCGTGTCTCATGTCAATCGGTGTACGATGCGCCGCGCTGGTGGGGTTCCCAGCCTGGGCATCCGAACCCCGTAACCCTCAGAAGGAGGCATTCTGTGCACGTTCGTCCCCTTGTCGCGGGCTTTCTCGCCATGGCAGTCCTGGGACTCACCGCCGCGAGCGCGTCGGCGTCCGTCCCGCGCTCCGTCCTCTACACCAGCACCGCGCCGGGCGTGGGCAACATCCCGAGCGTCGGTGTCGAGGCGTACAGCTTCAACCAGATCGGCGACGAGGTGATCCTGCGCCGCTTCACGAGGCTCAAGTCGGTCGCCGTGCAGCTCTCGAGCTGGGCGTGCCAGTCAGGCGCGTGGAACACCGGCGACTGCGTGACGACGCCCGGCGCGACGTTCTCGACGCCGATCACCCTGAACATCTACAACGCCTCGGTCGCTGGCATGCACCCGGGCGAGATCGTCCCCGGCACGCTGCGCGCGACCGTGACCCGGACGTTCAACATCCCCTACCGCCCGTCCGCCAGCCCCCACTGCACGGGCGCGCAGGCCGGCGAGTGGTTCAAGAACGGCCAGGGCTGCTTCAACGGCCTCGCACACACGATCGGGTTCACCCTGACCGGCCTGAAGACGAAGCTCCCGAAGGACGTGGTGCTCGGCGTCTCGTACAACTCCGACAACTCGGGCCCGGAGCCGCTCCACGGCACGGGTGCGCCCGAGGACTCCCTGAACGTCGGCCTGTCGCCGAAGGTGCGCGCCGGTCATCAGCGCTACCCCGGCGCGATCTTCTGGGACACGCGCTTCGCGGGGTTCACGTGCGCGGCCGCTCCGCCGGACGGCAACAACGGCCCGTTCCAGACCGGTGTGTTCAATCTCGACGGTCCCTGCGACGGCGCGACCAACAGCTGGGCAGGGTTCGTCCCCGCGTTCCAGGTCAACGCGACCAGCTAGCGAACGACCGGCGCGTCGCCCTCCGCTCCCTCACGGGGCGGGGGGCGACAGCCGTTCCGCCAGGTAGCGCAGCGCGATCGGGTAGCGGTACCCGATGTTCATGTGGGTGCCGTCGAAGAGCTCGAAGTGGACGTCCGTGACGCCGATCGCCGCGAGCGCCGCCCGGAACGCCTCGGCGCCGAGGTCGAGGAACCACTCGTCGCGCTTGCCGGCGTCGATGTAGATGGCCCGCAGCGAGCGCAGCGCGTCGGCGTGGCGCGGCACCATCCGCACCGGGTCGAGGGCCAGCCACCGCTCCCACACCTCCGGCACGAGCTCGCCGGTGGCGACGTCGAACGGCTGGCGCACCGTCCCGTCCTCGTCGGCGGAGTAGCAGGCCGCCATCGCGTAGGCGTTCAGGAGCACGTCGTCGCCGTCCCTGCTGAAGGCGAGGCGGCCGCGGAAGTCGTCCAGGAAGCGCTCGAACGAGCCGTCGTACTCGTCGCGGAGCATCCGCGCGCAGGCCGGGAAGTCGCGCTGGTAGCAGCACTCGAACAGGGCGTCGCCGGCGTGGGTGGCGAGGCCGCCCCACAGGTCGGGGCGCAGCATCGGCGTGATCATGGCGCCGTAGCCGCCGCTCGACTTGCCGGCGATGCCGCGGTGGGTTGCCGCGGCGAGCGTGCGGTAGCGCTCGTCGACCCACGGCACCACCTCGTCGCAGAGGTAGGTGTGGTAGCGGCCGGTGGCCGGCGAGTCGACGAACTGGCTGCCGCCCAGGGACGTCCAGCAGTCGACGAAGACGACAATGCACTGCGGCGTCTCGCCGTCGGAGAAGAGCTCGTCGACCGCCTCCGGGAACAGCGCCCGCATCGGCGGGCGGTTGCGCCACATGTCGACCTGGCCGGTGAACCCCTGGATGACGTAGATCGCCGGGTACCCGCGGTCGGGCGCGTCGTCGTAGCCCGGCGGCACGTAGACCCAGAGCGGGCGCTCGGCCGGGTCGCCGAGCCGGTTCGACCGTAAGACCTCGCTGTCGATCACGTGCTCGTCGAGTCGGCCGGCGAACCGGCGCCCCCAGGGCGCGTCAAGCATCGGAGCCTCCGCCGGTGAGCATGGCGCGAGTGTACCGGCGCCGCAGGTGGCAGACTTCCGCCGGTATGGACGACAGCTCGATCCTGGCCTCGAACGCCGACCGCGAGCGGGTGGTCGCGCGGCTGGCCGAGGCACATGTCGACGGGCGGCTCACGGTCGACGAGCTCGACCACCTGACGGGCGAGGCGCATGCCGCCCGGACGCGCAGCGACCTCGACCTGGTCTGCGCCAACCTGCCCGCCGTGGGCGTGGCCCCGCCGGTTCCCGCCGAGGCGGCCGCGCAGCACCCGTTCACCGGCGGCCAGGTCGCCGGGGCGACAGCGCTCACGCTGCTCGTGCCGGCGGGGCGGCTGATCGGGCTCATCATCGCGCTCTCGCTCCTGCGCGGCGAGACGCTGCCCGAGCGGCGGCGGCTGCTGCAGACCTGGGCGGCCGTCTGCGCGGTGGTGCTCGTGCTCGAGATCGTCGCGGTGCTCGTGTTCGTGGTGCATGTGTAGGCATGGCCGACGGCGATCCCACCCTGGCGCACGCGTTCACCGGGCCGGTCTACATCGCGACGGCGTGCGCGGACGGCGGCCGGGCCGGGTGCCTGGTCGGCTTCGCGACGCAGGTCAGCATCGATCCCGAGCGGTTCATGGTCTGCATCTCACGCCTGAACGCCACCTTCCCGGTGGCGATGGCGGCGGAGCGGCTGGGCGTGCACGCCGTCACCGAGGGCGAGCGCGGCCTGGCCGAGCTCTTCGGCGGCGAGACGGGCGACGAGGTCGACAAGTTCGCCCGCTGCGACTGGGAGCAGGCGGCGGACGGCACGCCGATCCTGACCGGGTGCCCGACCTGGTTCCTCGGCCTGATCGTCGACCGGATCGACCTGGGCGACCATGTGGGCTGCGTCGTCGAGCCCGAGCGCTGGCACGGCGGCGGCCGGATCGAGCAGCTCACCGAGCGCGACCTCGGCGAGGTCGAGCCCGGCCACCCCGCCTGACGTCAGGTGTCGAACGTCGCGCCGACCGAGGCCGTGACGACGAGCAGCGTGGCGAGCACGTCCGCCGCGTGCACCGACTGGCCCAGGGCGACGACGCCGACGACGGTCGCGATCGCCGGCTCGAGGCTCGCCAGCACGCCGTAGGCCCGGGCGGTCAGCGTCCGCAGCGCCGCCATCTCGAGCGAGAAGGGGAGCGCGGTCGAGAGCACCCCGAGGGCGAGAATTTCGAGGCCGCTGCCGGGCGTGATCGCGCCGACGCTGCCGGCGGCGACCGGCGTCAGCAGGATCGCCGAGACGAGCATGCCGCCGGCGAGGCCCTGGCTGCCCTTCCACGAGCGGCCGACCCGCTGGGCGGTGAGGATGTAGGCCGCCCAGCCGGCGCCGGCCAGCACGGCCAGGGCGAGGCCGGCCGGGTCGAGGCTGCCCTGCGACGAGGGGCCGGCGAAGATCGCGATGCCGCCGCCGGCCAGCATCACCCAGAGCACGTCGCGCAGGCGGCGCGAGCCCACGAGCGCGACCGAGAGCGGTCCGAGGAACTCGACGGTCACCGCGACGCCGAGCGGGATGCGGGCGAGGGCCTCGTAGAAGGCGTAGTTCATCACCGCCAGCTCGGCGCCGAAGGCGACCAGCCAGACGAGCTGGGACGCCGGCCGGCGCAGGTTCGGGCGCGAGATGACGAGCAGGAGGACGCCGCCGACGCCGAGGCGCATGCACGCCGTCGCCGGCACGCCGACGCGGCTGAAGAGGCCGGTGGCGACCGCCGCCCCGAGCTGGAACGAGAGCATCGCCGCGACCATGAGCAGCGGCGCCGGGACGTTGCCGCCCATCCGGGCGACGCGGGCCGTGGCCGACTCCGCCGGTGGGCCGGAGGGCTCGGGCTGGGCGGTGGCGAAGGCGGGGGCGGGTGGCGGACCGCCCGGCTGCGCGATTGACATCCGCGCAGGGCGCCAATTGGGAAGGGCCGGGCGACGCCGTCCCAGCACGCCAATTGGCGTCCGCACGGAATGCCAATTGCGAGGGGTTCCCGCCGACGCCATGCGCCGAATCATGCCGTCCCGGGCGGGGCGGGGGTGCCGCCTTCGCCCGGGCGGGGAACTGGCTAGTGCTCCGTCCCGAAAGTCTCTCGCGCTCGGGCGGCTGCAAATCGTCGCCTGGCTGTGTCCTCGGTCGCCCCGATATCGTCAATATCGGGGCTCCCTGCGTCCTTGCCATGCTCGATTTTCGCTCGCCCGATCATCAAGGAACCTCCGGAACGGAGCACTAGCGGTCGACCGCGTCCTTCACCTTGCCGGCGGCCTCGCGCAGGTCGCCCTCGGCCTGCTCGCGACGGCCCTCGTTCTCGAGGCCCTTGTCGCCGCTGTGCCTGCCGGCGGTCTCCTTGGCCGTGCCCGTGGCCTGGTCGATCTTGCCGCGCAGCCTGTCACCCATCCGTGCACCGCCTTCGGGTCGGGTTGCCGTCAGCCACGTCGGATACCCGCCCGGTCGCCGCGGAAACCGGCGCGCAGCCGCGCGCCCGGCCGGGAGTCGCCGGCCGCGCGCGCGGGTGTCTGCGATTGCTGAACCTCCCCGCCACGCCGCCCAGGCGGGTGAGATGATCGGGTCGCACGGCCCGGGCGCCGAAGCGCCGGGACGTGCTTTGCGCATGAGCCGGTCGTCCACCCCCGTCGCGTGCGCGCGGGAGATCAGCGTCGCAGGCGCAGATACCCGGGATGCCGCTGCGCGCAAACGGGTCGGCTCGGCATCCGGGCCGCCGCGGTACCCTTTCGGCGGCCGGCAGCTCTGCCGAGCCGACGCGAGCCCCCCGTCCGCCTTGCCGTCTGCCACCGAAGCGCAGCGCGATGTCTCCGGATCGTTCCGGCACGAGGCGCTGCTCTACTCCGGCGACGGCGACTTCGCCGATCGGGTGGGCGCGTTCGTGCGCGACGGCGTCGACGCCGGGGAGCCCGCCCTCGTCGCCGTGCACCCCCGGAAGATCGAGATCCTGCGGCGGGCGCTCGGCGGCTCGGCTCGCAGGGTCACGTTCGTCGACATGGACGCGCTGGGCACGAACCCGGCCCGGATCCTGACCACGTGGCGCACCTTCGCGGGGCCGCACCTCGCCGCAGGCCGGCGCATCCGCGGGGTGGGCGAGCCCGTCTCGCCGGGCCGGTCGGCCGCGGAGCTGGTGGAGTGCCACCGCCACGAGGCGCTGCTCAACCTCGCCTTCGACGGTGGCGGGGCGTGGTGGCTCGTGTGCCCGTACGACGCCGGCGCGCTCCCGGCCGACGTGATCGCCGAGGCGCGCTGCACGCACCCGCTGGTCTGGAACTCGCACAGCGGCGAGCCGAGCGCCGAGTACCGCGGCCGGCTCGCGGCCGCCGAGCCCTTCACGACACCGCTCGACCCGCCCCCGCGCGTCGAGGAGACGGCGTTCATGCTCGGCGACCTGCGCGCCATCCGCGCCCTCGTCGCCGGCGCCGCCCGCGGGTGGGGCCTGCCCGAGGCCCGTGTCGCCGACCTGATCCTGGCGGCGGGCGAGGTGGCGGCGAACAGCGTCCGTCACGGCGGCGGCCGCGGGTTGATGCGGGTCTGGTACGACGGCGATGCCGCCGTCTGCGAGATTCGCGACGCCGGGTATATCGACCAGCCGCTGGCGGGACGCGAGCCGCCCGAGAGCGGCCGGACGGGCGGCTACGGCCTGTGGCTCGCGAACCAGGTGTGCGACCTGGTGCAGGTGCGCTCGTCGCCCGCGGGGACGACGATCAGGCTGCACGTCCGCGCGGCCGCCGCGTAGTCGGTCAGGCCGTCGGCTCCGGCGGGTCCGGGTGCGGCGGCGAAGGCGGATTCGGCTCGTCGGGGGTCGGGTCGGGGCGCGGGTCGGCGGTGTCGGTGCGCATCGTGCGCTCCGCCTACCCGTCGCCCGGCCGCGCCCAAACCCGGTCGTTTCGTAACCCGAAGCATCGGGTACGGAAGCGCGCGATGACGATCGGCCGATCCGTGCGCGAACTGATCTCGGCGTGGCCGGCGCTCCACCAGCGCAACGGCGACCCGGGTGGCCTGGGCCGCGCCGCTCGCTCGGAGCACTCCCGCACGCTGCGGCCGCGCACCGACCAGCCCGATCGCGTGGTGCGCTCGGTCTGCCCCTACTGCGCCGTCGGCTGTGGCCAGCGCGTCTACGTGCAGGAGGGCCGCATCACCCAGATCGAGGGCGACCCGGACAGCCCCATCTCGCGCGGCCGGCTGTGCCCGAAGGGCGCGGGCAGCCGCGGCTACGTGACGAGCCCCCTGCGCGAGTACAACGTCAAGTACCGGCGGCCGTACGGCACCGAGTGGGAGGAGCTTCCGCTCGAGGAGGCGATGGACATGATCGCCGACCGCGTCATCGCCACGCGGGCCGAGACGTGGGAGGACAAGGACTCGGAGGGGCGCACGCTGCACCGCTCGATGGGCGTCTCCAACCTGGGCGGGGCGACGCTGGACAACGAGGAGAACTACACGATCAAGAAGCTCATGTCGGCGCTCGGCTTTGTCCAGGTCGAGAACCAGGCCCGCATATGACACTCCTCCACGGTGCCCAGTCTGGGCACCTCGTTCGGCCGGGGCGGCGCCACGACCTTCCAGCAGGACCTGCAGAACTCCGACTGCATCGTGATCATGGGATCGAACATGGCCGAGTGCCACCCGGTCGGGTACCAGTGGGTCATGGAGGCGCGCGAGCGCGGCGCCCGGGTGATCCACGTCGACCCCCGCTTCACCCGCACGAGCGCGACCGCGACGGACTACGTGCGCATCCGGGCCGGCTCCGACATCGCCTTTCTCGGCGGGGTCATCAACTACATCCTCGAGAACGGCCGTGAGTTCCGCGAATACGTCGTGAACTACACGAACGCCCCCGTCATCGTCGACGAGGGCTTCCAGGACACCGAGGAGCTCGACGGCTTCTTCTCGGGCTGGCAGGACGGCAAGGGCACCTACGACAACAGCACCTGGCAGTACGCCGGGATGTCCGTGCACGGCTCCGCCGGCCAGCGCGAGATGGGCGCGAACCAGGGCGAGGCGTCCGGCCACGGAGGCCACGGTGGTTCGCTCAAGCACGGCGAGCCGCCCGAAGAGGACCCGACGCTCGAGCACCCGCGCTGCGTGTTCCAGCTCCTGCGCCGCCACTACGCCCGCTACACGCCCGAGTTCGTCGAGCAGGTGTGCGGCGTCCCCCGCGAGCAGTTCCGGATGGTGGCCAAGGCCCTCTGCGACAACTCCGGCCGCGAGCGCACGTCGGCCTTCTGCTACGCGGTCGGCTGGACGCAGCACACGGTCGGCGTCCAGTACATCCGCGCCGCCGCGATCATCCAGCTCCTGCTCGGGAACATCGGACGCCCCGGCGGCGGCATCATGGCGCTGCGCGGGCACGCCTCGATCCAGGGCTCGACCGACATCCCGACGCTCTACAACATCCTCCCGGGGTACATCCCGATGCCACATGCCCACGCGCACGAGGATCTCCAGGAGTTCATCGACCTGAACAGCGCGCCGACCGGGTTCTGGGGCAACATGGGCGCCTACACGGTCAGCCTGCTGAAGTCCTGGTGGGGCGCGCACGCGACGGCGGAGAACGACTTCTGCTTCGACTACCTGCCGCGCATAACCGGCGACCACTCGATCTACCAGACGGTGCTCGCGATGCTCGACGGCACGGTGAAGGGGTTCATCGTCGTGGGCGAGAACCCGGCGGTCGGATCGGCCAACTCGGGCCTGCACCGCAAGGCGATGGCGAAGCTCGACTGGCTCGTCGTGCGCGATCTCGTCGAGATCGAGACCGCGGCGTTCTGGTACGACTCGCCGGAGGTGCGCCGCGGCGAGCTGCGGACGCAGGACATCGGCACCGAGGTCTTCTTCCTGCCCGCCTCGGCACACACGGAGAAGGACGGGTCGTTCACGAACACCCAGCGCCTGCTCCAGTGGCACCACAAGGCGGTCGAGCCGGAGGGCGACTGCCGCTCGGAGCTTTGGTTCTACTACCACCTCGGCCGCATCATCCGGCAGAAGCTCCAGGACTCCGAGGAGGAGCGCGACCGGGCGGTGCTCGATCTGCAGTGGCACTATCCGACGTCGGGGCAGCACGAGGAGCCGAGCGCCGACGCGGTGCTGCGGGAGATCAACGGCACCGGCCCCGACGGAAGCGCCCTATCGGCCTACCTCGAGCTCAAGGACGACGGGTCGACCGCCTGCGGCTGCTGGATCTACTGCGGCTGCTTCGCCGACGAGACGAACCAGCCGGCCCGGCGCAAGCCGGCCTCCGAGCAGACCTGGGTGGCGCCGGAGTGGGGCTGGGCCTGGCCGGCCAACCGCCGCATCATCTACAACCGCGCCTCCGCCGATCCCGACGGCAAGCCCTGGTCGGAGCGCAAGCGCTACGTCTGGTGGGACGAGGAGGAGGGCAAGTGGACGGGCGAGGACGTGCCCGACTTCCAATCCGACAAACGCCCCGACTACGTGCCGCCCGAGGGCGCGAAGGCCCAGGACGCCATCAAGGGCAACCACCCGTTCATCATGCAGGCCGACGGCCGCGGGTGGCTGTTCGTCCCCGCCGGTCTGGTGGACGGCCCGCTGCCGACGCACTACGAGCCGCACGAGTCCCCGTTCTCGAACCGGCTCTACGACCAGCGCGGCAACCCCGCCCGCCAGATCTTCGAGCGGCCCGGGAACCACACCCAGCCGACCGACGGCCAGCCCGGGTCGGACCGGTTCCCGTTCGTGATGACCACCTACCGGCTGACCGAGCACCACACCGCGGGGGGCATGAGCCGGTTCGTGCCCTACCTCTCGGAGCTGCAGCCGGAGATGTTCTGCGAGGTGAGCCCGGAGCTTGCCGCCGAGCGCTCGCTCGTGAACGGCGGCTGGGCGACCGTCGCGACGGAGCGGGCCGCGATCGAGGCGCGCGTGCTCGTGACCGATCGGATGCGGCCCCTGCGTGTGAACGGCCGGGTGGTGCACCAGGTCGGCCTGCCGTATCACTGGGGCTCGCGCGGCCTCACCCGGGGTGACTCGGCGAACGACCTCTTCCCGATCGTGCTCGACCCCAACGTGCACATCCAGGAGGCCAAGGCGGCGACGTGTGACATCCGGGCCGGCCGCTCGCCGCGAGGGGCGGTCTCGTGAGCGCGCAGCCGAACGTCGACACCGAGGCCTGGCCGGAGAGCTACGGCGACGAGGCCCGGCCGCGCATGGGCTTCTTCACCGATACGAGCGTCTGCATCGGCTGCAAGGCCTGCGAGGTCGCCTGCAAGGAATGGAACCAGGTGCCCGAGGACGGGCTGCTCTTCACCGGGGACTCGTACGACAACACCGGCGGCCTGGGGGCGAACACGTGGCGGCACGTCGCGTTCATCGAGCAGGACCGGCCGCTGCGGGTCGGCGACGGCGAGGACGGCGACGCGTTCCGCTGGCTCATGAGCTCGGACGTCTGCAAGCACTGCACCCACTCGGCCTGCCTGGACGTGTGCCCCACGGGCGCCATCATCCGCACCGAGCTGGGCACCGTCGTCGTGCAGGAGGACGTCTGCAACGGCTGCGGCTACTGCGTGCCGGCGTGCCCGTTCGGCGTTCTCGACAAGCGCGAGATCGAAGACGACGGCCGGGTGTGGAAGTGCACGCTGTGCTACGACCGCACCCGCGAGGGGATGACCCCCGCCTGCGCGCAGGCGTGCCCGACCGAGTCGATCCAGTACGGCCCGCTCGACGAGCTGCGCGAGCGGGCGGGGGCGCGGCTCGACAAGGTCGTCGCCGACGGCTTCGCGGGGGCGCGGCTCTACGGCGAGGATCCGACCGACGGCGTCGGCGGCTTCGGCGCGTTCTTCCTGCTGCTGGACGAGCCCGAGGTCTACGGCCTGCCGCCGAACCCCGTCGACACGACCCACGACCTGCCCGAGATGTGGCGGTCGGCCGCAGTTGCCGCCGGCGCCCTGGCCGTCGGCGTCGCGGCATGCCTGCTGGGAGGGCGGCGATGACAGAGCGCCCGACCGACGGGTACTACGGCCGCCCGATCGTCAAGCCGCCGGTCTGGAAGGACGAGATCGCCTGGTACCTCTTCGCGGGCGGGCTTGCGGGCGGCTCCTCCTCCCTCGGCCTGGCCGCGCGCGTCACCGGCAATCGGGCGCTGGCCCGCTCGGCGACCTTCACGGCTGCGGCCGCCCTGACGGCGAGCCCGCTCCTCCTCATCAAGGATCTCGGCCGGCCGGAGCGGTTCGTGAACATGCTGCGCGTCGTCAAGCCGTCGTCCCCGATGAACGTCGGTACCTGGATCCTGACGGTCGCGGGGACGGCGGCGGGCGCGACGGCCGCGTGCGAGGCGACCGACGTCCTGCCGCGCGTGCGCGCGCTGGCCCAGGGAGTGGCGGGTGTGCTCGGCCCCGCGCTGGCCACGTACACGGCGGTGCTCATCTCCGACACGGCCGTCCCCGTCTGGCACGAGGCCCGCACCGAGCTGCCGCTGGTCTTCGCCTCCGGCGCCGCTGCGAGCGCCGGTGCGGCCGCCGTGATCCTGACGCCCGCCGACTCCGCCGGGCCGGCCCGCAGGATGATGCTCGCCGGTGCGGTCGGCGAGCTCGCCGCCACGTCCGTGATGGAGCGGCGCCTGGGAGAGCTCGGCGAGCCCTACCACACCGGAAAGGCCGGCGCGTTCGCCCGCGCCGCGAAGACCGCGACCGCCGCCGGGGCCGCTCTCGGGGCGTTCGCCGGGCGGCGCCCCGCCATGGGCCGGCTGGCGGCCGGGCTGGTGTTCGGCGGAGCCGTCGCCGAGCGCTTCGCGGTGTTCCGGGCGGGGTCGCAGTCCGCCGAGGATCCCCGCTACGTCGTCATGTCCCAGCGCGACCGCTCGTAGCTCCCCGCGCTGTTCTCGAGACGGTCCACCCGGTACGATCCACGGGCCATGCAGTGGGTGCGCAAGTGACGCCGGTTCCGACGGGGCCGCGCCTGACGGTGGCTCTGCTGGACACCGTGCTGGAGCGCGTCCCGGTGGGCGTGCTGGTCGTCGATGCCGACCTGCGCGTCGTCCGCGCGAACGCCGCCCTGTGCGTGCTCTCCGGCGGCGACGAGGCTGCTCTCGTGGGCCGGCGGCTGGCCGACGTCGCCCCGTGGGTCCCGGAGGCCGACGCCCGCCGCGTGCTCGAGAGTGGGGCGAGGGAGGAGATCGAGCTCGCCGACGCCGGCCGCCCCGGCCGCTTCGTGGTCGACCTGCAGCCGCTCGCCGGCGACGGCGCCCCGGCGCTCGTGTGCCTCGTGCGCGATGTCGGTGAGCTGGTCGCGTGGCGGCAGGGGATGGGCGGCATCGAGCGGCTCGCCGCCGACCTCTCGAGGGCCGCCACCCAGGCCGACGTCACCCGCCTCGTCATCAGCCGCTCGCGTGAGCTGGTCGGCGCGAAGACCGTCTCGGCCGCGCTCCTCTCCGCGGACGGCACGTCCCTCGAGATGGCAGGGATGGCGGGGTTCGACGAGGCCACCGAGCGGGAATGGCATCGCTTCGACCTGGCCCGGCGAACGCCCCTCGGCGACGTCGTCCGCACCGGGCAGCCGGTCTTCCTCGACTCGGCCGGCGAGCGGGCCCGGAGCTACCCCGAACTGCCCGGCCCGGCGGTGGGCGAGGCGATCGCCGCGATCCCGATCCAGGGCCGTGGCGCCGTCATCGGCGGGATCGCGTTCCGGTTCGGCGAGGGCAGGCGGCTCGAGCCGGCCGAGCGGTCGGCCCTGACGACGATCGGCTGGCACTACGGCCAGGCGCTCGATCGGGCCCGCCTGTTCGAGGCGGCCGAGTCCGAGCGGCAGCGCCTGCGGGCGCTGATGCAGCAGCTTCCCGTCGGCGTGGCCATCGCGGAGGCGCCGTCCGGCAACATCGTCGCCGTGAACGACAAGGCGACGCAGATCTGGCGGGTGCCGCCGGCCGGGCCCGAGCCGATCACCGACGTCACCCCCTACGTCGCCTACCACCCCGACGGGCGCAAATTCGAGACGGGCGATTGGCCGATCGCCCGCAGCCTGGCGACCGGCGAGGTGGTGGACAGCGAGGAGATCGAGGTCGAGCTGGGCGACGGCAGCCGGGGCTGGATCAGCATCAGCGCCCGCCCGGTGCTCGACGCCGACGGCCACGTGCTGGGCGCCGTCACGACGCTCGTGGACGTCACCGAGCGGCGCCGGCGCGAGACCGAGGCCAGGTTCATCGCCGACGCCACCGATCTGCTGGCCGAGTCGCTCGACCCGGACGAGTCGCTGCGGCGCCTGGCGCGGCTGGTGGTGCCGCGGCTGGCCGACTGGTGCGTGGTCTACGTGCTCGAGGCGGCGCGGCTGCGGACGGTCTCGATCGAGCACACCGACCCTGGTCGGGTCGAGCTGGCGCGGGAGCTCGAGCGCCGCTATCCGGCGGACCTCGACGGCGGCGCCGGCCGCGTGATCACGACCGGAGAGTCGCGGCTGACGGCCCGCATCACCCGCGAGATGGTCGAGGCGGCGGCGCCTGACGCCGATTTCACCCGCATCATCTACGACGAGCTCGGCCTGCGTTCTGCGCTCACCGTGCCGCTGCGGGCGCGCGGCCGGGTGCTCGGCGCGCTCACCCTCGTCGCGGCCGAGTCCGAGCGCGCCTTCGAGGAGCGCGACGTCTCGTTCGCCGAGGACATCGCCACCCACGCCGCCCTCGCCGTCGCAAACGCGCGCCTCTACACCGAGCAGCAGGAGATCGCGTTGACGCTCCAGCGCAGCCTCCTGCCCCGGCGCATGCCGCGGCCGCCCGGCGTCCGGGTGGCCGCCGTCTACCGCGCCGCCGGGGCCCAGAACATGGTCGGCGGCGACTTCTACGACCTCTGGGAGATGACCGGCGGGCCGGAAGGCGAGTTCGGCTTCGCCATCGGCGACGTCTGCGGCAAGGGGGCCGCCGCCGCCGCGTTGACGGCCCTTGCCCGGCACACGGTGCGGACGGCGTCCATCTGGCTCCCCGACCACCGCCCGGACGGCGTCCTGCGGGCGCTGAACGATGCGGTCATCAAGCGGGCCGGGAGTGGCCAGTTCTGCACCGTCGCCTATGCCTATGCAAGGCCGTTCGAGGACGGGTTCGAGCTGCGCGTCGGGTCGGGCGGGCACCCGCTGCCGTTCGTGCTCCGCGGCGACGGGTCGGTGGAGCAGCCGGGGAGGCCGGGAACGCTGCTCGGCATCCTCCCGGAGATCACCGTCCACGAGGAGCGGATCGTGCTGCGCCCGGGCGACGGGATCGTGCTCTGGACGGACGGGGTCAGCGACCGCCGCGGCGACGGCGAGCTCTTCGGCGAGGAGCGGCTGCGCGAGCTGCTCGAGAGCGCCGGTGGCGGATCGCCGCGCGAGGTCGCCGACGCGATCGAGCAGGCGGTGGTGGGCTTCTCGGCGACCGAGCCGCAGGACGACATCGCCCTGCTCGTCCTCCGGATCGCGCCCCGCTAGCGGGGGGACGTGCCGCCGAGCGCCGCGACGGCCGCGGCGCGCGTCGGGTAGACCGGGATCAGGTCGGACACCGA
>Ga0207695_10007125_pt1 | contig 14318 bp, 7 predicted proteins | sample KBSC54metaG_FD_184354 | JGI IMG/M metagenome (GOLD analysis project Ga0207695, IMG submission 184354) | Corn rhizosphere microbial communities from Kellogg Biological Station, Michigan, USA - KBS C5-4 metaG (SPAdes) (version 2) | ecosystem: Host-associated > Plants > Roots > Rhizosphere > Soil... | reverse complement strand
TTTCATCTTCAACTGCCTCACCTCCATCCAATACCACATCATGAATGCCGACGTAAAGAATGCCAGCGCTTACCTGCATAAGTTTTCTACCCTGATCCGCCAAACCCTTCAAAACAGCACGGCTTCCATGATCCTGCTACGGGAAGAGATCAAACTATTGCAGCTGTACCTCGACCTGGAAAAACTCCGCCTGGGCGAAAGAATGGACTATCGCATCGAGCTGGACCCCAAACTGGACCCCGATCAGCAGCTGATACCTCCTATGATCATTCAACCCTATGTGGAAAATGCAGTCAAACATGGCATCAGTCCCCTGCAAGGCGTCAAGGGAATGATCATCGTCGCATTTAAAAAAGAAGGCGATTGCATCTGCTGTACCATCGATGACAACGGACCGGGAATAAGCGCTTCCAGACATACCTCCTCCTCAAGGGCAGATCATTATTCCATGGGCCTAAGCATTACTGAAAAAAGGATCCACACCCTGAATGCGCTGAAAAAAGAAAAGATCCATCTGCTGATAACAGACAAACGTATATCCGGATATCCTGCTGATGGCACCCTCATACAACTATTTTTTCCCGTTTCAACCAATTGACCATGTCTATTTATAAAGGGTCCTTCTTATTGATATGCATGATCATCACCCTCGGCTGCTGCTGCCAGGAGCTGGCATACAGGCAATACACCGTAAAAGATGGATTGCCCGGCTCCATCGTTTATCAAAGCTTGCAGGATAGGAACGGTTTTATCTGGTTCGCCACCAACCAGGGCGTCAGCCGGTTCGACGGCAGGACCTTCCGGAATTTCTCCAAGGAAGATGGGCTTCCCGACTACGACATCGTAAAGCTCTACCTGGACAAACACAACAATGTCTGGTTTTTGTCATTGATGGGGATCCCCTCCGTATTCTACCATGATTCTATCCATCAGTTCAAAAATTGCCGGAGGATCATAGCCGTTTGTGAAAATGGGCTGACGGATTCCATTGTCCTTGTAAGTGTTGACCTTGCCAACAATTGGCATGGATTTTACCAGTCTGTCAACAGATCCGGCAAATGGGATTTTACCTTCCATCCGAGCATTTTGAGCAATAAGCCGGTTTCTCTCGTATTGAGGGCCTCCGTTCCGCAAAAGATGGATATCTATTTTTCCACCAACGATTATCCTCAGCAGGGATTGATCATCCGGACACCCTACAAGGATTACAAATATAATATCGCGCAATCGTTTCATCGGGTATGGCTAGCCTTCCAATGGGTGCAGATAACATGCCTCTCCAGCGACCGGAAAGGCCTGTTTTTTATAACCGCCGACTCCCTTTTATATGCGGATATTCACGGGGTCCGTCCCTTATTGCGGCTGAAGGACCTGGGGCTTGACCAGCGGGCAAAAGATGTGGTCAATCACCTGTTCTGCGAAAATGACTCCACCTTGTGGATCTGCTCCAGGAACAAGGGCCTGGTCTGCATACGGCATCCCCTGGGCCCAAACAGGACAGTCCATTATCTATTTGAAAAAAGCTTTTGCACTTCTATTATAAAAGACCAGGAGGACGGCTATTGGATCACCACGCACAGCGATGGCGTCTATTACTTACCCAACCTTTCCTTTTATTCCGTGTCGGGAATGCCTGATATGGTCGGCAGAAGCGTCCGGTGTATCCGGGCGCTGGATCGATGCCGGCTGGCGGCGGGGTTTTCAGACGGCAACATCATGACCATCGATAACAACCGGTTCACCACTTTTTTGTGGCCCGGATCGAAGGGACAAAACATGAACGACCGTATTATGAGCATAGTTTCTTTCGGCAGGCAGGAATTACTGGCGGGCGCCGACGGAGGGCTTTTCCGGATCTCTGCCAACGGCCGAAAAGAGATCGTCCGGGGGGAGGCGATCAAGGAGATACAAACATTTTCTGACAGCACCATCGGTGTAGCAACGGCAGCCAAAACCCTGGTGCTGACACCGGAGGGAAAGTTCAAAAGGATGATATCGGGCGACCGTGCCACTTGCATCAACGGCAGGAGCCAGAGCCATTTCTATTGGGGCACCCTGCGCGGCATGTATCAATACAAGAATGATTCCACCATCGACATGGGGAAACGTTTTCCTGCGCTGGCCGGCATCATCAACCACATCGACATTGCCCCTGACTCCTCCATTTGGGTATCCACCGTACAGGGCCTCGTGATCCTTAAAGAGAATAAGACCCGGCAGCTGACAAAAGAGCAAGGCCTGCCAAGCAATTTTTGCAAACATGTATCGTTCAGCGACAGTTGCTGCTGGGTATCCACCGATAAAGGCATCGCCAGGATCGACTACAGCTGGAAGCACGACAGCCTGGCATACACGATATCTCTGATCACAGAAGAAGACGGCCTCATTTCCAACGATGTCAACCAAACCGTCGCCGGAGGCCCTTATATCTGGGCTGCCACCGCCAGGGGCATTTCCTTTTTCTCAAATACCTACGTTAGCCATTCTCCCCGCCCTCCACTGATCAATATTACCCGTCTCGTAGCCGGCGACTCTTCACTGGCCCTGAAGGATACAATATCGCTGGGTCCTCAGAAAACAAGGCTGCTGGTGGAATTGTCCGGCATTTCCTTCCGCAGCGGCAGGGAAATTTCTTACGAATACAGGCTGCAGGGACTGGACACCAGCTGGAGACATATCGCGGGCAACAGCATCGAGTTCTCCGCCTTCCCCTTTGGGAATTATACTTTGGAAGTACGGGCCATCGACAGGTGGAAGACCCCCAGCAGTGTCCCGGACCTGCTCTTCATCCGGCACCCTCCCCCCTTCTGGCTGACTACATGGTTTATCTTATCCTCCTATCTCCTCATGGCGCTGACGGCAGGCGCAGGGGTCTATTTCTTCCACCGCAACAGACGGCGGAAAAGAGAAGAGGACTATCATCTGAAAAAAAAGATGCAGGACCTGGAAATGATGGCCTTACGGGCGCAGATGAACCCGCACTTCATCTTCAACTGCCTCACCTCCATCCAATACCACATCATGAATGCCGACGTAAAGAACGCCAGCGCTTATCTGCATAAGTTTTCCACCCTGATCCGGCAAACCCTTCAAAACAGCACGGCTCCCATGATCCTGCTACGGGAAGAGATCAAACTATTGCAGCTGTACCTCGACCTGGAAAAACTCCGCCTGGGCGAAAGAATGGACTACCACATCGATCTGTCCCCGGAACTGAACCCCGATCAGCAGATGATCCCACCCATGATCATCCAGCCTTATGTGGAAAATGCGGTCAAACACGGCATCGCACCGCTGCAAAACGTCAAAGGAATAGTCATCGTCGGGTTTAAAAAAGAGGGCGATTGCATCTGTTGCACCATCGAAGATAATGGACCGGGCATAAGTGCTTCCAGGTATATCTCATCTTCAGGGACAGATCACTATTCTATGGGACTAAGCATTACTGAAAAAAGAATCCACACCCTGAATGCTTTGAAAAAAGAAAAAATACATATCTTAATAACAGACAAACGTAATTCCGAACATCCTGCAAGCGGAACCCTTGTCAAATTGTTTTTTCCTGTTTCAAGCGACTAACCATGGCTATTAACACCGTTATCATAGAAGACGAAGAAAAGTGCATAGCTGTACTGCAACAGCTTATCAAAGAATACGCACCCGAGTGTACTGTATGCGGCACCGCGGGGCATGTCGACAATGCCGTCCGGCTGATAGAAGAAGTACAGCCCCAGGTGGTTTTCATCGACATCCGTATCGCGGACGGCACAGGCTTCGACGTCCTGCACAAACTGACATCTCATAATTTCGAACTGATATTCGTCACCGCCTACGACAGCTATGCCCTGGAAGCCATCAAACATGCGGCCATCGACTACCTGTTAAAACCCATCGGCATCCCTGAATTCGAGACGGCAATACACAGGCTGCGCAAAAGACTGGTGGAAAAAGTGCAGTACAATAAAGTGGAATCCCTGTTGAGTACCCTGGTCAAACAGAGTGGTCAGGAAAAACTCGCCATCCCCACAGCTGCCGGTTTCGACCTCATCCCCATGCAGGACATCCTCTGGTGCAAGTCGGAAGGTATGTACACGACCTTTTATCTCTCCGATAAATCAAAAGTGCTGTCCTCCCGCAACCTCGGCACATTCGAAGACCAGCTGAATAAAAACAACTTTTTCCGCATCCATCACGGCGTCATGATCAATATGCGCTGGGTCAAACAATATATAAAAGGCAAAGGAGGGTGCGTCGTCCTGGCCGATGGCGTAAAGCTGCAGGTGTCTCAGCGAAGAAAGACCGAATTCATGGATAGGCTTCTGCCCTGACGCTACCCCATCACTTTTTCACCAGCATCTCCACCATGTTCATCACCAGGTTGGCGGAGTTACGCGCAGCAACATGATAAAAGGATTGCATATCCATATGGGCATTGCTGCTGGCCTTGTCGCTCATACTGCGGATAACTACAAAAGGCACTTGCTGCTGCCAGCATACTTGCGCCACAGCGCCGCCCTCCATCTCAGTCGCAGCCGCCTGCAACTGCCTGTGCAATGCAGCCGTAGCCGCTTCCGACGAGATAAATTCATCTCCCGTGACGATACGGCCTTTGACGATCCTGGGAACCACACTATCCTTCATATCCCCTGCTTTCTCCAGCTTTGTCGTCTGTGAAGCCGCGTAAGCCAGCTGTACCAGCCGTGTATCACAGGGAAAATACAGGGGGTTGGACGCATTCGTGATAGGATTACGGGTACGCCAATGTTCCAGGCTGTCCGGATGTAAAGCCCCATAATCATGATAGCCTACTTCTGTGCCGATCACCAGGTCACCCGGGGATAACGCCGGATCTACGGCGCCGGCGATACCGGTGAAAATGACCTCCGATGGCCGGAAATGCTCCAGCATCAACGTAGTGGTAATGGCGGCATTTACCTTCCCGATGCCGGACAGCGCCACCACTACAGGACGTCCCCTCAGCACCCCCTGTGTAAAATGTATCTGCTGTATGACCACCTCTTTTTTGTCCTGCACCTGTGTCAGCACCAACGCCGTCTCATCACCAAACGCACCCAGGATGCCGGTCACCTGCGCATATCCTTCCGTACCGGAGAAGATCAATATCAATAACCAGAAAACACTCCTCATATATTATAATATTAGTGCCAATACACAGAAAATATCGATCACCCATAATGCGGGGTTGATTGCACGTCCTTTGCCGGCCAATAGTTGCAAGGCCGTCCAGCTAAGAAAACCCCAGGTAATACCCTGGGTGATGGAATAGGTAAACGGTATCAGCACCATGGCCAGAAAAGCGGGGATGGCTTCATCCAACTGCAGCCAGTCGATCTTTACCACCGGACGGATCATGAACACACCCACCAGCACCAGGGCGGGGGCCGTGGCAATGGCCGGCACCATGGATAACAATGGAGCCAGGAATAAAAAAGGCAGGAATAACAATCCGGCCGTCACCGCCGTCAAACCTCTGCGTCCTCCCGTCTCGATGCCGACAGCCGACTCGATATAGGCTGTACCGGGACTGGAACCTACCAACCCTGCCAACGTGGTCGCCACGGCATCCGTGATCAGCGAACGTCGTATATTTTTTGGCTCGCCCTCCTCATCCAGCAGCTCGGCCGCTTCCGCCAGACCTACAAAAGTGGAGAGACTATCGAACATATCCGTAAATACAAAAGCAAAAATGACGGGTGCTACCGACCATTGCAGTGAATGCACCAGGTCCAGCCTGAACAGCAGACTGAAATCCGGCGCAGCTACGATACCATGCCCGCTGACCAGGGTCTCTGCTCCCCACCAGCGCCCCAACGGCCAGGCCAGGAGCGTCGTGGCAAGAATCCCCAGCAGGATGCCCCCCTTTACTTTCTTCAATACCAGCCCCGCCGTGATCAGCAAGCCCGCCAGAAAGGTCAGCAAAGCCGGCGTCAGCTTGCCGATGCCCACAATGGTAGCAGGGCTGGCAACGATAAAATGGGCATTCGCCAGCCCGATCAAAGTGATAAAGAGTCCGACGCCGGCGGCAATGGCATAGCGCAGCGGCCGGGGTATAGCCCGAACGATGTAGGTGCGTATATTGAAGACCGATAACAGCAGGAAAATGATGCCGCTCCAGAAGACAGCGCCCAATGCCACAGGCCAGGGAACCTTCATGCCGATGACGGCAGAGAAAGTAAAGAAGGCATTCAACCCCATGCCCGGCGCCACCAGGATAGGATTGCCGGCATACAGCCCCATCATCAGGCTGCTGAAACAGGACACCAGCACCGTGGCCGTCAGCACGGCGGAAAAAGGCATGCCCGTCTGGCTGAGGATGGAAGGGTTTACTACGATGATATAGCTGGCGGCCAGGAAAGTGGAGATCCCTGCCAGGATCTCGGTGGAGGCCGTTGTATGTCGGACGGAGTTTGTCACCGCGCTAAATATACAAAGTAATCTCTATCTTCAGTCTATATTTCCCATCCTAACAGAGCCGCTATGCAATCCTATATAAAAGTATCACTGTTGCCATTCGCTCTGCTTATTATTTTACGAACTTCAGCGGCGCCTCCTTCCCATGATCTGGAAAAAAAATTTCCAAAAGCCAAATCCATCGTGCCATTTATTGAACGTTTTCCGGCGCTTGCCAAATTACTTGCCGCTGACGATCCCTGGAAAATACCACCTAACAAGCTTGTTGCCTTGCTGTTTCCATCCAACATTTCACTGGCGCAAGGCATGCTGTCTTCTCCCTTGCTATACACCGGAAGAAGAACGGAACAATGGCCGGGGATGCGCATATGGAACCAATTTGCATATGAGACAGAATATTATACGTTCGATGCTTCCAGGCCGGTCATAAGATTTCACATCGGCCGCCCGCTGGATATACGTATGCAAACGCTTGAGCATGTACAACCGGCAGATGTAAAAGCGCTATACCCTTTACTCGCCGATTCCATTCGCACACAAATGGCCGCGTTCATTTACAAATTGGTCGACGCGTTAAAACCTTATGGCGCTTGCGAGCTGCCGTTTAAACACCCCCGCATACACGAGTATCTGTTACCCGGCAATACCAGGCTCACATTTGCCGATTATACGGGGACAGGAGTTGGCTCAGTATACATGCAGATCGATCTTGAGCCGGCAGATCCTGTCAGCTCATTGATGAATAAACATATTCCGGCATTTCCGGGCGCCGAAGGTTACGGTGCCTGCACACCGGGCGGCAGAGGAGGAAAAGTATATATCATAACGACGTTGCAGGATTATCTGTCGCATGAACGGGAAGGCCGAAAAGAGGGCACACGGGGAGAGTACGAGGAAGGTCATCAGGCGCCGCTCCTTCCAGCCTACCCTGCCCTACCCGCTGAAAAAGTCATTCACGGCAGTTTGCGGGAAGCCCTGGAGGCACATGGACCACGCACGATCGTGTTTGCAGTATCGGGCACCATTGAATTGAAAGACAATCTAACTATAAACGATCCGTATGTAACAGTTGCCGGCAATACAGCACCAGGCGAAGGCATCCAGATCCGCAACTGGGGGATCGTTATTCAAACACACGACGTCATACTACGCTATGTACGGGTTCGCGTAGGTGACATAAAAGGACCTGGTAAGAACTCACGCGTCCTGGGTGATCAAACGCATGCAATAGACATATCAGGGGCTAATATTATTGTGGACCACTGCGAGTTCGCTTATGCCAACGACCAGGTGGTCAATCTTTACGGACAAAGGCCAAAACAACGGCTGGCCGTTACGTTCCAATGGAACTATGTTTATGGCGGACTAAGCCATTCAACCCATGAAAAGGGATCTCATTCCATGTCATACTTTCTCACAGGGTGGGGATATGCTACCTTTCACCACAACCTTACAGCCCACACCATGAGGCGAAACCCACGGGTATGGGGCGAATGGCTGGATTACAGGAATAATGTTTTATATGATTACGCCGACGCAGGTTATGGGGAAGAGCCGGACGACTACCTTAAGCTGAATTACATCGGCAACACACAAAAAAGAGGGAACCAAACTTTCGCCTTCAGAGCGAAGGGGATATGCGGACAGTATTATGCCGCCGGCAATATGCTTCCTCCGGGGTTTTATCCTGTGCTATGGGTACCTGCAGAGACGATCATGCCTTCCCCATTTGGATCACCGCCGGTGACGACACAAACTGCATCCGCGGCATATGAAGATATACTCCATTGGGGCGGAGCCTTCTTACCCGCGAAGGATTCGATAAGCAAATTTGTTACCGAAAGCACACGTGCCGGGACGGGAAACATACCTGGTACTACAGACGAATGGCCGCTGGCCGGTTATCCTGTTTATACATCTGTGCCTCCCCTGCCCGACCACGATCAGGACGGAATGCCGGACGAGTGGGAAGTAAAACATGGGCTTGATCCCAACGACCCCAAAGACGCGGGAAAAGACACCGATGGAGACGGCTATACCAATCTTGAAGAATATATCAATGGCACCGATCCAAACCAGTATATAGACTATCACAGACCGGAAAACAACAGGGATCTTCGCTTTGTCATATCTTAACAACCTGCAACACCATGAATAACGAGGGTAATCGTCGCCCCTCCGAATCTTACTTCCAACGTTCCCTTATTATACCCCCCTTCGTCCCCTTCCGGCCTCACTTCCTTCATCAGCGTTATCACTGTATATCCCTCTCCCTTGTATATGTTTTTGTATGTTTTTGACGATGGCTGGGTCTCGCTCACCTTTTTCAAATGAATTATTTTTCCCTTCACCCGGATCATGGCCAGCTCCTGCATGTCGGAAATAAAAATATACTTTCCCTTTTTCAGAGATGCGGTCGTATAAGTATATGTCTCCGAACACCCATCGATCTCGGAGGGAATGGCCGCAAAATAATCCAATTGAATGGAGGGGGATGGCTGCGTCTTTGCCAACGAGGGGGCCAGGCAGACGAGCAATAACAACAGATGGTTGCGCATAAGGATAGAATTTGCGCTAAATATACAAAGGAATATCGTTAAAAGAAAGACACCCACCGTCTCACTCAGATCTCAGCTTGTCCACCGGATTGGCCGTAGCTGCCCTGATCGCCTGAAAACTGATGGTGACAAGGGTCATCGCCACCGCCATCACCCCTGCCATAACAAAGACCCCGGCGCCGATGTTGATACGATATTCAAACTTCGCCAGCCAGCCATGGAGAAAATAGAACGCCAGCGGCGAAGCGATCACGCAGCTGAGGATCACCAACAAAAGAAAATCCTTTGAAAGCAATAGCCACACCTGCGACACCGAAGCGCCCAGCACTTTCCGGATGCCGATCTCCTTGGTCCGTCTTTCCGCGACATAGGCAGCCAGCCCGAATAACCCGAGACAGGAGATAAAGATGGCCAATCCGGCAAACAGCCCCGAGAGCTTCCCGATCAGCACCTCCTGGTTGAACTTAGCGGCGTAATTCTCATCCTCGAATGTATACGTATACGGGAAGGAAGGATTGTACTTGTTAAAGATCGCCGTCAGCTGCGTCAGCGCATCCTTTGTCTTTATCCGGGGCTCCAGACGATAGAGCAGCGCATTTTGCACATCTCGGCTATAGGCAAACATAGTGGGGTCGGGACGCGAAAATGGAGATGACATCAGCGCATCTTTTACGATGCCGATGATCCTGGATTTTCCACCGTACCATGTCACCGGCTGACCGAGAGGGTTCTTAAGCCGCATACGCCTGACGGCAGTCTCATTGAGGATGACACTCGCTGAATCATCAACCTCCGTGAAATCCCGTCCTTCCTTCAATGTCATTCCTGTCGTGCTAAAGTAATCTTTGCTCACCTGTATCACCCCCATTTCAATCGTCTCATTGGAAAATTTGCCGGGCCAGCCGATATCCGTATGCCCATAAATATCGGTAGCGGGACTCGTGGCCGAGGTAACACCCGAAGCGATCCCCTTTTGAAGCAATTCATTTTTAAGCGCCGTAAAATTCTTGTATAGGTCGTCGCTGGAATAAGTCAGCATCAGCCTGTTGAGATCATACCCATTCGGTCTGTCCTTTGCATACTGCACCTGCCGGTAGATGATGATCGTGCTGATGATAAAGGCGACGGAACAGGTGAATTGCAATACCACCAGTATCCTCCTCGGCAGGGAAGCTCCCTTGCCGGTCTGTATATTCCCCTTCAATACTTTCACGGGCTGAAAAGAAGAAAGATAAAAGGCAGGCCGGCTGCCGGCGATGAGGGCCGTGATGACAACACAGACCAACGCTGCAGCCCAAAAACCGATATGGGTGTAAGGAACGGCGATCTTGCTGCCCGTCAGCGTATTGAAAGGCGACAATGCCGCCTGCACCAACACCAGTGAAAAAAGAAAAGAGATAAAGGTCAGAAAAAAGGATTCCAAAAGAAACTGGAAGATCAGGTCACTTCGCCGGGAACCGATGGCTTTCCGCACACCTACCTCCCGGGCCCGTTTCTCACTACGAGCGGTGGTCAGGTTGATAAAGTTGATACACGCGATCAGCAATACCAATACTCCGATGATCGAGAACATCCGCACATAATCCAGGAAACCCGCCGTATCCTGGCCATTCTTATAGTTGGAATACAAATGCCAGCGTTCCAGCGGCTGCAGCGTTATATAGGACAGCATCGCGTTCGTGTTGTTCTTCTCCGTATGCTCGATGTTCCTGATCCTGGGATACACTTTGCCATATTCCGCACCGGACTTCAACTTTACAAAGATCTGGTACCCATTGCCGCCAAAGGATCCCGCCCTATTGCCTTTTACAAAGGGGTCCGTCTGATCCAGGTAGCTGAAGGGGACCAGGAAGGTGAAGTTAAAAGACGAGTTAGCCGGCATGTCCTTCAATACACCCGTCACTTTCAGATCATGATTATTGTCAAAACGCACCATCCTGCCCATGGCATCTTCCTTGCCGAAAAGCGCCCTGGCCGTGGACTGCGTAAGCACGATGGAATAAGCGTCCTTCATTGCCGTGGCGGCATTCCCCTTCAGCAAAGGGTATTGGAACATTTTCAGGAAGTCACCGCCAACAATGCCGCCAGCCACATATATCTTCTTATCACCTGCCATGAGACCGTGAGAACCCATCCAATCGCTTTCAGCCACATATTCGATGTCCGGAATACCGCTGCGCAACGTTTCTGCCAGTTTCAGCGAGGTGGTTTGAAACGTCAGCGTATCCCCGTTGCTGTTAAAATTCCGCTGGACACGATACAACCGGGCGTAGTCAGGCAGACTCCTGTCATAGGAATATTGGTCGTGTACCCACAGACCGATGAGCAGCGCCACACCCATGCCGATGGCCAGTCCGAGAATATTCAAGGTGCTGTATCCTGGTGTCCGGGCGATATTCCGCCAGGCAGTCTTTAAATATGTCTTTAGCATGGATTTTAATGATCCAATAAAATGCCCTTTTTACAAACAACTAACAATCAAACACCTACACCTGTAACCTGCGTATTCATTTGTCCGCTTACGATACACCGGGTGTTCCGTTTTGATCAATAATCCATATATTTATAGACCTCCCGTTGCAACCTAAAATCCCTCATGTATGTCCGTTAAAGTCATTCAAAAACTGATCGTGTTCCTATTGTTGGTAGTCATCACGGCTCGCGTCACGGCCCAGGGCACACGTCTGTTGCGCCAACCCAGCCTCAGTGCGGCCCAGCTGGCGTTTGTATATGGAGGTGATATCTGGGTAGCGGATAAACAGGGAGGCGAGGCACGACGCATCACCAGTACAGCCGCCGTGGAAAGCGACCCTCATTTTTCTCCCGACGGACATTGGATCGCCTTTACCTCCAACCGCTCAGGCATTGCTGCTGTATACGTCGTCCCCACCGAAGGGGGTATCCCTACCCGGCTGACCTGGTATCCGGCAGGTTCGAACGTCCGCGGATGGACACCCGATGGCAAGCAAGTGATCTATACCTCCACCCGTGAAACGGCTCCCGTCGGATACACCAGACTTTGGTCCGTACCTGCCGCAGGCGGCCCATCAACCTTACTGCCGGCCCCCTGGGGCTTCGACGCCTCCCTCTCTCCCGACGGCAAAAAGATGGTGCTGGATCGCGTCGGCCGCTGGGACAGCGAATGGCGCCATTACCGCGGTGGACAAAATACACCTTTACAGGTGATGGATCTCAGCACACTGACCGAACAATCCATTCCCAACGACCGCACCATGGACCTTCATCCCATATGGATGAACGACAATATCTATTTTCTCTCCGACAGGGATTTTATCATGAATGTCTGGGCATATCATCCGCAGGATGGAGCGCTCAAACAAATTACTACCTCGACAAAAGGCGATATCAAATGGCTGACAGGCAATGGGCAGGAATTGGCATATGAACAAGGCGGTTATATTTATCTCCTGGACCCTGCCACGGGCAAAGGCCGGCAGATAGTCATCACCGTTCACGGCGATTTCCCCTGGGCCGAACCACATTGGGAGAATGTCACCTCCCGCGCGGTAAACGCATCCCTGTCTCCATCCGGCAAAAGGATCCTGCTGGAAGCAAGAGGTGAGATCTTCACTGTACCAGTGGAGAACGGCAATCCCCGCGATCTTACCAATAGCTGCGATGCAGCCGACAGGCAACCGCTGTGGTCACCCGATGGCCGGCAGATCGCCTGGTTCTCCGATAAGGAAGGGTCCTACGCCCTGTATCTGACAGACCAGGAAGGGAAGAATACCCCACGCAAAATACCTATCGGCGAATCCAAAATGGCCTGGGAACCGGCCTGGTCACCGGACAGCAAATACATCGCATTTGTCGACAACGCAGTAAGGATCCGGGTCGTGGAATTGAGCACAGGCAAGGTGAGCACCGCCGATGTGGGCGGCAGCAATATAGAAAGAGGCAATATGGATCTCAGCTGGTCCCCTGACTCCAAATGGCTCGCTTATTCAAAAACGGCGCCCAACAATTTTAGAAGGATCACCCTCTGGTCCCTGTCGACAGAAAAGGCTTTTGCATTGAGCGACCCCATGGCCGATGCGATCTCGCCCGCATGGGACAGAGACGGACATCATCTGTATTTCCTGGCCAGCACGGATGTCGCCCTGGGCTCGGGATGGGCCAATACCAGCTCCATACAGGCAAAGCCGACCTTCGGCGCCTATGTCGCCGTGCTGCGCGCCAACGATCCTGCCCCCTTTCCATTAAAAAGCGATGAAGAACCGGATACCACCGCTAAAAAGAAGGACACCACATCAAAAAAGAAAGACTCCATCGATGCTAAGGCCGTCGTGATCGATTGGGGACACCTGGACCGGCGTATCATCGCCCTACCCATTCCCGTTGCCGAATACGATCTGCTGATCAGCGGTCCCAAAGGATCCATATTCATCCGGACAGACCAGACCCTGAGTAAATTTACATTGGAGAGCAAAAAGCTGGATGAGTTTGCAAAAAGTGTATCTGCTGCTTCGGTGTCCGCTAATGGAGAAAAGATCCTCTTACACGCAGGGGGTGGCTGGAAGGTGGTCTCCACCGCCAAACCGCCCAGTCCTACAGAAGGCGCTGTTGCCGTCAATGTCCGTATGGACCTGGACAGACTGGAGGAATGGAAACAGATCTTTGCGGAAGCGTGGAGATATGAGCGTGACTACTTTTACGATCCGTCTCATCACGGCCGGGACTGGCAGGAGGTATGGGATTATTATTCCCCGCAAATACCCTTCATAAAACATCGCAGCGATCTCACCTGGCTGTTGGATCAAATGGGTGGAGAGCTATCCGTGGGACATAGCTTTGTCTTCGGTGGCGATTTCCCCGCGCTTGATACTTTACGGACTGGTGTGCTGGGCACAGACCTCGTGGCAAAGCAAGGCCGATGGCAGATAAAAAGGATCTATACAACTGAAAGCTGGAACCCCGGACTTTCGGCGCCGCTGGCCCAGCCTGACCTGAAAGTGACGGAAGGGGATTTCATCATCTCCATCGATGGAAAAGACCTCACCACGGACAAAGACCCTTATCAATTGCTGGACGGCAAGGCGGGTGTCCAGACCGTTCTTACGATCAATCATCAACCCTCGCCCGAAGGAGCATGGACCATCCGTGTCGAACCGATCCAAAACGAGAATGCATTGCGGCAGCGGGGCTGGGTCGAAGACAACAGAAGAAAAGTAGATGAGCTCTCCCATGGCAAGCTGGGTTATGTGTGGGTGCCGAATACAGGCGGTGCCGGTTTTGTGAACTTCAATCGGTACTTCTTTGCACAGCAGGACAAGGAAGGAGCCGTCATAGACGAACGTTTCAACGGCG
>Ga0207695_10007122_pt1 | contig 14321 bp, 13 predicted proteins | sample KBSC54metaG_FD_184354 | JGI IMG/M metagenome (GOLD analysis project Ga0207695, IMG submission 184354) | Corn rhizosphere microbial communities from Kellogg Biological Station, Michigan, USA - KBS C5-4 metaG (SPAdes) (version 2) | ecosystem: Host-associated > Plants > Roots > Rhizosphere > Soil... | reverse complement strand
CACACAGAAGCTCATAGCACTATGAAGACACCTCCGGTTGTTTCGCCGCAGGAGTGGGAAGCTGCGCACCAGCGGATGCTAGTGAAGGAAAAGGCCTTCACCCGCTCGCGTGACGCGTTGGCCGCCGAGCGCCGCCGCATGCCCTGGATGTTAATAGAGAAACAATATGAGTTCGAAGGGCCTAACGGTAAAGTTAGTCTGCTCGATTTGTTTGAGGGTCGCAGGCAACTGATCCTTTATCGTGCCTTCTTTGAGCCCGGAGTGTTCGGATGGCCTGATCACGCCTGCCGAGGGTGCTCCTTGGGCGCCGATCAGGTCTCACACTTGTCGCATCTGAACGCTCGCGATACTACTCTCGCCTGGGCCTCACCCGCGCCGCAGGCGGACATCACGCGCCTCAAGGCACGAATGGGCTGGAAGATGCCCTGGTACACCATCACCGACGATTTCGACAAGGACTTCGGTGTTCATGAATGGCACGGCCATAACGTCTTCTTCCGCGACGGCGACAAGGTGTTCCGCACTTACTTCATCAATACCCGCGGCGATGAAGCCTTGGGAACCGTTTGGAGCTATCTCGACATCACTCCGCTCGGCCGCCAGGAGACTTGGGAAGACTCGCCCGAGGGCTATCCGCAAACGGCGCCGTACAAGTGGTGGAACTGGCACGACAACTACGACAAGGAGCCCACGCCTCACCCGAAGTGGGTTGATATTATTACCGATCCAATAGCGGCCGCGGCCCGAAGGCGCGAGGAAGAGGAAGCGAAGGCAAGCTGACCCTCGCGTTTCGTAACTCAGGTCTGGGAGCTGGTGTGGAGATGACGAACAGCCCGAACGAAAATCACTATATTTCTGGTTCTGGCCGAGTCGACGCGCGCTATCTCGCGTTCCTCGAAACCATCTCCACACTTCGCCCCAGCCTGCATCGTTACTGCGCGCGCATGACCGGTTCTGCAATGGACGGGGAAGATGTCGTGCAGGAAGCCTTGATCGAGGCTTACCGAAAGCTCGACCAGTACGACGATAGCCGTCCGCTCAAGCCGTGGTTGTTTCGTATCGCGCACAATCGCTGTATTGATTTTCTTCGTCGCAAAGGAGTGCGCGACGAAGCCGAAGCGGCCGCCGCCATTCCTGAAGCAGTCTCGCCCGCTGACCCGGCGCCGGTGGACGTTCCAAAAGCGGTTGAGCACCTTATTGCCTCGCTTCCTCCAAAAGAGCGCGCATGCGTGCTGCTCAAAGATGTCTTCGATCACACACTCGAAGAAATTGCCGAACTGGTTGAGTCTACGGTCGGAGGCGTAAAGGCAGCGCTCAATCGCGCTCGCGCCAAGCTCTCCGCATCCTCTCCGATGGCCAAACCCCGTCAAAGCGCCAGCCCGGAGCTGCAAAAAGTCATGCAGCTTTATGTCGATCGCTTCAATCGCCGCGATTGGGATGGCGCGCGCGAACTGATCAGCGCCGATGCGCGGCTCAATGTCGTCGATCGTTTTGCCGGGAAGTTTGCCGACGCTCCTTATTTTTTCAACTACAACAATTGGCCCTGGGCCTGGAAGTTGGCTATGGGCGAGATCGAGGGGGAACCGGTGATCGTTATTCTGCAGCACGGCGCAGACACATGGATGACTTATTCAGCTATTCGCATGAATGTCGTCGCCGGCCGAGTTGAAAGAATCGTCGATTACATTCACTGTCCTTGGCTAGTTGCCACCGCCGAATCCGTCACCGTCAATGGAGCGGCGTGAGAAAGAATTGGCGGCCTCACTCCACACCGGCTGCCTTATCCTTTACTGGGGTGCGCTACTTCTCGCTTCCTTTGCGAGAAGTGGGAATTATCCAAACGGATGCAGCTAGCGCCGCGCTGTTCTAAACTACCGCTCACGCTGCCATCGGATAGAGTACGGAGCGCGCTCTGTCCAACAACACCGACAGCTTCGCATCTTTCGACACCACCGCCGAGATGCCCGTCTCTCGGGCCTCGCCCTCGCTGAACACGGTACCGTAATCACTGAAAATGATGATTGGCACCATGGGCATGAGCCGCTTCAATTGGCATGCCGCCTCGATTCCGTTCATCACCGGCATTGAGAGGTCGAGCAAAATCAAATCGGGGAGAAAGACTTCTGCCATTTCTACGGCTTCTTTTCCGTTCTCAGCCTCTCCGCAAACTTCAAAGTCGTTTTGTGAGTCGAACAGCTCACAGAGCGCCTTTCGGATCATGTCGTGGTCATCCGCTATTAATACCGATTTCGTCATGTTGGATAACCTCCATAGTTCCCGCCTGACTTGAAGGCAGTTGTTTCGACGTGTTGTTGTGGAGCTCGAGTTCCGGGAATCGACTTCCGATACAGTTCGGAACTCAATTGGCGCTAAACGTGCTGGGAGAACGACGGATGCGGAAGGCGGGAAGAGCACAACAGGCAGAAGCGTAGTCCTCGCGGATTCCCGCAGCCGTTAAGTACATCCGATTCCAAACCTGAGCCGACAGCAATCGAGAGAAAGCTGTAAAAACGCACGCAGAGAACAGACTTGAACTAGGGCGATTGAGATCACCTCCCGGGTAGCCGCTGCCAGTTGTGAGCAGCTGAAGAATCTCACCACTTTGTGAGAAGTGGGATGAATCACGAAGACCTCGGCCACGCGTACAGCGCGATCTCTGCGACGCGGCGTAAGTCGTTCCGGGTTGCTCCTCCAGCGCCCTGCACGGCCATTCCATTCAGAACGGTCATAAGGTAGCGCGCCAGTGCGGCCGGATCGGCGTCGGGCGGCAGGTCTCCTTCTTTCTTGGCGCGCCGCAGTCGCTGATGAAGGAGAGCTCGCGCCTGATCGCGCCGCGAGGCCAGCTCACGCCGCACGGATGTGGCTTCACTGCCTGCAGCAAGAGCGCCTTGCACAAGCAGGCACCCAGCAGGATGGTCGCCTCCGCACATCTCCTCGGCAGCTCCGAATAATAGGCGCTCAGCAACGTTCTGTCCGGCTCCGGTGCCGAGGAGTGTTACAACCTCTTTCATCGCCTGTTTCTGTCGAACCTTGCGACTTGACTTCGTGTTGCTGCTTTTTACCTCCACGACCTCGATTGAACCGTCATGCCGCACCACGGTGACGTCAGCAATAGCGAGGCAATTGTCAGAGCATTAAGAATCGCAATCCCGGATCCGGTATCGAAGTGATAGCTCCATTCACGTAACTCCTGAACAGTTCCCTCAGATGAGAGATGCTGTTTCGTTTCACGTTCGCCAAGTAGTCTCATGGCGGCTCGGTCGTAGCCAAAAGCTCGCCAGGCTATTCCATCTCCTATTGCTCGAATCGCGTTCGAGTACATGCGGTGAAAAAAACGCTCTCCCCTCACAAATCTGATTTCGTTCTGGTGCTCATCCGCATTGCCCGATGCTGTGGGCGATTCAAGTTCCGCTAAGCGCTCACGGTACTGCTTAATCGTTGCCTCTTGAATGAGCAATTCCTCCAGCATGTAAACTTGTAGACGGGCCAAGGCGGTTGGGTTGCGCTGTCGCTTGCGATTGATAGAAAGAAAATCCTCCAGTATGTCAGGAAAGTCGGACGAAGCGAGACGCGACATGCCAAGCGCTGCTTCATTCGACAACGGTTCTTCAGAACCGTGGCTGATTCGCCAGTCGAACGCCCTACCGTATTTACCAGGTTTTCGCGGCTGATCAGGCATACTTAACAACGGTGCTTTTTTACCTAATCTTTATCAAAGACTTTCGCTAGGCAGGACACTATCAGGATAACAGGCGGGTGGCCCATTCAAGCTTGATTTTGGCATCGAGTCCATCGGCTGGCTGCCCCACTTCTGGCCGCCTTGGCGAGAAGTGGGTACAAAATCGCGCGCAACACGACTTCGACTTTTGGGTCTGCTCGGACAAGAATGTCCGAGCCACACGGCCTGCTGAGCTCGCACAAAACCTGCCCTGAGCTTGTCGAAGCGAATGTCCAAGCCACACCTATTTTAGGACCTCTGCACTATACTTTCACTCCATGCTCATCCTTCGCGTGCTGTTCGCAGTAGTCGCATTGAGCGCCGTGGCGGCTGCGCAACAAGCGGCGACATTTCCGACGGAAGACGGTGGCCTGATCTCTGCGAACCTTTACGGCAAAGGCGCCCGCGGGGTGGTACTCGCTCACGGCGGGCGATTTACAAAAGAAAGCTGGAGCGACCAGGCGCACGCGCTGGCCGCACATGGATTCCATGTCCTGGCATTCGACTTCAGAGGCATTGGCGGCTCGCGCGGTCCGGGCCAGGCGGACTTTGACACCGCTCCATTTCAGAAAGACGTGATCGCGGCGGTACGCTACCTAAAAGCAAAGGGCGCAGCAACCGTGTCGGTGGTCGGGGGCAGCTTCGGAGGCGGGGCTGCCGGCGATGCGGCGATCGAATGGCCGGGTGAGATCGATCGCATTGTGTTTCTCGGGGCCGCCCCGAACCTATCGGCAGACAAGCTCAAGTGTCGCAGTCTCTTTATTGTGGCTCGGGACGACGCAAGCGCAGACGGGCCGCGACTTCCCGGCATTCGCGCACAGTACGAAAGAGCTCCGAACCCAAAACAATTGATTGTCCTCGACGGCTCTGCCCATGCGCAGTTTCTTTTTCAAACCGATCAGCGCGCGAGGGTCATTGAGGAGATTCTAAAATTCCTTTCCGCGCCATGAAGGCCGCGGGGGCGAGCAAATCGGGAAGGGCACGATTCTATCCCTGCCCGAGCGCAGTCGCGTGAGTCGCCTTTCTCCTCAAATTATTGCTCTGTTTGCTGCATCCCAGGTGACTGGAAAACCCCTAATCGTCTCAATAACTTAGCTTCCGTCCACTGCGAGTTTTACCCACTCAACCCCGATTTTTCCCCTTTTATTGTCTTAACCGTGCCTTATCCCCAGTAGCTCAATAGGATAGAAGTACACAAAACCGCCCTCGGTCGTTGGTCGTCCGTCTTCGGCAAAATCCTTCAGCCCATCGGCAGGGGTTTGGCCAAAGACCGATGACTGAAAACCGATGACGAAGCTTCACATTCTAGTGAGTGGAAAGGCAACGAGAGCATGCATAAGCCGATTAAATACGTAGAGAAGGCAGTCACGATTGGCGCGAAAGGCGCGTGGTTGGTATTCGATCGCATGAACCGGATCAAGCCGAACCCGTCCCCCACGCCGAAATGGTCGGACAAGCCGTTGCTTAAATCCTACCAGAAGTCGAAACCGCCGCTCGGATGGCCTCGCGCCACCGACTCGCTCTGCCCGAAGTGCGTGCCCGAAATCCGTCAGCAAATCCTAGACGGCCATCTTCCTTATGAAGTGCTGATGAACGAAAAAGTCGGCGAGATCAAGGCCACCATCATCGAGCAGGATGGCAAGATCATGATGGTCAAAGAGTGCCCGAAGCATGGCCGCTTCGAAGACGTGATGTCGATCGACACCGAGTTCTCCAAGCATCTTGAAGACGTCTTCCCGGGCCGCGACATCCGCGCCCACAACGACGAAAAGCTGCACAAGCACGGCTCGTCCACGGTGAAGTACGGACGCGGCTCGGTGCTCACCATCGACCTGACCAACCGCTGCAATATGATGTGCGATCCGTGCTTTATGGACGCGAACCAGGTCGGCTTTGTGCACGAGCTGACGTGGGAAGAAATTAAGACCATGCTCGACAACGCCATCACTATCAAGCCGCGGCGTCAGATGAGCGTGCAGTTCTCCGGTGGCGAGCCCACGCTGTCTCCTTATTTCCTGGACGCGGTTCGCTACGCCCGCAAAGTTGGATACAACTCAGTGCAGGCTGCGACCAACGGAATTGAATTCGCCAAGAGTTTCGAATTCGCGCAACAGGCGGCCGAAGCTGGAATGCGTTACGCGTACCTGCAGTTTGACGGCATCGGCAACGCTGCCAATGCACACCGCAAAGTGGGCAATCTGTTTGACGTGAAGTTGAAGGCCATCGATAACCTGCATCGCGCGGGCGTCGAAATCGTTCCGGTTGTGACTATCGTTAATGGCATTAACAACGAACAAGTCGGACGCATCATCCAGTTCGCGCTCGACAATCCCAAGAAGATCGGCTTCCTCTCATTCCAGCCGGTCAGCTTTACCGGACGCGACGAGGCCATCACCGACGATCGCCGCAAAGCGCAGCGCTACACGCTCTCGCACCTCGCGCATGACGTAAAAAATCAAACCAGCCTTGGCGAACCCGCCCGCGACTGGTTCCCGATCAGCTTCATGTCCACCTTTAGCGACTGGGCTGACCTGATGCACGTCGAAGACAAGAACAACGACTGGGGCCAATTAAGTTGCGGTTGTCACCCGAATTGCGGAACCGGCATGGCGGTGATGATCGACAAGGAAACGAAGGAAGCGGTTCCGGTGACTGCGTTTCTGCACGGAGACCAACTGGCGAAAGATATTGCCAAGGTCAACGACGCTTCACGCGGAAAATTCCTGACCATCGTTGGAATGGCGCTGTGCCTGATGAAGAATTACGATCCGTTCCACTCGCCCAAGCACTTCAAGCTGATGGACCTGCTGAAGAAGTTCGACAAAAACTTCAATGCGACCGGCAAGAACTATGGCAAAGTCGGACCGGACCGCACCATTGACGACGTCATGAAGCGGCGTAACGATCGCTGGAACTTCCTGTTCATCGCCGGCATGTGGTTCCAGGACCTTTTCAACTACGACTTCCGGCGCACCGAGCAGTGCATCATTCCGTATGCCACGCAGGAAGGCGAGATTTCATTCTGCGCTTACAACACCGGCGTGGGCTGGCGGAACATTATCGAGAAGATGCACATGACGGCCACGCTCACCAAGTGGTACGACGAACACGGACGGCACGAGATTTTCGCCGGCGGCAAGAGCGTGGGCATGGACTCGAACGAGCACTCGCTCTATCTGCGCGACGGAATTGTTACGCAGGAAGAGCAGCGCGATCTGGACAAGCTGGGTATTGCCAAAAACGCACGCGAAGAAAAGTTGCGGGCGCGCGATGCGAAACAAAAGAACGATCCGGCTTACAACGCGCGTATGGCCTCGCTGTACCGCGAAGTCGTTCTGAAAGAAAAACCCGTGGTCGCCGAAAATGGATTTATTCCGCTAGGCGCGCTGGGGAAACCGAACGGCAATGGTCATGCTCCGGAGACAAAGCCGGAAGTGGCAGAGCCGGTAGCGGGGGATTAGCAGTCGTCAGCCGTCAGTCGTCAGCCGTCAGGAAAACCTGAACAAGCAAAGGGCCGCCGCAAGGCGGCCTTTGTGCTTTGGAAGCTTCCGTGCTTTCTGTTTGAAGGAATGACGGAGGGCACGCGCAGGCGAACTTCGAATTTATGCTTTGATAGATGTGAGATCTGCCCCTACCGCGAGTTCGGATCGGTCAAGCTCTTGTACACGGCTGGCATATTTTTTTTGGAGGTTGGTACCGCACCACGGGCAGTATTGGATGTGGATATCTGAAACCAATGCTATGGGCGACTCGCTGTGTGCCGGTGTCGCCTTCCCTTGATCCAACGCGCGGAATTGCAAAATGAATGACGCGGTTGAATCGCGTCTCACGGTCGCGAACACACCAATGCCTCGTTTACCAGCCTCTTGAAACCAACCTTCGAACATTTTGCAGCACCATTTCATATCCCGCTCCGCTATTGGGGATGAACGAACTGTACTAAAAAATTCTGTCGGGCCGGGTGGCCCACTTCTCATCAGAGGAAAAATATGCCCAAGCCGTCTCTGCAACCGCTTGATGCGAGCCTCATCATTTTCAAGCCCACTGTAGCCGAGAATCCAGTTCACCCGTTTCAGCGTATGTTTTCGCGGCTTGCAATACATCGCTCAGTCCGACGCATAGCTTTAGCTCATACTCTCCTCGCTGATGTCCAGCGACGAGCGAACATTTTCCCGTGGTGGCATGAGGATTGATGAGCGTACGAAAGCTAAGATTGTCGGCAGTGGCGTACAGAATATATTTGCCATCCTGACCACCGCCTATTGCCATGTGAGGAACAGGTGGCGCGCCAATTCCCAAGATTAACAGCGTACGGGTGTCCCCGTTTAGACGCTGGATCGCTGCCTCAATATCCGCCCAAGTGGGGTTCTTGACTTCGTCAGAGGACGAATCCTCTGGTCCATCCATTCGGGTAACTACGAGCTTGGGCGAGTGGCCCACATTGTCTCCTGCCGTGAAAGTATATCCTCCTGGACAAACGAAACTAGAGGGTGTCAATTTCTCGCGCTCTTTGCAATAAGTCCACAAACCTCTTTCGCCAAGAATTTGAAAAAGCACCCTACCAGATGGCAGCTATGCGGTGAGGATCCTGGCACAAGAATTTACTGGAACTTTTAGAGCAGTTGCTGCGAAGACACTGTGAGAGCTCAAACGTCCAATTCTGAAGAGCAAAGACTGGTAATGGATAGATTCGAAACCCGATCGGATGCCGAACTTCTGGAACTCTCAATGGCGGGGGAGGAAGGAGCGTTTCTCTTGCTATACGAGCGTCTGAAACCATCACTCTTCCGCTACGCGTTCTATATGACGAATTCGAAGGCTGCGGCCGAGGAGGTAACGCAAGAAGTCTTCATGTCTCTTCTGAAAGACGGGAAACGTTATCGGAAAGCGCGGGGCGATGTGGCTGGATACGCGTTCGGTATCGCCCGTAATTTCGTTCGCCGCATTCACCGGCGGGAACGTATTTATCAGGAGCTTCCGAGTGATGAAGCACCGGGGGAAAAACTAACTGTGGGACCACACGTACTGCAGACGGATATGATTCGAGCGCAGGAAATTGCCATGGTGCACAAGGCGATTGCTTCTCTTCCCGACCATTACCGTCAGCTAATCGTGCTTTGCGATTTGTGCGAGCTTTCTTATGTGGAAGCGGCTTCCCGTCTGCAGTGTGCAGTGGGCACGGTCCGTTCCCGGCTGAATCGTGCCCGCGCTTTGCTTCTCGTCAAGCTGAAGCAATCGAGGAAACCGCAAACCGAATCGCCGACTGCGGGCACGGAGGAATGCCTCATATGACTTGCCAGGACCTTCACACATATTTTGAAAGCGACCGGCAGGAAGCGGTTGATCTTCTGCCGCACACGGAAGTAACGGAGCACATCGCAGGTTGCGTGGATTGCAAGCGTTTCGTCGAAGAGCAAATGGAATTAAAGAAATACCTCGGCCTTCTGCGTGGCTCTGTTCCTCAAATTCCTTCTTCTTTGGATGACCGCGTCGTGGCCAAATACAGAAGCCACATGTTGGAGAGGTTGTCTGCAAGCAACTCACTTTCTGCTAGACGACACCTTGATTTGCGCACCTCGCTAGCTTGGGCAGCTGCCGTAACGTTTGCAACGATTGTGGCTGGAGTCGGAATGTTTGTCTTTGGCCCGAACCAACAGATTCAGCAGCCACCGCCAGCTCATGAAATCGAGGCCCGTCAACAAACGACCCCTGCCGGAGACAGTACGGGTGATAAGGCTAGCCTCAGGCCGCACAGCTTGCACCGCCAGACGCTGAGCTCAAACGGGAGTTCGCGCAGGCGTGCAAAGGATACTGAATTGGTGGCCCAGCAGAGTTCGCCGTTGCCAACATCATTCGAAGGCTTGATGTACTGCGATCAGATTAGTTGCCCTGGCGCCCTGGAAGTCATTCGGGTGCAGTTGTCAGCCCCGGCATGGGAGAGAAAACCTGGGTTAGAGCGGACGAACGACATTGTTTTCGCAGACGTTCTGGTTGGGCCAGACGGGATCGCTCGAGGCATTCGTGTGGTGCAGTAGAGATCACTTAATGGAGAAAATTTTATGAGACATCTCAGAATGATTCCTTTCGTAGTCGCCGTTCTCGCGGTGTGTGCCGCTATCGTGTCGGCACAGACGCCCGACTCGGCGCCTGTGGTTACCGGCGGTGTAGCGATGGGACCACCGGCTTTAGGACCGAAAGCTGGCATGGTCACAATGCACGTAGAAGACATGGATGCCGAACCGGTCAAGGGCGCGCCTTTCTGCGGGACCATTGCTACCGACCATACGCAAACCTTTTCTGATGGCAACCGCATTCATACCACTGAGAACTCCACGTTGTGCCGTGACGGCGCAGGCCGCACCCGTCGCGAAGCCAACCTGAATTTACTTGGAGCAGCCACTCAAACTTCGGCTGCAAAATTGATTACTATCACGGATCCAGTAGCGGGTTTCCGGTACATGCTCGATAGTGAGACCAAGATCGCACACAAGATGGCGATCCCATCGTCGCTGAGCGCGAGGACTGGCGCCGGAAATGAGGCGGGCACCGTGGCAATGGGGGGCAGGGGGGAGGGTGTGATGCTTTATCAACGTGTCGGCACCGCGGGCCCGAACATGGTTATGAATAAAGATGTGTTCTTTAAGAAGGGTGGACAACCATCAGAGGAGCCGGCGCCAGCGACCGAAAATCTCGGAGATGAAACCATTGATGGCATCCATGCAACCGGGACTCGTATCACCACCACTATTCCCGCCGGGGAAATGGGTAACGAACAGCCGATCGCCGTCGTCTCGGAACGCTGGTATTCCCCGGAATTAAAGGTGACGATAATGACCAAACATACTGACCCCTGGGCCGGCGAGTTGAAGACACAACTAACTAATGTGAACACGTCCGAGCCGGACTCGTCATTGTTCCTGGTGCCAAGTGATTACAAAGTTGTGAGTGACAAGGTTGGTCAATTCTTCGTCCAGAAGCGGTTGATGACGCCACCGTCACCGCCGGAATAATCCGCGCAAAGCTGCTGGCAATCCGGTCAAACGCGGGCTGGAGGGACACAGCTTCCGAGCTTATGCTTTTGGGGCTGGTCTTAGGTGAATGACTCGGCTGTGTGAAGATGAAAATCCGCGTCGTTTGAATAATCTCCGTGGCTTTGAAAAGCCCCACTTCTCGCAAAGGGTGCGAGTAATGGGGCACCCCTCACGTTTGGGGTATGCGAGAAGTCCGCCACTCTCGCACTGCTATAATCCTGAAAATTTAGAAGGCACAAAATTTTGGAAGGCAGAAAAGAATGTTTGTGGCTGCGGCCCTTGCCCTGAGCGTCTCCTCTATCGGCTGTGGCGGTTCGGTTTCGGGTTCGGTGAATCACACCCAAAATCCCTTAGTGGCGCAATACAGCGTCTCGGTTCCGGCCGGATCAACCGCGGCCGTGGAGTTTGGGCCGGATACAAACTACGGCTTCATTACCTCGGCGATCCCCGCCACGGCGCCGACGGTGTCCGTTCTGGTGGCGGGGATGAAGCAGAACTCGACTTACCACATGCGAGCGGTGATCACACATGCGGACGGCAGCAAAGAGTTCGATAACGATCACGCGTTTACGACGGGGGTTGCACCGCAAGGCCGCACGCCCATCATGGCGTTAACTTTGCCGTCGGGAGTTAGTCCCACGGCGGGGATCGAGTTGGTGAGCCTGAATCCGCCGCCGGATAATCCAGAGAACTTTTTGCGCGTGGTCGCCCTGAATCCTGCTGGAGAGTTGATCTGGTATTACGACTTTGATCAGCGTTTGGGCACCGCGCAGCCGATAAAGCTCCTGCGCAACGGCCATTTCCTGATGGTGCTATTCGGTGGTACCACCGGGCCTGGGGGATTGGTTCGGGAGATTGATCTGGCGGGCAAAACCATTCACGAATTTACTGTGGATCAACTCAACCAGTGGCTCACGGTTGCGGGTTATACATGGAAGGCCAATGCCATTCACCACGACATTGAGGAATTGCCTAATGGCCATCTTCTTGTATTGGTGAACACGAGAAAACAATTCACCAACTTGCCCGGACATCGAGGAGTGACTAACGTTTTGGGCGACGCTGTTGTCGATTTGGATCAGAATTACAAACCGGTGTGGTCGTGGTCCTCGTTCGATCATCTCGATGTCAACCGGCATCCCATGTTGTTTCCCGATTGGACCCACGCCAATACCATCGCGTATTCGGCCGATGACGGCGATATCGTGCTCTCGCTGCGCAACCAATCGTGGATCATCAAGATCGATTATGCGAACGGACACGGCAAGGGAGATGTCGTGTGGAGACTCGGGTATCAGGGAGATTTCACTCTGCTCGGTTCCACCTCTCCGGCAGATTGGTTTTTCGCGCAGCACTACGCGAATTTCTTTTACGGTCAGACAAGCCAACAGATGCGGCTCGCGGTGTTCGACAACGGAAATAACCGGTTTCCCGATTTCAGCGGGGACATTTGCCCATCGAATGCGGACGACGTGCAATATCCCTGGATGGCATTTTTTGGCCGCCATGTTCCTGATTGCTACAGTCGGCCGGCAGTTTTTGGGGTGAACGAAGCCGAACGCACGGTGCGGCTTTTGTGGTCGCAAATTGTCCCTTATTCCTATTGGGGCGGCGTAACTATGGAGACGCCGACGAGCAATATGTTTTTCGACATTGCCAATCCGTCGGAGCAAGTCCTTCGAATTGACAAGCAAAAATTACCTCTGGCAGCAGCGACACTTAAAGAGCTGGCGATCCTGATTGTCGTGCTGGTGGTTTTCTTTGCGCCGATACCGAAGACGTTTCTCCCGCTCGCGATTATTCCGCTGGTCGTAATCGTTGCATTGTTCCCTAGGTTGGGTCTGCTTGCGGTTGCTATTGGATTGGTAATTGATGCGGCAGTTTTGGTGTTAGCCCAGGAACCCGCAAAACCCGAATCTGTACGAACTGGTCCTTGGGATTTTTATGGTGATATGTTGGCGGCGCTGCGGCGAATTAATCGGCCGAGCTTTTTCGCGGTGATTGCGATAGCTTTTTCGTTTCTGCCTATGTTTGCGCCGCAAGAAAAGCTGAATGCACAGGTGGTCGAGGTGACGCATCAACGGCCAGCGCAGCTAGTGTGGCAGCTTGATATTAGCGGACAGGAATCGTATCGCACAGTACACTTGCCCAGCCTGTATCCGGACGTTCAGTGGTGAATCGGGGCATACTGGGCCACAACCGAGGGCAACACTTTAGCCGATATAATAATAGAAGTATGACTCGGCGCTACGCAGTTCTGTTTATGATTCCATTTTTCCTTCTGGGCGTTCCTGCGTACGCCTATGGAGATCCGACGGGAGGAACTCTCTTTTCCGTTCTCCTGCCCATGCTAGCAGCGGTTTGGGCGATGTTTCTGATTTTCGCCAATCGCATCCGGCGGGGAATTTCGGGATTGTTTGGTAAGTTGCGGGGAGTAAAGCCTGCGGAAAAAACTCATTCCGACGCGCAAGACCAGCCTCTCTCATCTGACTAGGCCGGGGGTTTTAAAGTGAGCCACTTGTCCGGCCACGCATAACCCTTATCGCGAATCAGGGTTCGCCACATTTCGTCTACTGAATTCTTCTGCCCGGGTGAAAGCACCAATCGATTGCGTTGATGGCCGGCAACGCTGGCAATGTATTGTTGCAACACGGGCTGCGCATCTTCAAAGCCGGACAATTTAAGTTCAGAATAAATACGTTTCATTTCAACGAGGGGACCGGCAACCAGGTCTTCGTATTTCACACGGGCGACGTTTTCCGCGGCTATTTTGCGAATACCTTCCGCGATCGCCTCTTCATGGATCAGATAGGCGGCCAGAATAAATTTTTCGATCTGCTCTAACGAAGCGGATTCGAGGCTGTACATGTCGAGCAATGTCGTCCAAAGCTTGAGGTTGGAAGCAAACACTTCGTACGGATTGCGTTCGATGATCACGAATCGCGATTCGGGGAAAAGCGATGGCAGCAAGGGAAACCTGAAGCCGTGGGTCGGCGATTTGAGCACCATCGGCTTGTTTTGCTGGACGGTGAGTTCACGAAGGAACAATTGAATCGTGCGCTTCCACCGATCCTGATCTTCGGTTGAGCGATGGCGCAGGTCTAGCAGCACCTGCGCGTCGGACATCAACGAAGGAACTAGTAGCGCCTCATAGGGTGAAGGCGCGCCCATGCAGAGCAGAGCAAATTCGTCCTCCTGCGGCGACGTCCAGGAGTACTGCATATTGTCCATCGGGCGGTAGGCTTCCTGTTTGCCGCGACGCTTGTGGAAGCCCTGCTCGGTAAGCAGAAAATGGGCGGAGTTCATGCAGGCATAGGTGCTGGGGAACCCGAAGTGCGCGTCACAGCAGAACAGCTCGTGCAGAAAAGTTGTTCCCGACCGCCAAAAACCTAATAAAAAAATTGGCGGGGGAACTTTAACTTTTTCGAGGGCATCTGCGTGAGCCACGGATTGCATTTTTGCCAGCAGCGAATTAGTTGCACTGGTGGCGGAATACAAGAGGCGAGTTTTAAAACTTGCAATGGAACGTTGTGGGTCAATTTTGCTGGAGATGCGCTGCCAAACGTCGCGCG
>Ga0207695_10007120_pt1 | contig 14324 bp, 9 predicted proteins | sample KBSC54metaG_FD_184354 | JGI IMG/M metagenome (GOLD analysis project Ga0207695, IMG submission 184354) | Corn rhizosphere microbial communities from Kellogg Biological Station, Michigan, USA - KBS C5-4 metaG (SPAdes) (version 2) | ecosystem: Host-associated > Plants > Roots > Rhizosphere > Soil... | reverse complement strand
GTGATCGTCGGGAAGAAGGCGGCACGCGCGGCACCGATGCTCGCATTCGCGCTCTTCAGGCTGTGCTCCGCCTCCACCACGTCAGGCCGCTGGAGCAGCACGTCGGACGACAGGCCGGCGGGCACGCTGCCGATCGTGTCGTCGAGCTCGGCCAGCGACGCCGGCAGCAGGCCGTTCGGCACGGGGGCGCCGACCAGCAGTTCCAGCGCATTGCGATCCTGCGCGACCAGCGTCGTCTGATTGGCGACATCCGACTTCGCCTGTTCGACGATGGTGATCGCACTTTGCACGTCGCCCGCGCTGGCGAGCCCGGATCCGAAGAGCGACCGGGTTAGCGCCAACGATCGCTGTCCGCTCGCCACCGTATCTTGCGCGATCGTCAGCAAGTCCCGGTCGGAGGCGAGCGTGGCGTAGGCGGTCGCCGTCTCCGCGACGAGCGTGAGCTTGGTCGCGCGCATCCCGGATTCGGTCGAGAGGTAGGTCTCGAACGCCTCCTTGGTCTGGTTCCGGAGCCGGCCGAACAGATCGATCTCGAAGCCGCTCATGCCGGCATTCGCGTCATAGCTGTTCGTATCCAGCGCGGAGCTCCTGATCCCGCGCTGGATCGTGGCACCGGCACCCGCCGTCACGGTGGGAAGCTGGTAGGAGCGCTCGACATGATATTGCGCCCTCGCCGAGGCGACGCCGGCGATGCTGGTGCGCAGATCGCGGCTGTTGGCGAGCGCCATCTCGATGACCTGGCGCAGCTTCGGGTTCGTCACCATCGTCCGCCACGGCAGGCCCGCCGTGCCGCTCTGCTCCGCGCCATAGGCAGCACCCGTCGGCCATTGCGCGGGCGCGGCCGATACGGGACGGACATAATGGGGCGCGAGGTCGCAGCCCGCGAGCGCGGTTGCCAGACAAAGCGCGACGATCGAGGCCCGGCGCATCAGATTTCCTCCGCGGAGTTCATGGGTGCCTCGCGACGGAAGAGCCGCGCGACCACGATGAAGAACATCGGCACGTAGAAGATCGCGAGCAGGGTCGCGGTCAGCATGCCGCCGAAGACGGCGGTGCCGATCGCGATGCGGCTCTGCGCACCGGCGCCGCTCGCCACCACCAGCGGAAACACGCCGGCGATGAAGGCGATCGAGGTCATCAGGATCGGCCGGAGGCGGACGCGGGCGGCCTCCAGCACGGCTTCGAGCGCGTCGCGCCCGCCGCGGTGGGCCATTTCGGCGAATTCCACGATCAGGATGGCGTTCTTGGCGGCGAGGCCGATGGTTGTGAGCAAGCCGACCTGGAAGTAGATGTTGTTGTCCAGGCCCCGAACCGTGACCGCGAGCACCGCGCCGATGATGCCGAGCGGGATCACCAGCAGCACCGCGAACGGCACCGACCAGCTTTCGTAGAGCGCGGCGAGGCAGAGGAACACCACGACGATCGACAGCGCATAGAGATAGAGCGCCTGCCCGCTTGATTGATTCTCCTGATAGGAAAGCCCGCTCCAGGCATAGCTGGTGCCCGGCGCCAGTTGCTGCTGGAGCGCGACCATCTTCTGCATCGCCTCCCCGGAGCTGGAGCCGGATGCCGCCTCGCCGTCGATCTCGTAGGAGGACCGGCCGTTGAAGCGCGATACGCTGTTCGGCCCCTTCTCCCAGCTCGTGGTGGTGAAGGAGGAGAAGGGCACCATTGTGCTGGTCGTCGCGGCCGAGCCGCTCGCACCGCTGCTGACCCGCACGAACCAGGAGTCGAGGTCGCTCGGCAGCATCCGGTACGGCGCGTCGGCCTGCACATAGACCCTTTTCACCCGGCCCCGATCGACGAAATCGTCGACATAGGTGCTGCCCCAGGCGGTGCTGAGCACGCCGGTCGCGTCGCTGTCGCTCAGGCCCAGGACGGCGAGCTTCTCGTCGTCGAACTTCACCCGCAGCTGCGGCGTGTCGGGCAAGGTCGAGGCGCGCACCTGCGACAAGGCCGGATCCTTCTGCGCGGCCGCGACCAGCTTGTCGCGCAGCGCCTCGAACTGCGCGCGCGGCATGCCGCTCGTGTTGAGCAGCTCGAAGGTGAAGCCGTTGGACTGGCCGAGGCCCGAAATGGCCGGCGGCGTCAGTGCGAACACCTGCGCATCGCGCAGGGCCGAGAAGGTGCCCATCAGGCGCATCCCGATCATCGCCGCGCCATGCTGGCTGCCCTTGCGCTCGTCGAACGGCTTGAGGTTCGCGAACCCGAGCCCGGCATTCTGGCCCGAGCCGTTGAAGCTGAATCCGGAAATCGCCATGACCTGGGCGACGTCGGCCTCCTTGGCCATGTCCTGCGTGATCTGCTGGCGAACAGCGTTCGTGCGCTCGCTCGTGGCGCCGGCGGGCAGCTGGTACATGACCATCATCGTGCCCTGATCCTCGGTGGGCAGGAATCCGGTCGGCAGGCGCAGGAACAGGAAGGCCATCGCCGCGACGATCACGGCATAGACGATCAGGTGGAGCCCCCGGCGGTGGATCACCCGCCCGGTCGTCTCGACATAGCGGTTCGTCGTCCGGTCGAACCAGCGGTTGAACCGGCCGAACAGCCCCTTCCGCTTGAGCGGGTCATGGTCGCCGGGCTTGAGCAACGTCGCGCAGATCGCCGGCGACAGGACCAGCGCGACCACGACCGAGAGGATCATGGCCGAGACGATCGTCACCGAGAACTGCCGGTAGATCACGCCGGTCGATCCACCGAAGAAGGCCATCGGCAGCAGCACGGCGGACAGCACCAGCGCGATGCCGATCAGCGCCGATCCGATCTCCTCCATCGACTTGATGGTGGCGTTGGCCGGATCGAGCTTTTCCTCGGTCATCACGCGCTCGACATTCTCGACCACGACGATGGCGTCGTCGACCAGCAGGCCGATCGCCAGCACCATGCCGAACAGGGTGAGCGTGTTGATCGAATAACCGAACAGCGCCAGCACGCCGAACGTGCCGAGCAGCACCACCGGCACGGCGATCGCCGGCACCAGCGTCGCGCGCCAGCTCTGCAGGAAGATGAACATGACGATCACGACGAGGATCACGGCGATGACCAGCGTCTCCACCACCTCCTTGACCGAGAGCTTGATGAAGTCGGTCGTGTCGCGCGGATAGGCGAAGGTATAGCCCTGGGGCAGGTTGGTCGCGAGCTGGGCGACGCGGGCCTTCACGGCGGTGGCTGTCTTGAGCGCGTCCGCCCCGGTGGCGAGCTCGATCGCGATGCCGGACGCGGGATGCCCGTTGAGCCGCGCGGAGGAGGTGTAATCCTCCTGGCCGAGCTCAACGCGGGCGACGTCGGAGAGATGGACCACCGAGCCGTCGGTCTGCGTCTTGACGACGATCTGGCGGAATTGATCCGGCGTCTGGAGACGCGACTTGGCCTTCACCACCGCGTTGAGCATCTGGCCCTTGACCGCCGGATTCTGGCCGATCTGGCCCGCCGACAGATCGACATTCTGTGCCTCGATCGCGCTCGCGACGTCGGACGGCATGAGCTGGCGCGCGGCGAGCTTCACCGGATCGAGCCAGATCCGCATCGCATATTGGGAACCGAACACCTGGACGTTGCCGACGCCGTTCACGCGGGCGAGATCGTCCTGGAAGTTGCTGACCAGATAATCGGCGATGTCGGCGTCGCTGGACTTGTCGGTCTGGTCGTACAGCGCGACGATCATCAGAAAGTCGCTATTGGCCTTGGTGACGGTGATGCCCTGCTGCTGCACCTCGCTCGGCAGGCGCGAATTGGCCTGCTGCACCTTGTTCTGCACCTGCACCTGCGCGACGTCGGGATCGGTGCCCTTGGCGAAGGTCGCGGTGATCGTCGCCGAGCCGGAACTGTCCGAGCTCGACGAGAAATAGAGCAGATTGTCGATGCCGGTCAGTTGCTGCTCGATCACCTGCGTCACGCTGGTCTCCAGCGTCTCGGCCGAGGCCCCCGCATAGGTGGCGCTGATCGAGACCGACGGCGGCGCGACGTCGGGATATTGCGCGATCGGCAGGCGCATGATCGCGCCGATGCCCGCCATCATGATGACGATGGCGATCACCCAGGCAAAGATCGGCCGCGCGACGAAGAAACGGCTGATACCCATGATCTACGAGCCCAGCTTGACGGCGACGGGCTTCACAGTGGCGCCGGGCTTCGCCTTGTCGGTGCCCTCGACGATCAGGCGGTCGCCCGCTTTCAGCCCACTGGTGATCAGCCATGCGCCGCCGATCGCCTGGCCGGCGGTGACCTCGCGCTGGACGACCTTGTTGTCGGCATCGACGACGAGCGCGGTCGCGTCGCCCTTCACGTCGCGGGTGATGCCCTGCTGCGGCGCGAGGATGCCGTTGGGCACGACCCCCTGCGGCGTCTCCACGCGCACGAACAGGCCAGGCATCAGCAGCCCGTCCGGATTGGGGAAGCGCGCGCGCAGCGTCACCGTGCCGGCCTGCTCGTCGACCACGACCTCGCTGAACTCCAGCGTGCCGGCATGGGCGTATTCGGTGCCGTCCTCCAGCTTGAGCCGGACCGCCGCGCTCGCCGGAAGCACGCTGCCCTTGGCGAGCGCCTGCCGCAGCCGCATCGTATCGGAGGCGGACTGGGTGATGTCGACATAGATCGGATCGAGCTGCTGGATGCTGGCGAGCACGGTGGTCTGGTCGGCCTGCACCAGCGCGCCCGGCGTCACCGCCGACCGGCTGATGCGGCCGGTGATCGGCGCCAGCACGCGGGTGAATTCGAGATTGACCCGCGCGGTCTCGACCGCGGCCTGATATTGATGGACGCTCGCCTGCGCCTGGCGCGCGGCGGCGATCGTGTCGTCGATATCCTGCCGGCTCACCGCCTGGTTGTCGCTCAATGTCCTGTAGCGGTTCGCCTTGGCCTGCGCGGTGAACAGGGTTGCCTGGGCATTTTCGAGCTGGGCGCGGGATTGATCGAGCGACGCCTTATAAAGCCGGGGATCGATCTGGTAGAGCGGCTGGCCGGCATGGACGATCGCGCCTTCCTGGAACAGCCGCGCCTTGATGATGCCGTCGACCTGCGGCCGCACGTCCGACGCCATGATCGCGGCGGTCCGTCCGGTCAGCTCGCTCGATACCGGGACCGATGCCGCGGTGAGGGTCACGACGCCGACCTCCGGCGTTCCGCCCATTCCGGCGGGCGGACCCGCCTTGTGCCCGCAGGCGGCCAGGGACAGCTCCAACAGGCCCGCGCCCAGCAGACGGAGATGGGCCTTGGAATTACCGCGCACTCGAAACCTCCCACGATGGTCCATCGCCGGTGCGCCTTGCATCGGGCAGGCGCAAGACGCCAGTATCGGCCTGTAGGCTTTGATTTCGCCCGGTATGTCTTTGTATCGTTGTGTAACTGGCGCGAGACAGCGCCGGCCGGCCCCGGTAAAACGCGCCGAAACTCGCACTCCCAGGAAGGATGATGACCCTGCAGCCGGACCATGCCGGCGGGTGCATTCTCGTCGCCGAGGATGACCCCGACATCCGCGAACTCATCGTGGCGCAGCTCAGCAAGGAGCCGACGCGGCTGGAATCGGCGGGCACGCTCGCCGAGGTGCGCACGATCATGGATGCGACACCGGTCGATCTGCTGGTGCTCGATCTCAACCTGCCCGATGGGGACGGCATCGATCTCTGCCGCCAGCTGCGATCGGACGGCTATGACGGTGCCATCATCATGGTGACCGCGCGCGATGCCGCGCTGGACCGCGTGCTGGGCCTCGAATTCGGCGCCGACGACTATCTCACCAAGCCGTTCGAGCCCCGCGAGCTGCTGGCGCGGGTGCGCAACCTGCTGCGGCGCGCGCGCAATGCGGCAGCGTCCAGCGGCCGGCCGCGCAACGCCCGCTTCGCGCGCTTCGGGCCGTGGAAGCTCGATCTCCACCAGCGCCGGCTGGTCGGGCCGGACGACCGGCTGGTGATGCTGTCGGCAGCGGAGTTCCGGCTGCTCGACCGGTTCGTGGACGCGCCGAACCAGGTCATGTCGCGCGAGGAACTGCTGCCCGAGCGTGGCGCGACGGTGTCGTTCGATCGCTCGATCGACATCCAGATCAGCCGCCTGCGCCAGAAGCTCGCGGCCGAGCCCGGCGGCGCCGACGTGATCCTGACGGTACGCAGCGAAGGCTATGTGATGCCGGGGCCGGTCGCCTTCGAATGAGGATCGTCCCGGCCCTGACGGGTTTCGCGGGCTCGCTCGCGGGGCGCCTCGCGCTGATCCTGGCCGTCGGCATCGCATCCGCGTCGATCACGTCGCTTCTCGTCGCCGAACAGGCGCGCCAGCATGATTTCGAACGCCTCCAGATCGAGCGCGTCGTCGCCAGCACGGTCGACGTGGCGAACCGCTTCGCCCGCGATCCCGGCCACACCGCCCAGCTGGTCCACGAGAACCGCATCCTGGGTGCGCGGGAAGCGCCGGCGGGATGGCGCATGGCGCGGCCCGATGCGGACCTGATCCAGTTGCTCGCCCTGCGGCTCGACCATGGATCGGCCCCCGTCGCCGCCGCGATGCCGCGCGATCAATGCTTTCCGAATTTCGATCTCCGGCTCCGCGCCGCGGGCATGAACGAGGTCGCTTTGCCCGATTGCTGGTTCGTCAGTTTTCGGGATGCCCATGGCGTGGAGCGCCGCCTCGCCATCGATCTCGTCCCCCTGCGCGTGCCGCACGGATCGATCGTCGATCCGGTCTATCTCGTCCTGATCGTTGTCGCGAGCCTGATCCTGTCCCTGCTCGTCTCGCGCTTCGCGACCACGCCGTTGCGCCGGCTCGCCCGCGCCGCCCGCGCTTTCTCCGTCACCGTCGATCCCGAACCGATTCCGGAGACCGGCCCCCGCGAGGTCCGGGCCGCGCTCGAGACATTTAACGTCATGCAGAGCCGGGTGCGCGAAGGGTTTCGCGAGCGCACCCAGATTCTCGCGGCGGTCACGCACGATCTCCAGACCCCCCTCACCCGCCTGCGGCTGCGGCTGGAGCAGGTCGGCGACGAAAGCCTGCGCGAGCGGCTGATCTCCGATCTCGGCGTGACCCAGCGGCTCGTCCGGGATGGGCTGGAGCTCGCACGCAGCAGCGAAAGCCGCGAGCCATGGTCCACCGTCGAGATCGACTCGATCCTGTCCAGCGTCGCGGAGGATGCCGCCGAATTCGGCGCGAAAGCGCGCTTCGCGGGCGGCTGCGGCGCGCGGATGCGGGTCAAGCCCAATGCGCTGGCCCGGTGCCTGAACAATCTCGTCGACAATGCCATCAAATATGGCGGCGATGCCGAGCTTGCCTGCCGCCGCGCCGCCGGAGACCTCGTCATCACGGTCGCGATCATGGCCCGGGGCTTCCCGACGAGGCGCTGCGCAGCGTGTTCGAGCCGTTCCAGCGATTCACCCGCGAGGGCACGGCAAGCCCATCCGGCTCCGGCCTCGGCCTCGCCATCGCGCGGGCGCAGGCCGAGACGTTCGGGGCGACCTTGTCCCTGGCCAATGCGACGGAGGGCGGCCTGGTCGCCCAGATCCGGATTCCGACGACCTCCTGAGCCCGGACGACCCGGTGACGACGGCTCTGATTTGGCGTTTCGCCGCCGAAAACCGGCCGAAGCGCCCGTGGGGCGAGGCTAGGCGACCCTTGGGCGGGCCGAAGCAGGGAACCAACCTGGATCAAGCATGCTTGTTTCCCTTGCGCCACCGTCAGGCGCCAAGGGTCGCGGGGGCAGGGTCATGCTCCCCGGCGCACAGGGAGAACAGGGATGCATTCTTCGGCCATTCGGGCGCGTGCGGCGCTTCGCGTCGCATTGTTGGCCTCCGCCGTCGCCGGCGCGGCGCCGTCTTTCGCGCAAACCGTCACCGCGTCGATCAGGGGCACCGTGGCGCACGGCGCCAACGCCCAGATCATGGCCGTCGACACCAGCAGCGGCTTTTCGCGCCACGCCGCCGCCGATGCGCGCGGCAGCTATACCCTGCCCGGCTTGCGGCCCGGCACCTACGACATCAGCTTCACGGCCGGCGCACAGACGGTAAAGCAGCGCATCACGATCGGCGTGGGCGAGAATTCGACGCTCGACGTCGATGTCGCGGCGACGCCGGCGCCCGTCGCGGCGAATGCGCCGGGCGGTGGCGAAATCGTCGTCACGGGCCGCCGCCTCGTCGAGACGCGCACGTCGGAACTCGCCACCAACGTCACCACCCAGCAGATCGAGAACCTGCCGCAGGCAAGCCGCAACTTCCTCAACTTCGCTCAGCTGGCGCCCGGCGTCCGGGTGAGCAACAACCCCAACCGCAAGACCTTCGGCGGCGGCGGCGTCGGCGAGGATCCCAATGGCGAGAGCCTCGGCGGCCCGCAGGTCAACGTCTTCATCGACGGCGTGAGCCTCAAGTCGGACATCAACCAGGGCGGCATCGTCGGCGGCGACAGTTCCAAGGGCAACCCCTTCCCGCAGGCCGCGGTGCAGGAGTTCCGGGTCATCTCCTCCAACTACAAGGCCGAATATGAGGATGCCGGCACCACGGTGATCTCGGCGGTCACCAAGTCCGGCGGCAACGAATTCCATGGCGAGGCCTTCGGCTTCTTCCAGCTCAACAGCCTGCGCTCGAAGGATTATCTTCAGAAGAAGAATAGCGCGGCCGGCATTCCCGACAATTCCAACTTCAGCCAGAAGCAATATGGCCTGTCGCTGGGCGGCCCGATCATCAAGGACAAGCTGCATTTCTTCGTCGCCTATGAGGCGAACCAGCAGAAGGATGTGGAAAGCGTCGTGCTCGGCCGGCGGGCGGAACCCGGCGTCATCGAGCAGTTCGGCCAATATGAGGGCACGTTCAGCACGCCGTTCCACGAGGATCTGGGCTTCGCCAAACTGACCCTGGAGGCGACCGAGGCGGATACATTCGATCTCTCGGGCTCGATCCGCAAGGAGAAGGATCTCCAGGGCTTCGGCGCGCAGACCGCGCGCACCGCGGCGTCGGATGTGCGCAACACCGTCTATACCGGCCGCCTGCGCTGGGCGCACAACAAAGGCGACTTCCTGAACGAGGCATCGATCGACTATCTCTACTTCAAGTTCGCGCCGACCCCCAACGATCCGGGCGACGTCGGCCAGGATTACGACAACACCATCAACATCGGCGGCGCCTCGACCAGCCAGAAGGTCGTGCAGAAGGGCTTCACCCTGCGCGACAACATGACCTTCTCGAATGTTGACTTCCTCGGTGGCAACCATGTCTTCAAGCTTGGCGGCAAGGTCGCCTTCGTCGACTATACGGTGAATAACGACCTGAACGGCAACCCGATCTTCAAATACAGGATCGACCCCAGCCGGAACGAGGACTTCACCCAACCCTACGAAGCCGATTACGGCATCGGCGATCCGACCATCCACGCCAAGGACACCCAGATCGGCGCCTTCGCGCAGGACGATTGGAAGGCCACGGACAAGGTCACCTTCAACATCGGCCTGCGCTGGGACTACGAGACCAACGCCAAGAATAACGACTACGTCACCCCGCCCGACGCGGCGACCGCCCTGCGCAACCTCCAGACCGCGCTGGAGGGCCAGGGCGTCACTTCGTTCAAGGCCAATGACTACATCTCGGACGGCCACAACCGGAAGCCGTTCTGGAAGGCCTTCCAGCCGCGACTCGGCGTCTCCTTCGATGCCTTCGGGGATCAGCGCACCGTCTTCTTCGCCGGCTGGGGCCGTTATTATGATCGCGCGCTGTTCCGCAATGCCGCCGAGGAAGCGCTGTTCCGCCAGTTCGCCTCGCGCACCTTCGAATTCTCGAAGGACGGCGGCATCCGCGACGGCAAGCAGACCATCCAGTGGAAAGACGGCTATCTGAGCAAGGACGGGCTCGACGGCCTGATCGCGGACAGTTCGGCGCCGCCCGGCGAATTGCGCATCATCCGCAACGACATCAAGCCGCCGCGCACCGACCAGTTCAGCATGGGCATCCGCCAGAAGATCGGGCGGATCAACACCTCGATCAGCTACAACCACGTCATCGCCAAGGATCAGGTCGGCTATTATCCGGTCAACCGCATGCCGACGCCGAACGCCAATGGCGGCTATGACGCGATCCCGGTGCCCGGCTTCGGCGACGTCATCGCGATGACCCAGGCGCGCGCCAGCAAATATGACGGCATGTACGTCACCATCGACAAGCCCTTCACCAGGAGCTCGCCCTGGTCGGTCAACATCGCCTACACCCTCTCCTTCTCGAAGGAGCGCGGCTATTCGTTCAACTTCGATCATCCCGACGTCGCCGCCCAGCCCTACCTCCCCAATGCCGCCGACGAGCGGCATCGCGTGGTGATTTCGGGCCTCGCGCAGCTGCCGTGGGACTTCCAGATATCGACTCTCATGGTCTTCGCCTCCGGCCAGCCCTATCAGGTGACCGACCAGCGGCTCGGCTCGGGCGCGTTCCAGACGCTGTCCAACGTCGGCCACACCAAGGATTTCCGGCAGATCGACATCCGTCTGACCAAGGACATCCATCTCTTCGGCCACGACAAGGCCGATTTCCAGCTCGTCGCCGAGGTGTTCAACGTCTTCAACCGGGCCAATTTCCAGAATTACGACGGCTTCCTCCCGACGCCGCCGACGACCAACGCCAATTTCGGCACGCCCAATTCGCTGGCCGGGCCGCCGAGGACGTTCCAGTTCGGCGGGCGCTTCACCTTCTGATGCCGGCGGGGCCGGCCATCGCGACAGAGCGCGATGGCCGGCCCGTCGATCGGGCGGATGCGGTCACCGCGCCCGAATCGTGAGCTCGACATCGTCGGTGAAGGGCATCGACAGATAGCCGCTCCCGCTCGCCCCGATATATTCGAGATAATCGGGGCAATGATCGACATTGTCGGCGACGATGATCGCACCGGGGCGCAGGCGGCTTTCGAGCATCCTCAGAATGTCGAGATAGAGCGATTTCGCGCCATCGAGCAGCAGGAGGTCGATCTGGTCGGGCAGGTCGCCCGCCAGCGTCTGCAGCGCGTCGCCCTCGCGGAATTCGACGAGGCCGGACAGGCCGGCGGCGGCGAGATTGGTCTTGGCCCGCGCGATCTTCGAAGGCTCGAACTCGCTGGTGATCAGCCGCCCGCCGCCATTGTCCTTCAACGCGGCGGCGAGGTGGATCGTCGACAGGCCGAACGACGTGCCGAACTCGACGATCGACCGCGCGCCGGTCGCCACCGCGAGCATGTAGAGGAGCCTGCCCGCCTCGCGCGAGACGGGAAGCGCGAAATCCTTCAGATTGGCGTAGAGCTCGCGATAATCCGCCTTGCTGCGCATCAGGCGGATGCGTTCGTCGCTGGAAATATGCGCGAAGGCCGCGCTGTCGAGGGGGGATGCCGCGTCCGCTTCCGCGAACAGGCGATCGAGGAGAGGCGCCACCGGCGCGCTCGCATAGCTTGTCATGAATGTCCTCCGGGTCGAGCGGGTATTTGCTCGCCGGGAAAAATACGACTAGTTCGTCAGGTTTCCTATTCGCATTGGCCGAGCCGCATATGTCTTCGTCCCGAACCACCCGCATTTCCTCGCGCAAGGATCCCAAGCAGGCCCGCTCCAACGAGCTTGTCGCGGCCGTCCTCGATGCGGCTGTTCAGGTTTTGAAGGCGGAGGGCGCGCAGCGTTTCACGACCGCGCGAGTCGCCGAGCGCGCCGGGGTGAGCGTGGGCTCGCTCTATCAATATTTCCCCAACAAGGCCTCGATCCTCTTCCGCTTGCAGAGCGACGAATGGCGGCAGACGTCCGATCTCCTGCGCGGCATCCTGCAGGACACCACCCTGCCGCCGCTCGATCGGGTGACCGCGCTGGTCCATGCCTTCATCCGGTCGGAATGCGAGGAAGCCGAGATCCGCATGGCGCTCAACGACGCCGCGCCGCTCTATCGCGACGCGCCGGAGGCGGCCGAGGTCCGGGCGGCCAGCAAGCGCATCTATCACGCTTTCATGCGCGAGCTCCTGCCGGACATCGACGACGAGACGCGATCACTGGCCGCCGACCTGATCAAGACGACGCTCGGCGAGGTCGGCAGCCATTTCTCGGAGACGCCCCGCACGGATGCGGAGATCGACCGCTATGCCGACGCGCTCGCGGACATGCTGTGCGCCTATCTCGAGCGCCTGCGGGCCGGCGGCGGACCGGCGATCAGGCCCTGAAGCGCCGCGCCGCGATCATTCCGCCGCGACGGGCATGCTCTCGGCGCCGATCCGCCATCCCGTCCCCTCCCGCTCGGTCCAGCGGATCAAAACGGGCGTGAGGGCGAGCGCCACGCACGCCACCGCCATGCCGCTCAGCAGGTCGGTCAGATAATGCGTGCCTTCGACCGGCGTCGCCATCAGCATGACGATGTTGAGCCCCGCGATCGGCCAGCGCAGCGCCGGGATGCGCGATGCGGTCACGATATAGATCACGGCGCTGGCCGCATGGAAGCTCGGCGCGCAGACCAGCCCGTGCAGCTGGCCGAGATCGATGCTGCTGATCTGATGATGGCGCAACGCCTGGATCACCTGATCCTGATACAGCGCGCTCAGCGGCATGTAGGGCACCGAGCCGTGCCACAGGGTGGCGAACGGACCCGCCGCCGGAAAGAGCGGGAACAGCGCCAGGGTGATGACCACCGCCACCCAGAAGGTCGCGACGAACAGCCGGCTTTCGGCCCGCCGCCCCGTCACCGCGAAATAGCCGATCAGCAAGGCGGGCGTCACGAATATGCTGAGATAGGCCATCCGCTCCACCAGCTGGAGCCAGGCATGATCGGCGATCCATTGATACCAGCGCAGCCAGTGGAAGTGCAGATCGACATCGAGATGCTGCAGCTCCGAATCCACCAGCGGATGCTTGCCGGCCGCGAGCGGATAGCTGGCGATCGCGCCCAGCAGGCTGACCAGCGCGAACAGCGAGACGCCCTCGATCAGATCGCGGGCGATCCGCGCCCCGGAACCGGCCGGTGCGCGCAGGATGAAGCCGAGCACGGTCGCGACGATCGCCCAGAGCACGAAAATGGCCAGCGCGGGCGTCGCGGCGACGCCGAGCCCGGCCGATCGCAGCAGCAGGCACACCATCGCGACGGATGCGGCCAGAGCCGCCGCGATGCAGGGGCTGGACAGGAACGGCGTGGTGGCAGGGCGCGGGCTGGCCGGGAGAAAACGCTTCATGGTCATGCAGCACGCCCTACATACAGGAAACCGTCGGCGCCAAGAGAACTCCTGCTGGACCGGAACCGCCGCCTCTGGCAGTGACCATTTTGTGACACTCGTCTCGCCCCTCGCCCCATCCGGCGCGATTCAGGATCCGCCTTCGGTGGAATCGATCGTCCTGATGGGAATGCCGGGCATCGAGCGCGGCCTCCGATCCGGCGCGCGGCAGATTCCCGCGCGCGCCGCGCCCGTCGATCTCGAACGCGTCGCCGGCTCGATCAGCGAGGCTCTCGCGGGCTTTTGCACCAGCCCGGCCATCTTCACGGTCCTGGCGATGTGCCTCATGCTCGGGATCGCGATGTACCGGCTGCTGATCGGCTGATCGCAGCCGCCGCTTTTCGCATCGGCGAGAGTTTCGCGGTCGCCTGGCCGGCCCCGTAACAATAAAAGGCAACACGGCGAACAAGGCGTGATAGTCTTGGGTCGCCGGGAGACACGCTTATGCCATCCTCCATTCCGCTTCGCTTCGGATTGATCGCCGGCGTGCTGGCCGCGGTCGTCGCGATCTTCGCCTGGGTGGGCGGTTTCCTGACCCCCGCCCGCATCAGCGGCGGCGGCATCGCCAACGTGATGCAGGCCGCGAACGGCAAGGTCTATCCCGGCTTCCGCCGCGCGCACGCCAAGGGCCTGTGCGTCTCCGGGTCCTTCGAAGCCAATGGGGCGGGCACGTCCGTCTCGCGCGCGGCGCTCTTTCCCAGCGGCATCGTGCCTGTGATCGGCCGCTTCTCGACGGGCGGCGGCGATCCGATGTCCGCGGACGGCCGGCCCGTCTTCCACGCCCTGGGCCTGCGCTTCGCGCTGCCGCATGGCGAGGAATGGCGGATGGCGATCGACCACACGCCGATCTTCATCGTCTCCAACGCCGCGGACTTCATGGCGCTCCAGCAGGCCTCGGTGCCGGATCCCGCCACCCACAAGCCCGATCCCGCCCGGGTGAAGGCCTTCGCGGCGACCCATCCGGAGACGGCCGCCTTCCTCGCCTACATGAAGACCGCGCCCCTGCCCTCGAGCTTCGCCAACGGCACCTATTACAGCATCAACGCCTTCCGCTTCGTCGCCGCCGACGGGCAGAGCCGGGCGGTGCGCTGGCAGTTCGAGCCGGAGGCGCCGTTCGCCGCGCTCGATCCGGCCACGCTCGACAAGCAGCCGCGCGATTTCCTCTTCGA
>Ga0207695_10007116_pt1 | contig 14332 bp, 16 predicted proteins | sample KBSC54metaG_FD_184354 | JGI IMG/M metagenome (GOLD analysis project Ga0207695, IMG submission 184354) | Corn rhizosphere microbial communities from Kellogg Biological Station, Michigan, USA - KBS C5-4 metaG (SPAdes) (version 2) | ecosystem: Host-associated > Plants > Roots > Rhizosphere > Soil... | reverse complement strand
ACCGCCTAATGCTGTTCACCTGAATTCGACCCAGTGAGGCGAATATGTCACGACGCATCCTTGTCTTCGCCGTCGCAGCCGCGGCAGCCAGCACCGTGTTGCTCGCCGACCCTCCGGCAGAGGCTTACAGCCAATGCCCCATTGGCTACGGCTGCGGTTGGCACTTCTACTCTGATCCGGCGCATACGAACCTGGTCGGGCGGCACACCATCAACTGCGACGGCGTGGTGTCGAACTGGGGAGTGCAGCAGGGATATTCGACCTACGAGTACTTCCCGTGTCAGCCTCCGCCGCCGGAGTGACCTAGCCGGGCGGCAAGGCGCAAGCCTGGCCGGCCACATGGCAGCATTGTCTGCGATGGCATGGCGCGTACTGGTTCCGCTGAAGCGGCCGGCGACCGGCAAGCGCCGGCTGCTCGGTGCTACTCGCGACACCGCCGACCATGCCCAGCTGGTGCACGCGATGCAGCTGGACACCCTGGACGCGGTACTTGCGGTGACCACCCATCCGCTCATCGCGGGGCTCAGCGTGGTAGCCGGCCCGCTGGGGTTCCGGCTACCGGCGGCCATCGAGCTGCTGCCGGACGCCGGCGGCGGGCTCAACCCGGCGCTTGCCACGGCCGCGGTCGAGCTGGCCCGGCGCTATCCGGACGCCGGGGTGGCCGCGCTGGTGGGTGACCTGCCGGCGTTGCGTCCGGCCGACCTGCTGGCCGCGCTCGAAGCGGCATCGGGCTACCCGCGCAGCTTCGTACGGGATCTGGCCGGCACCGGCACCACGCTGCTCGCCGCCGCGGCCGGTGCTCCGCTGAAACCGCTGTTCGGCGACAACTCGGCGTGCCGGCACGCCGAATCGGGCGCGGTCGAGTTGACGGCGGCCACCAGCCTGCGCGCCGATGTGGATTCCGTCGAGGATCTGCGGTTCTGCCTGCAACTCGGCACCGGGTTGCTCACCGCGCAGATGTTGCCGGACCTCGTCTGAGATCCCCGGAATGCAACCCGGACAGGCAGAATGACGATATGAGCGAGACCGTTGCCACCGAGGAACAGGCCGCGCTACCGGAACTACCGGAGGACCGGTACTCCAACCGCGAGCTGTCCTGGCTCGCCTTCAACGCCCGGGTGCTGGCGCTGGCCGAGGACCGCCGGCAGCCCTTGCTGGAACGGATGAAGTTCCTGTCCATCTTCGCCAGCAACCTCGATGAGTTCTACATGGTCCGGGTGGCCGGGCTGAAACGCCGCCTGGAGATGGGCCTGGCGGTCCGCTCGACCGGCGGGCTGTCCACCCGGGAGAGCCTCGGCCTGGTCAACGAGCGGGCCCGCGAGCTGATGGCCCGGCACGCCGAGTGCTTCCTGTCCGACGTACAGCCGGCGCTGGACGACGAGGGAATCCGCATCGTCCGCTGGGAAAACCTGGACGCCGACCAGCGACTGGAGCTGACCGAGTACTTCCACTCCAAGATCTTTCCGGTGCTCACCCCGCTGGCGGTCGACCCGGCTCATCCGTTCCCGTACATCTCCGGGCTTTCGCTGAACCTGGCGGTGCTGGTGCGGGATCCGGAATCTGACGTCGACAAGTTCGCCCGGGTCAAGGTGCCCAACAACGTGCCGCGCTTCGTGGTGGTCACCCAGACCGCCGAGCAGGCCGATTTCCTGCCCATCGAGGAACTGATGGCGGCCCACCTGTCCACCCTGTTCCCCGGCATGCAGATCGTCGAGCATCACCTGTTCCGGGTCACCCGCAACACCGACTTCGAGGTGGACGAGGACCGCGACGAGGATCTGCTGCAGGCGCTGGAACGGGAACTGGTGCGCCGCCGGTTCGGTCCCGCGGTCCGGCTGGAGGTGGCCGAGGACATCGACGAGGCGGTGCTCGACCTGCTGACCAGCGAGATCGAGGTGGCCGACGGCGAGGTGGTCCGGCTGCCCGGCCTGCTCGATCTCACCTCGCTCTGGCAGATCTACGAGGTGGACCGGCCGAACTTGAAGGAGAAGCCGTTCGTACCGGCCACCCATCCGCGCTTCGTCGAGGGTGAGACCGCCAAGTCGGTGTTCGCCACGCTGCGTGACGGCGACGTGCTGGTACACCATCCGTACGAGTCGTTCGCCACCAGCGTGCAGCGCTTCATCGAGCAGGCGGCCGCCGACCCGAACGTGCTGGCGATCAAGCAGACGCTGTACCGGACGTCCGGCGACTCACCGATCGTGGACGCGCTGGTCGACGCCGCCGAGGCCGGCAAGCAGGTGATGGTGCTGGTCGAACTCAAGGCCCGGTTCGACGAACAGGCCAACATCAAGTGGGCCCGGGCGCTGGAACGAGCCGGCTGCCACGTGGTCTACGGCCTGGTGGGCTTGAAGACGCACTGCAAGACGTCGTTGGTGGTCCGCCAGGAGGGCGGCTCGCTACGCCGGTACGCCCACATCGGCACCGGCAACTACCATCCCAAGACCGCCCGGCTGTACGAGGATCTCGGGCTGTTCACCGCAGACGAGCAGATCTGTGCGGATCTGACGGATCTGTTCAACGTGCTCACCGGCTACTCCCGGCAGACCGACTACCGGACGCTGCTGGTCGCGCCGCAGGGCTTGCGGCCCGGGTTACTGGATCGGATCGAACGCGAGATCGTCCATGCCCGGGCGGGCCGGCCGGCGCACATCCAGATCAAGTGCAACCACCTGGTGGACGAGACGCTGATCGACGCGCTGTACCGGGCGTCCCAGGCGGGCGTGCGGGTGGAACTGATGGTGCGGACGTTCTGCACCATCCGGGCCGGGGTGCCGGGCCTGAGTGAGCACATCACGGTACGGTCGATCCTCGGCCGGTTCCTCGAGCACTCGCGGATCTTCTACTTCGCCAACGACGGCCATCCGGAGTACTGGATCGGGTCGGCGGATCTGATGCATCGCAACCTGGACCGGCGGGTGGAGGTGCTGACCATGGTCAGCGGTAGCAACACCGAACACCTCAGGTTCACCCTGGATCTGGCGTTCGCGCCGGATACCGCAGCCTGGGAACTGCAGCCGGACGACCGCTGGGTTCGCGGCGGTGGCCCGAACCCGGTCGATTACCAAGAGGTGATGCTGACCCGGCTCGCCTCCCGCAGCGAGTGACCATCAGCGTCCGGCACCGAGTCAGCACCCTTGCGGCCGGCGGCGTGGTGTGGCGGCAGGACGGCCTGGATCTGCTGGTGACGCTGGTACATCGGCCTCGCTACGACGATTGGACGCTGCCGAAGGGCAAGCTGGCGCGGGACGAACCGCTGCTGCTGGCCGCGGTCCGGGAGGTGGCTGAGGAGACCGGCGCGGCGGTGACGCTCGGCCGGCGGCTCACTGCCGTGGAGTACCCGATCGGCGGGGACGCCCGTAAGCGGGTGACGCATTGGGCGATGCGGTACCTGCACGGCGAGCATGCGCCTGGCGATGAGGTGGACCGGATCGATTGGCTCACCATTGCCGAGGCGACCCAGCGGCTGACCTATCCGATCGACCGTGGGGTGCTCGCCGACTTCGCCCGGCTGCCGGCCGACACCAGTACCGTGCTGCTGCTGCGGCACGCCCGGGCCGGCAAGCGATCGGAGTATCCCGGCGACGATCGGCTGCGGCCGCTGGACAAGGTCGGCCGGAAGCAGGCCCGGGAACTGGTGGATCCGGTGGCCGCCTTCGGGCCGGCCCGAATCCTCTCCGCCGACCGGGTGCGCTGCGAACAGACCGTGCAGCCGGTGGCCGACCGGCTCGGGCTGCCGGTCGAGCGGGCTCCGGAGTTCGGGGACGAGGCATATCTGGCCAACCCCGCCCGGACGGTGGAATCGCTGTACCGGCTTGCCGAACAGCCCGGCAGCACGCTGATCTGCAGCCAGGGCAGCACCATTCCCGGGTTGCTGGCCGACCTGCGAGTGCCCACCGAACACCGCAACTCCCGCAAGGGATCGCTCTGGGTGCTGTCGCTGGCCGGCCGCCGGGCGGTCGCCGGCGACTACTATTCACACCCGGCCCGGTGACCATGTCCGGCCAACGCCCGGCCTGTCGAAATGTCCGAATATTGGGATCGTAGTATCGCATCATGGGATCAAGCGGCGTGGCCAGCAGCGGCATCGGAGTGGTGGACAAGTCGGTGGCCATCCTGACCGCCGCCGCGGCCGGCCCGGCCGGGTTGTCCGAGCTGGTGGCCCGGACCGGCATCCCACGCGCCACCGCACATCGGCTGGCGGTAGCCCTGGAAGCGCACCGGCTGCTGATCCGGGACGCGCACGGCCGGTTCGTCCCCGGCCCCCGGCTGGCCGAACTGGCCACCACCATGGGTGATCCGCTGCTGGATCGGGCCCCCGAGGTACTGGCCTGGATCCGGGACAGCAGCGGCGAGAGCGCCCAGCTCTACCGGCGGGACGGCCGGGAACGGGTCTGCGTGGCCGCTGCCGAACGAAGCAGCGGGCTGCGGACCGGCGTGCCGGTCGGCAGCCGGCTGCCGCTGACCGCTGGTTCCGGCGCTCAGGTGCTGCTGGCCTGGGAACCGCCGGACACGATCGCCGCGCTGCTGCAGGGTGCGGCGATCTCCGAGCGCACGCTTGCCGAGGTGCGCCGGCGCGGCTGGGCGCAGTCGGTGGGACAGCGGGAGGCCGGGGTGGCCTCGGTGTCGGCCCCGGTCTTCGGCCGGGGCCGCCGGGTGATCGCCGCGGTATCGGTGAGCGGGCCGGTCGAGCGGCTGGGCCGCTCGCCCGGCCCGCGGCTGGCGCCGATCCTGACCACCGCCGCCCAGCGGCTACAAGCCACCCTGCTCTAGCTCACACCTCGGGGACGACCAGCCCGTTGGCCAGCCAGTACGCCAGGTCGCGCGGCTCGGCGAACAGATAGCCCTGCTGGGCGAAAACGCCGAGTTCGCACAGCCGACGGGACTGCTCCGGGCTCTCCACGCCCTCGGCGATGATCCGGTTGGTGAGCTTGCTCAGCAGCGATACCACGCCCTCCACGAACTCCCAGCCGCGCTCGTCCGGCTGGACCGGCAGCAGCGAACGGTCCAGCTTGATCGAGGTCAGCGGCAGCCGCCGCAATAGCGCCAGTGAGGTCTCGCCGCGTCCGAAGTCGTCGATGGCCAGTTGCAGGCCATGCTCGGCCGCCCTGCCGAGTTCGGCGAACAGCAGTTCGCCGGGCAGGTCGGTAGCAACCTCCTCGGTCAGCTCCAGCACGATCTCCGAGAGCGGCAGGTCGAACCGCCGGGCCGCGGTGAGCACCGTGTCGATGGCCAGGCCGGTGCTGAGGAACTCCCGGGACACGTTGATGTTGAATAGGCAATCGGGAAACACCGAACGCAGCTGCAGGCCGTGCGCGAAGGCCAGTTCGTACACCCGCTCGGCGAACTGCGGGGTCAGGCCGAGCCGGTGGCTGGCGGCCAGGATCAGGTCGGTGGGCAGCTGCGCGGCCGGGCCGCCGAGCCGGACCAGCGCCTCCAGGTTGCTCACCCGGCCGGCTTGCAGATCCAGCACCGGCTGGAACAGCACCGTCTCCGCGCCGGCGCTGATCGCCTGCTGGACCGCCTCCTCGGCCGCTGCTTCGCGCGCGGTGCGGTCAGCGATCTCATCGGTCCAGCGCACCATGGTGCGCCAAGCCTGCCGCTTGGCAGTGGCTAGGGCGGTGTCCGCCTGCTCGGCCAGCGCGAGCAACGAGGAGCCGCCGGAACGCTCGGCCCAGCCGGCCTGCAGGGAGAGCTGGATCTGCCGGCGGCCGACTCGGACCGGACGGGATCCGCTCTCGGCCAGCAACGCCGGTACGGCCGAGGATGGCTGTAGTAGCAGCAGAAACTCCGCGCCGCCGAACCGGAACAGCAGGTCGCCGTCCGAGCAGAGTGAGCGCAACCAGTGGGCGGTCTCGATCAGGCAGCGGTCGCCGGCCAGCGCGCCCCATACCTCGTTGATCCGGCGGAACCGGCGGATGTCGACCGCGAGCGCGCTGGCATAGCGTTCGGTAGCCGTGCCCGGCAATGCGGCCAGTTCGAGGAAGGCTTGCCGGTTGTGCAGCCCGGTGAGCGGATCCTGGATCAGCTGGCTGAGCAACGACGATCCGTCCAGCGCGCTCAGGTCGTCCAATCGGGCGAGCAGCAGCCGGTCGCCGTCCGCCCGGGTGACCGGCAGCAGCTGGGCTCGTAGCCAGCGCAGTTGCGGGGTGAAGCACGGCGTGACCGAATCGGCCGCTCCTGCCTCGGCGAAATCGGCCAGCAGCCGGCGGCCGAATTCCCGGGTCTCCGGCGGCAGGCTGTCCGGCCAGGGGATCCCGGCGGCCGGTTCCGCGACGCCGGTCAGGGTGGCGTAGTTCGGTTCGACCCAGCGGATGGTGCCGGACTCATCGAGCAGCGCGGCGGCACCGTGCGCGCCGTCCTGGCCGGCCAGCAACGGCCTGCCGTCCAGCCCAAACAGGCCGTCCGGCGGGGTCATACCGGCCGGAGAGCCTGTACGGGCTGCGGACGCATCGGGTCGCAGGTGGGCCACGCTTTTGCCTCCTGCAGCGGGTGAATGCGGCCTTGGCGGTGCGTACCGGTCGAGAACCCCATCCTCGCACCTCGGCTCCGGATCGGGCTACTTCAGCGGTGGGACACCGGTAGCCGGACATGCCGGTGGCCGCCTGGAAACCCAGGCGGCCACCGGCGCCCCAACCCCCAAACGCTGAACGTTTACCGGAATGCAGACCTGCGTCGACCGGCGGAGGTCCGCTCCCAGATCAGCAGCGCTATCACCGCGCCGATGATCGATCCGAGCAGGCCGGACGGCTGGAAGAAGCCGTCCTGGCTGTCCTTGTGGAACAGCAGGTAGCCGAGGAAGCCGCCGATGAAGGAGCCGATGATGCCGAGCACGATCGTCCCCAGGATCGACAGATTCTGCCGGCCGGGTATCACCAGGCGCGCGATTGCGCCGGCAATCAACCCAACAATGATGAGAGTGATGATCAAACCAAGCACGACGCCACTCCTTGTTCGAAAGTTTCAACCGGAATAAAAGGGTGCTCCGGTTACTAAAGGATTGTGTCCAGCTGACCTGCCCGTCAGTCCTTGAACGCGTCCTTGACCTTCTCGCCGGCCTGCTTGAGGTTGCCACTCACCTGGTCGGTCTTGCCTTCGGTCTCCAGGCTGCGGTCGCCGGTGGCCTGGCCGACCTTTTCCTTGGCCTCGCCACCCAGTTCTTCGGCCTTGTTCTTGGCCTTGTCCACTCCACTCATCTGTCTTCCTCTCTCTTCTCCCACCGAGGTCGGACGCACTCGCGATGGCTCAGACGGTGAGCAATGCCGTTTCGGCAAGTGTGCTCAGCCGTTCGATCGCTAGCCGCTCGGTGAGTTCGGGGAGCGCGGCCATCGGTGAGCCGCGCAGTTGCTCCCGGGCGTCGCGTACCACCGAGAAGATGGTGGTCAGCGGAAGCCGGGTCTCAAATTGTTGAAAAAGGCGCTCTATCATGTCCGCAAAGGACGATTCATGCACCTCGAAGGTGTCTGGTTCAGCTAAGAATGAAAGGGCAGTCACGCAAGTACCTTTCTGATGTGAGTTCAGCACCAGCGGCACCTGCCGGAGAACCTGGTAAAGCCAGTTCCTGTCGTACAACCAGGCTCAGCGTGCCACGCGTGGAGTCGCAACTCAGGCGCGGTGTTCTCGCGTCGGCTAACTGCATAGCCAAGTACCAGCAGTCTACCCGCGCAGAGATCGTTTAAACCTAGGCAGATTGTGGACGATCTCGCTCAACGATCGCGAGGGCCAGAGTGCACGGGGGCAGAGCGCGCGAGGGTCAGCGCGCGAGTCAGAGTGCTGCGCGGACCCGGCGCGCCACCTCGTCCGGTTCGGCATTGCCGTCCACAGTCGCCAGCAGGCCGGCCGCCCGGTAGTGCTCGAGCAGCGGGCGGGTCTCCTCGTCGAAAACCCGCAGCCGCCGATCGATCACCTCGGCGGTGTCGTCCGAACGGCCCTGCTCGGCCGCCCGTTGCAGCAGCCGCCGGACGAGTTCGTCCCGCGGAACCGAGAGGAAGACCGCGCGCTTCACCCCCGCTCGATCGCTGGCCCGGGCAGCCAGCTCCCGGGCCTGTTCCACCGAGCGTGGGAACCCGTCCAGCAAGTAGCCGTGTTCGGTGGCCGCGCGTTCCACCAGCGGCAGCGTCAGCTCGAGCAGCACGTCGTCGGGCACCAGCTCCCCCGCGTCCAGGTAGCCGGCCACCCGATGGCCCAGTGCGCTGCCGGCGGCTACCTCGGCCCGGAGCAGATCCCCGGTCGAGATGTGCCGGGCTCCGGTGCCCTCGGCGAGCCGGACGGCCTGAGTGCCCTTGCCCGACCCCGGCGCGCCCAGTAGCACCAGCCGCAACGTATCGCCCTCCGGCTGACGGGCGTCCCGGCCGGAGGGTGCTGGGCGAGCGGTCTCGACCACCCGGTCCTCGGCAGCGCTCATCCGGCGAGCTGGCGGGCTGCCTCGGCGAGCAGTGCCGCCACCCGCCGGCCGAAGTGCACATCGCACGGATGCCCGGCGGCCGGGTCGGCGGCCAGTGCGGCAAGCTCGCCGGCCGCGATCGCCAGGCACGCCGCCGGATCCGCCGGACCGTCCGGCAGCGCGTAGCTGCCCGGCTCACCCCACACCAGCAGGCTGGTGTGGGCGGCGGCAGCCGGGGCGTCGATGCTGAGCGTGTACTGGCCCCGTGCCCCGGATTCGTGCCCGGTCAGCAGCTGCACCAGATCCCGGCGGCCGGCTCGCGCGGTGATGTCGGTGACCTCGCCGAGCGCGCCGACCAGCAGCGACAGCGCATGCGGTCCGACGTCCCACAAGCCACCCTTGTCATGCCGCCAGGGCGTGTCGAACGGGCTGCCGGGCGCGAACGCCGCGCCCAGCCACAGGCCGCTGGCGCCGTCCCAGCCGGACTGCGCGGCCCGGTCGGCCAGCCAGGCCCGGCGCGCCGGGTCGAACCGGCTGGTGAAGAACACCACCGAGCCGACCCCGGCCTCAGCAACCGCAGTGGCCAGCTCGGCGGCGGCCGGCTCGGTGATCGCGATCGGCTTCTCCAGCAGCAGATGCTTGCCCTGCCGAGCAGCTCGCAGCGCGAGCTCCGACTGCACCTGGGGCGGGACGGAGAACCCGACCGCATCAACGTCGGCGAGCAGTTCGTCGTAGTCGCGATAGGCGGTGATGCCGTACTCGGCGGCCACCGGCATCGACTTGGCAGGATCGCGGCCCCACAGCCCGGTCAGCGTCACCGCCGGCTGGGACAGCAGGCCGGCGATATGCGTCACCCGTGCCCAATAGCCGTTCCCCACCACCCCGATCCGCATTTGCCGAGAGTAACCGCCGCGGCTATCGGCCAGCTGGCCGACCGGCGGGCTCGGCTGGCGGCTGCTAGCCCTGCCGTACCGACCGCTGCCGGACGCCGGACAATGGCGGTATGACCGTGCATCGGGAGCATCCGTTCCTGCCGCCGGAACCGGAGCGCAACCCGGTACGCCGGCTGCGCGGCCGGCTGGCCAGCCCAGTCAGCCTGCTGACCGCCGAACACGGTGGCCAGCGGGCCGGCTTGACCGTCTCCTCGGTGCTGGTGATCGACGGCGACCCGGGCGAGGTGCTGGCCATCGTGGATCCGCTGTCGGACCTGCACGACGCGGTGCGGGATTCCGGCGCGGCGGTGCTCAACCTGCTCGGTTGGCCGGATCGGCAGTTGGCCGAGGCGTTCGGGTACCAGGCGCCGGCGCCGGGTGGTCCGTTCCGGCTGGCCGAGTGGACGGCCAGCGCATGGGGACCGGTGCTGGCCGGCGCGATCGCCTGGGCGGGCTGCCGGGCCACCGGTCAGCCGTGGCCGGCGGCCGGCTGGGGGGTGGCGATGCGGCTGGCCATCGAGAGCGTGACGATTGGCCGCGATGCTGCACCGCTGGTGCACCATCGCGGCCGCTACGCCACGCTGACCGACGGCTGACCTCAGCCGCCAGGCCGACCGGCTGCTAGGAGCGGGGCCGGTAGGCCGCCAGCAGCAACCGCCACATGGTTGGGTCTACCACGCCGTTCACCGGCAACCGGTGCGCAATCTTGACGCGGTTCACCGCCGCAACCGTCACCGCGTCGTACCGGCCGGTGACCGGCTTGTTGAACGCCCGCTGGACGGCCTTCACCGGCTCACCGGTCATGCCCGGGAACAGCGTCACACCGGAGTACTGCACCAGGTTGGTCATGATCGCCGAGGACCCGGCTGGCGCGGCGACCCGCGGGTAGTCCGGGCACGACACGGTGCGGAACACCGCGTAGTCGGCGGCCCAGTTCAGATCCCGCGGCCGGCAGGGACCGTAGTCCGGGGTGCTAACCACCTTGCGGCTCCAGAACGAGGTGTAGCCGAGCGCGCCGTCCCAAGACATCGAGAAGTGGATGTGGTCGCGGTGGCAGGCGGTGTCCAGGGCAGGTGACGGGGTCTTGGTGCAGCCGTTGTAGTCCTCCCACCTGCCGCTCCACATGCCCCAGATGTGGTTGTCCCAGATCATGTACATGATGCCCATCCGGCGGGCCATCGCGTACTTGTTGCCGTAGGAGTCGGTGGCCAGCAGGAACTTGATCACCGAGGCGGCCTGCATGGCCTGCACCGGGTTCTTCACCGAGTTCATCCAGTCGACCGCCCGGCCGTCGTAGTGCTCGCTGGGCGAACCGGCCGAGCAGGCCCGCGGGCCACCGGCGCTGGTGTTCGGGTAGGTCCGCACCAGCAACCGGGCCAGCGCCGCCGAGCCTGCCCGGAAACCGGGTTGGCAGGAGATCTGCGCGACGTACGGCGCCGGCGGCTCGATGTTCGGCCCGAAGTACGGGGCGTGCAGGCTGGGCACTCCGGCTGCCTCGGCGACCGGTGCGGTGGCGGTGGTCACGGCGGCGAGCAACGGCACCGCGCAAAGGGTAGCGACGGCCAGTTTCACCAGCCGGGACAAGGTGGACGGCAAATACACGGTTCCTCCAGAACGCAGGCTTGACCTCTACAACAAGCAGGGCTTGCTGAAGCGTTGTTGGCGGACGACGGGCCTTCCTATCGGCAGCTAGCGCGGCGTACTGAGGCGTTTGAGGCAATCAGCCGGCACCTGGACCATGCCCACCGGCATGACCACCCGGGTGCAGAAGGCCGGCGGTACCACCGATGCCGCCATCGCCGATCAGCCCCTCACCGCCGCCGGCGTCACCGGCAGCCGAACCGCGACCCACAGCGTCAGCACCCAACTCGTCGGAGCACTGATCACGCTGCGCCCGGCCCAAACCAGCCTCGGTTACGACCAGCAGGGCAACCGCACCAGCGTGCTACCGCTGACCGGCGCCGCCACCACCCTGGGCTATGACCAGGCCAACCGGCTCACCAGCACCGCCACCTACGCCTACAACGGCGACGGCCTGCGCACCGCCAAGACCGTCTCCGGCATCACCACTACCGAAACCTGGGACACCAGCACCAGCATCCCGACCCTGCTCACCGACGGCACCACCGCCTACATCTACGGCCCCGACGGACTACCGATCGAACAGGTCAGCGCCAGCGGCACCCTGTACTACCACCACGATCAACTCGGCTCCACCCGCGCCCTGACCAACAGCAGCGGCGCCGTGGTCGCCAGCTACACCTACGACCCCTACGGCAACCTCAAGGCCCAGACCGGCACGGTGGACACTCCGCTTCGCTGGAACGGGCAATATCAGGACAGCGAGAGCGGCCTGTACTACCTACGCGCCCGCTATTACGACCCGGCCACCGGCCAATTCCTCAGCCGGGATCCGCTGGTGGCGGTCACCGGCTCGGCCTACGGTTACGCAGCCGACAACCCACTCAACGTCGTGGACCATCTGGGCCTCTGGGGCTTCCGAATGCCCGACTACTACAACTTCAACCTCGGTTACAACTTTCTATCGGGACGCGGTGGCGGCTACAACGTAACGATTACCCGCTACGGAAAGGTCTTTGCCGGACCAGAGGCTTCGAGAGGTACGCCGGGAGTATCGGCCTCGGCCCGAGCGGGCTGGATCAATCAGTGTGATAAGCCCAACGCAGACCAAGTCAACAAGTTCGTCTCCGGTGCGGGCGCGACGCTCAGCCGCTACGCGCCCGTCGGCGACGGCATCGTCGGTCCCTCGGCTGCCGAGACTTGGGGCAATCTGGGCTCCGGGTCGCCGAATGCCTTCGCGAACGAGTTCGGAATCGGAGCTGGCGTCGGGGATGCCCTGTCGCTAAGTGGGGGCGTCAACTTCCACGGAACCTGAGGGCGGGTCTGCGCGGTCCTGATCATCGCCAGGCCATCTTTCACTTCAGGGCTGTTCCGATCGCGGCGCGATGCTGAACGCTGCCTGCCGGTCGGCCAGCCACAGTCCCGCCTTCCATCCGGGCGCACGTCCGTTGATCGGTGGCCTGATCACGTTCATGTCGTGGCCGGTTCGCGCGAGTGCCCACGACACCAGCGAGTTCGAGTTCCACATGTCACCGGCGCCCAGTTCGTCGCGTCCCCAGGTCAACCGCGGGACTCCCAGAGAACCTGCAGAACCGCGATGGCGTGATCTGCGTCGTTGCTGACGCGCACGGGCGAGTCAACGGCCTCGTCGAGATCGGGGATACGACCGTTGGTACTCGAACAGCTCGATCGGCTTCGGGCACAAGCCGGGCGCGCGGCCATGAATTGCACGCAGGGTCAGGCACTCGGCGTTCAGGCGGCCCTTGGCATCGGCTCCATCATCGGTGTAGCCGTTGTGGGACTTGGCCTCCTTGATGAACACCGGTTCGCCTTGGTCGGAGGTGAACCGGTAGGCGCCGCCGGCATTGCTGTGCTGCAGCACCTTCTCGTAGGTGTAGCCGCGCAACACAACCGGTCCGCGCGCTGCCGGCGTCGAGGCTTCCGCCCGGAACGGGTCTGACATCCCGGCCGGCAGGACGAACCTCGGTTCCCGCTTGTCCTCGATCAACTGGCCGTCCGGGCCCGCCACGATGTGCACCGGGTAGCCCTCGGCATCGACCTGCAGCCGGCGTTGGAACCCGCCGTACCGGTAGGAAACGCATTCGCTGTCACCGAACCGGCGATCGGTGAGCACGTACGGCCCGCTGATCCCGGACAACTCCTCGGCCAGCCGGCGCAGCAACAGTTCGGCGCTGTCCCGGGTTGACGGGTACAGCGCACAGAACTTGCCGGCCTGCACTCTGGCGGCATGCTTACCGTGCAGAATCAGGAAGCTGCGCCGGCCGGTCAGGTGCTTGAACGGCACGCCGAACTCGGCGCACACCGCCGACACCACCGCCAGCACGAATTGAGCGTTGGCGAAGGAGCTGGCCACGTGTACCTTCCAGCCGCTGTCGGCCAGGACCGCGGCCTCCGGCTCCCAATACGTCCAGATGCCGGTCTCTCGCCGTAGCCAGCCTGCCGGCAACGGGCCGGCGTGATAGCGAGGCCCTGGATCGACGGTATCCAGCGGCGCGTAGAAATCGCGGTCGGCGATCAGGAACGACATGTCTGCAGCCATCAGCTGCTCCCTCAGGCTGGCCTGCCCGAACCACCCGGATCAGGTATCGAGTGACCATAAATACACCATTTGATTGTACGGTGTAAAGGGGCTATATCTGATGGTTCCGGCCAGGTGCGGCGGCGAGCTTCAGCGCTGCGGCAGGCGCGGGTTGTCGCTGGGGCAAGCGCCGCTCAGCGCTGGGGCAAGCGCCGCTCAGCGCTGGGGCAAGCGCCGCTCAGCGCTGGGGCAAGCCCAGTGCGACCAGGATGGCGAACACGCCGAGCACCCAGTAGCAGGCCACGTCGAAGGACCGGCGGCGTACCCGGAGCAGGCCCGCCTGCTCGTTGGACAGCACCAACCGGAGCGTGCCGGCGACCAGCATGCCGGTGGCCAGCACACCGACCGCGCGCAGCCAGTGCTGCGGTGCGATGAACACCGAGCAGACGCCGACCAGTTCGATCAGCAGCACCACGCCGAACGGGAACTCGCGCAGGTCCCGGTCCTGCGTTCTGGGCGAGCCGGTCATCGACCGTGTTGCTCTGCCGCGGTCACCACGTTGGACAGCAGCATCGCCCGGGTCATCGGCCCGACACCGCCGGGGTTCGGCGCCAGGTAACCGGCCACCTCGACCACGTCGGGCGCCACGTCACCGGCGATCTTGCCGTCCACCCGGCTCACCCCGACGTCCAGCACCGCCGCGCCGGGCTGCACCATCTCGGCGGTGATGAGACCGGGCACGCCCGCCGCGGCAACCACGATGTCAGCCCGGCGGACCTCGGCGGCCAGGTCCCGGGTGCCGGTGTGGCACAGCGTCACGGTGGCGTTCTCCGAACGCCGCGTCAGCAGCAGCCCGAGCGGCCGGCCCACGGTCAGGCCACGACCGACCACGACCAC
>Ga0207695_10007115_pt1 | contig 14332 bp, 15 predicted proteins | sample KBSC54metaG_FD_184354 | JGI IMG/M metagenome (GOLD analysis project Ga0207695, IMG submission 184354) | Corn rhizosphere microbial communities from Kellogg Biological Station, Michigan, USA - KBS C5-4 metaG (SPAdes) (version 2) | ecosystem: Host-associated > Plants > Roots > Rhizosphere > Soil... | reverse complement strand
CGACGGCCACGCCTGGACGCCGTAGACGCTCAGGACGGCGATGATGTTGATGGTGACGGCGCAACTGAACAGGATCAGGCCGGCGACTTCGAGCCGTGGCGAGAGCCGGACGAGGCCGATGAAGACGGACAGGCCGCCGGCGCCGTACACGGTGACGGTGAATCAGCCGAAGGAGCAGGTGAAGATCTCGTCGGAGGAGCCGCCGAAGGTGGAGTTCCCCTTGCCGACGACGACGGCGACGACGACGACCGTAACGACTCCGGCGCCGGCTTCAGCGCCGGCAGCATCGACACCCGAGGCTGACTTTGGGGTGCAGGTGGTCGAGGAGCATCACGGCGTCGAGACGCGAAAGCAGGTGTCGCCCGACGGGAAGACGGTAGAGACCGTCGTTCTCAGTGGAGCGCCGGCGCCGGCCGAGGAAAAACCCGCGCCGGCGAGGGCGCTTGCGCCACACAGAGTCACGCCGGGGTTCGTGGTCCAGGTCGGCGCGTTCGGGATCGAGGCGAATGCGAAGGCGCTGCAGAGCAAACTGGCGCAGCTCGGGCAGCAGTCGCACATCGACCACGTCGACACGCTCTATCGCGTTCGTATGGGTCCGTACGCCACGCGCGAGGAAGCGATCCGCGCGCGCGGCGCACTCGAAACGAACGGGATCTCGGCGATCGTGATCGCCGCCGACACGAACTAGAGCAGTTCGCTCGTCGCGAAGAAGAACGCGATCTCGATGTTCGCGTTCTCGTCGGAGTCCGACCCGTGAATTGCGTTCTGCTCGATCGACTCGCCGAAGTCCTTGCGAATCGTCCCGGCGTCGGCCTTGGCGGGATCGGTGGCGCCCATCACTTTGCGCAGGTGTGCGACCGCGCCCTCACGCTCGAGCGCGGCGACGTAGACGGGGCCTGAGGTCATGTACTCGACGAGGCCCGAGAAGAACGGCCGTTCGCGATGAACGGCGTAGAAGCCCTCCGCCTGCGAGCGGGAGAGCGCGACCTTCTTGACGCAGAGGATCTTGAATCCCTCGGCGTCGAGGCGGCTGATGATCTTGGCGAAGTTTCCTTTGCGGACAGAGTCCGGCTTCACGATGGTGAATGTGCGGTTTGCCATAGCGGGCGCGGATTATAGCGATGACGCGCGCCGCGACGCGTGCAACATCGGAATGACCTGCGCCGTGTTCGCCTCGTTGAAGTCGACCGGGAGGTAGAGGGTGAACGTGGAGCCGTGTCCCGGCGTCGACTCGACCTCGATCGTTCCGCGGTGCAGCTCGACGAAGTTGCGGGTGAGCGAGAGGCCGAGACCCGTGCCGCCCTTGCGCGAGCGGCGGCCGTGCTCGGTCTGGTAGAACTCGTCGAAGATGCGCTGGAGGTCGTCGGGCTGGATGCCGACACCCTGGTCGGTGACGTCGATGCGCACCGTGTCGACGGCGAGCGGAGACCCGGTCCGCGGGATGAACGAGACGTTCACCGACACCGGGCCGCCCTGCGGCGAGAACTTCACGGCGTTCGAGAGCAGGTTGAAGAGGATCTGCTTAAGGCGCCCCTCGTCGAGGCAGACCGTCGGGACGTCTTCGTCGACGCGCGAGACGATCTGAACGCGTGCTTCCGAGGCGAAACCCTTCATCACGCGCTCGACAGCGGTCACCGTGTCGTGGAGGTCGAACGTGTCGGCGCGCAGTTCCATCTTCCCCGCTTCGATCTTCGAGAGATCGAGGATGTCGTTGATCAGCTCGAGCAGGTGATTTCCGGCGGCATGAATGTTCTCGAGGAACTTGTAGAAACGCGGCGCGAGCGACGCGCGCGCCCCTTCGAGGAGAACGCTGGAGAAGCCGATGATGGAGTTGAGCGGCGTCCGCAGCTCGTGCGACATGTTCGCCAGGAACTGGTTCTTCGAGCGGTCGGCCGCCATGAGACGAAGGTTCGCTTCGCGCAGCTCGTTGGTCCGTTCCATGACGCGTTGTTCGAGCGCGTAGGTGAGGCCCTCGAGGTCCTTGTAGAGCTGCTGGTTTTCGATCGCGACCGCGGCCTGGTTGGCGATCGCAGTGAGGAGGATGACGTCGTCCTGATCGAAGGCGTGCTTGCGGTAGCTCTCAACCGAGATGACGCCGATGACGCGGTCGCGCGCGATCATCGGGACGCCGAGCCACGATTCGGTCGGTTTCGAGTCGGCGACCGCTTTGAGGCCGAGGCGTTTCTCGTCGGCGACGCTGGCGATGATCAGGGGCTGATGATTCGTGACGACCCAGGAATTGAGTCCGGGACCGACGGGGAGGCGCTCCTTCGGCAGCATCGCGCCATCGCGCATGTCGAGCTCGAACGACAGCTCGTTCGTGGAGTCGTCGAGGAGCGCGATCGCGAAGAGCGAGCAGTCGATGACCTTCTTGCACTCGGTGTAGATGGCCATCAGGAGCTGGTCGGTGGTGTAGCGGAGCGAGATCGTCTTCCCGATGTTCGTCAGCGACGCGATGCGCTGGATCTGCTGCATCGAGTGCGTGCGCGTCGTGGCGAGGTTGCGCGCCACGTAGTTCGCGACGACGCCGGTGAAGGCGAGCGCGAGGACGGCGCCCCATCCGATCGTCGAGTACGCGAGCGCCATGACGACGACGCAGGGGATCGTGACGATGTAGATCGACGAGTCGACGAAGTCGAGGTGGAGGATCTTCGACAACGGATAGCTGTAGCCGGTCTTCTGCACGCGCGACATCACGAGCTGGTTGGTCAGGATGAGGACGAGGCTCGAAATCGCGATTCGCATCGCGGCGAGCGGCGTCGCGTGGAGGACCGGCGTCTGTCCGCCGATCGCGCTATACACGAGGCCGGCGATGACGACCGGGATGCCATATGTTCCGAAGAGGCCGAAGGTCTTCACGTACTCGACCGGCGCGTCATCCATCGGGATCTTCACCGGGCCGATTTGGCGCATGCCGACGAGACGCGCCGTGATCGCGACGGCGACCGCGATCCACGACGTGATGACCATGCCGAGGAGTGGCAGCATCGACATGTACGCCATCATCGCCAGCGAGATGAAGATGACGTTCGTCAGCTCGAACTTCAGGAGGCTGAGCGCGCTGGCGAAGGCGACGAAGATGGCGAGAAGAATGGTCGCGTTCGGCGAGAGACGGTCGACGATCGAGACGGTCTGCGGGTACTGCATCACCGTCACGGCCGCCATCAGCAGGAGACCGGCGAAGCCCTGCGTCAGGAAGACGTAGACGACGCGGCGGCGCTGTGCCGCCTTGGAATCGAGACCGTCGCTCATTGGGATGCCAAGAAGAGTAGCACCGGGTTAGAACGACGCGAAAACCAGCCCCTCTTCCCGCCGCCATGTCGAGCCCGATGTTGAGTCCGGCGGAATTGACGTTTCGTCGCGGCAGACGATGGTGTTCTCTAACCGCATCGGACGGGTCAGCGCGACGTCGTGCGCCACGATGCAGTTCGTCAGCTCAACGCCGGCGGCAATGTGGCAGTCGTCCCAGACGACGCTGTCGTGCAGCGTCCCTTCGACGACGCTTCGAGCGCCGATGATGGCGTCGCCGCAGAGCGCGCGGCTTGCCGCGAGGTAGCGCTGCGGGGTGCCGATGTCGAACCACCGTGCGTTGTCATCGACTGTTCCGGCGACGGTGTCGTTTTCCAGGATGTGCGCGTAGACGTCGTCGACGATGGAGAACTCGTCGCGATCGGGCATGGCGTCGAAGATGCGTGTGCTGATCGCGTGCGTGCCGCCGAACATCAGCGGCTCGCCGCGGCCTTTGCCGAATCCGGTGATGCGTCCTTCATCGAGCCAGACGGCGGTGAACTTGTCGTTCGGCGGCGCGTGGCGGAGCGTGAGCGCCGCAATCGCATCTCGCTCGCGACGAGCGCGGACGAGCGCCTCGAGGTCGGGCGACTGCAGCGTGTCGCCGTTCACGAGCAGGAACTCGTCGTCGCCTTCGAGCAGGTGCCGGACGCGCCGCACCGCGCCGCCTGTGCCGAGGATCTCGTGCTCGAGCGAGAAGTGGAAGGTGACGTCTTCGTAGCTGTCGACGAGGAACGACTCGATCGCGTCCGGCAGGTGGTGGAGATTGACGATGATCTCGTCGACGCCGGCGTGCATCAGGTTCTCGACCGCGTACGCGATGAGCGGCTTGTTGCAGACGGGGAAGACCGGCTTCGGCAGCAGGTACGTGATCGGACGGAGCCGCGTACCGTAGCCCGCGGCGAGGATCATGGCTTTCACAGCTGGTCCGCGGGGAACACCATGTGCTCGGGTAAGTCGGCGCGGGTGCGGCGCGCCTGGCGATAGAGGTCGGCGTAGGTGAGGCGGATCGCCTGGTCGAAGTTCATTCCGAGCTCGCCGGCGATCGTCCGGATCGTTTCGATGGGGCCTTCGATCTCGAAGTACTCGCCGATCGGGGTGCGGTCGAGGACGATCTCGACTTCGCGGAAGCGCCACACCTCGCGGTACTTCTGATAGCGGAACACCGGCTTGAATCCGAGCGAGTCGAAGAGCTGGATCGCGAGCTCGAACGACTCGACGCCGGTCTGCACCTCCTCGCGCGTCTTGATCCCGGTCGGCTCGATCGACATCGGTCCCTTGAACGTCGCGAGCGCGTACTTGCCGAACTTCCGGACGCGCAGGAGTGCCCCCTTCGTTCGCAGCTCGCCGCGCCGGTCGAGGACGATGTTGTCTTCGAAGGTCTCCGGATAGAGCCGCTGCGCGCCGAGCTCGTGGAGCTTACGCGTCAGCTCTTGCCGGTTTTGCAGCGGGAACTTGACCTCGATTTCCTGCGCCATCTACTTCTGCAGCACTTCGACGCCGGGCAGCGTCGCGCCGGAGATGAACTCGAGCGAGGCGCCGCCGCCGGTCGAGATGTGCGTGATCTTGTTTGCGAACCCGCTCGCCTTCACCGCCTCGACGGATTCGCCTCCGCCGACGACGCTGATCGCGTGCGACTCGGCGACCGCGCGCGCCATCGACATCGTCCCTTTCGCGAACTCCTCCTTCTCGAAGACGCCCATCGGGCCGTTCCAGAAGATCGTGCGGGCGGTCGCCAGCTCGTGGGTGAATGCGCTAACGGTGCGCGGTCCGATGTCGAACGCCTTCTGTTCGGACGTGAGCCCTTTTCCGACGTCGACCGTTTCGATGACTTGTGGGTTCTGGAGGTCGTCGCCGCAGACGAGGTCGACCGGAAGGATGACGTTGGCGCGGTGCTGTCCCTGATCGATGCGGGTGGCGACGTCGATCGAGTCGTTGTCGACGAGCGAGCCGCCCATGTTGATCTGTCGGGAAACCAGGAACGTATTCGCCATCCCGCCGCCGATGAGCACCGTGTCGGCGAGGTTGACGAGCGCCTCGAGCGGCTCGATCTTGCCGGCGATCTTCGCGCCGCCGAGGAGCGCCACGAAGGGGCGGTCGGAAGCCTGCGTCACCTTCTGGAGGAACTCCAGTTCGCGCGCGAGGAGAAGGCCGCCGGCCGTGTCGTCGGGGTCGAAGAGCCGCGGCAGGGCATCGATCGAAGCGTGTGCGCGATGGCACGCGCCGAAGGCGTCGTTGACGTAGAAGTCGGCGAGTTTTCGCAGCTCGGCAGCGAAGGCGTTGTCGTTCTTCTCTTCGCCGGCGTTGAACCGGAGATTCTCGAGGAGGAGAAGGTCGCCGTTGCCGAGCGCCTTCGACTTGTCGACGGCATCTGCGCCGGTGCAGTCGTCGCTCCAGCCGACGTTCGTCTTCGTCAGCTCGGCGAGCTTCTCGCGTACCGGCGCGAGTGAATACTTCGGCTTGCGCTCCCCTTTCGGCCGGCCGAGGTGCGAGGCGATCACGATGCGCGCTCCGGCGTCGCGGAGGAGGCGGAGCGTCGGGAGCGTCTCCTCGATTCTCGTGGCGTCGGCGATGCGCGTGCCCCCCATGCCCTCCGTAAGCGGCACGTTGTAGTCGACGCGATAGAAGACGCGTGCGCCACGCGGGATCGTGACGTCGGACAGCGTACGAATCTGAATCATGCGTGCTGCAGCGACTCCTTCTTCACCTTCGCGATATACGCGATCAGATCGAGAATCCGGTTCGAGTATCCCCACTCGTTGTCGTACCACGACAGGATCTTGTGCATGTTCGGCCCGACGGAGCGGGTGAACGTGGTGTCGAGGATCGAGGAGTTCGCGTTGTGATTGAAGTCGATCGAGACGAGCTGCTCGTCAGAGTACGCGAGGATGCCTTTCAGCTCGCCGTCCGCCGCGTCGCGGATCACCTGGTTGATTTCCTCCGCGCTCGTCGGCTTTTCGGTGTGGAAGGTGAGATCGACGAGTGAAACGTTCGGCGTCGGGACGCGCACCGAGATCCCGTCGAACTTCCCTTTCAGCTCCGGCAGGACGAGGCCGACCGCCTTCGCGGCGCCGGTGGTCGTCGGGATCATGGAGAGCGCGGCGGCACGTCCGCGGCGCAGGTCCTTGTGCGGGAGATCGAGGATCTCCTGGTCGTTCGTGTACGAGTGCACCGTCGTCATGATGCCCATCGTGATGCCGAAATGCTCGTGGAGCACCTTCGCGACCGGCGCGAGGCAGTTGGTCGTGCAAGAGGCGTTCGAGACGATGGTGTGCTTCGCCGGGTCGTAGTCCTTTTCGTTGACGCCGATGCAGAGGGTGACGTCGGCGTCTTTCGACGGCGCGGAGATGATGACGGTCTCGACGCTCTTCTTGAGGTGGCGCGAGGCTTTCTCTTTCGAGGTGAAGCGGCCCGACGACTCGACGACGATCTGGACGCCGAGGTCCGACCACGGGATCTCCGCCGGATCGGGCGACGAGAAGACGCGCAGTTCCTTTCCGTCGATCAGCAGGCCGTTCTGCGAGTGCTCGACCTTGTTCGGGATGGTGCGATGCACGGAGTCGTACTTGAGCAGATACGCAAGCGTGGTCGCGTCCGTCAGGTCGTTGACGGCGACAAATTCGATGTCTTTGGTGGTGCGCTCCAGCGCCGCGCGCAACACGTTGCGCCCGATACGTCCGAAGCCGTTGATACCTACTTTGACCATGGGTCCTCCAACCAGCAATTACTATATCGCCCGCATGTCGGTGGAACCGATTCGTTGGCAGGGCGCAAAACTGCAACTTCTCGACCAGAGACGACTTCCGCGCGAGATCGTGTGGGTGACGTGCGCTGATGCGCACGAGACAGCCGTGGCGATTCGCGACATGGTCGTGCGCGGCGCGCCGGCCATCGGCGTCGCTGCCGCGTTCGGCATCGCGATGGCGGCGGAGCGTGGTGACGACGTCGCCGCAGCCGCTGCCGAGCTCCGCAAGGCGCGGCCGACGGCGGTGAATCTGATGTGGGCCGTCGACCGGATGCTGGCGGCCCATGCGCGCGGCGCGAATCTCGCGACCGAGGCGCAGGCGATGTTCGATGAAGACGTCGAGGCGAACCGCCGCATCGGAAGCAACGGCGCCGCGCTCCTCGGCAATCAGGCGACGGTCCTGACGCACTGTAATGCCGGCGCTCTCGCCACGGCCGGCTACGGCACGGCCCTCGGCGTCATCCGCGCGGCGGTCGAGTCAGGGAAGCGCGTCGCGGTATTCGCCGACGAGACGCGTCCGTATCTCCAGGGAGCGCGCCTCACCGCCTGGGAGCTGCAGCAGGACGGCATCGACGTCACGCTGATCACCGATAACATGGCGGGGCACTTCTTCCAGCAAGCGACGTTCGACGCGGTGATCGTCGGCGCCGATCGCATCGCGGCGAACGGCGACACGGCGAACAAGATCGGGACGTACACGGTCGCGGTGCTCGCGAACGCGCACGGAGTGCCGTTCTACGTGGCGGCGCCGGTGTCGACGATCGACCCGCAGACGCCGAACGGCGCGGCGATCCCGATCGAGGAGCGGAGCGCCGCCGAGGTGACGTCGATCGGCGGGACGGCCATCGCGCCGGAGGGTGTGGCGGTGCGGCACCCGGCGTTCGACGTGACGCCGGCGCGGCTGATCACGGCGATCATTACGGATCGCGGCGTGCTGCGGCCGCCGTATGAGGAGGCGATACGCGCGCTCTTTCAAGAATAGTCGCTGCACTCTGGCTTGGTTCGGGCGCTTTTCTGCTCGCCGTGGCGGCCCCAGCGGCGTTTCGCGCCGCCGGAAGTCCTGCGGTCGCCGCGAACGTCGTCGGCGCAATGCTCGCGGCTTGGCACTACATCGCCATCGCGCTGCCGTTGATCCTTCTGGCGCTCGAGTGGCGCCGCGCTCGGGCGTTGATGGTGATCATCCTCTTCGCCGGGATCGTGTTCGGCGCCACGCAGATCGTGGTCGACCTCCGCATCCGTGCGATCCGTGAGTCGAGCATCGTCCCGATCAGCTCCCTCTCGCCCAGCGATCCGGTGCGGCGGCGCTTCGGCGCACTGCACGGAATCTCGTCGATCCTCCTCCTTGCGCAGATCCTCGTTGCGGCCGGTGCGGTCGGGGCCGACACCGAAAACTAACCGGACTGCAACTCTTCCGTCGAACCTACGTAACCCTTCGTACGGAGAATGGCTCAATGCGCAGATTGATGGCTGTTGTTGTCTTCGCGACCGGGTTTGCAGCGTTTGGTCAAACGCAGTCGGCGTCGCATCCGGCGCCGGCGCCGATCAATATTCACCGGACGTCAGCGCCGATCACGATCGACGGCGATCTCTCAGATCCGGGGTGGAAGGATGCGGCGAGGATCGACCAGTGGGTCGAGGGATCGCCCGGCAACAACATCCCGGCGAAGGTGAAGACGATCGCCTACCTGACGTACGACGATCGTTACTTCTACATCGGTGTCCGCTGCGAAGACCCCGACGCGAAGAAGATCCGCGCGCCGTACGTCGAGCGTGACGCGGTCCTCGGCACGGACGACAACATCGCCGTCTTTCTCGACACCCGCGGCGAGAGGCGAACGGCGCTCGAACTGCGCGTGAACCCGCGCGGCATCCAGGGCGACGGCTTCTACGACGACTCGGGCGGCGTGGAGGACTTTTCGCCCGACTACTTCTACGACACGGCCGCGCGCATCGACGAAGGCGGCTGGAATGCCGAGTACCGGATCCCGTTCACGTCCCTCCGCTATTCGAGTCGCAATCCGACGTGGAACATCCTGATCTGGCGCAACTATCCGCGCGACTTCCGGTACGCGTTCTACACATCGCCGGTGTGGCGCGACGTGAACTGCCTCGTCTGCAACTCGGCGCCGATCGTCGGGCTCACGGATCTGCCGGAGGCGGGGCACCTCACGGTGGCGCCGTACGTCAGCAGCCAGCATCTGGAACAGGCGACAGAGTCGCTCGGCAACCTCAACGACCGCAGCCTCGACAACAACGTCGGCGCTGATCTGAAGTGGACGCCGTCGGCGACGGCCGCGATCGACGCAACGATCAATCCCGATTTCTCGCAGGTCGAGGCGGACGTCCCCCAGATCACGGTCAATCAACGGTTCGCGGTGTTCTTCCAGGAGAAGCGGCCGTTCTTCCTCGAGGGGTTCGACCTCTTCAATACGCCGCTTCAGGTTGCGTACACGCGGACGATCACGTCGCCGCGCGCCGGCCTCCGCGCGACCGCACGGTCCGGTGACACGACCTATACCGTGCTCGCCGCGGACGACCGCGGCGGCGGCTTGACGATCATCCCGGGTTCACAGTCGAGCGATTTCGCGCCGGAGGATTTCCGCTCCGAAAACGCCATCGCCCGCGCGCGGCACGAGCTCGGACAGTCGTACGTCGGCGCGATCCTGACGGACCGTGAGATCAGCGGCGGCGGACACAATCGCGTCATCGGTCCCGATTTTCTCTGGCGTCCGAATCAGTCGAACACGGTGTCGGGACAGCTCCTCTACAGCGATACGCAGAATCCGTTTCGCCCGGAACTGTCGCCGGCGTGGAACCACCTGGAGCTGCATCGCGACTTCGGTCTCGGGTTCACGCAGTACGGCGACAACTTCCGCGCGGACCTCGGCTTCATTCCGCAGGTCGGATATCGCGATCTCAACGGCTTTTACGCGCTTCGCTTCTTCCCGGAGCACTCGAAGATCGCGTTCCTGCGCACGTTCGCCGCGTACGACCATCAGACCGACATGCGCGGAAACACCTTGTTCAGCGGGCTGAATCTCGGCGCGTTCGCGATCGGCGTTCACAACCTGAACCTGCAGTTGAACCTCCACCCCGACGAGCACGTGCTGTTCGGGACGCAGACGTACAAGCAGAGCTATCTCAACTGGTTCATCCAGATCGACCCGTCACGCCGCGTGACGCGTTTGTCGCTCCAGGGTCGCGCCGGCGAGGCGATTGACTTCACCAACCTCGTCGTCGGCCGGAGCGCCAGCGTCGGTGCGACGGCGACGTTCCGTCCAGTCGACCGCACCACCATCGAGTTCGACTCGAATCACGAAGTGCAGCGGAACCGCGGCGCGAACGTCTACTCGGCGCAGGTCGAGCGCATGCGCGCGCTCTACAGCTTCAGCGCCAGCTCGATCCTGCGCCTCATCGCGCAGTACGACGACGTCAACCGCCACATCGAGCAGTACCCTGGCATCCGCGTCCCGCAGCACAGCGGCGACTTCCTCGGCTCACTGCTGTACAGCTACAAGCTCAACTGGCAGACGGTCCTCTACCTCGGCTACGGCGACGAGCGCGTCCTGACCGACCAGAACGACCTTCTGAAACAGGACCGCTCGATCTTTTTCAAGGTGAGCTACGCGATCCAGCGGTAGTCCTACGATTCCGGACCGCTGGGCACGACCTGCTCGGCGGTCGCGGGGTTGAACTTGTGGCAGCCCGTGCACTCCGTGCCGGCGTGGACGGTGTGCATGATCTTCGGCATCGGCGCGGTGGTCTTCGCGGTCGCCGAGTGGCACGGCATGCACTTGGCCGGGATGTCCTTGTAAGCGGCGGTTACGACCGGGTGCTTGCCGGTGAGCTTGACGCCTTTCGGCGCGAACGGCTGCACCTTGGCGGCGAGCGCCGCGTTGGGCTTCGCCAGCATGACGCTGAGTTTCATGGGCCCTTTGTGGCAGTCTACGCAGGCCTTCGGGTAGGGGTCTTTCGCGGTAGCGGCGGCAAGAAGTAGCAACAAGGCGGCGGTTTTCATGGTCCCACGGTACGGAATTCAATCCGCCGCGCAGCGGTTGCGGTCACCATCAGTTGTTTGCCCTATCGGGACGAGAAGGTTGCTTTGAATCTCCGATCGGCAGCACAGAAAGGAGATTCACCAATGAGAACGTCCGGTAACGTCAAGTGGTTCAACGACGCCAAGGGATTCGGATTCATCACGACGGAGAAGGGTGAAGACGTATTCGTCCACTTCTCGGCCATCCAGGGGAACGGTTTCCGTTCGCTCGCGGAAGGCGCCGCGGTTGAGTTTGATGTGGTCCAGGGCCCGAAAGGGCTGCAGGCCGCCAACGTCGTGGTAGCGTAAGCGCAACCATTGCCGATGTCCGAAGGGCAGGAGCGATCCTGCCCTTCTTTCTTAGCGGGGGGAGAGCAGATGGGTAGAAGTCCTTCAACATTCGCGAAACGCCAGCGCGAGCTCGCAAAGAAAGAACGCCAGGAGCAGAAGGCCGTCAAACGCGCCGAGCGGAAGCAGGAAGGCGGCGGCGGCCCCGAGATCGATACCGAGGTCGTCCGTGAGACTCGTATCGAGGATGTCCGTATCGAGGATATGTAGGTCGGGCTTCAGCCGACGATCTGGTTCCCTTCGACGTCGATCTCGTGCAGCGGCATGCCGAGCGTGCCGAGCGGCTCACGTACCTGAGCGGCGTTCCCAACGATGACGATGAGCGCGCGGTCGGGATCGACGTACTTGTTCGCCACGCGCGCGATGTCGTCGCGTGAGATCGCAGCGATGTTCTCGCGGTAGCGGTCGAAATAGTCCTCCGGAAGCGAATAGAGCTCCATGTCGAGCAGCCGCGATGCGATGTCGCTCGCGCTCTGCACCGTGGCCGGGAACACTCCCATCATGTAGCTCTTCGTCTCGTCGAGCTCGCGCGGCTCGACGTCGCCGGTGCGGATCCGCCGCAGCTCGGCGAGCACTTCCTCGACCGACTCGCGCGTCACTTCATTGCGCACCGGCGCGCTGACGACGAACGGCCCCGCGCTGCGCCGGAACGCGAACGTCGATCGCGCCCCGTACGTGTAGCCGTGTTTCTCGCGCAGGTTCAGATTGATGCGGGAGTTGAAGATCCCGCCGAGGAGCGCGTTCATCACGTTGATCGCGAAGTAGTCCTCGGAGGCACGCGCGACGCCGACATGTCCGACGCGGATCTCCGACTGCACCGCCTGCGGACGATCGATGAGATAGATGCGGCTCGTCTCGAGGTTCCGTGGTTGCGGAGCAGGACGGGGAGGCTCGGGGCCGCGCTTCCAGTCGGCGAATGCGTCACTGACGAGGCGCACGGCCTCATCGGGCGTGACGTCACCGGAGACGACGACGGAGGAGTGGTTCGGGATGTAGTGCTGTGCGTAGAAGCGGCGCACGTCCTCCAGCGTCATTTTCGAAATGCTGGCGCTCGTGCCGATGATCGGATTGCCGTACGCGCCGGTGCCGTAGAGGAGGCCGGCGAAGCGTTTCCCGGCGATCGCCGCCGGCTCGTCGCGCTGCTGCAGGATATCCATGAGGCGCTCACTGCGGACGCGCTCCAGCGCGTCGGCCGGCAGCGTGGCGCGGAACGAGACGTCGCCGAGGATCTGAATCGCCTCGGGTGCCGTGCGGCTGAGGACCTCGATCGACATGTACGTCGCGTCCCAGTCGGCGCCGGTACCGAGGGCGCCGCCGAGAAGTCCGACATCTTCGGCGAGCTTGATCGCGTCGCGGGAGCCGGCGCCTTCGTCGAGCAGGTCGGCCGTCACCGAGGCGAGTCCGGCGAGATCCGCGACATCGTGGTCGGCGCCCGATTTCACGATCGTCCGGAGCGCCACGATCGGCGCGTTGTGATTCTCCGCGATCAGGACATGCAGCCCGTTGTCGAGCGTCGTCCGGTGGATGTGCGGGAAGTGGTACGGCCGCGGCGCGCCGGCTTCCGGTGCGCTGGAACGATCGACCGCGCTCATGCCGCCACCTCCGGCAGGAAGAGGCTCGTCGCGCGATTCTCGGGGGTCAGGAAGTCTTTCGCGACGCTCGCGAGGTCTGCTGCGCTCGCGGCTCGGTACGGCTCGAGCCAGGTGTTGAGGATGTGCGGGTCGTCGAAGTACGTCGCGAGCATCCCGATCAGGTCGGCGCGCGAGTCGTAGTTCTCGACCTGGTGCGCGAACTCGATCTCGGCCCGGTTCTTCGCGCGCGTCAGTTCGTCCTCGGTGATGCCGCCTCTGACGACGCGAGCGATCTCTTCGTCGATTGCGTGCTCGATCGTCTCGATCGGGACGCCTTCCTTCGCCGTCGCCTGCAGGAGGAGTATGCCGGTCGATTCGGTCGGCAGCACGTAGGTGGCGACATCCTGCGCGATCTGCTTCTCATGCACGAGCGACCGTTCGAGCCGGCTGGCTTTGTCGGCCGCGAGGATGGTCGTGAGGAGATCGGCGTGGATCCACTCCGGCGCGCCCATCTTCGGGAGGTGATACAGCTGGTAGAGTCGCGGCAGCTGCACGCGTGAGGCGAAGGTCTCGCGCCGCTCGGACTTCTGCGGTTGGCGCTCCAGCGTGAACTGCGGGAACGCGCCGCCCGGAGCAATGTCGCCGAAGTATTGCTCGACCAGCTGCTTCGCTTCGGACGTGTTGAAGTCGCCGACCAGCGTCAGGGTGCAGTTGTCGGGACGGTACCAGGTGGCGAAGAACTCGCGGATATCGTCGAGCGACGCGGCCTGCAGGTCCTCCATCGAGCCGATGGTCGGCCAGTGGTACGAGTAGTCGGGATCGTAAGCGAGGTTCAGGAGGCGCTCGAACGCGGTGCCGTACGGCACGTTGTCGTAGCGCTGCCGGCGCTCTTCTTTGACGACTTCGCGCTGGATGTCGAGCTTTTCCTGCGTCAGCGCCGGGAGGAAGAAGCCCATCCGATCGGACTCGAGCCAGAGGCCGAGGGCGAGGTAGTTCGACGGGAGCGTCTCGAAGTAGTTGGTGCGGTCGAAGAACGTCGTCCCGTTCAGGACTCCGCCGACCGACTGCACGTAGCGAAAGTGCTCGTTGTTGCCGACGTTCTCCGATCCGGAGAAGAGCATGTGCTCGAAGAGGTGCGCGAACCCGGTGCGGCCGGGGCGCTCGTTCTTCGATCCGACGTGGTACCAGAGATTGACGGCGACGAGCGGGGCGGAGTGGTCCTCGTTCAGTACCACCCGGAGGCCGTTCGCCAGCTCGTAGGTTTCGAGCGAAAGCATAGGGCGCGGAGTTGTATCACGGCCTGCTATCCTTCCGCGCGAGTGTCGTCCACGCTTCCATTCCGGC
>Ga0207695_10007114_pt1 | contig 14335 bp, 10 predicted proteins | sample KBSC54metaG_FD_184354 | JGI IMG/M metagenome (GOLD analysis project Ga0207695, IMG submission 184354) | Corn rhizosphere microbial communities from Kellogg Biological Station, Michigan, USA - KBS C5-4 metaG (SPAdes) (version 2) | ecosystem: Host-associated > Plants > Roots > Rhizosphere > Soil... | reverse complement strand
GCGCGGCGTCTGGGAGGACTGATCCAGCGGCTTAAGCAGCAACTCGGCTTTTCGGCCATCGTGGTTACACACGATATGCGATTTGCAGAACGGCTTGCCGATACCGTGCTGTTCCTCAATGAGGGACGAGCAGCCTTTTTCGGGCCCCTCAAGGACTTTCTTGCCTCGCCCGATCCCAATATCCAGCAGTTCCTTACCCTGGATGCCTACCTGTTACCTTCGGCATAAACATTTATCCGTCGGTAATCGGATTTTCTCGGATAATCTATAGCAAGCTCCTTCTTAAGAGGACAGCAGATACGTATGCGATTCGCCCAGTTAGAGACCCTGTTCTGAACTCGTCTGTAGCGGTCACTTCTGGAATTGCAGTTTATCTAGACCTATTTGCCTTGGGTGCAGTTGAACGGCTCACGCCGAGTCATTTGGTAGTGGTATCTAATTGGGTAATACCTAGCCACTTCCAGAACAGCCACGTAGACCTCACGATTGAAGGCAATCATCTTGAGGTGCGCGCTTAACAGTGCTGAAACCATCGTGCTGTAAGTTGATTTGAACTGGCAAGAGATCAAGTAACACGTCTGCATGTGAAGAAACAGTGTTGATCCAGGCAACCAATTTCAGCCTGGATGCTACAAACCCCTAGCGAAAGCTCTAACAACTGCTCGGCATTCTGCTCCTTGTACGTTCAGCTGAGGAAGACACCCCACTCCACCAGTAGTTTTGAACTTCTGAGGCTTGCGGAACGCATATGGCTACATCTGAATTCTGGCAACGAGTCTCTGCCTCGGTAACATCTCCCTCTCATTGGGTGACGGATACGGGAGCAGCTCCCGCCCGCCGTTCTGAGGGCAAAGTCCAATTCTGGATGCTCCTTGATTTTCTGACCGTTTTTGTTTCCGCCGCAATTGCCACCATCCTAGGGCGTCAAATTACTCCAGTTGCTGGAGCGCGATACCTCTATCACGGCACTCTTTTCTACGGCCGTTCGATGTGGATCCTGCTCGCTCTGCTTTGCGGATTTGCTTTAGCCCTGGTCGTGAGCAGCAAGCGGCTGAATCTCTACAATCCCACACGGCTCGGGTCCTTTCTTCATGAGCAGCGGCTCACAGTAGAGGTTTGCTTTACATCCGGCCTGCTCTTGACAGGTACGCTCTACCTGGTTCGCGCCGAGGATATTCCGCGGCGAATTGTGATGCTGACGCTGATCCTGGTAACCGCTTCGCTGTGTATGAGGCGATTTGTGTACCGGACCATGATGTATCGCAGGTTCGAGAGCGGTCAGGAAACGCGCAACGTACTCATTGTCGGGACCGGCCCGGAGGCGCATGCTCTTCGCCATCATCTCGAGAGCATTCGCAATCTCGGCTACACGTTCAAGGGTTTTATCGAATTTCCGGGCGCCTCGTCGCGGATGATGTCGTCGAGCGGCGACGTCGTAGGTAACCTTGATACGCTCTTCGAACACGCCCGCCAGCAGTTCGTGGACGAGATTCTTTTCACCATGCCATGTGAACGTCGAGTTGTTCTGGACGCCTTGGACAAGGCGAGATTGCATGGTGTTGATTTGCGCGTTGTTCCCGATCTCTACGAAGGACTTGCCTGGGACAATCCCATTGAGTTCATCGGCCAGTTCCCGACCATTCCCTTGCATCGAGGGCACGTTCCCGAACTTGGGTTTGTTTTCAAGCGTGTGCTAGATGTTTTCTGCAGCAGCCTTGTTTTGCTGGCTCTCTCTCCTTTCCTACTGCTTATCGCTATAGCGATCAAGCTCGAATCGCCGGGACCGGTTTTCTACAAATCCCAGCGCATTGGCAAGAAAGGACGAGTTTTCCGGTGCTACAAATTCCGAACGATGGTGCGCGACGCGGAGAAGCGCCGTTCTGAAGTCATGCACATGAATGAGCGTGACGGAGTGCTCTTCAAAGTCACGAATGACCCACGCATCACTCGGCTTGGACGTTTTCTGCGCAAGTACTCTCTGGATGAGCTTCCACAGTTTATCAATGTTCTGTCGGGTGATATGAGTGTGGTGGGGCCTCGTCCGCCAATCGCCAGCGAAGTAATGGAATACAAGCTTGGCCATCTGCGTCGACTCGATGTCACTCCAGGAATTACAGGTTTGTGGCAGGTTCAGGCGCGTCAGGATCCCTCGTTCGACAGCTACGTATCGCTCGATGTGGCCTATATCGAGAACTGGAGCGTCTGGCTCGACTTGAAGATCATTGTGCGCACCATCGGGGTCGTCTTCTCAGGAACCGGGACTTAAATTTCCTAGGTTCTCTCCTTTAAACTGAAGAAGTGAAGATCGCACTGGCCCAGATCAACCCCACGGTTGGAGATTTCACCGGCAATCTGGAAAAAATCATCTCGGCAACGCAGCGGGCCGCTGATCAGGGTGCACGTCTAGCGGTTTTCCCGGAGCTGTCTGTCTGTGGCTATCCACCGGCCGATTTCCTGGAGAAACCCAGCTTTCTCGCGCGGTGTCGCGAGGCGATCGGGGAACTGGCTGAAGCCACCCGCAATCTACCCACCGCCTTAGTTGTTGGAACTGCGCTTCCGGCTCCCCCAGATGCCGGTAAGCCCGCCGTGAATGCAGCCGTGCTTCTCGACTGTGGTCACGTCCTGCTGGACCAGCACAAGCGTCTGCTGCCCTTCTACGACGTATTCGATGAGCAGCGATACTTTTTGCCTTCCGCCACGCAGCGGGTCGTAGAACTCGATAACCTGCGTATCGCAATTTCGATTTGTGAAGACGCCTGGAACGACAAGAACTTCTGGCCACGGCGTCTCTATTCTTTCGATCCGCTGGAAGAGTTGATGCGGCAGAATCCGGCCATTCACATCAACCTCTCATCGTCGCCATTCTGGCATTCCAAGCGCAAACTGCGGCGTCAGATGCTGGCCTCCATCTCCAATCGGGATGGAATCCCGGTGATCATGTGCAACCAGGTGGGCGGCAACGACAGCCTGATCTTCGACGGGTCGTCGATGTGCATTAACGCGCATGGCGATCTGGTTGCACAGGCCAAATCCTTCGAGGAAGATCTGGTTGTGTTCGATCCGTTCTGCTCGCCGGCTGTTCCTGAACCGAACGACGACGATACTGAAGCTGCTTATCGCGCGCTCGTACTCGGGACGCGCGACTACGTTCGCAAATGCGGATTCAGCAAAGTCGCCGTGGCGCTGAGTGGCGGTATCGACTCCGCGCTTGTGGTTGCCATTGCAGCCGAAGCGCTGGGGAAAGAGAATGTGCTCGCGATCGGCATGCCCAGCCCTTATTCATCGCAGGGCTCCATCGATGATAGTCGCGCACTGGCGGCGAATCTAGGCATTCAATTCGAGTTGATCGGTATCAGCGATCTGTTTCGCGACTACACGCTGGCTCTGGATCCGCTGTTCAAGGGCACACAGCCGGGCCTTGCCGAAGAGAACCTTCAGGCGCGCATCCGCGGCAACCTGATGATGGCTGTCTCGAACAAATTTGGCTCGCTGGTTCTGACGACTGGCAACAAGTCGGAAATGGCCGTGGGGTACTGCACACTCTACGGAGATATGGTCGGTGCTCTCGCCGTCATCGGCGACCTAGTCAAGACTCGCGTCTACGCGATTTGCCGCTGGCTCAACCGGGAGCACGAAATCATCCCGCGTTCAATTCTTGAAAAACCACCTTCAGCCGAATTGCGCCCTGGCCAAAAAGACACGGACTCTCTGCCGCCTTACGAGACGCTCGATCCGATTCTGGAGGCGTATGTCGAGCGGTACGAAACCCCCGAGTGCATCGCCGAAAAGAACGGGTTCCCTCTCGACCTAGTGCAACAGGTTGTCCGCCTAGTAGAGCGCTCGGAGTACAAGAGGCAACAAGCCGCGCCTGTGTTGAAAGTGACTTCGAAGTCTTTCGGCATGGGGAGACGCTTTCCAATCGCCGTGAAGGTGCAGGTATAAGCTAGTTTTTGGGAGTCTTCCCGCTACTAAAGGAGAAACACTTGATTCGTACTTCCGCTCGATTAGCCGCCGCGACTGCGCTGGCCCTCTTGTTTTCACCCGCGCATCGCGCAGCAGCGCAGGAACAGACTCCCACTACCCCACCGGCGGCTGCGCCTGCACCCTCGGCGCCTGCGCCCGCTCCTCCCGCTTTCCCGAAGCCAGACCCTGCTGATTTCACCGCTGACACGCCGACGAAGGAAACGGTCAACGCCTTCATGCAGGCGAATCTGGGTTTCGACCCGAACGGCGTGTGGCAGGTTCAAGCCATCCAGAAGACGCAGCTGCCCGGGATCACTCGCGTCGTCGTCTTTGTGGGCGACAAAACAGGCAAGCAGCAGCCCTATAGATTCGCTTTCCTGACCGCACCCGACATGAAACACATCATGGTGGGTGATCGCATCATCCCGTTCGGCGAACATCCCTTCGAGGAACAGCGGACACTTCTTCAGCAGCGCGCCAACGGACCATATCGGGGAGCCGCTGGCAAGGATCTGGAACTCGTCGAGTTCGCGGATTTCCAATGTCCCCACTGCAAAGCCGCGCAAGCAAATATGGACAAGCTCGTGACCGACTTCCCGAACGCTCGCATTGTGTTCGAGAGCGACCCTATCCCGAGCATTCATCCCGAATCGGTGATTGCTGCGCAATACGGAGCGTGTGTGGCGAAGCTGGGCGGCAATAGCGCGTTCTTTACATTTACTGCTGCAGTCTTTGAGGGGCAGGAGGGGCTGGCAACAGCGGACGGCGCCACACTGACGCTCAACAGCGCTGTAACCAAGGCGGGATTGGAACCTGCAAAGGTTTCAGCTTGCGCGAATACGCCCGAGACGAAGGCGACGGTGGATGCGTCGATGCAGCTTGCCAAGGATCTGGACATCACTTCGGTTCCAACGTTGTCGATCAACGGCCGCCAGGTACCCGCGAATGCGCCTTACGACACTCTGAAGCAAATCATCGAGTACCAGGCCAAGCAGGACGGTATTACAAAGTAGTTGTTTAGGCTGCTGGAAAGAAAAAGCCCGGAGAGCGTGATCTCCGGGCTTCTTCCGTTGCAACTCTTTTACATCGCCGATCGCCCGCGTTCGATGCGCACCATTGGGGTATGTCCGCCGGGTTGCGTTCCGCGGATCACGTGGGGCGAAATGACGATCAACAGGCTCGCGTAATTCTTAATCACGTCTTTGTTGGTGATGGCGTTCAGGCCCGGGATTTCTGTCAACCCGGGCAGGCCGCTCAATGCACGGCTCTCTTCCTTATCCACCTGACTCACGAGCACGACAGCAGCACCATCCTTCACCGTCGCTACACCCGAGTAGCTTCGGTTGTTCAGGATCGGAACTCCGTTGATGGCTGTACCTCCCAGCGCTGTGATCTTCAGATCCATGGTCAATGCAACTTCACCACTCCGGATGACCCGGGGCGTGGCTTTGAACGTTAGACCGAGATCCTGATACTCGATCTGCGGGATCGTCTGCGCAGAGGAGTTTAGCTGGGACAGGAGGGAACTGAGGCTTCCCGATGCGCCTGGAGTCGTCAATCCCGGAATGTTGATTCCGCTTGAACCGAGATCCGAGTACTGGGACGTTTCGATGGGGTAGCGCGAGCCGCTTTTAATCGTGCCTTCCTCCCCGTCTCCCAAGTGCATTTGGACCTGATCCAGTTCGCGCGACTCGGACGAATTCAAGTTCAGGTTGACCTTCGCCGGACCCGGCGAGAGACCGGTAAGAGTCAGTCCGCCGCCAAAGAGTGCAATTCCATTCTGAAAAATCGAATTCGACACTTGCCCGGAAGCCAGCAGAATTCCAAGGATGGTCAGGGTATCGCCCGGCGCAGCCAAACCGGACGAAATAATTTCCTGTACCAGTTCCTGATTCTGACTGAGGATCGCCTGCTCTTCGGCGTAGACGTTGAATGCGGTGATCTGCTGGGGCGGGGTGATGCCGGTGTTTCTCAGGTTGTTGTGGACGACCTGGAGCAACTTCATCTCGAGCAGAACCTGGCTTTTGCCATTCAGCAATTGCTTCAGCGTTTCGTTGAACGCATTCAACTTGTCCGATGTGGCGCGGATGGTGAGCGTTCCTGAGCCTAGCTGAACCGCGACCTGCTGTGCCTGGAAGACGGTCTTCGCCATGTTGCCGATGTCGGTCATCTCTGCCTGCGTCATCCCACCCAGGTACACCGTCTCGAACTCCTGCCGCATGAACTGCACCCGGTTCTCACGCGTGTCTTTCGCCACAATTGCGCGGTGAGTATCGAGCGGCACGGTGAATGTGTCGGTCGTCATATTGATGGCCTGCATCGCCTGAGCGAAGGTGGCATCATCCATCTCGAAACGCACTGGCGGTCCGGTTACGCTGCTGTCGATGGAAGCCTCAATTCCAAAGGAATGGAAGACGTTCTGAATAGCCTGCCTGCGATCCGTCCGCAGATGAAAACTCTTCGTGCCTGCAACTGGCTCAAGCGTTGGCGCAGGAGCCAGCGATTCGGCGCCCTGTGCATAGAGTGACTTCGTCTGCGATGTCGCGGCCTCATCGGCCATCTCCCGAAGATGCTCGGCGACCTGAATATTACGAGGATCGAGTTCCGCAGCCCGCTGGAGAGCCGCGCGCTCTGCAGTGGCATCCCCCTTGATCCTCGCTTTGGTTGCTGTCTGGATCAGCTCTGTGACCGCATGGCTGCGCACGACCTCAGTAGCTGCGGAGAAATTTGGATTCTCTGGATCCAGCCTGGCGGCTTCCTGGTAATCGTACATCGCAGCTTCGAACTGCTGTTTTTGGAAGAGCTTCGTGGCTTCCAGGTAAAGCTTGGTGGCTCGTCTGCGCTCCTTGTTTGTGATTGAGTGCGCCGGAGACTCGACCTTCTGCGCGGGCTGAGAATTGCTCGTCGGGCTCGCGGACTGAGCCGATGCGGGCGGGATGGCATCAGGCTGCTGAGCCGCAGTCGGCAATGAGAACAGCATTGCTGCGACGGCCGCTACGAATTGTGCGGGTAGCTGCCTCAAGACCGCTCCAGAGTAGCCTGCAGCAGGTCTGCCAATGTCGCTGTACAGACCTCAGGCTCAAATTGCATGAGCTCGTCAAATGAGAACTGTCCAGTGGCAACTGCAACCACGGGAAGGCTGTTTACATGTGCTGCTTCGATGTCCCGAGGCGTATCGCCGACGACGCAAACGGTTGCGCCAGGGCCGGCCAATTCACGCGCCTTTCTGGCGGCGTCTGCAATCAGCTCTGAACGCAGGGGATGATGATCACTGAAGCCGCCGAAGCGGAACCACTCGCGCAGGCCCGCGCGCTCCATCTTGATCCAACCTATCATCTCAAGATTGCCGGTCGCCAGACCGAGGAGCGCACCTCGATCGGCCAGATATTGCAGCGTGTCTTCCACGCCCGGCATGAGCATCGGGTGCATCTCGTGTTTGCGCCCGGCCACATGATGGCAGATTGCCTCAGTAATGGCTGCCAACTGTGGTTCCAGCACCTCAGGCGCGATACCTGCCTGCGCACAGGCCTCCCGGAGGATTGAAGTGTCGGTATTCCCGGCCAGAGCAACGCCTTCCAACGTCACATGTGGTCCCATAACTCTTTGGAGCGTCGCGGTGAAGCTGTCAACGTGAACACGATCGCGGCTGCGCAGGAGCGTGCCGTCGATGTCAAAGAGATAGGCGTTCTGGCTGTCCCAGGCGAACCCGTTTTTGACTGCTATTCGCGCTTCGTTGTTCTGCTGAATGGTCTGCATTCGGTAACGGAGACTACGCCCGCAACTCCAGAGTAATGCAAGCCGGGGCGCCGGGCACGGACCAAAGCGACCTTGAACAAACGTAACCAGCCGGTTGAAGGAACGTTCTTCCGATGATTGCGACTAACCCTGGCGGCTGCCCTGGCGTACGACTCCAAATACAGGACGTTCGCTGCGGGGCGGACGCTTGAGCCCGGCGCGGATTTCCGCCAGGCTGATGCCCAGTTCGGCCATGGTGCGGCTAAGGGTATTCCGGTGAACGCCCAGCTCCTCTGCCGCCTTACACTGGTTTCCCTTGTTGGCTGTCAGCACTTCGCGCAGATACTGCCTTTTGAACTCTCTTACGGCGTCCTCGTAGCGGATGCCGGTGGAATGCATCTGTGTAACCAGGCTGTCCAGGTCTCGTCTCACGTCACCCTCGTGCTCTATTAGATTGCCACAAAGCGCAGGCCCCAGCCCGCGAAAATTTATTTCTCTTTTTCCTCATTCATCCACTGCTGTGATTTCGTCTCGAGCGTGGTCAATTCTTTGCGCACACGTTCCCCTAATCGAGAAGGCGTTACCTGAATGCTCACATGAAGTGCACCGAAGAAATATCGCGGCAGACGTGCTTCCGTCAACAGGCTGTCTGGGGGAAGAACGCGACCGTAACCAGAATGCAGAGGGTAACGAAAACCAATCCCTCAACGAAACCAAAGAGCGCACCGGCGAAACGGTCGAGACAACCGAGACCCACCTTCTCGAAAAATTTCGCAAACAGGGAACCGAGGATGGCAGCAACCGCCATCACCAGAAACGCGATGATCAGGAATGCTACAGCATCCGCGATTTCGACTGAGTGGATGAACCGCTTGAGAAATGACGCAACCCGCCAGTAGTTCCATGAAGCGAGCGCCACGCCTGCAATGAGGCCCGCCAACGAGAACACCGAACGGAAGAATCCACGCGCCAGGCCAGCAAGGACCGATCCTGCGAGCAGGATAACGATGATCCAATCAACCAGTGTGAGCCCGCCAACGTTCATGGGTTCGTTTCCTTGATACGGCTGAATAGATTCATCGGGCCAGGGATCAATTCATCACATCCAGATCGCGTCCCGTCAATCGCCGGAATGCTTCGAGGTATTTCTCGAGTGTACGACGAACCACGTCGTCAGGCAGAGCCGGTGCCGGCGCTTGCTTGTTCCAGTGAATACTTTCGAGGTAGTCGCGCACGAATTGCTTATCAAAACTTGGCTGGGCTCCGCCGGGTTTCCATTGCGACGCTTCCCAGAAGCGGGATGAGTCGGGGGTAAGCACCTCGTCGGCAAGGACGATTGCATCTCCGACTTTCCCAAATTCGAATTTGGTGTCGGCGAGGATCAGGCTGCACGACTCAGCGTGTTTGCAGGCCTTGTTGTAGATCGCCAGCGTCAGATCGTGAAGCTGCTTAGCGACATCGGCGCCGACGGTTTTTTCGACGGCTGCAAACGAGATGTTCTCGTCGTGCGTGCCGTCCTGACTTTTGGTGGATGGCGTGAACAGGGGTTCGGGGAGGCGCGATCCGTCCTGAAGGCCGTGGGGCAGCTGGATGCCGCAGACGGTTCCATTTGTCTTGTACTCTTTCCAGCCTGAACCGGCGATGTATCCTCGGGCGACGCACTCCACGGGAAACATCTGGGCGCGTTTGACGAGCATGGAACGACCTTCGAGCTGTTCAGCGAACTGGTGCAGCGACTCGGGGAATTCTTCGACTTTGGTAGCGATCAGGTGATTCGGCACGATGTCGCGAACCAGCTCGAACCAGAAGAGAGAGATCTGGGTGAGGATTTTGCCTTTGCCTGGAATGCCGCTGCCCAGCACATGGTCGAACGCAGAGATGCGGTCCGTCGCCACCAGGAGAAGAGCATCGCCAACAGCGTAGAGATCGCGAACCTTGCCGCGGCCGATCAGGGGCGTGGCGCCCAGGTCTGTCTTGAGGAGAGTTGTCATGGAAGGCCTTACCTCGGCTGGAGTTCAGTGTGATCAGGATGTAGGCGCAGTGGTGAACATTGTTGATCTTCGCGCCGTGAATCTCCGATTTTCGAGCCAGCGGTGCGCTTTGTCAAACGCTGTAGATCCAACAAATTGACTGCTGCGAAAAGCAGGTTGACGTTTCGCGTTAGATTCCCACAATGCTCTGTGACGACCGTCACGGAGCGAGAATCCGAGTTGGGCGACACTGCATTTGTCACCAAGGTTCGGGAGCCCGTCAGAAGGCGCCTTTGAGCCGGGAGACACGAGGCAGCAGTGGAAAGGGGAAGCCGCGGCTCGCTTCGTTCTATAGGGATCGCCAGTAGCCGCGTACTACCGACCTCCAGTGCCGGCTACTGGTCCCCGCTTGATCTTGTAATAATTCAATACAAGCGCCTCCGAAGCGAAGCTTTCCTTTGGAGGCGATTTTTTTTGCTTCTCCAGATCGCTCGTCACTAGAAGAAAAGGATATTCCGGACAGCGATGGGTGTCTGTCACAATGTGCGTGTCTACCCCGGAGCCCCCATCCGAGGCTGAGGCTCATTTTCTAGTGCGGAGGTCCAATGATCCTTTTCCTGCTTCCTCTCACGATTTTTCCGTTTGTTACCGCTCCGGTCGTTACCAGCGCGATGCCGCATTGGACCGTCTCTGGTGAGGCGCTGCAATCCGCTGCTGCTTCTGCTACCGATGCGAACCTTGATGCTGCTTCGGCTGAAATGCAAGGTCTGATTCACGCGATCGCGGGCCGATGGGCGATTCAGATGAAGTTTGAGCCGAGCCAGGAGATGCCCAACGGGGCACAGGGCGACGGCGAGGAGGTGTGGAAGCCGCTTGCGAACGGTCTCGTCCTTTCGGATGAAGAGAAGATCCAAATGCAGCAAGGGACCGTTCACCTGCTTGGCCTGATCTGGTGGGATCGCGCGAGCAAGGGTTTTCGAGGAATGGAATGCATCAACCAGGATCCGCATGCCTGCGATGTGAAGGCTGCTGAGCAAGATGTGGCAATCAAGTGGGATGGTAAGCAACTCACCATCGAAGAAGCGCAGACTTCCGCGGACGGCAAGAAGGCACTCTGGCACGAGACATTTTCCGAGATCACACCGACTTCATTCCTTCAGGTCGGTGAGTCCTGGGAACCTGGAGGCCGGCACCGAAAAGTAGTGACTGTACATGGCTCTCGAGTTTCCGAATAGGGACGAAGCGCAACTCTCGAAGCATAGCTAGCAGGGATTCTGCTTCCTAATCGGCCGGGGTGAGGGGTAGTATTTCGATTGCTTCCCGGCACGTCTGATCGACCCGTTCGAACTTCTGGAGGTCCACTGATGCCGAATCCCCTCTGGTCTCGCTACTCCTCTCACGTGGTCAAACTTGCCGTTGTTATTGCGTTCGCTGCGACGACGGCCCTGGCGCAGGTTCGGGACTACAACCGTATCGTCGTCTTTGGCGATTCTCTTTCCGATACAGGGAACGTCGCTCATCTCACCTTTGCTAAATATGGTGTTCCGGTCCCGAGCCCAATCGGCGGTAACTACACGCTGGGGCGGTTCACGGACGGGTATGACACCGTTCCAGCTGCTCAGAACTATTTCGGCGTATGGCTCGAGCAGCTCTCGACCTCGATCCCTTCGCATCCCGCGGTGACGAACTCGCTGGACGGCGGAACTAACTACTCCTACGGCTTTGCTCTCACAGGCGGGGGAACAAGCACTCTGCAACTCGAAGGAGGGCAGATCTCCGTTCAAGTCGAGAACATGGGACGACAGGTCACGGACTACCTCGCAACCCATCCGAAGATCAACAGCAAGACCCTCTTTGTTGTATGGGGTGGGGCGAATGACGTGCTGAACGCTACCTCGCCGGCGGCGATCGCCAATGCTGCAATCCAGGAGACGCTGGATATTCAGCGGCTCATTGCCGCAGGGGCAACGCAGATTCTAGTGTTGAACCTGCCGCCGCTTGGCCTCACACCGCGTCTGAATGGGTCGCTTGCAGCCTCTCAAACCGCGAACGCCGCCTCAGCGCTCTACAACTCATGGCTGGGGACAGGCGTCGCTGTTTTGAAAGACTTCTATCGGCGGCGTCACGTTGCGATCTATCAGGTGAACGTCTTTTCTCTTTTCGTGCAAATCGTGGCGAACCCTGCGGCTGTTTCGCTGGCTGACATTGCCAATCCGGCGCAAGGCAACTTCGCTGTCAACCCTGACACCTATCTCTTCTGGGACGATCTTCACCCTACGACCCGCGGGCACAACCTCGTGGCTGAGGCAGCACAGAAAGTTTTGCCTGCGCAATGAGACCTGCCGAAGGGGCTGGCGCCCAGCCAGCCCCTGGGCCTTGATCAGCCTTTAAGTTTCCGGGTCCCGCCTACAGGTTCCACGAAATCCAGATGACAATCGGACGTCGTAATCCGCACGCCCTGCGTGTACTTCGCGCCGAAATAGATTGTGCTTACGCGGTCGCCCGCTGTGGTTGCTGATCGTGGGCCAGCTTAACGCTAATGACCTTGGAGACGCCCGGCTCCTGCATCGTGACACCGTAGATCATGTCGGCCGCATGCATCATGCGCTTGGAGTGGGTGACAAGGAGGAACTGCGTCTCCCTGCTCAGGGTGCGGAGCAGGTCAGCGAGACGTCCTACGTTGGTTTCGTCGAGAGCGGCATCCACTTCGTCGAGCACGCAGAACGGACTGGGCTGGAACTGGAAGATGCCGACGAGCAGGGAGATCGCTGTCAAAGCTTTTTCGCCGCCCGAGAGCAGCAGGACGTTTTGCAGCTTCTTGCCGGGAGGCGAAGCGACGATCTCGAGCCCGCTCTCTGCCTGATTCTCGGCATCGGTGAGGCGGAGGAATGCCTGCCCCCCGTGAAAGAGCTTGGTGAAAACGTGCGCGAAGTTCTCGTTGATGCGGGCGAAGGCCTCGTCGAACTTCTCACGCGAGATGTGATCGATTTCCTTAATGGTCTGCTGGGTGTTCTCGATCGACTCCATCAGGTCCTTGCGCTGAGTCTCGAGGAAAGAGTGCCGCTCTGCGGTTTCCTTGTACTCGTCGAGGGCCATCATATTCACGGGTCCCATCTGCTCGAGTTTTTGTTTCAAGGTCCGGCAGGTGTCCTCTTCGATGGCCAGCGGCTCGTCAGCGATGCGAACGATCTCCTGGTCCGCACGCAGTTCGGCAGCTTCAACGTTGACCTCGGTGAGACAACTCGCTTCAAGATGCTCCAAGTCTGACTTGAGCTTCGCGCCCTGACTGGCGCGGGCGCCGCGATCTTCACGCAATTGGTCGATCGTCGCACGTGCGGCCTTGAGCTGCGTCTCCATTTCGGCGAGTTGATGGCGCACTTCCTGGGCCTGAGCGGCAATGGCTTCGGCCTGCGCCAGGGCCTCCGCCTTGAGGGCCGTCAATTCCTGTTCGCGCTGAGCGAGAGCGGCTGACTCCGCGATGCGCTGCTCGCGCTCGGATTCGGCGGATGCCCGCTGCTGCTCGATGGCCATTACGCGGCGCTCAAGATCTGCATGCAGGCGATCGATGCGCTGGAAGGTTGCTTCAGCACCGCGACGCCGCTCTTCGAGACCGGCAAGCTCGGCCGTGAGCTTAGCCGCATCCTGCTGGAGCGTTTCGCGGTTCTGCCGCATCGTTGAGAGCTGGTTCTGCTGTTCTTCGAGACCGGCTTCGGCCGTCTTATGCTCCCCTTCCAGCCGAACTGCTTCTTCGCGCTTCTGCTCGATTACTGCGTGCTTGGTTTCGCGCGCATCTTTGTTGCGCTCCGCCTGGGTTATCCACTCCTGCAGACGGCGTTCGATCCGCTGAGCTTCGCTCTCCATTTGCTTGAGGGCCGCACCCTGATCGGCGGCTTCGCGCTCGGCGTGGCGACGCTCTTCGCTGCGCGCCTCGAGCCGTGCGGACAATTCTTCGATCTGTCTGGTGAGAGCTGCCGCTTCGAACTCGGCCTGACCAAGTTCGCGCTCGATGACGGCAAGACGCATTTCCGTCTCGCGGAGTTCGCGCTTTAGCACGAGGGGACCCTGGCTGGCGGGCTTGCCACCCGTAACTGTTGCGTTGTGGAAGCACTCGCCTTCCGGAGTAAGGAAGTAGGCATGGGTATGATCGTTGGCCATGGTCTGCGCGAGTTCCGCAGTCTCGACCAGATATCCGTCGCGCAGCTTGGGCAGAATAGTCTCGAGAGTGTGCCCGAACCCGTTCAGCAGCCTGACCTGTTCGCGGAGCGGAGTCACGCCCGGCGCATTGATCTTGTCGCCGTAGCCGCTGCCCTCGTGCCCGTGGCCACCCTCTGGATGAATCAGGAAGGTGGCGCGGCCGTCAACGCTGGTCTTCAGTACGCGAACGCCTTCCTCGGCGGCATGCCAGCTTTTTACGACGACAAAGTTGAGCTCATCACGCAGAAATTCGTCGACGACTCCTTCGTGCTCGCCGCTGACTTCGATAAAGTCTGCGAGAGTCCCGACCGGCGTTGAGCCGTTCTGAAGCGCTCCGGGACGAAGGAGCTTGCGCACCGTTTCTGTGGAGTAGCTGTGATCGCGGATCAGGGACTGCAGCGAATCGCGCCGTCCTGCAGCTCCGGCCATATCGCTGCGCAGTTTGTTGGCCTGCGCGCGGACAGTAGCTTCTT
>Ga0207695_10007111_pt1 | contig 14337 bp, 10 predicted proteins | sample KBSC54metaG_FD_184354 | JGI IMG/M metagenome (GOLD analysis project Ga0207695, IMG submission 184354) | Corn rhizosphere microbial communities from Kellogg Biological Station, Michigan, USA - KBS C5-4 metaG (SPAdes) (version 2) | ecosystem: Host-associated > Plants > Roots > Rhizosphere > Soil... | reverse complement strand
ACGGGGAAAGACCATGGCTTCGTTTCCTCCGCCCTGTTTAACGGCGGAAGTCAATTTCGGTCTCAGCCGGTAACGAAACCCTGTGCGCCGTAGCCCTGGAAATACAGCAGGGCGGTGAGGTCGGCGTGGTCGACGCGGGCGTCGGCCTGGCCGGCGACGATCGGCTTGGCGCGGTAGGCGACGCCGAGGCCGGCGGCCTGGATCATGCCCAGGTCGTTGGCGCCGTCGCCGACGGCGAGGGTCTCGACCATGGCCACGTCCGCCCCGCCCGCCTCGGCCTTCAGGGTGGAGAGCTTGGCCTCGCGGCCGAGGATCGGCTCGGCCACCCGGCCGGTCAGGGCCTCGCCGTCGTCGATCAGCCTGTTGGCCCAGGAGGTGTGGAAGCCGGCGGCGTGAGCGACGCGGGTGGTGAAGAAGTCGAAGCCGCCGCTGACCAGCACGCAGCGGGCGCCGTTGGCGGCCATGGTGGAGGCCAGGGTGCGGGCGCCGGGGTTCAGCCGCACCCGCTCGTCGTAGCAGCGCTGCAGGTCGTCCAGCGGCAGGCCGGCGATCATCGCCACCCGCTCGCGCAGCGCCTGCTCGAATTCCAGTTCGCCGCGCATGGCCCGCTCGGTGATGGCCGCCACCTCGCGGCCGATGCCGGCCAGGTCGGCCAGTTCGTCCAGGCACTCGCAGCCGATGATGGTGGAGTCCATGTCGGCCACCAGCAGCTTCTTGCGGCGGTGTTCGACGGGCTGGGCGCAGAAATCGACGGGCCAGGGCTGCAGCCCGCGCTGGGCGGCGGCGCGCACGATGGTGTGGTCGTTGTGCTCGACGAACACGTCGAAGGCGCCTGGGCCGAGCACGTCGGTCTCCTTGACCGCCGCGCCCGCGTTTGCGACCGCATCCAGCGCGCCGGGCAGGGCTTCGTGCAGGACGTCAGGGTCCGGCGCAACGACGGTCAGGACTATCCGCATGGACCCTCAGGGCGTTCCGCCCCGCATCTGGCTGATCACCGGCCCCACGGCAAGCGGCAAAACCTCCCTGGCGCTCGCCCTGGCCCGTGCTGCCCGCGGTGAGATCGTCAATGCGGATTCCATGCAACTCTATCGGGACCTGCGGGTCCTGACGGCCCGTCCGTCCGCGCAGGACGAGGCGGCCGCGCCGCACCACCTGTTCGGGGTCGCCGACGCCGCCGACGGCTGGTCGGTGGGGCGCTGGCTGCGGGCGGCGCTGCCGGTGCTGACGGACATCGCGGCGCGCGGGCGGACGGCGGTGGTTGTCGGCGGGACGGGGCTCTACTTCGCGGCGCTGACGAAAGGCCTGGCGGACGCGCCGCCGATCCCGGCTGCGGCGCGGCGGGAGGCCGAGGCGCTGTACGATGCGGTGGGCGAGGCGGAGTTCCGGCGCCGGGCGGCGGAGCTCGACCCGGACGTGGGGCGCATCTCGCCGGGCGACCGCCAGCGGCTCGTGCGGCTCTACGAGGTGGCGGCGACGGCCGGCGCGCCGCTGAGCGCACTGAGGCGGGCGACCGCGCCGGCGCTGGCGACCGGAAGCTGGGCGGGCGTGGTGCTGGAGCCGCCGCGCGAGGCGCTCTACGCCCGCTGTGACGCCCGGCTGGCGGCGATGCTGGCGGATGGCGCGGTGGCGGAGGTGCGGGCGCTGCTGGCGCGGGACCTGTCGCCCTCGCTGCCGGCGATGAAGGCGGTGGGGGTGCGCGAAATCGGGGAGCACCTGGCCGGGCGGGCCAGCCTGGCCGAGGCGCTGGCGCGGGCGCAGCAACAGACCCGACGCTACGCCAAGCGCCAGCTGACCTGGCTCCGCAACCAGACCCCGGACTGGCCGCGGATCACGGCGCTGGAGCCGGACGCGCAGTGGGAGGCGTTGCAGGCAATCGCGGAACTCCCCTGACCCCGCAATTCCGCTCATCCCGGCGAAAGCCGGGACCCAGTTCGAACATAGGTGTGGAACCGCCAAGGTCGCCAAGTACGCCAAGCCCCCTTGGCGACCTTGGCGTGCTTGGGGGTGGAAAAAGCGTGCGTCCCGGCTTTCGCCGGATGAGCGGATTTTGGGGGAAGCCTGCCACCGGCTGTCGGTGCGTTCGCAGGCGGGACGTCCTTGGGTGGCAAGAGGAGGCCTCATGAGCAGGATCGCGGACGAGACCATCGACAATGCCCGGCGCGCCATCGAGGCCCACGTCGCCGCCGGGCACACGCCCGGCGCGGTGGCGCTGATCGGGCGAGGCGGCGAGGCGCACGCGATCGTGGCCGGCGCCGCGGCCGAAGGCGGCGGCGCGCCAATGCGGCGGGACACCATCTTCCGGATCGCCTCGGTGACCAAGCCGATCGCAGCCGCCCTGGCGCTGATGCTGGTCGAGGACGGGACGATCGCCCTGGACGCGCCGGCGGAACGGTGGCTGCCGGAGCTGGCGGACCGGCGGGTGCTGCGGCGGATCGACGGACCGGTTGCCGACACCGTCCCGGCGAACCGGTCCATCACCGTGGAGGACCTGCTGACCTTCCGCCTGGGCTGGGGGATCGTGTTCGCGCCGCCGGGCGCCTGGCCGATCCAGCGGGCGATCGCCGAGGCCGGGATCGAGACCGCGTTCGGCCCGCCCGATCCCGCCCTGCCGTTCGGTCCGGCCGAGTGGATGCGCCGGCTGGCGACCCTGCCGCTGATGGCGCAGCCCGGCGAGGCCTGGATGTACACCACCGGCTCCAGCGTGCTGGGCGTGCTGCTCGCCCGCGCCGCCGGGCGGCCGCTGCCGGAGCTGATGCGCGAGCGCATCTTCGAGCCGCTGGGGATGCCGGACACGGCGTTCCACGTACCGCCGGGCAAGCGCGACCGGCTGCCGGCGGCGTATTTCCCCGGTCCGGACGGGCTGCGGCTGACCGACGATCCGGCCCACAGCCGCTGGGCCGAGCCGCCGGCGTTCCCGGCGGCGGATGCGGGGCTGGTCTCGACGGTGGACGACCTGCATCGCTTCTCGCGGTTCCTGCTGGACGGCGGAGTCGCGGGCGGCCGGCGGCTGCTTCGCGAGGCGTCGGTGGCGGCCATGACCACCGACCACCTGACGGCGGCGCAGCGGGAGGGCGGCGTGGCGATCCTGGGGCCGGACCATGGCTGGGGCTACGGCCTCGCGGTGGCGCTGCGCACGACGGCGGCCGGCGCGCCGGCCGGCGCCTACGGCTGGAACGGCGGCTCGGGCACGTCATGGGTGGCCGACCCGGCGTCGGGGACGACGGCGATCCTGCTGACCCAGACCAGCCTCGTCAGCCCCGACCCGCCGGCGATCCACCGAGACTTCTGGCGGGCGGTGTTCGGGTGACAACGTCGTCCCGCCTGGCGAGACATCGTGCGTGGTTCGAGACCCGCCCTCCGGGCGCTCCCCACCATGACGAAAACCTTTGCAGCTCAACATCTTCGTCATCCTGAGGAGGCCGCGCAGCGGCCGTCTCGAAGGACGCAAGGTCGCGCCGCAGAATTCACCCAAGGTTGCCCTCAGGCACGCTGGCGCTTAGACGGGCGGCGCGGCCGGGGGGTGGCGGAGGTGTCTTGGCGAACCGAGGTCCCTGGCTTTCACGGCGCGTTGTGGCGGCGGGCCTCGCAGCGGCTCCGGTCTACGCAGCCGGCCAGCCGGCGGGCGGCGCGGGACCGGCGCTCGGGCGGCCGGTTCCGTTCTCGTTCGATCGGCTGAAGCAGGCAGCCGCGGCGCTCGCGGCCCGCCCCTACGCCCCACCGCCGACGCCACCCCGCGGTCACGGTCTCGACTACGACGCCATGTCCGGCGTCTCGTTCCAGCCCGGTGTGACGCTTTGGGGCGACGCGCCCGGCGCCGCAGTGCGGTTCTTTCCGTTGGGGCGACACGCCAACCAGGCGACACGCATCCACGCCGTGGAAGGCGGTCAGGCGCGGGAGGTGCTGTTCCAGCCGTCAATGTTCGCGGCGCCCGATCCGGCGGTGGCGGCGGCGCTGGCGGCGGCGCCGGGGTTCTCCGGCTTCCGCGTGATGAACGCCGACGGCCGGACCGACTGGCTGGCCTTCCAGGGCGCCTCCTATTTCCGCAGCGCCGACCCGTTCAACCAGTACGGTCTCAGCGTGCGCGGCCTGGCCATCAACGCCGGGGGTCCCGGCCCGGAGTCGTTCCCGCGGTTCAGCGAGTTCTGGCTGGAACGCCAGCCCGGGGGCGGTCCGACGGCCTACGCCCTGCTCGACGCCGCAGAAGTGACGGGCGCCTACCGGATCGGCAACCAGCGCGGGCCCGGCGGCCTGGTGCAGGAGATCGAGTGCGTCCTGTTCTTCCGCCGGCCGGTGGAGCGGCTGGGCGTAGCGCCGCTGACCAGCATGTTCTGGTACGGCGAGAACGACCCGCCGCCGGCGCGCGACTGGCGGCCGGAGATCCACGACTCGGACGGCCTGGCCGTCTGGACCGGCGCCGGCGAGCGCATCTGGCGGCCGCTGGACGATCCGCCCCGGGTGGTGACCAACAGCTTCGCCGACAGCGCCCCCAAGGGTTTCGGCCTGATGCAGCGCGACCGCGCGTTCGATCATTACGAGGACGACGGCGCCTTCTACGACAAGCGGCCGAGCGCCTGGGTCGAGCCCCTCGGCGACTGGGGCCGCGGATCGGTGGAGCTGGTCGAGATCCCGACCATGCGCGAAACCGACGACAACGTCGTGGCCTTCTGGACGCCCGCGGCGCCCGTGCGGGCCGGCGATGCGCAGTCGTGGCGCTACCGGCTGCACTGGTGCGACCAGGAGCCCGCCCCGCTCGGGGTGGCGCGGGCGGTGTCGACGCGGATCGGCCCCGGCGGACGCCCAGGGTCGCCGCCCATCGCCGGTGTCCGCAAGCTGGTGGTCGACTTCGACGGGCCGGGGCTTGCCGGGCTCGACCGGCAGAGCGGCGTCGAGCCTGTGGTCGAGATCCAGCGAGGCCGGATCGAGAGCGCGGTCGCCTACCCGGTCGTGGACACGTCGCTCTGGCGGCTGATGATCGAGGCGGCGGTCACCGACCCGGATTCGGCCGACCTCAGGGCCTTCCTGCGCCGGGGCGGCGGCGCCCTTACGGAAACCTGGAGCTACCAGCTGTTCAACAGCTAAGCCTTGGCGCCGATTGGGAAACATCGTGTCCGCGCGGCAAATTTCCGTCGTCAATTTACCCCATTTTCGGGCTGATGGTCGACTTGCGCGTGAGTCGTACCGTGGGTCGTCGCTCGGTCCTGGCCAGCGGCAGGCGCTGATCCGTGAAGTAGCCGAAGAGTTCCATGTTCGCGCAGGCCAGGACTTCCCATGCGCCGGAGCGACGACGCCGGTGGATTGCCGAGTTCTTCGACGATCTTCCGGCCGAAGCGCCGCTCCATATGCCGGACCAGTGCCTGCGGACCGCACCCGATGCGGCGCTACGGCCCGCTTCTGACGCCAGCCTGAGATTGGGCGGCTTGATCTTGGCCACAGCCATCTTGACCGGCGCCGCCCTCATTCCCGTCTACCAGCTGCTGGCCCGCGATGACATCGGCCCGCTGGACCCGGTCATCCTGGCGACGGTCGGCCTGCTGTTCGCCTGGTCGGCCTTCTCGTTCCTGTCGGCGCTGGCGGGGTTCTTCGCCGCCGCGCCGAGCCGAGCCAGCCCGCCCGAGCTTGACGACGGCGCGCCCCTGCCCTGGCTGTCCAGCCGGACCGCCGTGCTGCTGCCGATCTACAACGAGACGCCGCAGCCGGTGTTCTCGCGGCTGCACGCGATCTGCGAATCGGTGGCGGCGGCAGGCGGCGCCGGCCGGTTCGATTTCTTCGTGCTCAGCGACACGACCAACCGGGGAATCCTGGCCACCGAGTATGGCCTGTTCCAGCGCCTGAGGCTGCGTCTGGGGGCCGGTGCGCGGGTCTTCTACCGGCATCGCCCGGAGAATCTCGGCCGCAAGGCCGGGAACATCGCCGAGTGGGTGCGCCGGTTCGGCGGGGCCTACGACTTCATGGCCGTGCTCGACGCGGACAGCCTGATCGAGGGCGAGACCCTGGTCCGCCTGGCAGGGGCCATGGAACGGGGCCCGGACATCGGGCTGATCCAGACCGCGCCTTCCATCGTCAACCGGCACACCCTGTTCTCGCGGGCCGAGCAGTTCTCCAGCCGGCTCTATGGCCCTCTGCTGGCCCACGGGATCGCCTGGTGGTCGGGGTCGGAGGGCAACTACTGGGGGCACAACGCGGTCATCCGGGTAAGGGCCTTCGCCGCCCATGCGGGGCTGCCCAGGCTGCGCGGCCCACAGCCCTTCGGGGGCCATGTCCTCAGCCACGACTTCGTGGAGGCGGCGCTGATCCGGCGGGCCGGATGGCGGGTGGTGCTGGCCCCCCGGCTGGGCGGCAGCTACGAGGAGAGCCCTCCGACCCTGGGCGGGCTGATGGCGCGCGACCGGCGCTGGAGCCAGGGCAACCTGCAGCATCTGCCGCTGACGTTTGCCCGCGGGCTGCACTGGATCAGCCGGTTCCACCTGATCCGGGGCATCTCGGCCTATCTGGTCGCGCCGCTGTGGCTGTTGCTGGTCGCCGCGGCGGTTGCCCTGCCGCTGCATCCTGAATGGGGCGCCGGCGCGGGGGCGTCGCGGCTGGCGGCCGGCGTACGGATCTTCGACCAGGAGGCGATGGGCGTGGCGTTCTCGGTCGCCATCGGCTTCCTGCTGGTCCCCAAGCTGCTGGCGTTCGCCCGGATGCTCGGCGCGCCGGAAGAACGGCGCCTGTTCGGCGGGGCGCGGCGCGCGGCGCTCAGCATCGCGGTGGAGACACTGGTGTCGACCCTGGTCGCCCCCCTGATCATGGTCAGCCACACCCGCTCGCTCGCCGAGGCCCTGGCCGGCCGCGACGCCGGCTGGGCGGCGCAGGCGCGGGACTCGACGGGGCCGGACCTGAAGCAGTCGGTCCGGCTGCACGCGTTCGACACCGCCCTCGGCTGCGGGCTGTTCTGGGTCGCCTTGGCCGATCCGGGGGGGGCCATGGTGTGGATGACGCCGGTGATCGCCGGGCTGACCCTGGCGATCCCGCTGGCGCTGGGGTCCGCGAGCGCGCGGCTGGGCCAGGCGGCGCGGCGGCTGGGGATCCTGGTCACGCCGGAAGAGCGGCGGCCGCCGCAGATCCTGGTGCGGGCCAACGCGCACCGCGCCGGGTGGCCGACGGCTTAGCCGTGAGCACGCCCTTCCGACGCGCTCCAATCAAGGTTGTCATCCCGGCCGCAGCGAAGCGGAGAGCCGGGATCTCGTGGTGATTGGCCGCAAGGAGATCCCGGACAACCCGCCGTGCGGGTTCGCGGGATGACGCTGTATCTGAGCTTTGGGTCTCAGCGTTCCACCCCGAACTCCCGCAGCACCTCGTCGGTGTGCTGGCCCAGGGCCGGCGAAGGGCGCCAGTCCGGCGCGGCGCTGCGGCGGAAGCGGGCGAAGCCGGCGGAGCCGCTGACGCGGCCGGCGACCGGGTGGTCGTAGGTTTCGAACACGCGGTTCTGGACGAGGTAGGGGTCGGTGAAGGCGTCGGGGCCGGCGATGGCGGGCGCGGCGGGCGCGCCGGCGGCGGCCAGGCGGGCGAGGGCTTCGTCGCGGGCGAGCGGCGCCAGCGCGGCGGCGATAGCGTCGGCCAGGGGGCCGTGCCGGGGCGCGGCCAGGGCCTGCGCGGCGGCCTGCGGCGGCAGCTCCATGGCCTGGCTTAGGGCGGCATGATGGGCGGCGTCGAAGCAGGCGATGGCGATCCAGCCGTCGCGGCATTGGTAGAACCGCTCCAGCGCCCGCTCGCCGAGGCAGTCGCGCTCGCCGGCCGGCGGCGGCGGCGCGCCGGGCCAGGTGGTCAGCGCGCCGATCTGGGCCATGACGCTGGTGGCCGCCAGGCTGGTGCGGATCTCCTGGCCCTCGCCGGTGCGCTCGCGGGCATGCAGGGCGGCGGTGACGGCGAAGGCGCACAGGGCGCCGCTGGCGACGTCGTTGACGGGGATGTTGTGCATCACCGGCTCGTCGCCCTCCCCGCCCTGCGCCTGCTGCAGCCCGCTCTCGGCCTGCAGCAGCGGGTCGAACGCCGGCCACAGGGCGCGGTCCGCATCGTCGCCGTAGCCGCTGATCGAAAGGGTGATGATGCGCGGGTTGACTGCCCGCAGGTCGTGGTAGGCGATGCCGAGCCGCTCGCGCACGCCCAGGCGATAGTTGTCGAGCACCACGTCGGCCTGGGCGACCATGGCCAGCAGCGCCGCCCGGTCCTCGGGCCGCTTGAGGTCGAGGACGATGCCGCGCTTGCCGCGGTTGTAGGAGAGGAAGGCGGGGGCGTAGCGGAACGGGTCGCCGCCGGGGGCCTCGATCTTGATCACCTCGGCGCCGAAGCTGGCCAGGATCGCGCCGGCGTAGGGCGCGGCGATGACGTTGCCGAGGTCGAGGATGCGCACGCCGGCCAGCGGGGGCGCGTCGGCGACGGCCCGCGGAGCGGCGGTGGGCGGGGCCAGGGGCGGCGCGATGGCGTCCAGGGTCATGGGCTGGCTGAGCCGGGGCGCGGCTGCGGGCGTGCCAAGGAGTTGCAGGGAGACGCCCGGCATCTGCACCGGCCCGAGCTCGGGATGGGCCAGTTGCACACGCATCTGGTTGGCCGCGACGGTAGGGCCGCCGAACCAGGCCGCGCGGGTCCCGGTGGGGCCGGAGGGAATGTCCGCGGCCCGGAGAATCTCCAGCCACTCGGCGCGCGGGCGGGTCAGGAAGAGCCGCTCCAGCAGCGACAGGGTGACGAAGGCCCCCGGCTGGACCAGGGCGGCGTCCAGATCGCCGTCGATCTCTGGATGGGAGAGCAGGTCGGGCAACAGGCCGATGGCGTCCAGGGCGCGCAGGTAGAGGTTGGGGAACAGGGCGCCGAAGAAGAAGAACTTGCCGTCCGCGCACTGGTAGAGCCGATAGTTGGGCGCCCCCCCGCGCGGCGACAGCCACATCGGCGGCGGTGGCAGCCCCGTGGCCACGGTGGCGGCGGCGACCTGGGCGGCGCCCATCAGGCCGGTGACGGTGACGCCCTGGCCGCGGCCGGAGCGCGCGCGCTCGTGCAGGGCCGCGCCGATCGCGGCGGCGAGGCAGTTGGCCTGGCCCTGGTAGGCCTGGGGCGTGACCAGGTGCACCGGCGAGCCGGCCCAGGAGGGCTGGCGCAGCGAGAGGCTGGTGAGGGCCGTCAGCAGCAGGTGCGACGGCGGCAGACCGCTCGGTGCGCCAGTCTCACCGTAGGGCGGCGCCCAGGCGTGGATCAGGCGCGGGTGCGCTGCAGTCAGGGTCTCGCCGTCGAGGCCGAGGGGGGCGAGCGCGCCCGGCGCGTGGTCGAAGATCGCCACGTCCGCGCCGGCGATCAGAGGCTTGGCGGCGGCGAGGCCGGCCGGGTCGGCGAGGTCCAGCGCCAGACGCCGCTTGCCCCGGTTCCAGGCCAGCCAGCCGGGCTCGGCGCGGCCGAGCTCTTCTGGAACGGGATCGACCTTGATCACCTCGGCCCCGAAGTCGGCCAGGTGCATGGCGGCCATGGCGCCGGGGAAGTGACTGCAGAAGTCCAGCACCCGGAGTCCTGCGAACGCCGACACCCTCGCCGCCCTCCCCTATTTGTCATCCCGGAAGCTCGCTCAGCGAGCTGTCCGGGATCTCCCGCGGCCAATCCCCATAAGATCCCGGCTCTACGCCGCTACGCGGCTCCGGCCGGGATGACATCCTTTTTCATGGCCTGCAGAAGAGCGCAAACGAGACTGAACCGAAGCAACCCTTCCTTGACGCCTCCGGCCCCAAGTGGCATTTGTCAGCCCACGATTGGGAGCAGGTGATGCGCGCGTCGCGCCTCGTACTTAGCTGGCGGCCGGTATCGGTAGGGGTCTGATCCCCTCGCCGTCGATCGGTCGCGCGTCCCCGAAGGCCCCCTCGAGCGGGCCTTTTTTCTTGCCCAAATCACGAGCCATCCCAGGTTCCCCAAGGTGTCCAGATGACCCCCGAAACCGCCACCCAAACCGAAGCCCCCGCCCAGGCCGCCCCCGCGCCGGAGATGATGACCGGGGCCGAGATCGTCGTCCGCGCCCTGGTGGACCAGGGGGTGACCGACCTGTTCGGCTATCCGGGCGGCGCGGTGCTGCCGATCTATGACGCGCTCTTCCACGAGCCGCGGCTGAAGCACATCCTGGTCCGCCACGAGCAGGGGGCGACCCACGCCGCCGAGGGCTACGCCCGTTCGACCGGCAAGTGCGGCGTCGTGCTGGTCACCTCCGGCCCCGGGGCCACCAACGCGGTCACCGGCATCACCGACGCCCTGATGGACTCCATCCCAATGGTGGTGCTGACCGGCCAGGTCCCCACCCACCTGATCGGCACCGACGCCTTCCAGGAGTGCGACACGGTCGGGATCACCCGGCCCTGCACCAAGCACAACTACCTGGTGAAGAGCGCCGCCGAGCTGCCGCACGTGCTGCACGAGGCGTTCAAGATCGCCACCAGCGGCCGGCCCGGCCCCGTCGTGGTCGACATTCCCAAGGACGTGCAGTTCGCCACCGCGGCCTATGTCGGGCCCGACAAGGCGCGGACCAGCCACAACTACCACCCGCGCGTGGACGGCGACGCGGCCAAGATCGCCGAGGCGGCGGCGCTGATCGCCTCGGCGCGGCGGCCGGTCTTCTACACCGGCGGCGGGGTGATCAACGCCGGCCGGGGCGCCAGCGAGGCGCTGCGCGAGTTCGCCCGGATCACCGGCGCGCCGGTCACCTCGACCCTGATGGGCCTGGGGGCGTTCCCGGCCAGCGACCCGGCGTGGCTCGGCATGGTCGGCATGCACGGCGCCTTCGAGTCCAATCACGCGATGCACGACTGCGACGTGATGGTGGCGATCGGGGCGCGGTTCGACGACCGGGTGACCGGCCGGCTGGACGCCTTCTCGCCCGGCTCGAAGAAGATCCACATCGACATCGACCCCTCGTCGATCGGCAAGGTGGTGCGCGCCGACGTCGGCATCGTCGGCGACGCCGGCCATGTGCTGCGGGCGCTGACCAAGGTCTGGACCGAGAAGAAGCTGGCGATCGAGCCGGCGGCGCTGAAAGCCTGGTGGGCGGAGATCGACGGCTGGCGGGCCCGGAAGGGGTTCGCCTACCGCCCGTCGGCGGACCTGATCAAGCCGCAGCACGCGATCCAGCGCCTCTACGACCTGACCCGCGGCCGCGACGTCTACATCACCACCGAGGTCGGCCAGCACCAGATGTGGGCGGCGCAGTTCTTCCACTTCGAGGAGCCGAACCGCTGGATGACCTCGGGCGGGCTGGGCACGATGGGCTACGGCCTGCCGGCCGCGGTGGGCGTGCAGGTGGCGCACCCGGACAGCCTGGTCATCGACATCGCCGGCGACGCCAGCGTGCAGATGACCATGCAGGAGATGTCCACCGCCATCCAGTTCGACCTGCCGATCAAGATCTTCATCCTGAACAACGAGTGGATGGGGATGGTGCGCCAGTGGCAGCAACTGCTGCATGGCGAGCGCTACAGCCATTCCTATTCGTCGAGCCTGCCCGACTTCGTGAAGCTGGCCGAGGCCTATGGCGGCGTCGGGCTGAGGGCCGATCACCCGGACGAGCTGGACGCCAAGATCCTGGAGATGATCGACACCCCGCGGCCGGTGATCTTCGACTGCCGCGTCGAGCGGGCCGAGAACTGCTTCCCGATGATCCCGTCCGGCAAGGCGCACAACGAGATGCTGCTGGGCGAGGACGCCGCCGACATCGGCTCGGTGATCGACGCGGCCGGGCGGAAGCTGGTTTGATGCCCTCCGTTGACCCGCTCATCCCGGCGAAGGCCGGAATAAAGTTCGAGTCCACGGACCACACCGACCACGCCGACCTGAGGTCCGTGTGGTCCGTGGACGAAAAAAAAGCCTGGGTCCCGGCTTTCGCCGGGATGAGCGGTAATTTGATAAACTCGTTTTCTGATCTCGCTGCTGGACCCACATGACCGTCGAACCTCCCGCCTCGGCCTACGACATGGGCCACGCCGTCCAGGCCGAGAACCTGGCCACCTTCGCAGTGCTGGTGGACAACGAGCCGGGCGTGCTGCACCGCGTGGTCGGACTGTTCGCCGCCCGCGGCTACAACATCGAGAGCCTGACGGTGGCCGAGACCGACCGCCGGGCGCACACCTCGCGGATCACCATCGTCACCCGCGGCACGACGCAGACCCTGGCCCAGATCGAGGCCCAGCTGCAGAAGATGGTCTCGACCCGGCACGTCCAGGACGTGACCCGCGACCCCAACGGCGTCGAGCGCGAACTGGCGCTGGTGAAGGTGCGCGGCGTCGGCGCCGACCGGGTCGAGGCGCTGCGCATCGCCGACATCTTCCGCGCCAAGGTGATCGACACGACCACCGAGAGCTTCATCTTCGAGATCACCGGCGCATCGGTGAAGGTGGACAAGTTCGTCGACCTGATGCGGCCGCTAGGGCTGGTGGAGGTGTCGCGAACCGGGGTGCTCTCGATCGAGCGGGGCGTGGAGACGCTCTAAGCGCGTGCCTCGAGACGCGGCCTGTGGCCGCTCCTCGGCATGACGAGATTTTTTGACGTCTCCACCATGTTCGTCATCCCGAGGAGGTCGCGCAGCGACTCGAAGGACGCGCGCCGGATGCGTCCTTCAATCCGCAACCGCGATCGCCTATATAGGTCGGGTCCGGACTCGTCCGGACTATGGAGATAAACGCGCTCGCAATAAGCGGACTGGACCCGGGTGCGATTCCCGGCGGCTCCACCAATATCTCCCCGCGTTATCGGCGGGCTGCATGGGGCCGATCAGCATCGACAGACGTGTAAAGGGGTTGCTTTCTCCCGGCGTGGCTCACCGTTTCGGGCCATTTTCTAAATGCGAACGATAACTTCGCTGAAGAATACGCCCTCGCCGCGTAAGCGGTGCGTGCATATTCGACATAAAGTCCTGGTGTCTTAGCAGCGCCAGGCGGGGCCCGGGGAGCGCCTGGCAACAGAAGCTCCCCACTTCCCCCGGTCCCGGTTGGCGCTCCCCTTCTTTACGAGGAGATTTGGGAGCGCCTGGCAACAGAAGCTCCCCACTTCCCCCGGTCCCGGTTGGCGCTCCCCTTCTTTACGAGGAGACTTGGGAGCGCCTGGCAACAGAAGCTCCCCACTTCCCCCGGTCCCGGTTGGCGCTCCCCTTCTTTGCGAAAGGACTTGGGAGCGCCTGGCAACAGAAGCTCCCCACTTTCCTCGACATTGGAGGGGCGTTCAGTCCACGTCCCAGCCGCCGCTGTAGGCGAAGAACTGGCCGGTCTGGAACTGGCTGCGACCGTCGAGCAGCACGGCGGCGAAGGCGGCGAGTTCCTCGATGCGGCCGAGCCGGCCGAGGGGCGTCTCGGCCTCCAGGGGCGCGGACCAGGCGCCGCGCTCGATATGATCGTCGGTGATCGCGCCGGCCGGGGCGAGCGGGAAATCAGGCGCGACCACGTTCTTGGAGCCGAGGGCGTTGATGCAGATTCCGTCCTTCGCGTGCTCCAGCGCCACCGCCTGGACCAGGAAGCTCTGGCCGGCCCGCACCGCGCCATAGAGCGACCAGTTCGCCTCCGGCCGCTTGCCCGCCGCGCTGGTGAACACCACGATCTGGCCGCCGCCTTGCCGCCGCATCGGCGGGATCAGGGCGCGCAACCAGAGGAAGGTGGTGTCGAAGTAGCCGAGCATGCCGCGCAGGTCCTCGACGCTCGCCTCCAGGAACGGCCCGCGCACGAAGCCCGCGCCGCCGCTGCGCGGGCTGAGCGCCGCCGCGTCGATCCGGCCGAACCGCTCCAGCGCCTGCGCCACCAGGCGCTCGCAGGCGGCCGGGTCGGCGCCCGGCCCGACCCCCGGCGCCGCGCAGGCCGGATCGTTCAGCGCCAGGACATCGGCGCCGAGCGCGGAGAGGCGCTCGACCTGCTCCGGCCGCGCGCCCTCGACCACCAGGTCGTGGCCGGCCCGGGCCAGGATCTCGGCCAGCTTCGGCCCTGCCATCGCGCCGGCCTGGGTGATCAGCGCCACCCGCCGTAGTCCGCCCTGGTCCGCCATCGCCATTCCTCCCGCAGCGGGCTTGATCGTTGCCGTCCGCGGCACGCTGTCAACCGGGCCGATTTCACCGGGCGCCGGCCTTGCACGGCCGCCATTGAGCGGTACCTTTGCGCCATGGCAGACGAAAGCGGCCCGCAGGATCTGATCGGCTACGAGGCGATGCAGGAAGAGGCGCTGCGCGGCGTGGTCCGCTCGGCGCTGAAGTACGCGGCGACCAACGGCCTGCCGGGCGACCACCACTTCTACATCACCTTCAAGACCAAGGCGCCGGGCGTCTCGGGCCCCACCGACGTGATGGCCCGCTACCCCGAAGAA
>Ga0207695_10007109_pt1 | contig 14340 bp, 9 predicted proteins | sample KBSC54metaG_FD_184354 | JGI IMG/M metagenome (GOLD analysis project Ga0207695, IMG submission 184354) | Corn rhizosphere microbial communities from Kellogg Biological Station, Michigan, USA - KBS C5-4 metaG (SPAdes) (version 2) | ecosystem: Host-associated > Plants > Roots > Rhizosphere > Soil... | reverse complement strand
TTCAAGACGCAAGGCGTGGACAGTGCCAAGACTGCGTCGTTCCTGGTATCGCTCTACTGGGGTGGTGCGCTGGTTGGCCGTCTGCTTGGGTCGTGGATGTTGACGAAGATCAAGTCGGGCAAGCTGCTGGGCATCTTCGGGGCACTTGCCTCGCTGATGATTTTCGTTTCGATGGTGACGAGCGGGCAGGTGGCGATCTGGAGCCTTGTACTCTGCGGTTTCTTCAACTCGATCATGTTCCCGAACATCTTTGCCCTGGGTATCGCAGGACTTGGACCGATGACGAGCAAGGGATCGGGGCTGATTATGACGGCGGTTGTTGGCGGCGCGGTTGTTCCTCTGCTGCTGGGAGCGGCGGCGGACAAGATGGGCATCCAGCACTCGTTTTTCATTCCGCTGATCTGCTATCTGTTTATCGCCTACTACGGGTTTGTGGGGCATAAGCCTTCGAGGACGGTTACGGCTTAGCCTGGTTCTTTTTCCTTCGATACCCTCCGGCCCTTGGGCGGAGGGTATCGCATTTTGGAATCTCTGAGAGCAAGACAATTTTTTTGACGGTCTGTGTGGCTAAAGAACTCGTTTTGAGCTACTTACAGCAGCGATGGGCTGTAAAGTTATCTCTCCGTTGGGTTTAGCTGCACAGATATGCCAGCAAAGGAGTTACGGGCAGCTCTTGGTTCAGAGTTGGCCGTAGCGGTGTTAGCGTGCACTCCCGCGCACGTTAGCGGAGTTCGCGAGTCTTGGGAGCAGGTTGACGCATTTTTCATTGCAATCCCATTGTGCCGGAATGGCTGGTAATTGCCTGCAAAGTGAACATCAGCGTATCTGCATGTGGCTCAGCGGATTGAGGGTTAGTACCGTAATGTGGTTCGAAGCATATGGTACCCTCGCACAAGGAAAGGGTTCTTTTCATGCCTGCAGGAACGTCACAGAATGGCCGGATCTACATGGACGCAAACGCTACGACTCCGCTTTTGCCGGAAGTAGTGGAGGCGATGCGGCCGTACTGGACGGAGCAGTTTGGGAACGCATCCTCGATTCATCTGGACGGACAGCAGGCGCGGACGGCTATCGACCGGGCAAGGGAGACGCTGGCGGAGTTCTTCAACTGTCATGATGCCGAGGTGGTGTTCAACTCGGGCGGGACGGAGGGTGACAACACCGCGCTCTTCGGGCTGCTGCATCCGGGCGATCACCTGATCACGACTTCCATTGAGCACTCGGCGGTGCTGCAGGCGGCGAAGAAGCTGGAGCGGTTTGGCGTTACGACGACGTATGTGGCACCGCAGGCGAGCGGGCTGATCGAACCGACGGATATCTTGAGGGCGATCAGGCCGGAGACGCGGCTGATCAGCGTGATGCTGGCGAATAACGAGACTGGAGTGCTGCAGCAGGTGGCAGAGATTGGGAAGATTGCGGCTGATACGGGCGTTTTCTTCCATATCGATGCAGTGCAGGGCGCGGGCAAAGTGAAGTTCGATGTGCGCAAGTGGGGAGCTCACCTGGTTTCGATTAGCGGACACAAGGTTCATGCGCCGAAGGGTGTGGGCGCGATGTACGTGCGCAAGGGAACGCCGGTAGATTCGCTGATTGTGGGCGGAAGCCACGAGCGGAGGCGGCGCGCGGGAACCGAGAATGTGCCGGGGATCGTGGGGCTGGCGAAGGCTGTTGAAGTAGCGATGCACAGCGTGGAAGACGGCACCATGACGCGGCTCGCGGAACTTCGGGATAGGCTTGAGGCGGGAGTGCTGGCGATGCCGGGCACCGGACTGAATGGAGCACTGGCGAATGGAAAGCCGGCTCCGCGGGTGGCGAACACGACGAATATCTGGTTTGACAACCTGGAGGGCGAGGGGCTGGTGATCGCGCTGGACCTGAAGGGGGTTGCGGTTTCGGGCGGGTCGGCGTGCCACTCGGGTGCGACGGAGCCAAGCCATGTGCTGATGGCGATGGGGCTGAATAAACACCGGGCCGGAGCGAGCTTGCGGTTCAGTTTGCTGAAGACGGTGACGGAACAGCAGATCGACCGGGTGCTGGAGGTTTTGCCGGAGGCGGTGCAGAATCTGAGGGCGCTGGCGCCGGTGACAGCGGGGACGCTGGGGTAGGGCAGCGGGGCTAGCGGAGTTGGCCGCGCTTCGCGCGTGTTCGCGGAGTTAGGGAAAGGCAAAAGCGGAGCTAGCGGGTTGTTGTCTATCGGGCGTTAAAAAAACAGGTTCTTCGCTTACCACCCCCAGACTGATGGAAACGTCTGGAGCTCCGTGCGCTCAGAATGAAAGGCTATTAAGAGAAGGAACTGCATCAAGGGATCGAGTTGATGGAAATCGATGGATGAGAAGCGCACAATTGCGGTTGCTATGTCGGGAGGGGTGGATTCCTCTACGGTCGCGGCGATGCTTGCGCGGCTGGGGGATGGGAATCGGGTTGTCGGGCTGACGCTGCAGTTGTGGGATCAGACGCGGCTGGCGGGGAAGCATGGGATTCCGGAGGCGCCGAAGGCTGGGCGATGCTGCTCGCTCGATGATGTGTATGACGCGCGGAGGGTGGCGGAGCATCTCGGGATTCCGTACTACGTGGTCAAGCAGGAAGAGCGGTTCGAGAAGGATGTGGTGCGTCCTTTTGTAAGCGAGTACCTGGCGGGGCGGACGCCGATTCCGTGTTCGCTGTGCAACAACCACCTGAAGTTTGACCAGTTGCTGAAGACTGCGCGGTCGATTGGGGCGGATGCGATTGCGACGGGGCACTACGCGGTGAACGAGTTCGATGAGAAGCGCGGGCGCTGGATTTTGAAGCGGCCGGCGGATCTGGGGAAGGATCAGACGTACTTTTTGTTCGGGCTGACGCAGGAGCAGTTGGCGCACACGCTGTTTCCGCTGGGCAATTTGACGAAGCCGGAGGTGCGGGAAGTGGCTCGGCAGAAGGGGCTGGCGCTGGCGGAGAAGCCGGATTCTCAGGAGATTTGCTTCATTCCGGGCGGGGATTACAAGCAGTTTCTGACGGCATATCTGGAGGAGCAGGGCGAGGAGATGCCGGATACGGCGGGCGAACTGGTGGCGTCGAACGGTGAGGTGATCGGGCGTCACGGAGGGATCTCGAACTTTACGGTGGGGCAGAGGAAGGGCTTGAATGTGGGTTCGCCGTCGCCGCTGTATGTGCTGAATATTGATCCGGCGAGCCATCGGGTGATGGTGGGAGCGGATGGGGAGCTGGCGACTGTGATGTTGAGGGCGAACAGGCTGAACTGGATCAGCGTAGAGAGATTGACGGGGCCGATGCGGGTGAAGGCGAAGATCCGGCACCGGCACGAGCCAGCCTGGGCGACGCTGGAGCCTGCAGGATCGGATGTGGTTGTGGCGAGGTTTGATGAGCCGCAGCGAGCGGTGACGCCTGGGCAGTCTGCCGTGTTCTATGACGGCAATGAGGTTGTGGGCGGCGGGTGGATTGTCTGACTTTTTTCGCGGAATAGTCAGATTTGAGTCACACCGCTTGCTCTTTCCGGTGACCCGAAGCATGAAAGTGCCGGGTGGCAACATCGACGGCGCTGCCGTGGCGATATTTTGCGACAATCGAGAGGGTTTGAGCGTCAGCTAAATAACGCCAGAACTCCGTTCCTGTCCGCCAGTTATGTTGTTTTCGATCACAGAGTTTCGGGCGGGTGGGTTGTAACATGAGTGCTGATTGTTCTATCGATTCTGGGCAGTCCGCGAGTGGCTGCGTTCGGGTGCGGCGTGCAGGCTGACCGTTTGCAACAAAGATCATCTTCAGCCAAAGACATTCAAGCGATTGCGATAACGGCGGGGAACGCCGGTAAGGGGTTCGAAATTTTGAAACGCGTTCATTTTGTTTGTGCATTTTTGCTCTGCCTGGCAGTGACGGGATGTCAGAAGGAACAGCCGAAGGCTCCGCAGGGTGGCGGAGCAGGCATGCAGGCGATGCCGGTGAAGACGGTAGCGGTGTCGCTGCAGCCGGTGGCGCAGAGCAGCGAGTATATGGCCACGGTGAAGTCGCGGCGATCGGCTACGATTCTGCCGCAGGTAGCGGGAATGCTGACGTCGATCACGGTGCACAGCGGGGAGCACGTGAAGGCCGGCCAGGTGCTGATGACGATCGATCCGAGGCAGCAGCAGGCGACGGTGACATCGCAGACGGCAACGGAACGGCAGAAGAAGGCGACTTACGACTACGACAATGTCGAACTCGAGCGGCAGAAGAAGCTGTTTGCAGCCGGAGTGACGAGCAAGGAAGCGCTAGACCAGGCGCAGCAGGCCTATGACAACGCGAAGGCGGATTATGAGGCTTCGCGCGGGACGCGGGAGATGCAGGAGCAGACGCTGGGGTATTACACGATACGCGCTCCGTTCGATGGGGTGGTGGGCGATATCCCGGTGCATGTCGGAGATTATGTAGCGCCGACGATGGGAGCGAATTCGACAGGCTTGACGACAGTGGACCAGGGCGGGGATCTGGAGGCGTACATCTACATCCCAACGGAGCGGGCTGGTGAGGTTCACGCGGGACTGGCTGTCGACCTGTATGACACGTCGGGAAAGCTGCTGGAGAAGTCGAAGATTGATTTCGTTTCGCCGCAGGTGGATCCGACGCTGCAAGGGATTCTGGCGAAGGCGCCTGTTCATCGGACGGCGGAGATCACGCGTAACTCGCAGTTGATCAAGGCCAAGGTGATCTGGCAGACGAAGCCGATGCCGGTGATTCCGGTACTGGCGGTCACGCGGCGTGGTGTGCAGAGTTTTGTGTACGTTGCGAAGGCGGCGGGGAACGGGAAGTTTGTAGCCGATCAGTTGCCGGTAACGCTCGGCGACAGCATCGAAAATTCCTACTCCATCACTTCAGGACTGAAACCCGGCGACCAGGTGATTGTGTCGAGTACGCAATTTCTGGTGAACGGGATGCCGGTGATGCCGATCCCGGGATGAGCCCGGCGTGATGGTCTGCCTGATGGTTCGGAACCGGAGCAAGCAGCAAAGCTGAAAGCAGGATCACTGTGTTTGTTGATTTCTTTATTCGTAGACCGGTGTTTGCGACTGTTTGCGCACTGATGATTATTCTGGCGGGCGCAATCTGCATTCCGACGCTCCCGGTATCACTGTATCCGAAGCTGACTCCGCCGCAAGTTTCCGTGATGACGAGCTACATTGGCGCGAACGCGGGCACGGTGGAGAAGGCGGTAACGATCCCGTTGGAAGAGTCGATCAACGGCGTTGAGGGAATGCGGTACATCACCTCATCGAGTACCAACAGCGGTATCAGCACCATTACAACGACTTTCCAGACGGGCTACGATCTCGATCTCGCCGCGGTCGACGTGCAGAATCGGGTAGCGAGCGTGCAGGGCCGTCTACCGGCGGCTGTGAATCAGACCGGTATTTCAATCGTGAAGGTCAGCAACAACTTTGTGCTGGCGGCGGGATTCTCTTCAAGGGACGGGCGCTACTCGAACGAGTTTGTGTCGAACTATCTGGACGTTTACGTCAAGGATGCGATCAAGCGCGTGCCGGGCGTGGGCGATGTGATGATCTTCGGCGAGCGCAAGTATGCGATGCGCATCTGGCTTGATCCGGTGAGGATGGCGGCGCGCGACTTGACTGCGCTGGACGTGGTGAGCGCGCTGCAGGAACAGAACGTTGAGATTCCCGCGGGACAGCTTGGTCAGCCACCCGCAAACAAACAGCAGGCTTATCAGATTCCGGTGCGCGTGGTGGGGCGGTTAAGCGATCCCGCTCAGTTCGAGAAGATCATCCTGAAAAACAGTGCGAACGGCCTCGTGCTGCTGAAAGACGTGGGACACGCCGTGGTAGGGGCGGAAGACTACAGTTCGACACTGAAGTACAACGGGCAGACAGCGATGGGAGTGGGTGTGCAGCAGCTCTCGACCGCCAACTCTCTCGATGTCGATCGAAAGGTGAAGGCGGTTCTGGAGCAACTGAAGACGAGCTTCCCGCCGGGCCTGGAATATGTGATCGCATTCGACACGACGACGGTTGTGGGAGATTCGATTCGCGAGGTGCTGTGGACGCTGGGTGAAGCGATCCTGATCGTGATTGTGGTCATCTTCCTGTTCCTGCTGGACTGGCGCGCGACGATTATTCCGGCAGTGACGATTCCCGTCTCGCTGATCGGCACTTTCCTGTTTACGAAGATCTTCGGTTTTTCGATCAACTCACTCACATTGTTTGGAATCACTCTGGCAACGGGTCTCGTGGTGGACGATGCGATCGTGGTGATCGAGAATGTGCAGCGGCACATTGCGATGGAGCACTCGGACCCGCATGAGGCGACATCGCGAGCGATGGGTGAGGTGACGAGTGCGGTGGTCGCAACTTCACTGGTGCTGATTGCGGTGTTTGTGCCGGTTTCGTTCTTCCCGGGAACGACGGGCATTCTGTACCGCCAGTTCTCGCTGACGATTGCGTTTTCAATTGCGATTTCGGCCTTCAATGCACTGACGCTTTCACCGGCGCTTTCGGCGCTGTTCCTCCGCGGGGAAGAGGAGAGACCGCATCAGCTGGACTTCCTGCATATCCGGCCAGTGTCGCGAGCGTTCTCGGCCTTCATTCATGGCGCGGACAACTTTGTAAGCTGGCTGGGCAGAACGTATGCTCGCGTGATTCATGTTGCGCTGCAGGCAAGATGGGTGTTGCTGCTGCTGTTCTTCGCGGGGCTGGGGGCGACGGCGTGGATGTATCGCGTTGTGCCGACGGGGTTCATTCCGCAGGAGGATCAGGGCAATCTTTACGTGATCGTCCAGGCGCCTCCAGGGTCGTCGCTTGAGTACACGACGAATCTGGCGGATCGCGCGACCGCGATCATCGGGCAGGATCCTGACATCGAAGGGGCGTTCTCGGTGATGGGGTTCAGCTTCAGCGGCGGCGCCTCGAATGCCGGGTTGATGTTTGTGCACACCAAAGACATCAAGCAGCGGCAGAGCAAGAATGACACTCCGGGAGTGATTGTCGCGCGTCTGAACCAGAAGCTCGGCATGCTGGTGATGGACAAGAACGGCGGACTGGTCCGTGCGATCGAACCGCCCGCGGTGCAGGGCGTCGGTACGGCTGGCGGCTTCCAATTCGAGCTGCAGGATACGGGCGTCAACACGCTGAGCGATCTGGATCGCGTGGCGCACCAGATCATGGGTGCAGGCGCGGCGCGCAAGGATCTGACGAACGTTTACACAACCTTCTCCGCGAATGACCCGCAGGTGCTGGTGACAATTGATCGCGAGAAGGCGAAGGCGATGAACATTCCGCTGGCCCAGATCACGACGACGCTCGGCGTCTTCATGGGCTCGCAGTATGTGAATGACTTCGACTTCAACAATCGTACGTACCGTGTGTTTGTGCAGGCCGATCAGCCGTTCCGAATGACGTCCAGCGATCTGCATAGCTACTACGTTCGCTCCAACACGGGCGAGATGGTGCCGCTGGATAACCTGGTGTCGATTGCGCAGAGTTCGGGTCCACCGGTGATCAGCCACTACAACTTGTTCCGGTCGGTAGAAATCGACGGATCTCCGGCGCCGGGCTACAGCTCGGGGCAGGGCATCACGGGAATGGAAGAGCTGGCTAAGCAGAACATGCTGCCCGGCATGACGTATCAGTGGACAGGCTTGACGCTGGATGAGATTGAGTCGAGCGGCAAGGCGATCGTGATCTTCGGGCTGGGAATCCTGGTGGTATATCTGACGCTTTCGGCGCAGTACGAGAGCTTCGCGCTTCCGTTCATTATTCTGCTGGCGGTTCCGATGGCGGTGCTGGGAGCGCTGGGGCTCGTCCAGCTGCGTGGGATGTCGAATGATGTGTATTGCCAGATTGGACTGGTGATGCTGATCGGACTGGCGGCGAAGAACTCGATTTTGATTGTCGAGTTTGCCGAGCAGTTGCGGGGGCAGGGACGGACGATCGCGGAGGCTGCGATCGAGGCGGCAGAGTTGCGGCTGCGGCCGATCCTTATGACGTCGTTCGCATTCATTCTTGGCGTATTGCCGCTGGTGTTTGCGACGGGTGCCGGTGCGCTGGGACGACGGTCAGTGGGCACCACGATTGTTGGCGGAATGCTGCTGTCGACGGTGCTGAACCTGGTGTTTATCCCCGTGCTTTACGTGATGCTGAGCCGGCTGCTGCGCCGCGATAGAAGACCGCCGCACCATGGCGGAGTAGAGGAAGAGACGCATGTGCTCACCGGGCCTGCCGGTGTGCGATGATGCGGTCTTTGATGCGCGCGTAGACTGCAACACTGATGATTCCGTGATCGAGGAGTTCATTCTTGCCGCGGTAGGGACGGAAGCGGATGATACGCGCTGCCCAGGTGCGGGTAAGGCCGGGGATTCTGATGAGCTGCTCGATTGACGCGGTGTTGATGTCGACCGGTTCGCCTATGACGGAAGCCTGCGCGACCCGCGGCTGAGATCGATGGATGAAGGCTGGGCGCGCAGGCGTCGCGATGGTGAGGGCCGCGATGGCGACGGCCGGCAGCAAGCGTGAACGAAGCGTCATAGAAGCTATTCTGCTTCCGCTTGAGCCATAACTCAGTGGGCTTCGTCACGCGGGCAGATTGTTGTAGAGAGATGCGGTATTCTCCTGCAACAATTAGGTATGGCAATCCCCCAAATTGCTTCCTCTGCGGGCCATAAGCTACGCGACCGCGTTTTCGGCAGTACGCGGCTGACGATCCTTTTGTCGCTGATTGCGGTTCTCGCCGGCTGCCTGATCTTCACGTGGGAGACGGGCGATGTGATGAGCAACCTCTCGTTCCTGAATCCACGGAACAATCCCAACCGATCGAGCGGCAGCAAGAAGCCGATTGTCGACATCAGGCCGTGGCAGACGGCGCAGGCGCTTGCCGCACTGGCGTATACGGCGGAAGAGAAGGAGTATGCGCAGGAGGCGGAGAGGCTTGCGGATCACGAGGTGGACCAGGCGTTTGCCTCGGCGTTGCGGCAGGCAACTCTTGATGCGCAGCATCTGCAGTTGAGCGGCGAGGCTCTTGCGCTGTCAAAAAAAGTGGCGCAGCTGCAGGAGCTTGTTGCAGAGGATAAGTCAGAGATCCAGACGATTACGGAGGCTTTGAAGGCGCCGCGGAGGGATGGCAAGCCAGCGGAATACGACGAAGGCGATCTGGAGGTCGCGAAGGCGCAGCTGGCGCTCGACACGGATGAACTCGCAGATGTGCAGCAGGAGTTCACGCGCGCATCGGGCGATCAGAGCACGCAAATCCAGGCGGAGCTGGCGACGCATGAAGCGTCGATGAAGGGCTACGACAAACAGGTGCGCGAGGGAGGGCAGATCGCGACTGTTTCGGCGCAGCGTTTTGGGACCCTGGCGGGACGCCTGGGAGCGTGGTTCAGGCTACGGAGGCGGACGGCGCTTTTACAGGAGGCAATCGACCAGACGCGCAGAGACGCGGGGATGCTTGGGGCACAGCAGAGTGCGATCGAGACGAAGATCAGCACGATGGGTGCAGTCCACACGAATGATCTTGACCAGAAGCTGCAAGGACTGAGAGATCGTACGGCGCTGAGGCAAATCCTGAGCGTGACGGACGACCGGGTGCAGACAGAACAGCAACTGGTGAGCGTCTACAGCAAGTGGTCTGCGCAGGTGCTGCTGCAGCGGCGGATTATTGTGCACCTGCTTTTGCAATCGCTGGCGCTGATCGCGTTTATCGGAATCTGCATGGTGGTTGGAGACGGGCTGGTGCGGCGCGTGATGGCGAGGCCGGCGCTGGATAACAGGCGATCGCAGACGATGCGGAGCATACTGGAGCTCTCGATTCAGGCCATCGGCGTGGTGTTGATTCTGATTGTGATCTTCGGGCCGCCGAAGGAGACGCCGACAATACTTGGGTTGACGACAGCGGCTTTGACGGTTGCGTTGCAGGACTTCATCATCGCTTTTCTTGGCTGGTTCGTGCTGATTGGAAAGAACGGGATCCATATAGGGGACTGGGTTGAGATCAATGGTGTGGCTGGTGAGGTGACGGATGTGCGTCTCTTTTCGACCACTCTGCTGGAGACGGGCACGCTGGCGGACAGGGCGTTGCCGACAGGGCGGCGCATCGCGTTTATGAATAGTTATGCGATCCGCGGGAAGTACTTCAACTTCTCAACGAGCGGACAGTGGATGTGGGATGAGATCAGTCTTAGCCTGCCAGCGAGCGATAACATGCAGGTGATTCTCGAACGAATCCAAAAGGCCGTGGTTGCGGAGACAGAAAAGAATGCGAGTCAGGCCGAGATGGAGTGGAAGCGGGGAGCGCACGGGAGCAGCCTGAGCCGGTTCAGCGCGACGGCGGTGGAGAATCTGAGGCCGTCGGGAAGCGGGCTGGATGTGCTGGTGCGGTATGTGACGCGGGCGTCGGAGCGGTTTGAGTTGCGGAACAGGCTCTACCAGAGGCTGATTGAGGTGTTGAGGGAGCCGGGAACAGATGCTGGAGGGGCGGCGGTGTTGACGGCCAAGAATTGAGGTTTGGATTGACAGGGGGAGTTCGATAACGTAGGTTGGAAATAGATGCAGAGTCACCGCCATCACGGTCATCATCACCATCACGGGACCAATGTGCCGGCGGACTGCCATGGCCTGAGCTAAAGGCCAGAGAGATCGAGAAGTACCAAGCCCGCCGGCGCAAGAGCCGAGCGGGCTTTTTAGTTTTGCGGCAGATGTGAAATTCAAGATCAGGAAAGATAGATGACTCAACCGAAAGTTGATTTCGAAAAGATGGATGGGCTAGTGGCGGGGATTGTGCAGGACGCCAAGAGCGGCGAGGTGTTGATGCTTGGCTTTCTGAATCCGGAGAGCTACGCGAAGACGCTGGAGACTGGATTTGTGACGTTCTGGAGCCGCACGCGGCAGAAGCTCTGGATGAAGGGCGAGACGAGTGGGAATCGGCTGAGGGTAATTTCGGCGGCGACGGATTGCGACAACGATGCTCTGCTGTTTCGCGTTGAGGTGGAGGGCGACGGGCTGGTCTGTCATGAAGGAACAGTGAGCTGCTTTACGAAGGCGCTGACGTTTGCGAATGCAGTGGAGGTGAAGCGTGGGTAACAAGCTGCGACTGGGACTACCGAAGGGAAGCCTGCAGGACTCGACAATTGCGCTGTTCAGGCGGGCGGGATGGAACATCTACGCGGACGGGCGGTCGTATTTTCCGTCGATTGATGATGCGGAGATTGAGTGCATGCTGATTCGCGCGCAGGAGATGGCGCGGTATGTAGATCACGGCGTGCTGGATGCGGGACTGACGGGCATCGACTGGGTTGTCGAGAGCGGTCTCGACGTGACGAGCGTGACGACGCTGACCTATGCGAAGCAGAGCCGGCGGAAAGTGCGCTGGGTGCTGGCGGTGCCGGAGTCGAGCGGGTTTCTGAAGGCGCAGGATCTGGAAGGGAAGATCATTGCGACGGAACTGGTTGAGGTAACGAAGAAGTATTTTGCAGACCGCGGCGTGAATGTGAAGGTGGAGTTCAGCTGGGGTGCGACGGAAGTGAAGCCGCCGATGCTGGCGGACGCGATTGTTGAAGTGACGGAGACGGGGAGTTCTCTGAAGGCGAATCACCTGAAGATTATCGATACCGTGATGGAGAGCGAGACGCACCTGATCGCGAACAAAGCGGCGCTGGACGATGCGTGGAAGCGGGAGAAGATCGACCAGATCGCGGTGATGCTGCGCGGAGCGATTGATGCGCAGAGTCAGGTGGGGTTGATGCTGAATGTGAAGCGGGAGGATCTGGAGTCGGTGCTGGCGGTGCTGCCGGCGTTGAATTCGCCTACCGTTTCGCAGTTGAGCAATTCGGAGTGGGTGGCGGTGAACACGATTGTGGAAGAGCGCGTGGCGCGGGATGTGATTCCGAAGCTGAAGGCGGCGAGGGCGACGGGGATTGTGGAGTATCCGCTGAACAAGGTTGTGCTGTAAAGGTGAGATTGCAAGAGCGAGGCGGGATGAGGCTGATTCGAACGCAGGGACGTGGGGCGCGGGATACGGCGGCAGCGCTGGCGCAGTTGGAGAGGCGCGGGGGCGCGGCGCTCGATACGGTGCTGCCGGCGGTGCAGCGGATCGTAAGAGATGTGCGGCGCGGCGGGGATCGAGCGATGTTTCGCTATGCGGCGAAGCTGGATGGGCTGGAGGATCGGGCGCGGTTTCGGGTGACGCGGGAGGAGATGGCGGAGGCTTGGGCTGGGACGGATGCTGGTCTGCGGGATGCGTTGACGACTGCGGCGCGGCAGATTCGCGCATTTGCGAAGAGGCAGATGCCGAAGGCCTGGAGCGCAAAGTCCGGGATCGCGAAGGCGGGCGCGGTGCTTGCGGTGGGGCAGGTGGTTAGGGCGATTCATTCGGTGGGATGTTATGTGCCGAGCGGGCGTCATCCGCTGCCATCGACGCTGCTGATGACGGCGATTCCAGCGCAGGTTGCGGGAGTGTCGCGGATTGTGGCGGTGTCGCCGAGGCCGGCTAAGGAGACGCTGGCGGCGGCGCATCTGCTGGGGATTGCGGAGTTCTACCGCGTGGGCGGGCCGCATGGGGTGGCTGCGCTGGCGTATGGGACGGAGACGTTGCCACGGGTCGACAAGATCGTCGGGCCGGGGAATCTGTACGTGACGGCGGCGAAGCGGCTGGTTGCGTTTGACTGCGCGATCGATATGCTGGCGGGGCCGACGGAGATTGTGGTGACGAGCGAGCGCGGGGATGCGGCGGAGATTGCAGCGGACTTGGTGGCGCAGGCGGAGCACGATCCTGAGGCGGTGGCGATTTTTGTGACGACGCGCGAGGAGCTGGCAAAGCAGGTGATTGCGGAGACGAACGCGCAAAGCAAAGGGAATGCGGTCGCGAAGGAATCGCTCCGGCGGAATGGGATTGCGATTGTAGCGGGAAGTGTCGAGGAGGCACGGGAGATTACGAATCGTCTGGCGCCGGAGCATCTGACGGTGGACGCGGCTGAGGACGTGGAGTGGGTGAAGAGCGCGGGGTCGGTGTTTGTGGGCGGATGGTCGGCGCAGCCGATGGGGGATTATATCTCGGGGCCGAATCATACGCTCCCGACGGGAGGGATGGCTCGAGTGCGGGGCGGGTTGAGCGTGAATGATTTTGTGAAGTTGATTACGGTGCAGGAGTATTCGGCGCAGGGGATTGCGGAGTTGGGCGAGAAGGCGGCGTTGCTGGGAGATGCGGAGGGATTGACGGCGCATGCGGCCGCGATCCGGATGCGGGTGAAGAAGGCTGCGGGAGCGAGTTCCAGAGCCGGGAGGAGGGGCCGTGGCTAAAACGGGGGTCGGGCCGGTTCCCCGGGCGCGCGTGCAGGCGATGAAGGAGTATCACCCGCCGCTGGGGAATCGCGATGCGATGCGGCTGGACTTCAATGAGAACACGAGTGCGTGTTCGCCGAAGGTGAAGGAAGTGCTGGGGCGGATTTCGGCGGGGGCTCTGACGCGGTATCCGGAGCGCGAGCCGGTGGAGCGGATTGTTGCAGGGCACGTGGGGGTTGCGGCAGAGCAGTTGGTGTTGACGAATGGCGTGGATGAGGCGATTCACATTTTGTTCGAGACGTTTTTGGATGAGGGTGACGAACTGCTGTTGCCGGTGCCGACCTACACGATGTATGAGGTGTATGCGTCGGCGACGGATGCGCGCGCGGTGACGGTGAAGGCGGCGGAGGATCTGCAATTTCCGTTTGAGCGGCTGGTCAGTGCGATTACGACGCGGACGAAGATTGTGGCGATTGCGAATCCGAACAGCCCTTCGGGGTCGGTGGCGACGCGTGAACAGATCCTGGAGATTGCGCGGCAGGCGCCGGATGCGGTTGTGCTGGTGGATGAGGCTTACTTTCATTTCTTCGGCGAGACGGTGATGGACCTGATTGGGTCTGTGCCGAACCTGATGGTGGCGCGGACGTTTTCAAAAGCATACGGATTGGCGGGGTTGCGGCTGGGTGTGCTGGCAGGGCCGGTGGATCTGATGAAGTGGGTGCGGCGGGTGCTGTCGCCGTACAGCGTGAACTCGCTGGCGCTGGCTTGCTTGCCGGCGGCGCTCGAGGATACGGCGTATCTCGGCTGGTATGTGGGCGAGGTGCTGGCGGCGCGCGGGGAGTTTGAGAAGGCGCTGGATGAGGTGGGTGTGCGGCGCTGGCCGAGCAGGGCGAATTTTGTGCTGGTGGATATTGGGGAGAAGCATCGGGAGTTTGTGCGGTTGATGTCGGCGGGTGGAGTGTTGGTGCGGGATCGGTCGAATGATCCGGGATGTGACGGATGCGTGCGGATCACGATCGGGACGCGGGAACAGATGGGGGCGGCGGTTGAGGTGTTGAGGAAGACGATGAGTGAGATTCGGAGCGAGGGA
>Ga0207695_10007106_pt1 | contig 14343 bp, 14 predicted proteins | sample KBSC54metaG_FD_184354 | JGI IMG/M metagenome (GOLD analysis project Ga0207695, IMG submission 184354) | Corn rhizosphere microbial communities from Kellogg Biological Station, Michigan, USA - KBS C5-4 metaG (SPAdes) (version 2) | ecosystem: Host-associated > Plants > Roots > Rhizosphere > Soil... | reverse complement strand
CGTACAGATCGATTTGACGGCAGCCGAGAAGAAGGCCTTCGAGTCGTCGGTCGCGCACGTGCGCGAACTGGTCGAGGCGATGGACAAGGTGCTCAGCGCGTGACGCCGGTGCGGTGAGCACAGTGGTCTGCACGCGTGACGGTTGGAATGACGGACTGACGGAAGCAATGATTTCGCTCAAAGGTAGCGCATGAATATCCACGAATTTCAGGCCAAACAGGTACTCGGGCGTTTCGGCGTGCCGGTGCCCAAGGGGCAGCCGGCCTCGACAGTGGCGGAAGCGGCAACGGCGTTCGAGACACTGGGGCAGCCCAAGGCCGTGATCAAGGCGCAGATACACGCGGGCGGGCGCGGCAAGGCCGGCGGTGTCAAGTTGATCGCGAGTGCGGCGGAGGCCCGCCAGTTCGCGGAGAAGATTCTCGACAAGCCGCTGGTGACGCATCAGACCGGGCCCGAGGGGCGCGTCGTGCGCCGGGTCTATGTCGAACAGGCCAGCGAAGTCGCGCGCGAGCTGTACCTCGGCATGGTGGTCGATCGCAAGGCAGAGAGCGTTGCGGTGATCGCGAGCACAGAGGGCGGCATGGAGATCGAAGAGGTGGCGGCCAAAACGCCCGATAGGATTCTGACCGAGCCGATTGATCCAGTGATCGGGCTCGCCGGTTTCCAGGCGCGCAAGATCGCGTTTGCGCTCGGCCTGAAGGACAAGCAGGTAGGGCAGTTCAGCACGCTGATAGCGGCGCTGTATCGCGCGTTTATCGAGACCGACGCGTCGCTGATCGAAATCAACCCCCTCGTAGTGACCAAAGACGGCAGCGTGATCTGCCTCGACGCGAAGATGTCGTTTGACGACAACGGCCTCTTTCGCCATCCCGATATCCGCGAGCTGCGCGACGCCAACGAAGAGGATCCGGCCGAGACCGAGGCCTCCAAGTACGACCTCAGCTACGTGCATCTGGACGGCAATATCGGGTGCATGGTGAACGGCGCGGGGTTGGCGATGGCGACGATGGACATCGTGAAGTACTACGGCGCGGAGCCGGCGAACTTCCTCGACGTCGGCGGCGGCGCGAACTCGCAAAAGGTCGCGGCCGCCTTTCGCATCCTGCTGAGCGACGAACGCGTTAAAGCGGTGCTGGTCAACATCTTCGGCGGCATCATGCTGTGCGACGTACTGGCGCAGGGCGTGGTCGATGCGGCGCGCGAAGTGAAACTCAACATCCCGCTAGTGGTGCGGATGGAAGGCACCAACGTCGATAAGGGCAAGCAGATTTTGAAAGATTCGGGTATCAAGGTGATCGCCGCCAACGACATGGCCGACGCGGCACGGCGCGTGGTCGAGGCAATCGGCCAGTCAGTTTAGGCAACGGGCACAAGCAAGATGAGCATCCTCGTAAACAAGAACACTCGCGTCCTGACCCAGGGCATCACCGGGGCGACCGGCCAAATCCATACGCGCGCGTGCAAGGAATACGGCACCCAGATGGTGGGCGGCGTGGTTCCCGGCAAGGGCGGAACGGACTTCGAAGGGATCCCGATTTTCGATACGGTCGAGCAGGCGCGCAAGGCGACGGGCGCCAACGCGACGGTGATTTACGTGCCGCCGCCGTTTGCGGCCGACGCGATCCTGGAGGCGGTCGCCGCGGGCATCGAGCTGGTCATCTGTATTACAGAGGGCGTGCCGGTGCTCGACATGGTGAAGGTGCGACGCTACATGCGTGGCACCGGCAGCCGGTTGATCGGGCCGAACTGCCCCGGCGTGATCACGCCCGGCGAATGCAAAATCGGCATCATGCCGGGATACATCCACAAGCCGGGCAACGTCGGCGTGGTCTCGCGGTCGGGCACGCTCACTTACGAAGCGGTTTACCAGTTGACGCAGCTCGGCATCGGGCAATCGTCGTGCGTGGGAATCGGCGGCGATCCCATCGTGGGCAGTGGCCATATCGACATACTGAAGCTCTTCAACGCCGACCCGGCAACGCGCGCCGTGATCATGATTGGCGAAATCGGCGGCAGCGCGGAGGAAGAGGCCGCGCAGTATATCAAGGAAAACTTCAAGAAGCCGGTGGTCGCGTTTATCGCCGGGCAGACCGCGCCGAAAGGGCGGCGGATGGGCCACGCGGGTGCGATTATTTCGGGTGGACGGGGTACGGCAGCAGACAAGATCGCGGCCCTGACGGCGGCGGGCATCGCGGTCGCGATGAGCCCGGCCGAACTCGGCATCACGATGAAGAACCTGCTCGACAGCAAGGCTGCGTGAGCGGACGGACGCCAGGCACGCCTCGTCGGCATTAAAGTATAACATTAAGTAGTTATTTCATGGAAAGAACTTTCGCGATTATCAAACCCGATGCGGTTGCGCGTCATCTGGCCGGCGACATCCTGAAGCGGATCGAGGCGAGCGGGCTGCGGGTGGTCGGACTGCGCTTGACGCAATTGACGCGCGCCGATGCCGAGTCGTTTTACGCGGTGCACAAGGAGCGACAGTTTTACGCGTCGCTGTGCGATTACATGACGTCGGGACCGGTGATCGTCGCGGTGCTGGCGGGCGAGGGCGCCATCAAGCGGTGGCGCGATTTGATGGGCGCGACCGATCCGGCCAAGGCGGCAGCGGGGACGATTCGCAAGGACTTCGGCCAAAACGTCGAGCAGAATGCGACGCACGGCTCCGACGCGCCCGAGACCGCGGCGCAGGAGATTGCGTTTTTCTTCCGCGGCCTGGAACTGCTGGCCTGAAGCGATAGCGGTGCGGAGCCGCTTCGATATTCCGCTGATTCCCTTATAATGGCCGGCGTGAGTCGGCTTTACGCATCCACCCTTCACCCCTCAGCCGGGACTAATCCGGAAACCCGCCCGGACCTGCGGGATCTTGCACTCGAAGAGCTGGAAAGTATCGTGCGCGACGCCGGGGAGCGGGCGTTCCGGGCGCGGCAGATCATGGGCTGGGTGTGGAACCGCGGGGCGGAGTCGTTCGACGCGATGCTGGATCTGCCGGCGGCGTTTCGCGAGCAATTAAACCACCGCTTCAAAATTGGATCGATCGGGTCGGCCCGCGTCGCGCGCTCCAGCGACGGCACGCGCAAGCTGCTGCTGCGGCTGGGCGACGGTGAAGAGATCGAGAGCGTGATCATCCCGACGGAGGGACGCACGACGCTGTGCATCTCGAGTCAGGCCGGATGCGCGATGGGCTGCGGCTTTTGCGCGACGGCGCGGATGGGACTCCATCGGAACCTCGGGGCGGGCGAAATCCTGGGGCAGTTGATGGCGGCGCGGCGCGAACTCGACCCGGGCGAGATACTAACTAACTATGTATTCATGGGGATGGGCGAACCGCTCGCGAACTATCCGCGCTTGCATCGCGCGCTGACGATCATGACCGCCGATTGGGGACTGGGTATTTCGCCGCGGCGGATCACCGTATCGACGGTCGGGCTGGTGCCTTCGATGGATCGCCTGCTCGCCGACTTCCCGGTGAACCTCGCGGTGTCACTCCATGCGACCACCGATGAGGTGCGCGATCGGATAGCGCCGATCAACCTGCGTTATCCACTGCGCGTGTTGATCGACGCGTGCCGGGCGCTGCCGATCGCGCGGCGGCGGCGCATCACGTTCGAGTACGTAATGCTGGCCGGCGTCAACGATTCGACCGACGATGCGCGGCGGCTGGCGAAGATGCTCGCACCGATGCGGGCGAAGGTTAACCTGATCTTTTTCAATCCGTTTCCCGAGTCACCGTTCGCACCCAGCTCGCGCGAGCGGGTCGAGGGCTTTCAAGCGATCCTGCATCGGGGTAACTTGACCGCTACTATTCGCGAAAGCCGCGGTCGCGATATCGCAGCGGCATGCGGACAGTTATATGCGGAACGAAACCGGCTGGTGGCGTCGCCGCAGTGAGTAGTTCAGGCGCGGGGGTTCGAATAGTGCTTGCAACGAATCGACGGGTCAAATGCGCAAGCGCCGAATAGTGACTCAGTTCGCGGTGGTAGCGAATACTCAGTGACGGGACCGGCACGGAACAATAATCGGGGCGATTAATCAGGCATGGCAAAATCGGTACTGGGTATAATCGGAGGCAGCGGCTTCTACCAGATGAGCGGACTCGAACGCGTCGAGGAGATTGCGCTCGATACGCCGTTCGGCGCGCCGTCGGATGCCTATTACCGCGGGCGTCTGGATGACGTCGAAATCGTTTTCCTGTCGCGCCACGGCCGCGGCCATCGGCTATTGCCGAGCGAGCTGAATTACCGCGCGAACCTGTGGGGGATGAAAGCGCTCGGCGTCGAGCGACTGGTCTCGGTGAGTTCGGCGGGCAGCATGCGGGAGCATATCGCGCCGGGCGACCTGCTGGTGGCGAATCAGTTCATCGATCATACCTACGCGCGCAAACCGACTTTCTTCGGCGAAGGCATCGTCGCGCATGTCTCGCTGGCCGATCCGGTGTGCGCGGACCTGAGCCGCGCACTGGTCGCGGCGGGACGCGAGGCGGGCGCCGTGATTCACGACGGCGGCACCTATTTCTGTATCGAGGGACCGCAATTCTCCACTCGCGCGGAGTCGAATCTCTATCGCAGTTGGGGCGTTGACGTGATCAGCATGACGGCGATGCAGGAGGCGCGGCTCGCGCGCGAGGCGGAACTTTGTTACGCGGTGCTGGTGCTGGTGACGGACTATGATTGCTGGCATGCGAGCGTGGCCGCGGTCGATATCGGCGAGATCCTGCGGGTGATGAAGCTCAACGTCGATCTGGCGCAACACGCCGTGATCAACCTGGCGCGGACGCTCGGCGCGCGGACGCCAACGTGTGGATGCGGCAGCGCGCTGAAAGATGCGATCATCACGGACCGCGCGGCGATCTCCACGGAGACGGCAGCGAAGCTCGCGCCGATAATCGGCAAGTATATGAAATCCTGACGTACGCGCCGCGCAGAAACGCGGCGTCTGATTAGTCATTCGCGTTGATTAGCCACAAGCAGAAATGAGTATTGCCATTAAATGAGTATCGTCGCAGTCGGCACTATCGGATACGACACGGTTGAAACGCAACACGGCAGCGTGACGGCGGCGCTGGGCGGATCGGTCAGCTACTTCGCGCTGGCGGCGCGTTTCTTCGCGCCGGTGAGTATCGTGGCGGCGGTGGGCACCGATTTTCGCGACGAAGACGTGCGCCTGTTCGCCGATCGCGGAATCGACTTGCGCGGGATGGTGCGGCGCGAGGGGCCGACCTTTCGCTGGCACGGGCGCTACCATGAGGACATGAACGTGCGCGACACGATCAGCCTCGCGCTCAACGTGTTTGCGGACTTCATGCCCGATTTGCTGCCCGACCAGCATCGCGCCGACTATGTATTCCTGGCGAACATCTCGCCCGATTTGCAGCGGCACGTGCTCGACCAGGTGGCGAGTCCCAAGGTGGTCGCGGCCGATACCATGAACCATTGGATCGCGAACGACCGCGCGGCCCTGGTGCGGTTGCTGCCGCGCATCGATATTTTGACGCTGAACGACGAAGAGGCGCGCATGCTCAGCGGCGAGCATAACCTGGTGAAGGCGGGGCATGCGATTATCAAGATGGGACCGGACACGGTGCTGGTCAAACGCGGCGAATACGGCGTGCTGCAATTCAGCAAGGACGCGATGTTCGCGGTGCCCGCATACCCACTCGAAGAAGTAATCGATCCGACCGGTGCGGGTGATACATTCGCCGGTGCGTTCATGGGTTATATCGCGCGCAAGGGCGTGATCAACGAATCGGTGCTGCGCACCGCGGTGGTGTATGGCTGCGTGATGGGATCGTTCGTGGTCGAACAGTTCTCGGTCAACCGCATCGCGTCGCTGACCTGGGAGGACATCGAATTGCGCTATCGCGCATTTATCGAACTGACCGATTCGCATCATTCGCGATGGACCTCTCAATAGTTATTCCGCTCTTCAACGAGCGGGATAATCTCGCGCCGCTGCACGCGGAACTCGAGCGTGTGCTGGGCGCGCTCGGACGACCTTATGAGATCGTCTTTATCGACGACGGCAGTGACGATGGCGGCGCGACGGTGCTGCGCGAGATCAAGGCGCGTGACGCTCATGTGCGGGTGATTCGACTCGCGCGCAACTCGGGACAGACCGCGGCCCTGACGTGCGGACTGCATAGCGCCGAGGGTGACGTGGTGGTCGCGCTCGATGCCGACGGGGAAAACGATCCGGCCGACATTCCGCGGCTGCTGGCGAAGCTCGACGAGGGGTACGACCTGGTGAGCGGATGGCGCACCGATCGCTGGCGCAACGCGGCGCTCACGCGGCGGCTGCCGTCGGTGGCGGCCAACGCGTTGATCTCGCGGATTACCGGAGTGGCGCTGCACGACTACGGCTGCACGCTGAAGGCGTATCGTCGAGACCTGGCGCGGCGGCTGATGCTCTATGGCGAGATGCATCGGTTCGTGCCGGCGATCGCGGCGGAGCAGGGTGCGCGTATCGCCGAGATCGAAGTGAACTTTCGGCCGCGGCGCTCGGGTCGCTCGAAGTACGGGCCGGGACGCATCATTCGCACGATTCTGGATTTGCTGACGGTGCGTTTTCTCTCGGGCTATTCGACGCGGCCGATCCAGGTTTTCGGCGCGATTGGCGTGTTGCTCGGCGCGATCGGATCGATCTGGACTGCGATCCTGGTGTTTGAAAAGGTGGCCCTGGGATGGACGCTGGGAAACCGGCCGGCGCTGCTGCTGGCGGTGCTGCTGGTCGTAGTCGGCATACAATTCGTGAGCCTGGGACTGATCGGCGAGATGATCGCGCGGACCTACCACGAATCGCAGAACAAGCCGATCTACGTAGTCAAAGAGGAGTTCTGAAAGCCAGATGAATATTGCAGTTGTGGGCACGGGCTACGTCGGCCTGGTGAGCGGCACCTGCTTCGCGGAGAGCGGCAACGAAGTCGTCTGCGTGGATATCGACGGCGATCGGATCGAGCTGCTGAATGCGGGCGAGGTGCCGATTTACGAGCCCGGGCTGGAGGAACTGGTTCGCCGCAACCTGAAAGAACATCGCCTCAGTTTTACTACTGACCTGGCGGCGGCGATTAGTCAGTCGATGGTCTCGTTTATCGCCGTCGGTACTCCGATGAGCGCGAACGGGGCCGCCGATCTGAGTAACGTACTGAGCGCGGCCGAGGCGATCGCACACGCGGCCACTGGCTATCATATTATTGCGGTAAAGAGCACCGTTCCGGTGGGCACGAATGACCAGGTGCGCGATCTGGTGGAGCGCACTGTCAAGCATCGGATCGACGTGTGCTCGGTGCCGGAGTTCCTCAAGGAAGGTTCGGCGATCGAGGATTTCATGCGGCCCGATCGCGTGGTGATTGGCTCGACCAGCGAACAGGCGACGACGATTTTGCGCGAAGTGCACGCGCCGTTCTTGCGCACCGACAATCCGGTACTGGTGATGCATCCGCGATCCGCCGAATTGACCAAGTACGCCTCCAACGCGATGCTCGCAATTCGGATTTCCTTTATCAACCAGATGGCAAATCTGTGCGAGGCGGTGGGCGCCGAGATCAACGACGTTCGGCGCGGGATGGGTTCGGACCGGCGTATCGGCACGCAGTTTCTCTTCCCAGGCGTGGGTTACGGCGGTTCGTGCTTTCCCAAGGATGTGCAGGCGCTGATCCATAGCGCGGCGGAACAGCAGCTCGATTTCACGCTGCTGAGGGCGACCGATGAGGTCAACCATCAGCAGAAGCGCTTGCTGGTCGACCGGGTCAAGCAGCATTTTGGCGGCGACATCACGGGGCGCGCGTTCGCCATCTGGGGCCTGGCGTTCAAGCCGCGCACCGACGACATGCGCGAGGCGCCGTCGCTGGTGGTAATCGAGGAGCTGCTGCGAGCGGGGGCGCGCGTGCAGGCGCATGACCCCGAAGCGTTGAATTCGGCGCGGCAGATTTTCGGCGACCGGATTGAGTATTTCGAGACTAACTATGATGCGCTGACCGGCGCCGACGCACTAATCATTTTGACCGAATGGAACGAGTTCCGACATCCGAATTTCCATCGGATAAAGGCCGCCCTCAAAGAACCCGTGATCTTCGACGGACGCAACCTCTACGATCCGCCGCTGATGCGGGCGCTGGATTTTCGTTACTACTCAATCGGGCGGCGTCCACTATAGTCACTGGCGGCGAAGCGGGTAGTCACTATGCGAATACTAGTCACGGGCGGTGCGGGCTTTATCGGATCGCATACGGTGGACGCGCTGGTCGCGACCGGAACGCATCAAGTCGCGGTGATCGACAACCTGGCGGCGGGCAAGCGCGAACGAATCAACCCGGGTGCGCGCTTTTATGCGGCCGATATCCGCAACGCCGAAGAGATCGGACGGATAATCGCGAGCGAGCGGCCCGAGGTCATGGTGCATCTGGCGGCGCAGATGGACGTGCGGCGGTCGGTCGCCGACCCCGCCTTCGACGCGCAGGTCAACCTGGTGGGTTTCCTCAATCTGATGGAAGCGGCGCGTCAGCACGGCTTGCGGCGCGTGGTGTTTTCTTCGACCGGCGGTGCGATTTACGGCGAGCAGGATACGTTTCCCGCCGACGAGAGCCATCCGTGCCGTCCGGTGAGCCCTTACGGCGTGGCCAAATTTTCGACCGAATCATATCTGTTCTTTTACCGGGCGCAGTACGGAATCGACTACGCGGCGATGCGCTATGCGAATGTTTACGGCCCGCGGCAGGACCCGCACGGGGAAGCGGGGGTGGTGGCAATTTTCTGCGGGCGCCTGCTCGAGGACAAGATAGTCACGATCTTTGGGGACGGCGAACAGACGCGCGACTACGTCTATGTCGGCGACGTGGTGCGCGCCAATGTGGCGGCGGTCACAGCGGCGGCGACCGGCGCAATCAATATCGGCACTGGGGTGGAGACCAGCGTGAACCGGCTCTATGGGATTCTCGCGGCGGTGGCCGAGTCGGATCGTCCGGCGGCTTATGCGGCGGCGCGCCCAGGCGAGCAGAGCCGCTCGGTGATCGCGGCGGCGCGCGCCGGTCGCGAGTTGGGATGGCATCCGGAGGTCACGCTGGAGGACGGGCTGCGGCTCACCTACCGTTATTTTCAACAACGCGAGGCCGGCAAGCCCTGAACGTGCTTCGCGCATCGGCTGGGCGCGCGTGCTAATCTCTTGCGATTGGATGGGCCCGCGCGAGCAGCCTCTGACGCTCGCATACTCTGAAGCCCGGACCATGCGCAAGCTGCCGAAGCGGGCGGGGCGCCCGGCGCCGCGACGGTTACAGGGACACCGGCCAGAAAGTATAAATGACGCAACGCGAACTGATTCGTAATTTCTCGATTATCGCGCATATCGATCATGGCAAGTCCACGCTCGCGGATCGCCTGCTCGAACGCACCGGCGCGCTGACCAAGCGCGAATTGAAGGAACAGTTCCTCGATTCGATGGACCTGGAGCGCGAGCGCGGCATTACGATCAAGGCGCGATCGGTGCGGCTCAACTACACGGCCAAGGACGGCCGTACCTACGTGCTCAACCTCATCGATACGCCCGGCCACGTCGATTTCGCCTACGAGGTCTCGCGCAGCCTGGCTGCTTGCGAGGGCGCCTTGCTGGTCGTCGATGCGAGCCAGGGGGTCGAGGCGCAGACCCTCGCCAATGTCTATATGGCGCTCGATCACGGGCTGGAAATCGTGCCGGTGATCAACAAAATCGATTTGCCGGGCGCCAACGTCGATCGCACGCGCGAGGAAATCGAGCAGGTGATCGGACTCGACGCCAGCGCCGCGATCCTCACCAGCGCCAAGGAAGGCATCGGCATCGAGGAGGTACTCGAAGCGCTGGTCGAGCTGGTGCCACCACCGCCCGCCGGTGACGGCAAGCCGCCGCGCGCGCTGATCTTCGACAGTTGGTACGACGTTTACGAGGGCGTCATCGGCCTCATTCGGGTCTTTGACGGCGAGCTCAAACGCGGGATGAAGGTGCGCCTGATGGGCACCAACAAGGTCGGCGAAGTGATGCGCCTCGGCTACTTCACGCCGCACGAGCAGCAATCCGATACGCTCGGGCCGGGGGAAGTCGGCTTTATCGTGGCCGGGATCAAGACGGTCGCCGACATGCGCATGGGCGACACCATCACGGACGCCGACCATCCTGCGGCCGAACCGCTGGCGGGGTTCAAGGAACTCAAGCCGATGGTTTTCGCGGGACTCTACCCGACCGAGGCCAATCAGTACGGCGAGTTACGCGAAGCGATCGAGAAGCTGCGGCTTAACGACGCCAGTATCATCGTCGAGCCGGAATCCTCGCAGGCCCTGGGCTTCGGATTTCGTGCCGGATTTCTCGGCCTGCTCCACATGGAAATCGCACAGGAACGCCTCGAGCGCGAATTCGGCCTCGACCTGGTCGTCACGGCGCCGACCGTCGCCTACCAGGTGCGCACCAATGCGGGTGCGCTCGTGATGGTCGATAACCCGGCCCATCTGCCCGAGGAAAATACCGTCGAGGCGATCGAGGAGCCGTTCATCCTCGCCGCGATTCACGTGCCTGAGGAGTTTCTGGGCGCCGTGATGCATCTGTGCGAGGAGCGGCGCGGAGTTCAGCGCGATCTCCGATATTCGGGCCACCATCGCGCGATTCTGCATTATGAGATGCCGCTGGCGGAAATCGTTTTCGATTTTTATGATCGCCTGAAATCGGCGACGCGCGGCTATGCGTCGCTCGACTATGAGTTTCTGGACTTCCGTCCGGAGCATCTGGTTAAATTGGACATCCGGATCAACGGCGAAGCGGTGGACGCGCTCTCCGTTATCGTGCATCGCGACAAGGCCTACGATCGCGGCCGCGCGCTGTGCGAAAAGATGCGCGAACTGATCCCGCGCCAGATGTTTGACGTGGCGATCCAGGCCGCGATCGGCGCCAAGATAATCGCCCGCGAGAGCGTCAAGGCGCTGCGCAAGAACGTCACCGCGAAGTGTTACGGCGGAGACATTACGCGCAAACGCAAGCTGCTCGAAAAGCAGAAGGAAGGTAAGCGACGGATGAAACAGGTTGGACGCGTCGAGATCCCGCAGGAGGCGTTCCTCGCCCTGCTGAAGGTCGGGGAGTAGGCCGGGCGTGCCCGCACCGCTGCTGAAAAATCCGTCGGCTCCGGCGACCTCCTCGAGTGGCCGTCCAGCGCCCGAAAAATCCGCCGCGCGTGAGTACTCCGAAGCGTTCATAATCGCGCTGGCGCTCGCGATCGTCCTGCGCACCTTTTTCATCCAGGCGTACAAGATACCGTCGGGCTCGATGGAGCCGACGCTGCTGGTCGGCGATCACATCATCGTCAACAAGCTGATTTACGGACTGCGCCTGCCCGATTCGTTTTTTGGACTCACTCCCTTCCAGAGTGAAATCCCGTGGGGACATTACGTCTTCAAAATCGAACCGGTGCATCGCGGCGATGTGGTGGTCTTTGTGTTTCCGCCCGATCCGACCAAGGATTTCATCAAGCGCGTGATCGGCGTCCCCGGCGATACGATCGAGGTCAAGGACGGCAAGCTCTACCGCAACGGAGTGCCGGCCGACGATCCCCATGCGCATTTCGAAGCGACTCCCGACGAACGCCAGCAGGGTTCGCCGCGCGACTATTTCGGCCCGCTCAAAGTGCCCCCCGGACAGTACCTGATGATGGGCGATAATCGCGACCACAGTTACGACAGCCGCTTCTGGGGCCTGGTCGATCGCGACGAGGTCGAAGGCCGCGCGATGTTCATCTACTGGTCGTGGGACAGCGACAGCAACCGATGGTTGCCGATCCGCTGGGACCGCTTCGGCAAGGTGATCAGATAGAAGGATCGGGGCGTCTCGTTACTTGCCGCAAGGTAGGCTATAGAGAGGAGCCGGGGTGACGGACGAAGCGGAGGCCAAAGACCCAGTGGAGTCGAAGGAAGTGGAGGTCAAGGAAGTGGAGGTCAAGATGGGAGCGATCCTGGAACAACTGACTGCGCGCTTTGACCTGGTTCTGGAGGCCGTCACAGGGTTTGGTGGACGGCTCGACGCGCTGCGCGAGGAGATCGTCGGGCAGTTCAGCGAGGTCGGCCGCCAGGTGCGCTTCCTGTCCGATCGCATTGCCGAGAATCGCGAAGGCGTCGCGATCACACGCGCCGACCTGGGCGCCGAGATGGTGCGTATCGGCGAGAACCTGGGCGCCACCCGTATCGAATTTCGCGAGCAACTCGCGTCCACCCGCCACGAACTTCAGCAACAGGTCGCGGCCGAGGCCGAACGCGGCCGCCAGCGTCTGACCGAGGAACTCGATCGCGCGACGGCCGAGGCGCGCCATCACCTCAGCCGCGAGGTCGCCGCCGTCGGCGACGCGCTGCGCAAGGAACTGACCGCCGCGCGTGTCGAGATCGGGCGCGAAATTCCGGCCGCCTCGGCGCAGGTCCGCGCCGGCATCACGGCGTCTGCCGATACCGTCATCAAGAAACTCGACGCCGAACTCAAGCAGGCGAACAAGGCTCTGACGAGCCTTGCGCGCAAATTCGAGCGTTTCGACGATCGCGCGACGGTGCAGGCCAAGGACCAGGACCAGCGGATTCGCAAGCTCGAGCGTCGAGCGACTCGCTGATCACGCGGGCCACGCCGCCCAAATCCACCCCTTTCGCGAGTGCCATAGCGGTCGCATTGACCGTATGAGCGGACGTCTCGTGTTCGCTCTTTATTCGTTATTTCGACTATAATGCGAATGTCGTGACGTGCATAAACGACTAAACACAACGCATCCCTTCCCTAATGTCTCATTCACTGCTATAAACAGAGCTAACCCGTACATACTTGGGGTTACACACAGTGAAGCCGCTTAGCGAACATCAGAAGCAGGGAGAGTCAAAACACCGTTTCCTCGGATTTTATCGCCGCGACGTCGAGGGCCAGCCGATGTTCATTTACCGCTGTATTTGCGGGTACATGGAGGCGGTACCGGTATGCGGTGGCCCGCATACGCCGCTCGACTACCACTTTCGGCCGCGCGCCGACGCGCGCAGTCTGGTCGAGCATCTCAACCTGGAGCGCGCCCACGAACTAAATTAACCCGCTCGTCCCGACTGCACGCCGACCAGCGGATAGTCAGCCGATAATTCGAGTTATTGCGATCTTCATCGTTAAGTTTTCTGAGGGCGCAGCCCGCATCTTCACAAAAGAGAAGTCTGAAACCTCGTGAGGTTTCAGAAAAACATTAAAGTTCCGAGTTCCTCCACAACTTCCCTCACTCATTCCTTCTCAAATGACGGACCCGACCACTTCGCGCCGACGCTGAACGGACTCGAGCTCCCGCCGCCGAACAGATTGCCGCCCGCCATCAGGCCCCCGTCCACCACCATCGCGGTGCCGGTAACCCACTGCGCATCGTCGCTCGCCAGATAGAGCGCCATCCCCGCGATGTCCTCGCCGGTGCCCGCGCGCGGGATCGGTTGAATCGTGTCGAGCACCTGTCGCGCGACCGGCTCGCCGCCGGCTATGTGCTGATGGATCAGCGGCGTGTTGATGCCGCCGGGGCATATACAGTTGACGCGGATATGCTGCGCGCCGAGTTCAATCGCGGCGCATTTCGTCAGATGGATCACGCCGGCCTTGGCCACGCTGTAGGGCAGCGGACCGGCGCCACCGCGCAAGCCCGCGATCGAGGCCGTCGAGATAATTGAACCGCCGCCGGCCTTGCGCATCTCGGGAATCGAGTACTTGATACCGACGAAAACCGCGCGCAGCAAAATCGCAAACGTCCGATCCCAGTTCTCGGCCGTGACTTCCTCGATCGTCCCGAGCGCGCCGGCGAGACCCGCGTTGTTGAACATGATGTCGAGTTTGCCGTACTCCTTCACGGCGCGCGCAATCGCGGCCTTGATCGCCTCTTCCGAAGTCACATCGGTCAATTGAAAGACGGCATTGCCGCCGTTCTCCTTGCATTCGCGGACCGCCGATTCCCCGCCCTCGGCGTTGAGGTCGGCGATTACCACGTTGGCGCCCTCCCCGGCGAAACGGGCGGCGGTCGTGCGGCCCATGCCGCTGGCGGCCCCTGTGATGACCGCGACTTTCCCTTCGAGTCTGCGCATGATGCTATTTCCTTTGTGAATACTTCGGCGCCGGTCGCGTCGTCTTTTGCCCGCGCCGCGCTCAAAGGGAATGTTGCACGATCACGCTATCGCGCGCCATCGAGCGGCCTTCGGATTCAGACTTCTCTTTGATTGCATACCGACGAGAGCCGCACCACCGCGAGACCTGGCCATCTGCTTGAACATCGCGAGCGTTAATCACAGAAAAGCGCGTATATAATAGATGGCCAGATGAGCAGGGTCCCGAATAACCGGCGTACCG
>Ga0207695_10007105_pt1 | contig 14343 bp, 11 predicted proteins | sample KBSC54metaG_FD_184354 | JGI IMG/M metagenome (GOLD analysis project Ga0207695, IMG submission 184354) | Corn rhizosphere microbial communities from Kellogg Biological Station, Michigan, USA - KBS C5-4 metaG (SPAdes) (version 2) | ecosystem: Host-associated > Plants > Roots > Rhizosphere > Soil... | reverse complement strand
GGCCGTGCGACCCAACGCGAGAAAAGCTGGCGCAAGCCGGGACTCGCGTGCCTCGCGCCGCACCGGGCGGCGGCGACTTCAAGGAAATGGAGGCCGGCATCATGGCCAACTCTTTCATCACGGCGGCGCTCGCCGCCGCGGCTCTGGCAGCGGCCTCGGCCGCCGGCGTTTCCGCCCAGGCCGCCCCATCCGGTCTGGACAGGTCGCTGGCCTCGCCGGGCGACGCCCAACTGATTCAGACCGCGACCCGGTGCTTCAGAGGCGAACGCGCCTCCGACTGCCGCGAGCGCCAGCGGTTCGAACGCCGCAGCCACCGCCACTACGTCTACCGGAACGGCCGCTACGAGGACAATTCGGGCGCCGCCGTGGCGGGCGCGATCTTCGGCTTCGTCCTGGGCGCGGCGATCGTCGGTTCGCAGGACGACCGCGACTACTACGACGAGCACCGCAACGACCGCGCATGGCGAGACCAATGCCGGTCGGCCTACCGCGGCTTCGACGCTCGCACGGGCACCTACGCCGGCGATGACGGCTACCGCCACTACTGCCGGCCGGCCGACTTCCAGCGGCAACGGGGAGACTCGGACGAGCCGCCGCGCCGGAACGCCAGCACCACGGTCGACCCCAGCGGTGATCGGCACACGCTGGTCGCCAGCCCCCCGGTGCCCGACACCCCGGAGAACCGGGCGCGCTATGGTCACCCCGAGTCCAACGCCGGACAACGCACGCACCCCGCCGGCAACTGAGGCGCCCGGCGCCTCAGGGACTCTCCATAGGGAAAGACCCCGAATTTCCGATCTCGCAGCGCCTGCATAGGGTCGGCGCCGAAACTGAGAAACGGAGGGTCTCGTGCCTGGACTGAACCACCTTCCCCACCCCGCCATCGTGGCCCGTGGCGACGGTTCGCTTGCGCCGTGCAGCTACCTGCAGCTCAGCGCGGGCCATCCGCATTGGACCGACGATCCGGACGCCGCCACGGCGTTTGAGTCGATGCGCGAAGCCCTTCGCGTCGCCGTCCGCCTGCCCGCAACGCTTCGCGCCTACGGGATACCCCGCCCAGCGGAATTCCCGACCGCGCGAGACCTGCATTAGGCGCCCAGGGCACACGATGGCTGGCGCTGCACACCTTCGCCGGGCGACGGCTGGCCGGGATAGCGGGCCCGGGGCGGCGCCTGACCGGACCGGAGGGGCGTTCGGGCCTGGAGGCGCGGCGAGGCAACGGCCGACGCGGAGCCGCCGCTCACTCGCACTCCTCGCGCTCGTGTTGACCAGCGGCTGCGTGGTCGGGCCCGACTATCATCCTCCGTCCGCCACCGCGCTCAATGTGCCAGCGGCGTTCAACGCTGCGTCCCCCGGTTCGCCCCAGGCCGACGCCGACCTGGGTCGCTGGTGGCAAGGCTTCGCGGACCCAGTGCTGACGCAACTGGTCGACCGCGCGCTCAGGGCCAACCTGGACGTCGACGTCGCCGGATCCAGGCTGCGGCAGTCGCGCGCCTCATTGCGCGCCGCCCGCAGCGCTGAGCTGCCCTCGCTCGATTTCGGCGGCTCGGTGTCGCGCAGCATCGGGCGCGACGGCGGCGACGAAACGTCCTTTCAGGCTGGCTTCGACGCAGCCTACGAGGTTGATCTGTTCGGCGGAACACGCCGATCGGTGGAGGCGGCGCGGGCCGATGCGCAGGGCGCCCTGGCCAGCCTTCACGCTTCCCAGTTGAGCATCGCGGGCGAGGTGGCGGTCAACTATGTCAGCGCCCGGCTGGCGCAGGCGCGCCTGGGGATCGCGCGTGAGAATCTCGCGGCGCAGGGCGAGACGCTTCAGATTGTCGGCTGGCGGGTTCAGGCCGGGCTGGTCAGCTCCCTCGATCTGGAACAGGCGCGTCAGCTTCGCGCCCAGACGGCGGCGTCCATTCCGGCCATCGAAAGCGACTATGTCGCCGCCCTCAATCGCCTGGCGGTTCTGTCGGGGGAGCCGCCTGGGGCGGTGACGATGCTGATCGAAGCGACGGGCGGCATTCCGGCCGCGCCGTCCGCCTATTCGACCCCCATCCCGCTGGAGGTGATCCGACGCCGCCCCGATGTCGATGTCGCCGAACGCGGGCTGGCCGCGGAGACCGCGCGCGTCGGGGTGCAGACCGCACAGCTGTATCCTGCCCTGCGCCTTGGCGGCTCGTTCGGAGGGTCCGGAACGTCCGTCAGCCAGCTGCTGGACACGTCGATCGGCAGTCTGGCCGCCACCCTTGCCGCGCCCATTCTCGACGGCGGCCGCATCCGCGCCGGGATCGAGGGACAGCGGGCGGTCGCGGCCATCGCCCTCAGCAATTATCGGCAGACAGTGCTGATCGCGCTGGAGGAGGTGGAGAATGCGCTCACCGCTGTTTCCGCCGCCGACAGGCGGGCGGGCGAGATCGGCATCGCGGAGGGAGCGGCGCGCAATTCGGCCGTCTACGCTCGCAGCCAGTATCGCACCGGCCTCATAGACTATCGAACCCTGCTGGAAGCCGAGCGGAGCCTCCTCTCCACCGAGGACGCAAGCGCGACGGCGGCGGCCGACCGGGCCACTGCCGCGATCCGGCTGTACAAGGCGCTCGGGGGCGGGTGGCAGTACGCCCCCGAACCGTCTTCCGTGGCGTCCTCCACCTTCACCGCGAGGCCGCGATGACGCAGTCCGACGCCGGCGCGGAAAAGAAGCTCGACGCCTTCCTGGGCGTCCGGCCGGCATCGCGCCGGGCCGCCTATCTGAAGTGGGGGGCGATCGTCCTGGGCGTGCTGCTGCTGGCGGCGATTGGCCTGGTCCTGTTCCTGGGCGCCGGACACAAGACGGCGTACGCCACGGCGGCAGTCGACCGCGGCAACCTGCGGGTCACCGTGTCGGCGACGGGAAACCTTCAGCCGACCAACGAGGTCGACGTCGGGTCCGAACTCTCCGGTATCGTCACCGAGGTGCTGGTCGACAACAACGATCGCGTCCATCGCGGCCAGGTTCTCGCGCAGCTCGACACATCCCGGCTGCAGGACGCCGTCAACAAGAGCGTGGCGTCGCTCGCCTCCGCCCGCGCCGGCGTGGTGCAGGCCGAGGCGAACGCGCAGCTGACGCGGTCGAGTCTGGCCCGCTTCGAGGAGGTGTTCCGGCTCTCTGGCGGGAAGGTGCCGTCAGGCGTGGAACTGGACACGGCCCGCGCCCAGAATGCGGGCGCGATCGCGGCGATCCACACGTCGCAGGCGGCGGTGGCGCAGGCCCAGGCGCAGCTTTCGTCCGACCGGACAGCGTTTTCCAAGGCCACGATCGTTTCGCCGGTGGATGGCGTCGTGCTTTCGCGTCAGGTCGAGCCGGGTCAGACGGTCGCTGCGTCCCTGAACGCGCCGGTGCTATTCCAGATCGCCGAAGATCTCAGCGTCATGAAGCTCGAGGCCAAGGTGGACGAAGCCGACGTGGGCCAGGTCGAGGCGGGCCAGCGGGCGACCTTTCAGGTCGACGCCTTCCCGGGCCGAACCTTCCCCGCGGGTGTCCAACGGGTCGATCTCGGGGCGAATTCGGGGGCGTCGACATCGTCCAGCGCCTCCAGCGGCGCTGGCGCCGTTGTGTCCTACATGGCGGTGCTTTCGGTCGACAACTCACAACTGACGCTTCGCCCGGGCATGACCGCCACGGCGGAGATCGTGACCATGGAACGGCGCAACGTCCTGCTCGTCCCGAACGCCGCCCTTCGCTTCTCCCCCGCCCAGGCCGCGGCCGGCGGCCAAGGCGCCCAGGGCGGGGGCGTCACGAGCGTCCTCGTCCAGCGTCGCCCCGGAGGGCGCGGCGGCGGCGCCCGCAACGTGGTGGTCGGTCGCGGCAGCCGCCAGACCGTCTATGTGCTCACGAGCGACGGCAAGCCGCAGGCCGTGCGGGTGACGGTGGGCGATACCGACGGCAGCCGCACCGAGGTGACGGGCGACGGTCTCGAGGCCGGGGCTCGGGTGATCACCGCTCAGCTCTCCACCGCGGCGGCCAGGTCGGGCGCCACCTCCGCCGGTCGACCCGGCAGACAATAGGGGATCTCGAAGTGACCGAGGCCCCGCTGATCTCGCTGTCCGGCATCACCAAGGTCTTCGGTGAAGGCGCGGCGGCCTTCCGCGCCCTCAAGGGCGTCGACCTGGAGATCCGGGCGGGCGACCTGGTGGCGGTCATGGGGCCCTCCGGCTCCGGCAAGTCGACGATGATGAACATCCTGGGCTGTCTCGACGTCCCGACGGACGGGCAGTTCCTGTTCCAGGGGGTGCACATCGAGACCCTGTCCCGAGACCAGCGCGCGCTGGTTCGACGGCGCTATCTCGGATTCGTATTTCAGGGGTTCAATCTGCTCGCCCGGACGAGCGCGCTCGAGAATGTCGAGTTGCCGCTGCTCTACCGGGGAGAGGGCAAGCGCAAACGTCGCCAAGCCGCGATGGCCGCGCTGGAGAACGTGGGGCTCGTTGACCGGTGGCATCGGACGCCGGGAGAGCTTTCGGGCGGAGAGCAGCAACGGGTCGCGATCGCGCGTGCGATCGTCACGCGTCCGGCCGTGCTTCTCGCCGACGAGCCGACCGGCAATCTCGATACCGAGCGTTCGGTGGAGATCATGGAACTGATCACGGAGTTCAACCACACCAGCGGCATCACCGTGGTGATGGTCACCCATGAACCGGACATGGCGGCCTACGCCCGCACGATCGTGCATTTCCGCGACGGCCTGATCGAAAAGATCGAGACAGGGCAGCCCCGCCTCCCCGCCCGACAGACGACCGCCTAGGGCCGGATCGCATGCTCGCCACAATCATCGCCTTGGCGTTCGGGGAGATCCGGCGCCACCTGCTCCGGTCCTTCCTGACGATCCTGGGCATCGTCATCGGGGTGTCGGCCGTGGTCACCATGGTGACGCTCGGCGACGGCGCGACGGCCGCGGTCCAGCAACAGATTTCCGGGCTGGGCGCCAACATTCTGCAGATCCGCCCGGGCCAGGGTTTCGGCCGCGGCGGCGGCGGGCCGCAGCCGCCGAACTTCACCCAGGGCGATGTCGACGCCATCCGGTCCCAGATCACGGGCGTAACGGCCGTGGCGCCGCTGGCCCAGTCGTCGGGCATGGCGGTGCGCAACGCGGCAAACTGGTCCACCACCATCTCCGGCGCCACCGGCGACTATTTCGTCGCGCAGCAATGGGAGATCGCCAGCGGCCGGACGTTCACGCCGGCGGAGGAACAGGCCGGCAAGGCGGTCTGCATTCTCGGCTCGACCGTGAGGCAGAACCTGTTCCGGAACGAAGATCCGGTCGGACAGCGGGTCCGCGTTCGCGACCTGTCCTGCGAGGTGATCGGCACGCTGGCGACCCGTGGACAGGGTGGCGGCGCCAACGATCAGGACGACGTCGTGGTCATGCCGATCAAGGCCGTCCAGCGCCGCTTCGCCGGCAACCAGGACGTCCGGATGATCATGGTGGCGGTGGATCCCGCCTATGACAGCGCCGCCTTGCAGGACTCGATCAAGACGCTGCTCCGCGAGCGCCGCAACATTACCGGCTCCAAGCAGGACGACTTCAACATCTTCGACACCCGGCAGATCGCCGAGACGCTCCAGGGCACGACCAAGATCCTCACCGCCCTGCTGGGCGCGGTGGCCGCCGTCAGCCTGCTGGTTGGCGGCATCGGGATCATGAACATCATGCTCGTCTCCGTGACCGAGCGAACGCGCGAGATCGGCATCCGGCTCGCCATCGGCGCCTTGGCGAGCGAGGTGCTGTTGCAGTTCCTCGTCGAGGCGGTCGCCCTGTCATGCCTTGGCGGCATAGTCGGCCTCATCCTCGCCCTGATCGCCTCCGTGGCGCTGGCGCCCGTGCTGCAGGTCCCGTTCATCTTCGGGCCGCAGATCAACCTGCTGGCCTTCGCCTTCTCGGCCCTGATCGGCGTCGTCTTCGGTTATTTCCCGGCGCGACGGGCGGCGAATCTAAATCCGATCGACGCTCTGCGCCATGAATAGGCGGGGGTCCTGCCCGGTGTTCGACATCGCGGCCTCCCGCCATCCGCTCCCAGGCTGCGATGACGAGCGGACGTTTCGCCCCTGACCTAGCCTTCGGACTGCGGGCTCAGAGCCCCCGACTTCGCCAGGTTCGCCTTCGGTATCGGGGCCTTGAACGCGCCTTTGTCCTTGGCGCGGTCGCGGGCGAAGTCGGACCAGGCGGCGGCGAACGCGCTGGCGCTTCGGGGCTCCCGTTCGACGCGACGCACGGCAACGCTGGCCCGGCGGAGCGCCGTCGAGGCCTGCGCCCAGAGGTCGAGGTTGTGCGCCGGCGGATTCTCGCCGGACTCGGCGGCCGAAATCCGGCGCGGGATGGCGAGCACGCCGGCCGACGAGGTGAGCAGTTCGACGGATGCGCCCGGCGCCAGATCGCCCAGAACCGCAGCCAACCCTGCCAGGCAGATCCGCTCGGCGTCGACCTGACGCTCTCCCCCCGCGAAGCCGGTCACCCCTTTGCCGTCGCAACGCACGAACGCCCAGCCGCCGACCCGGAAAGCCTGATGGTGGGAGACCTCGAGCCAGAGGCGGACCGGAGCACGCATGCGCAGCCACTACCACGGGTGCGCCGGAGGGCGGCGAGAAATGCGGCGCCGGACGGTCCCCCGCGGAATCGGAAGACCCGGGTCGTGCCAGGTCATGCCCTGCAGGACCTGGTCGCGTCGCACCAGCCGGTGGAACAGCGCGGCGCCGAGGTGGACCAGCCAGACGGCGAACAGCAGATAGGCCAGGCATCGGTGCAAAGGCCGCAGCAGGGCGTAGGCGTGGTCGCTGGGCCGGGTGATGGGCGGCAGCTGGAGATGGCCGAACACCAGCACCGGCTCGTCCGCCGCCGACAGGGTCGCCCAGCCCACGTCAACTGCTGCTGCAGGTGAGCCTGGATGCGCGGCCGGGATCACGGATGTGAGCCGATGTGAAACCTTGCGAAGGCCCGACCCCCAGAGGCTACAAACGCCGCCGACCTATCCAGCATGAGGAGCCCACATGGCAGTGATGTCCGTCGAGGCCCGCGGCCCCGTCCGCGTCGTCTCGCTCACCCGCCCCGCGCAGATGAACGCGCTGAACGCCGACCTCACCGGCCAGCTCATCGCCGCCTTCACGGCCCTGACCGACGACACGGACGCCCGCGTCGTGGTCCTGCGGGCCGAGGGCCGCGCCTTCTGCGCCGGCGGCGACCTCAAGGAGGGCATGCCGCCCGAGAAGGTGCTGGCCGGAGACTGGCCCACCGCGCGCCTCGTCAAGGCGATGCGCGCCTGCCCCCAGCCGATCGTCGCCCTGGTCCAGGGCGCGGCCATCGGCGCGGGCCTGGCCCTGGCCCTGGCCGCCGACATCCGGCTCGGCGGCGAGTCCCTCGCCCTGCGCGTCGGCACGATCGGCCACGGTCTGCACGGCTCGGAACTGGGCATCGCCTGGTGGCTCCAGAAGAGCCTGCCGCTCAGCAAGGCCCGCGAGCTGATGCTCACCAACCGCCGCCTGGGCGCCGCCGAGGCCCTGCGCCTGGGCCTGGTCTCCGACGTCCATCCCGACGCCGACCTCGACCGCCACGGCCTGGCCCTGGCCGACGAAATCGCCGCCGCCAGCCGCAACGCCCTGCGCCTCAGCAAGCGCACCTTCGACGTCGCCCTGGGGATCGGCAGCCTGGACGCGGCCCTGGAGTCGGACGAGCGGGCCCAGTCGCTGCTGGTGGCGATGCGGCGCGCCGGGGTGTGACAAGGCGATCCGCCGCCGCGGCGCTCGGGCCGTCGGCGCGCCGGTGCGCCGCGCTGTTGCTGGGGAAGAAGGTGCGGCATCGCTGCCGCATCGAAGAACGCCCGCCAGCCAGCCGGCCGGCGGGACGCCTTCGATGGTCCCGGGCGGGACTACTTCGCGCTGTTCGCCGTCGCCGAGGCGTCGGCTGCGGCGGCGCCGGCGTCGGCGGCAGCGGCGTTGGCGCCGGCCGCGGACGAGTTGGAGTCCGCCGAGGACATGGTCGCGGTCTGCGCGGCGGCGTTGGCGTCCGCCGCGGACTGGCTTGCGCTGGCGGCCGCGTCGTTGGCGGCCGTCGCGGCGGCGTCGTCGTTCTTCTTGCAGGCGGCGATGGAGACCAGGGCCGCTACGGCGCCCATCGCAAGGACCTTGCGAAGCGTTTCGGATGTCATGGGTTCGTCCCTTCCAGAAATATGCAGCTCGGGCGCCGTCCCGGACGGCCCGTCGGCGGCAACGCTTCGAACGCCACAAGGCTCCACGACCGCGAAAATTCTTGTTCAGCGCGCAACGCCTGTCCGACAGCCGCGCGGACCTGCGTCCCACCGTCACCCCGGACGGCCCGCAGGGCCGATCCGGGGCCGGACCCTCCGGTTCCCGGACGATTTCCAGCTCGGCGGCGGCCCGTCCGGCCCCGGGTCTACGCGGGTTGGCCGCTTGGCCCGGGGTGACCGGTGGAAGGCGGCGTCGACGCGGGCCGCCTGATCAGCAGGCACGGCAGGGATCTTTGTGCCCCGGTCGAGTCGCCCTGAAAGTTCCATATCGGAAGACACCCGAAAGCGATGGCGCTCGCGGGAAATCGCTCGCTAAGGGTCGGCTCCAGCTTCGGCCCGCCCCGAAGGCGGTGACCTTTCATCGTCAGCCAGACGCAGAGGAGCCCCGCCGCGTGACCAGGATCAACAGCGTTACCGACCTGTCCCATGACGGAAACGTCGCGGTCGTCACCCTCAATTCCCCGCCGGTGAACGCCCTGTCCGCCCCGGTGACCGAGGGCCTGTTCGACGCCTTCAACCAGGCCATCGCCTCCGACGCCGAGGCCATCGTGCTGATCTGCGAGGGGCGCACCTTCATCGCCGGCGCCGACATCGGCGGATTCGGCAAGGCGCAGACTCCCCGCGCCACCCTGCAGGACGTGCAGGCGGTGATGGAGACCTCGCCCAAGCCGGTGGTGGCGGCGATCCACGGCACGGCGCTGGGGGGCGGCCTGGAGACGGCGCTCACCGCCCACTACCGGGTGGCGGCGCCCTCGGCCAAGGTCGGCCTGCCGGAGGTGCACCTGGGCCTCTTGCCCGGCGCCGGCGGGACCCAGCGCCTGCCGCGCTTGACCGGCCCGGAGAAGGCCCTCGAGATGGTCACGTCCGGCCGCCACGTGGGCGCAAGGGAGGCCCTGGAGTACGGGATAATCGACGAGATCGTCGAGGGGAGCCTGCGCGAGGGCGCGGTGGCCTTCGCCCGCCGGCTCGTGGCGGAGCGCCGGCCCCTGAACAAGGTTCGCGACCGCGACGACAAGGTGGCCCCCTACAAGGGCTCTGCCGAGCTGTTCGCCAAATTCCGCGCCGCGAACGCGCGCAAGTTCCGGGGCTTCAAGGCCCCCGAGCACAACATCCGCGCCATCGAGGCGGCCGTGAACCTGCCCTTCGACGAGGGCATCGCCGAGGAGCGGCGCCTGTTCGAGGAACTTCTCGCCAGCCCGGAATCCGCCGCCCAGCGCTATTCCTTCTTCATCGAGCGCGCCGCCCGCAAGATCCCCGGCATCGGCCCGGAGGTGGAGGCCCTGCCGATCGGCAAGGTGGGCGTCGTCGGCGCCGGCACCATGGGTGGCGGCATCGCCATGAACTTCCTCAACGCCGGCATTCCGGTGACCATCGTCGAGACCACCGAGGCGAACCTGGCCCGCGGCCTGGGGGTCATCCGGAAGAACTACGACAACACCGCCGCCCGCGGCGGGCTCACGCCCGGTCAGGTGGATGAGCGCTACGGCAGGCTCACCGGCTCGCTGAACGCCGAGGACCTCGCCGACTGCGACCTGATCATCGAGGCCGTGTTCGAGGACATGCAGGTCAAGAAGCAGATCTTCGCCAGGCTGGACCGGATCGCCCGGCCCGGCGCGATCCTGGCCACCAACACCTCCTTCCTGGATGTCAACGAGATCGCCGGCGCCACGGGCCGGCCGGACTCGGTCATCGGCCTGCACTTCTTCTCGCCGGCCAACGTCATGAAGCTGCTGGAGATCGTCCGTGGGCGGCAGACCTCCAACGAAGTCCTCGCCACCGCGGTGAAGCTGGCCCAGACCATCGGCAAGATCGGCGTGGTGGTGGGCGTCTGCGACGGCTTCGTCGGCAACCGCATGCTCGACCTGCGCCAGCTCCAGGCGGCCGCCGTGGCGATCGACGGCGCCGACTTCTGGGACGTGGACCGGCTGCTCTACGACTTCGGCTTCCCGATGGGCCCCTACGCCATGATGGACCTAGTCGGCCTGGACGTGCTCAAGGACCGGCCGGGCCAGCAGACCCTGCGCAGCGTCCTGGCCGCCCGCGGCCGGCTCGGACAGAAGGGCATCGGCGGGTTCTACGACTACGACGAGAAGCGCAACCCCACCCCCTCCCCGGCCACGCTCCAGGCCATCGAGGAAGCCCGCGTCCGGCTCGGCGTCACGCCCCGGCCGGTCTCCGACGAGGAGATCCTCGAACGCACCCTCTTCATCGTGATCAACGAGGGCGCGAAGGTGCTGCAGGAAGGCATCGCCATCCGCAGCTCGGACATCGACCTGATCTGGCAGAGCGGCTACGGCTGGCCGGCCTACCGCGGCGGCCCGATGTACTACGCCGACGAGGCCGTCGGACTGCCGAGGCTCCTGGAGCGCCTGAAGGTCTACCAGGCCCAGGTCGGCGACCAGTTCAAGCCCGCGGCCCTGCTCGAGCAGCTGGTGGCGGAGGGCCGGAAGTTCTCCGACTTCGAGGTCCGCGCGTAGATCGTCAGGCGCCGTCCGCGTGCGGGATGTGCGTCGATTAAACAGCAATTCTTCGAGCCCGGGCAGCGCTCGACGAGTGATGCAATTGGGGCAGTACCTGAGAGACTTTGTCTTTCACCTGCGCCAATCTGCCGCTCTGTTGTTGCACGGGCTTCGGCATTTTGTGGCGCCCAGTCTTAATCAAGGCATGGCCAGATCGTAGAGAAAAGCTCTTTGAGGCGGGTCGGCCATGCAAACTCTACTGGACCAGCTCGAAGGGGGCGTTTTCCGAAGCGCCGTTGATTGCAATCTCGATTGCGTGGAAGTGCTGGACCTGGATGGGCGAATACAGTTCATCAACGCTGCCGGCCTGGGTTTGCTTCGGATCGCCGACTTCGCCTCTGTGAAGGGGCGCGCGTTGGCGTCGTTATGGCCGGAGGAGAGCGGCCTCGATATCGGGCGCGCCATCGCGGCGGCCAGACGCGGCGAGCATTTCAGGTTCGAAGCAGATGTTCCCATCGCGGGCGGCAGCCGCATTTGGTGCGACGCAATCGTCTCCCCGCTCAGCGCCGTTGGTGGAGGTGTCGTCGGTATCCTCCTGACCATTCGGGATGCGACCGCGAGCGTCATCAACCGACTAGAGGGCGCGGCGCGTTCGCGCGACGCAAACAAAGCGGCCTCGGTCATTCGCTCGGCCAATCGCCTGGCCCAATTGGGCGGGTGGGAATATGACTGCGCGACACGGCGTGTTCTGTTCTCAGACGACCTTGCCGATTTGCTTGGCGCTCAGCCCCAACTGGGTCTGGACGAGGCTGTCCAGTTCTGGATCGAGGAAGACCGCCCCGAATTCCTCCGCCGCCTGGAAGCGGCGGCGGCGTTTGGACGGGAGTTCACCTTCGAGGGCCGCTGCAAAGATCAGAACGGCGCCGTTCGATGGACACGGGTCATCGGCGAACCCGAACTGGCCCAAGGCTGGTGCGTGGCGATGCGGGGCGCGAGCCAGGACATCACTGACTGGCACGAATCCATGGAGCGGCTGCGTGAGTCTGAGCAAGCCGCAATCCGTGCGAGCGAGGCCATGTCAGGTTTCCTCACCACCATGAGTCACGAACTGCGCACGCCACTGAACGGCATGCTCGGGATCGCTCAGGTGATGGCGTTGGGCGTGCTTACGGACGAACAGAAAGGGCACCTGGAGGTTCTGCGGAACTCCGGTGAAATGCTATTGAATTTACTCAATGACCTGCTCGACCTGTCGAAGGTCAAGGCGGGCAAGGTGGAACTCGACGACGGCGTGATCGATGCGGACGATCTCGCCGAGGGCGCCCGCGCATTCGCCGTTCTGATCGGGAACAAGGATGTGGCGTTCAGTGTCACGCTGTCACCAGCCGCGCGAGGCCCCTGGAAGGGCGACCCGGCGCGGGTCCGACAAGTGCTGCACAACCTTGTCGGCAACGCGGTAAAGTTCACCGATCAAGGTTCGGTCGCGATCGATATCGAGTGCGAGGGTCAAGCGCTGGTCTTGCGGGTGTGCGACACCGGTATTGGCATACCGCCGGACAGGCTGGACGACATCTTCGAGCGGTTCGTTCAGGCCGATTCCTCGATGACCCGTCGGTATGGCGGGTCCGGGCTCGGCCTTGCCATCTGCAAGGACCTGATCACCCTGATGGGCGGAGACATTGCGGTCGAAAGCGTGCAGGGCGCTGGCACGACCTTCACCGTCACGCTTCCGCTCGCTCGGATGGACGCGCAAGCCGATCCAGCGTCGTCGCCCTCCGTTCCCTCATCGTCCGACGAAAGCCTTCGGGTCCTGGCCGCCGAGGACAATCCCACCAATCAGGTTGTGCTCAAGGCCCTCCTTTCCGCCATCGGCATTGAGTCGGTCATCGTGGACAACGGCCAGCAAGCAGTGGATGCCTGGAAGGCCGGCAACTGGGATATCGTGTTGATGGACATCCAGATGCCCGAGATGGACGGCGTCGCGGCGATCAAGGCCATCCGGGAGATCGAGCGGCGGGAACGGCGCGTGCGCACCCCCGTCATCGCCGTCACCGCCAATGCGATGGACCATCACCGGGTCGAGTATCTGGCCGCCGGTATGGACGACCTCGTTTCGAAGCCGATCAACCTCCAAGCGCTGATACAGTCCATGGAGCTGGCGCTCGCGCGCGACGATGGAATGGCCCAGCTGGCGGCAGGTAGTCTATGCGGAACGCCGGGTGCGGCATAAACTCCCGGTGGTTTCATTCCGCATCAGTACAGCTTAGCCTGATCTGGCCTTTGAGGAGCGCGCGTCAAGGCGATTCGACCGGCGCGGCCCAAAACCGGCAGGAGTCTCGCCGTGGACAGCATGCGCCGCCTCGAGGGCATCGTCGCGTCCGCAATGGACGGCATCATCACCGTCAACGACGCTCAGAACATCATCCTGTTCAATCCGGCGGCCGAACGCATGTTCGGCCTGCCCGCCAACGACGCCATCGGCCAGCACATCTCCCGCTTTATTCCCGAGCGGTATCGCGCGACCCATGCCGCCCATATCGCGCGTTTTGGCGAGACCGGGGTCACCAACCGCCAGATGGGCTCGCTCGGGGCCATCAGCGGGCTGCGCGCCGACGGAACGGAATTTCCCATCGAGGCGTCGATCTCCCAGGTCAAGATTGGCGAGGAGCGGCTGGCCACGGTGATCCTGCGCGATATCACCGAGCGCAAGGCGGCCGAAGACGCGCTTATGGAGAGCCGCCTGCGCATGGAGGGCGTCGTCGAGTCGGCGATGGATGCGTTGATTTCGATCGATGAAGATTACCGCATCGTCTTGTTCAACCCGGCGGCCGAACGCATGTTCGGGGTGTCGACGGCCGACGCCATGGGCGCGTTAATCGAACGGTTCATTCCAAAACGCTTCCGCGCCGGCCATGCCGAACACATCCGCCGCTTCACGGAAGCGGGCGTCACCAACCGCCGGATGGGCGCGCTCGGCGCGATCAGCGGCATGCGCGCCAATGGCGAAGAATTTCCGCTGGAAGCGTCGATTTCCCAGGTCCGCGTGGGCGGAGCGAAACTCGCCACGGTCATCCTGCGCGATATCGCCGAGCGCAAGGCCAATGAGGAAGCTCGGCACCTGCTCGCCCGTGAGGTCGATCACCGCGCCAAGAACGCGCTCGCCGTGGTCCAGGCGCTGGTTTCCTTGACCCAGGCGGAAACCAAGGAGGAATTCGTCGTCGCAGTGCGTGGGCGGGTGTCCGCCCTCGGCCGCGCCCACTCACTGCTGGCCCAGAACCGCTGGGAGGGCGGCGACCTCACCCAGATCGTCACCGACGAGACCGCCGCCTACCAGGGGGCGGGCCAGCTTCAGATCGGGGGGCGCACGGTGGTGCTCAGCCCGGACGCGGTGCAGCCCGTCAGCCTCTTGATTCACGAACTGGCCACCAACGCGTTGAAATACGGCGCGCTGTCCGTCGAGGGCGGCACAGTCGCCGTCAACTGGACGATATTGCCCGATCAGACCCTGGAATTGAGGTGGATCGAGATCGGCGGGCCTCCCGTGAGCGAGCCCGCCACCATGGGGTTCGGTTCAACCCTGGTGACCGAGGTCATCACCCGCCAGCTTCAGGGACTGGTGGACGTG
>Ga0207695_10007104_pt1 | contig 14344 bp, 11 predicted proteins | sample KBSC54metaG_FD_184354 | JGI IMG/M metagenome (GOLD analysis project Ga0207695, IMG submission 184354) | Corn rhizosphere microbial communities from Kellogg Biological Station, Michigan, USA - KBS C5-4 metaG (SPAdes) (version 2) | ecosystem: Host-associated > Plants > Roots > Rhizosphere > Soil... | reverse complement strand
GAGCATCCGCGCGCAACCCGCGCCGCACTCCCGCTGCCATCGCTGCAGGCATTGATGCATACAGCGGCGGAGATTCGCGCAGACACGCTGGCGGCACTCGAATCCGCCGACCTGCACTCGGCCCATCCGCTGTTGGCCGGCGGTTTCGTGTACAACATGGTGCTGCAGCACGAATACCAGCACAACGAGACGATTCTGCAAACGCTGCAGCTCAAGACCGGCGAACCCTATCGCGCACCGCGCGCGATCGCCGCACCGCCGGCCGGGAGCGATGCATTCGACAGGATGGTGCGCGTCGACGCCGGCACGTATCCGATCGGAACCGACGATCGCACTGCCGCGTACGACAACGAACGGCCGCGACACCAGGTCAACGTCAACGCCTTCGACATCGATGCTGCGCCGGTAACCAACGCCGCGTACGAGCAGTTCATTACGGACGGTGGATATCAGCGACCAGAGCTCTGGTCTGACGACGGTCGCGCATGGTTGGCCGATTCCGGTGCGCTCGCACCGAAATACTGGACCGCGTCGCCAGATGGCTGGCTGACACGAACGATGGACGTGGTCACACCGATCGGGCCGGATCATCCCGTTTGCCACGTATGCTACCACGAAGCGGATGCGTACGCACGCTGGGCAGGCAAGCGGCTCCCCACCGAACAGGAATGGGAAATCGCCGCATCGTGGAATCCGACGACCGCGAGCAGTCAGCGATTCCCCTGGGGCGACGCGGACCCGACAGCGCTGCACGCGAACGTCGATCAGCTCTTCTTTGGAACCACACCGGTCGGCGCGTTCGAGCGGAACGTATCTCCGCTGGGATGCTACGGAATGATCGGAGACGTATGGGAGTGGACATCGAGCGATTTTTCCGGCTACCCCGGTTTCGTTGCGTATCCATATCCGGAATACTCCGAGACCTTCTTCGGTGCGGAATACAAGGTACTGCGCGGAGGCTCATGGGCAACGCGCCCGGGTGCCATACGCAACACATTTCGCAACTGGGATTATCCCATTCGCCGCCAGATCTTTAGTGGCTTTCGTTGCGCGCGTGACGTTTGATCGCGCTTTGATGTTGAGCGATGTGCGCGAGGGGCTCACCGCGCAGACGCGCCATCTCCCGTCCAAGTACTTCTACGACGAGCGCGGATCGCAGCTGTTCGACGAGATAACGCGGTTGCCGGAGTACTATCCGACCAGGGCCGAGCGCGCGCTCCTGCAGGATCGCGCTGCAACGATAGTATCGATCACGCACCCGGCGACACTCATCGAGCTCGGCGCCGGCAGCTCGGACAAGACGCGACTGCTGCTGGATCAGATACTGAAATCCAGAGCGGCCGACGTTACCTACATCCCGGTGGACGTGAGCGCGGACTTCCTCACGGCATCCGTCGCGCAGCTGCGCGACGAATATCGGTCGTTGACGACAAGTCCCGTGGTGGCTGACTTCTCCGCGCAGTTCGCCCTTCCCACGCATCCGTTGCCGGCTCTGCACGCATTCCTTGGAAGCACCATCGGCAACTTCACTCCGGCGGCAGCTGTAGAGCTGGTGACGAGCGTGCGTAACCGAATGGCAATCGGCGACTTCTTTCTCCTCGGAATCGACCTGCGCAAGGACCCGATTCAGATCGAGCGCGCGTACAACGACAGCCGCGGCGTCACGGCCCAGTTCAACAAGAATATTCTGAATGTCATCAACAACACGCTTGGCGCCAACTTCGACACATCCATGTTCGACCACAACGCCGTGTATGATACGGATAAGCACCGCATCGAGATGCGCCTTATATCCCGCATTCAACAGACCGTATCGATCCCGGAAGTTGGCGATATCGTCTTCGCACCCGGCGATGCGATTCTCACCGAGCTGAGCTACAAGTACGATCGTGCCCTCGTGACCGATCTCCTCTCCGCGAGTGAATTACAGCTGAGAGAATGGTTCACCGATGACGCAGAATCATTCGCGCTCGCACTCGCAAGCCGCTGACCGATGCCACGCAACTCACCACAGATGCGCGCGCTGGTCGAGTCTCTCTTCCAGGCGTCGCATCCGCATAATCCGGACGGCTCCATGGGCGCCGAGCTGGAGTTGATACCGTTTCGCGACCGCTCGCACCAGAGAGTATTGATAGACGCAAGCGACAACGGTCCCGGCAGCGCGGACATCATTCGCGACGCTGGAAGCACACGCGGCTGGAAAGAGGAAACCGACAGCTACGGTGCTCCAAGCTGGGCGACGCCTGATGGCGGCCACGTTTTCTACGAGCCTGGTGGTCAGATCGAGATCAGCTCGCCCGTATTTCCGTCAGCTGCGGCGCTGGGCAGGTTTCTGACTGGAACAGTAAGGGCGATCCGCGACTCGGCGCGCGCCGCGGACGTGGTATTTCTCAGCTGCGGCGTCGATCCGTACAATTCGCTCGGAACCGTCCCGCTTCAACTGCATGCACCACGTTACGAAGCGATGACACGCTACTTCGACTCGATCGGCGCGTCCGGTGCACGCATGATGCGACAGACAGCCTCGCTTCAGGTCAGCGTCGAGCTCGGCTCGCATCCGCTCGAGAGATGGAAACTTCTCAACTCCCTCGCTCCCTATCTGATTGCGGCGTATGCCAACTCGCCAGACTACGAAGGAAGTCCCACAGGCTACGCCAGCTACCGTGCGCGCTTGTGGCAGACGCTCGACAACACGCGTACGGGCTTGCCATTCGACGCGGCAGATCCGATAGCGGCCTACACTCGCTTTGCGGAACATGCAGGCCGAATTCTGGACGACGACGCCGCGCACCTCACCACACTATTCCCCGAGATACGTCCGCGCGGCTACTTCGAGATCCGGTCGATGGATTCGATGGAGCCAGACCGATTCGGCGACGCACTGCACTTCATCTCGCGTCTTGTTCACGATGAGGACCTGGCGGCGGAAGCGCAGGAAATTGTCGGAAACCCAGACGCCAGCCTTCTGCCACGCGCCGCGGAGTTTGGGCGAGCCGACCCGAGGATCGACTCGCCGCTCAAGGTGCTCGACATACTCGCCGCGGACTAGAGCGGGTCCGTCACTCCGGCGCAAGCGGGAATGATGGGATGCGCATACAGCGTCAAGGCCTGGCGATCTTCCCCTGTCTGCGCCGGTACAGCCACAAGGACACTGCCACAAGCACGAGTGCGCACAGCAACGCGAAAGCACCGCCCCGGAGGTAGCGCTCGAGCCGCGGCAACTCGTGCCCGAACGAATAGCCAAGCGCCGCGAAGGTCGTCGCCCACAGCAATCCTCCGACAGCGTTGCAGATCTCGAACACGCCGAACGACATTCCGGCCGCCCCGGCAACGATGCCTACGATCATCCGGAGGATCGCCACGAACCGTGCGATGATGACCGTCCTGACACCATTTCGCTCGAAGAATCCGTGTGCCGTCGCGAGTCGCTCGGTGGTCATTCCGACCCAGCGACCATGCCGATGGAGCAATGCCATGCCACCGAAACGACCGATCCAGTAGCCGCCGGTCCCGCCAGCAATGGTCCCGATCCATGCTGCCAGCACCACTGTCACGATGCTCAGATCGCCTTCGGCAGCCAGTGCCGCCGCCGTGAGGAGCACGATCTCACCAGGGAGTGGGAATCCCATCCCTTCGAGCGTGATGAAGCCCACAACGGCAGCTTCGCCGTATGTGCGAACGAGATCAGTAACGGTCAGGACGTACTCTCGGCGAACGCATGCACGGAGTCAGGCATCATTGCGGAAATCAATGCACGGCGCATGCCTCGCCGCAAGAGACGGACTTGTGACGCGCTCTCAGGCCACGAATACGGCCTGCGCATTCGCGCGAAGCCTTTGTTCCGCGATTTCAGCGTCGTCGCGCCGTACGTGCAGCGACGTCGGGATGTCGGGAATACGCACGAGTCTCTCGGTAAGCCCGAATGCCGTTTCCGTGGCACCGAGAAACAGATAGCCGCCCGGAGTCAGCGCCGATGAAAGGCGATCCAGCACATCTTTCTTCGTCATCGTGTCGAAGTAGATCAGAACGTTCCTGCACAGCACGATGTCGAATTGCCCGAGTGATCTGAACGATTCGAGCAGATTCAACTCCTTGAACGAGACCCGCTTGCGAATGTCGTCGGAGAGACGGAACCCATCCGCCGTACTCGTGAAGAACTGCCGTAGATAGCGATCCGGAAGGCCGCGCTGCACTTCGATCTGGGTGAACAGACCGCGGCGCGCGCGGTTCAGGGCCTGCGACGAGAAATCGGTCGCGATCAGATCTATTCGCACCCCAGCCAGCTGCACGCCCATTTCCGCGATCAGCATCGCTATCGAATAAGCTTCCTGGCCGGTGGACGCAGCCGAGCTCCAGATGCGCAACGCGCGACCGCCGCGCCGGCAACGCTCGGCCACTTCCGGCAGAATGGTCGTGCGCATTATCTCGAATGGAACCGTGTCTCTGAAAAAGAACGTTTCGCCAGTCGCCATCGCGTCGCAGACGGCCTTGATCAGCTCCTGATGCGGACCCGCGCGCAGGATCACGATCAGCTCGTTTACCGACCCGAAGCCGTACGCTTTAGCTACGGCCGGGAGCCGGCTCTCCAGCAGATATTCCTTGCCGGGCCCAAGAGCCAATCCGCTCTTGGTGCGCAACAGGGTGCTGATGTACGAATAATCTTCGGGATTGATCACGACCGGACGGGACAGAGAGAAGCAACGTGCGTTGAGATGGACCTCAGCGGGAGAATCGAACAGGGAATTCCAGACGCGACAACACTCCCGGGCATTCCCCAGACCACGCTCGTCGTCTCGTCCTGCACAATTACACGACCACCGGACGCGGCAACCGCCTGACAACCCCGACGACCATCATCGCCCATGCCGGTGAGTACCACCGCCAGCACTCCGTTCGGGAACGCCTGAGCGGCTGTTCGGAACATTGGATCGGCCGCGGGGCGGCAATGGTGTTCCGGCGGGTCGCTGGTGATGCGCAGCGCCGGACTGCGCACGAGGCCTCCACCAATCACCGTCAGGTGATGATCCCCGGGAGCGACGTATATGCGTCCCGGCTGGAGCGCTTCACCGTCGTGCGCCTCATCGCACGGGAGACTGCTCTCTCGCGCGAGACGTTGGGCAAACATGGTGGTGAAGATCGGGGGCATGTGTTGCGTGACGAGCACGGGCAACGGGAAGTCACGCGGAAGACCGGACACCACTATCGCAAGCGCGTTGGGGCCGCCCGTGCTTGCCGCGAGCGCGAGTACCTGCGGCTCGAAGTCGCCGCTGGGAGGCTGAACGTGGCGCGTTCCGCTTACCGGCGTCGGCGCGGCACCGGCCGCTCCGGATCCTGCAACTGCGCGAATCTTCGCAACCACCTCAGTCGCCGCTGCCTCGACCCCGAAAGTGCCGCCGCCGCGCGTCGATGGCTTGTACACATAGTCCACCGCCCCGAGGGCAAGCGCGCGCATGGTGACGTTTGCGCTCTCTCGTGTCAGCGAGCTGGTAATGAGTACACGAACGCGCGGATGTCGCTGCACGATCAACGGAAGCGCGGTAAGTCCATCCATCACCGGCATCTCGATGTCCAGCAGGACGACGTCTATCTCCTGCAGTCGCAAGGCGTCAAGCGCGTCCCTCCCGTTCATCGCGGTAGTCGCCACTCGCATGTCGTCCTGCTCATCCACAATCCGGCCAAGCACACCACGCACGACGGCTGAGTCATCCACGATCAGCACGCGAATTGGCTGGATGCCGGAACTCGTCACGGCGACACCGGAATTTGGGATCTTGTTTCTCGTCTAGATGCCAGCGCGCAGCTTGCCGAGGAAACTCTCCACGGCGCCACAGAGGCGTACGGCCTCGGCGTTCAGCGCCGCGGCAGAACCGTTGAGGCCCTCGGCGGTCTGTCCGGATTCACCGGCAGCGACGGTGACACCGGCGATGTTGAGCGTCACGTCCGCAGTTCCGCGCGCAGCTTCCGTTACGTTCCTGGAAATCTCGCCGGTGGCCGCGTTCTGCTCTTCCACTGCAGCTGCGATCGTCCCCGAGATCTGGTTGATTGTGCCGATGACGCCGGAGATGTCGCCGATGTCGCGAACGGCGCGCGTAGCGTCGTCCTGAACGCTCGCGATCTTGCGCTCTATCTCCTCCGTCGCGCGCGCGGTCTGACGAGCAAGCTCCTTCACCTCATTGGCAACGACGGCGAATCCCTTGCCTGCCTCACCAGCGCGGGCAGCCTCGATCGTCGCGTTCAACGCAAGCAGATTGGTCTGCTGCGCGATGGACGTGATGACCTTGATGACCTGACCGATCTCCTTGCTGCTCTGGCCCAACTGCACCATCGTGCTGCTCGCGCTGGACGCCTGGCGTACGGCATGCTGTGCGACGGTGGACGCTTCCTGTACCAGTCCAGCGATCTCGCGAACGCTCGCGGAGAGTTGCTCTGCCGAGCTTGCAACCGTCTGCACGTTCCGCGTTGCCTGTTCGGATGATGCCGCGACGGCCTGTGCCTGACACGCAGTTTCTTCCGCCGATGCAGCCATTCCCTGCGCACTGGCTTCAACGTCCGCGGCCGAGACCGTGACCATCTGAACCACGCTCTTTACGTCGCGCTCGAATTCATTCGCGAGCGCTACCTGCTCGGCGGCACCGCTCACCATGCGCGACACGTCGCGCAACATCGTGAGGCGACGCTCGGACGGACGCAATTCGTCCGACGATATGAATTCCATGATGCCGATCACGCGGCCCTTGACGATGACCGGGAAGGCAACTCCACTGCGCACGTTCGCGCGTCGCGCCATCGGCGAGCGAATTGCATCGCCCTGATCCGCCAGATCAGGAACGAATACGAGGTCATGGCTTGCCCATGCACGGCCGGCCAATCCCTCGCCCTGCTCGAATGTGCAATCACGAGTGGCACGCCGGAAATCCTCGTCGACCGAGCCGGATTCGACACAATAACGCAGCCTGTTTGCGGAGCTGTCGATCACCCAGTAAGTGCCGTAGGCCCACTTGAATGAGCTCCGGACGAGCTCGAGCGCCACCTTTGCGATGTCGTCGACCGAGTTGCGCCCCGCATTGGCACGCAGAACGGTGACGAGCACTTCCATGTCCTCTTCCGCTTCGAGGCGAGTCGCGCGCTCGCGCATGCGTTCGAGCGCCGACGAAACCAGCTCGGCGACGCGACGAAGTACGTCTATGCGCTCATCGGAAAGTGCCAGCGGCTCCATGACGAAGAAGTCGAGAGCTCCGACGACCTCGCCACCTACCGACAACGGAAGCGCTATTGCAGCAGTGCATCCCGCTGCCTGCGCGACTTCGCCGCGGCGGTCCTGCAGGTATTGCAGATCGTCAACGATGAAGACGTCGCGATAACGCCACGCCTTTCCGACCAGACCGTCTGCTTCTGCATACGCCGCACTAACCGTGACTCGGTGAAACTCGTTGTTCACAGCGCCCGATTCCAGCGCGAAGCGAAGATGCTCCTTCTGATTGTCGGCGTTCCAGTACGATCCGTATGGCCAGCCGAAGCCGGCGCGAATCGCTTCGAGCGCGCCGCGTGCAGCTTCAGCCGCGCTTCCGGCCCGCGCGGTGGCGCCAGCAACGTGCATGATGACACGCGCATGAGTCTGCGCTTCGAGCACTCGCGTCTCGAGCTCATCCACGACCTGCCGCTCTCGCAGTGCGCCAGCGCGCCGCTCGGTCTTGCGACGCTCGGACTTCGCCAGGTTGTCGCCGCTTCCGTTCCTGGTTGGCGGTGCGACCGGAACTGGATCCGTGATGTCGTCGAGGTTGATGCGGGTCGTCATACAGCGTATCTCGGTTTATGGGCGTGTATTTGGTTCGTTCAGCAGGCGTGTCACATCGACAACTGCGAGTAACCCCTGGTCCATCCGTACAACGCCGGTACACGCCCGCGCCCAGGCACCGCCAAGACTGGCCGGAGCTGGATCGAGCGTCCCTGGCGAAACAGCAAAGACGTCGCCGACTTCGTCGACAACGAGCGCGAACAGCTCGTCGCCGTCGCGGACCACCACATTCATTGAAGAGTCGGACGCATGGCGCGAAATCTCCAGCCGCTGGTGGACGTCGATCGCGGTCACGATCTGGCCGCGAAGGTTGAGGAAACCGGCGATTCCGGGGCCGGCCAGCGGAACGCGCGCGATCCGCAGATGACCGATCACTTCCTGAACGTCCATGACGTCGACGCCAAACCACTGGTCGCCAACGCGAAACGTCACCACTTCACCAGCAGGGGCGAGTGTCACGGTCAAGAGACAGACCCCCGGCGCGCTCGCTCCATGTAGTATGAGACGTCGAGGACTTCGGTAGCGGCTCCGGCGATAACTGCCGTCCCAAGCACCCCGGGACGCGTCGAGGCGAGCTCGAGGTTCACTATCTCATCGACGATGTCGCGTATCTCGCTCACGGCGATTCCGAACGAGGCGCTTCCCTCGTTGAATACGATGACTGAATTGCTGCGTCCCGACGTGAACGTCACCGCCGGACTGGCGGGCACGAGAGGCAGCAGGAATCCGCGATACTGAACCATCGCCCGTCCGCCGGCGTACTCGATGCTGTCCGACGAGATCTCTTCCAGGCGTGAGACGCTCGACAGCGGTACTGCCTGAACGGCATCGTCGCCGACGCCAAAGACCAGCAGACTGTCGGCTGGGTTCTTCGCAGGCTCCTGTACCGTCTCCACCACCTCTGCCGCGGCGTTCGTACGTGCTCCGGCACGCCCTGCAAGCGCGGCTGGATCAACGATCATCACTACCCTGCCGTCGCCAAGGATCGTGCAGCCGGCGTAGCATCCGACCGCGCGAATGAGGCGACCTACCGGTTTCACCACAATTTCCTGCGTGTCCAGGACGTCATCGACGATTATTCCGAAGCGCGCGGCGCCAGCCTGACAGATGACAAGAGTGGCGACGCCGCCACGTTCATCGGCGGGAAGACCCAGCGCGTCACCCAGCGTGACAACTGGAACGAGATCATCCCGCAGGCGGAACAGCCGGACGTTGTGCAGGACATCGAAGCGCGCAAGCTGATCCTCGGACAACCGGATCAACTCGAGGACGCTGGCCTGTGGAAACGCGAACGTCTCGCCTCGCGCGCTCACGATGAGCGAGGATACGATCGCGAGCGTAAGCGGGAGACGAACACGAATGGTGCAACCCTGCCCGCCTACGGATTGCAGATCCACCGCGCCACCGACGCGCTCGATGTTGCTGCGAACTACGTCCATGCCGACGCCACGCCCGCTGATGTGCGTGACTTCAGTGGCGGTCGAGAAACCGGGCTCGAAGATGAATCGCAATACCTGGCAGTCGCTCATCGCGTGTGCCTCTTCCTTCGACACCAGACCGCGCTCGATTGCAGTACGCCGCACCCTGTCCGCGTTGATCCCCTTTCCGTCGTCGGTGACCTCGACGATCACGTGGCCGGCTTCGTGATACGCATTGAGTACGATCTTGCCTGTTGCAGGCTTTCCTGACGCGCGCCGGACGTCCGGCGATTCGATTCCGTGATCCGCGGAGTTGCGCACCATGTGCGTGAGCGGATCCTGCAGAGCCTGCACCAGCTGGCGATCCAGCTCGGTCGCGGCGCCCTTCATGTCGAGCTCGATCCTCTTTCCCGTTTCGCGTGCGATGTCGCGCACGATGCGCGGCAGCTTGCTCCACGCTGAACCAACCGGCTGCATGCGCGTCTTCATCACCGCGCCCTGCAGTTCGGCGGTGATTCTGCTCAGCTGCTGAACCGGCGCTCCGAAAGGCGAGTCTTCGTCCCTGGACGACATCTCGAGGAGCTGATTGCGGCTGAGCACGAGTTCTCCCGCGAGATTCATCAGCGCGTCCAGCAGCTTGACACTCACCCGAATCGACGACGGTGCGGCTGTGGGCTGGTCGGCCGAAGTGCTCCGCATCGCCGAGAATGCATCGGGCGACATTGCCAATTCGAGTGTGGCGCTCGCGATTGCCTCGGGACCGATTGCGATTGCGTGACGGGGAGCATCGGCGCCAAGCCATTGCTCCAGCAACGCGATCAGCAGGGAGTCGTCTCCGGCGGGCTCGGTCTGATTCGCCGCGAGCTCGGCCAGAATCGTCTTGATTACGTCGACCGCTCTGAGAATGTCGGAGATGACGTCCGGCTCAGCCTTCAGATCCCCCGTGCGAAGCCTGTCCAGCACTGATTCGGCGGTGTGAGACACCGTCTCGAGGCGCGGAAGGCCGAGAAACCCACAGGTTCCCTTGATCGTGTGGATCGCGCGGAAGATCGAGTTAAGGAGCGACGCGTTGGACGGATCGCGCTCGAGCTCGACGACGTCCTGATCGAGCTGAGCGAGGTTCTCCGTACTTTCAGCAAGAAAGTCTTTGAGCAGATCGTCCAAGTACCGCGTCTCCAAACGGGGATCGAGGGGGGCCGCCAGCAGTGGCCCTCCTCACCCCTTCAATGGTCGGCCCGGGTGGACGAAACTTGACGTTTACGGTGGGCGGTCGTCTCTCTTGCGGGCCGGAGAGCCGTCCCATGGCGCCGAGGCGGCTCTACAGCGTGGGCCGGGAGGCGCCGATACTCAAATGGGTGTCCTTTATCCGTGACTTTGCCGTACCGATTCCATGATTGACCAGCTCACCGCAGAGGTCGCGTCGCGGATCGACGCGATTTCCGCGTCCCTGACCTCGCAGGAACGCACGGATGACACTGTGCGCTTTCTGCGCGACATGAAGGCGTCGCCGGCTACCAGCATCAAGCAGGCGCCACAAGCCGCGCAGCGCGCCCTGGCCAAGACACGCAATCCGGATATCGGCATGGCCGAGCTCGTTCGAGTGGTCGAAGAGGATCCGACGCTTGGGCAGGCACTTCTGCGTTACGCAAACTCGGCCTACTACTCGACCGGCAGCACTGTCGTATCGCTGCGTCATGCGGCGCAGCGGGTTGGCGCATCCGGCGTCCACAACGTCGTGCTGGGCGTGATGCTGGAAGGAATGCTGTGCAGGCCCGGCGGCGAATATCAGAAGATGGTGATTCAGGTGCGCGACCACCTCGTTCGTACCGCGCCCATAGCGCGGGCAATCGGACGGGGGTTCGGACTGATTCCGGACGAGTGCTTCTCGCTCGCGCTACTGCACGACGCCGGCAAGCTGATCGTATTCGACGTGATCGGTGCGCTGAGACATGAGACGCGGCGGGACGTCAACGTGCAGAAGAGCGTGGTATCGCGCGTGCTCAAGGAGTTGCACGAGCCGTTGGGCGGAATAGCCGTGATGCACTGGGGACTCGGTGATTCCGTCGCAGCAGCGATATCGACGCATCATCGCAATCCGGTTCCCACCGAAGCGAATCGGATGAGCGAAGTGCTGTTCATTGCGGAACGCGCGGAGCATTCACTGTCTGGTGTGATCCCGCGAGATGTCGCAGCATGGTGGGAGCAGGGTGCTATCTCGGGCGATGCTGCTCGCGTCGAAGAATTGATCTCGGCGTATTCGGAGAGCGAGCTGGCTGCGTAGGCAGCGTCCGCGGCGACGCCGTTACCCGGTCGCCGTCTGCTCGCTGAAGTACCCATCATCGTACGCCTTGCAGAATTCGGCGTACTGACGCTCAGTCCGCTCGGCGGCATCACGCGCCAGTTGCACGACGGCGTCACGCCAGGATGTTTCGCGCCCGAACGCCGACAGTTGCTCGATTGGTGCGGACCCGAGCCAACCGCCGCCTCTGAGGTGCAGCCACGCGGCGACTGAGGCCATTAGTACGATCGCCTCGCCGATCTTCTTCGGCTGTCTGGCCCACTCGTGCAGGCGAACACGATCTTCTTCTGGCTGCATCTCGCGGCTGCAGTAGCTGCCGCCATTCCACTCTGCGGAAAAGAGAAATGCCGGGGCAACGACGGACGAGTGACGTTGAACCGAGACTATGCGATTCGCCTCGTCGCTCCACGTGGGTTGACCGTAGGCACGAAGCGTTGCGATCGCCGAAGCGTGGGCGAGCTTCACGTCGAGCAGCACGTTGCGATCGGGTGAGCCACGCCCTTCAACGAGCACGATGTAGCGTGGAAATGCGATGCTTCCGATTCCGGCGATACGGTGCGCCACGTCGACGATCCTGAAGTATTCGCGGTCGCGCGCGGCGTCCGCGATGCTGTCCATCATGTGCTCGACGCCAGCGCGCTCCTCGGCGGTTACGACAAGCGTGTGCTGCCCATCGATCAGCAGTCGGCGGCGCTTGCCCTTGCGTGTGGTGTAGCGGCCGAGCAGCTCGGTGCGGGACCTGCCCGCGACCTGCGCGAACAGACGCTTGACCGTTCCTCGCGCGCTCTCCCGCTCGATCCAGGAAGGCTTGCCAAGCGATAACTCGGTCGAATAAGCGACCAGCGAGCGTTGGACGAGCGCGTCCGTATCATCTGGCGACACCCCCCATTCGTCCGATCCGACGCGGATGCTCGCGAGGAACCTGACGAGATCCAGGGTCAACGGGCCGAGCGCGCTCTCGTCGAAGTCCGTGACATCGAAATACGTTAGGCGATTGTCCCCCTTGAAGGTCCCGAAGTTCTCGACGTGGAGATCGCCGCACAGCCAGGCCGGGGGCGCGCCGGAGAGCGTTTCGACCTGCGGAAGTGAAGCATAGAACAACTGGCACGCTCCGCGCATGAACGAGAACGGAGTCTGCCTCATCGCGGCATATTTTCGGAGTCGAAGCGCCGGATCCGACCCCTGGTTGGCCGCAATGATCGACTTAAGAGGGTCGGATGAGAGGTTGGATGGCGCGTCGCTGTCGTTCATTCAGCTAATCGTATGCAGACGCAGTCGAGGCGGAAAGGTTGGACAACGTAACAAACTCCACAGGATAACGCCGCAGCCGCGGCCCAACCCGACACCATGGCGCACGAGCAACCTGAACACAGGCACGGGCACAGGGCGGGCCACGTGACGACCCTGCCCAATATCGAGATACGCAATACCGGCCCGAAGGCGTTCCTCAGGAAGCTGGGTCCTGGTCTGGTTACCGGCGCTGCGGACGACGATCCGTCCGGCATCGCCACGTATTCGCAGGCCGGAGCAGCATTTGGATATGGCCTGCTCTGGACGGCACTGATCGGGCTGCCAATGATGATCGCGGTGCAGCTGATGTGCGCCAGGGTCGGCGTCGTCGCCAAGTCGGGGCTCGCTACGGCGCTTCGGGACCACTACTCACGAAGCCTGCTCTGGTTCGCGTGCATGCTGCTCGTGGTGGCGAACACGCTGAACATAGCCGCGGATCTGGGCGGCATGGCAGCGGCAGCGCAATTGCTCACTGGCATTCCACGCGTGATTCTCGTGCCAGTGTTCGCCGCGCTGATACTCGGGCTGCTGGTATTCGCGTCGTACGAAGCCATGGCGCGCGTGCTCAAGTGGTTCGCACTCGCATTGTTCGCGTACGTAATCGCCGCCGTGCTCGCCCACCCGAGCATACTCGGCGTGTTGAAGGGAACGTTCCTGCCATCGGTAAGATGGGACAGAGAATACCTGATGACGTTCGTGGCAATTCTCGGTACCACGATTTCACCGTATCTCTTTTTCTGGCAGGCCTCGCAGGTGGCGGAGCAGGAAGAGCACGTGCGGGCGCGATTCCCGATGCGGAGAAGGCGCGGCGAGATGCGCCGCACAGGACGCGAGCTGAGAGACGCAGCTGTCGATACGGAGTCGGGGATGGTCGTGTCGCAGGTCATAATGTTCTTCATAATCCTGACGGCGGGTGCAACGCTTCACAAAGCCGGCATTACCGACGTGCAGAGCGCCGATCAGGCGGCAATTGCGCTGCGTCCTCTTGCGGGGCCACTTGCGTACTGGGTCTTCGCGCTCGGGATCGTCGGGACGGGAATGCTCGGTGTCCCGGTGCTGGCCGGTTCGGCGGCGTACGCCATCGCAGAAGCGGGTGCATTCAAGGGCGGCATGGATGAGAAACCCGACGGTGCGCGTGTGTTCTACGGCGTGATGGCGATTGCGATGGGAATGGGCACCGTGCTCGCACTGACCAAGTTCAACGCGATGAAGATGCTGGTCTGGTCCGCGGTGATGAACGGAGTGCTGGCACCGCCGTTGATCGTGATCATTCTCATGGTGTGCAACAACGAGAAGATCATGGGGCGTTACAAGAACGGTAGATTGCTCAACGTTCTGGGATGGGCAACGGCAGTACTGATGGGAGTTGCCGCTCTCGCGATGATCGTGTCGTTCTTCGTGTAGCAAGGAGTGCAGACACAAAAAAGTCCGGCGCTTACCCGAGCGCCGGACTTCTTTTCATGCAATCGTCGTCCTCAAGTTCACGGACGACAACAAGGTTCAGACTGCGGTGCGGTTTCCTGTAATCAGACGAACGATCCA
>Ga0207695_10007102_pt1 | contig 14345 bp, 10 predicted proteins | sample KBSC54metaG_FD_184354 | JGI IMG/M metagenome (GOLD analysis project Ga0207695, IMG submission 184354) | Corn rhizosphere microbial communities from Kellogg Biological Station, Michigan, USA - KBS C5-4 metaG (SPAdes) (version 2) | ecosystem: Host-associated > Plants > Roots > Rhizosphere > Soil... | reverse complement strand
GTCACTGGAGAGCTTGGCGGTCCGGTCGAGGCGGTGCGGCGGTTGTCGCTCGGGCAAATGGCGGATTCATTCGGCGATCGCTTTGCTCGGCCGATTCCGCGACTCGCCGAGGCACGTTGGTTGGTTGAACGCGGCGCGACTGCGGGCATCGACATATCCGATGGGTTGATCGCGGATCTCCGGCACGTTGCCGCGGCGAGCCAGGTCGCGATCGACATCGATGATCGTCGCATCCCCGTATTCGACGGCGCTGACATCGCGTCAGCTCTGCACGGCGGGGACGAGTACGAGATCGTCGTGACGGCGCCGCATGACATCGACCGCGAGGAGTTTCAACGGTGCTTCGGTCTTCGCTTGAGCGAGATCGGGCGTGTGGTCAGCGCGCCGGATACCGATGTCACGGTGCGCGGCGCGCGCGTTGCGAACGCCGCGGGCTACGATCACTTTTCGCACTGATGCGAACGCCGCTTGCCGCGCTCGTCGCGCTCGTGATGACATTGATCCTGGGGCCGACGGTTGTGATCGCGCGCTTGTTGCGCGCGCCGCAGGGTCCCGACTCGATCTATTTGCGATGCATCAAACTCTGGGCGCGATCGATCAACTGGGCGGCCGGCGTGAAGGTGCGCGTCCATGGGGCGGAACACGTCGCCGGGCTGCACGGAGCGGTGTTCATCGCGAACCACGTTAGTTGGTTCGACATTTCGGCGCTCGCATCCGAAGTGCCGTGGTGCAGCTTCATCGCGAAATCGGAACTGCGTCGAATTCCATTGTTCGGCTTCGCGGCCGAATGTGTGGGCATTGTGTTTCTCGACCGCGATAATCGAAAGCAAGCGTTCGAATCGTACAAGATGGCGGCGAAGGAAGTGCAGCGGGGACGCTCGATCGTGGTCTGCCCCGAAGGGACGCGCGGATTCGACTACCATCTCCGACCGTTCAAGAAGGGGCCGTTCGTGCTTGCGATCGCGTCGCAGACACCGATCATTCCGACGGTCGTATATGGTGCACGCGAGGTGATGGCCAAGGGCTCATTTGTGATCCGATCGCACCCGATCGATCTGCACTTCCTCGCTCCGGTCGAAACCAAGGGCTACGATTACGAGCACCGTGGAGCGCTCATGACGACGGTGTGGACGAACATGGCTGACGCGATGCAGTCGTTGTACGGAGTCGGGAGCTCGGAACCGTCGATCGCAACGACCGGCGAGCGCGTCGAGTAAGCTCCAGCGACGTCACTCGTCAACTCGAGCGAAGCGTGGTGGCGTCATCCTGAGCGAAGCTCCTGCCGTCATCCTGAGCGAAGCGAAGGATCTGCTGTTCCGTTATTTTTCCGCTGCGGGCTCTTCGCTCGCTTCCCGCTGTTTCCGCCTCACCGACACATCCTTTCCCATGGTCACCATCACCGAGGTCAAGGCGCGAGAGATCCTCGATAGCCGCGGCAATCCGACGGTCGAAGCCGATGTCATCTGCTCGAACGGCATCGTGGGGCGTGCGGCGGTCCCCAGCGGCGCGAGCACCGGCGAGCATGAAGCCGTCGAGCTTCGCGACGGCGACTCCGATCGTTATGGCGGCAAGGGCGTGCAGCGCGCCGTGCAGAACGTCATCGACACGATCGCGCCGGCGCTCCAGGGCCACGACATCACCGACCAGCTCGGAATCGACGCGCTGATGATCGATCTCGACGGCACGCCGAACAAGTCCAGCTTGGGTGCGAACGCGATTCTCGCCGTTTCTCTCGCCGCGGCGCGCGCGGCGTCGCAGTCGGTCGGGTTGCCGCTCTACAGATACTTGGGCGGACCGCTCGCGCGCGTGATGCCGGTGCCGATGATGAACATCGTGAACGGTGGCGCGCATGCCACGAACACGGTCGACTTTCAAGAATTCATGATCGTGCCGATCGGCGCGGAGTCGTTTGCCGAAGCGCTTCGCATGGGCGCAGAGGTCTTCCACGCGCTCAAGAAAGTGCTCGGCAAACGCAAGCTCTCGACGGGCGTCGGCGACGAAGGTGGCTTCGCGCCCGATCTGCGCGACGACGAAGACGCGATCAAAGTGATTCTCGAGGCGATTGACGCGGCGGGCTATGACGCGGGGAAGGAGGTCGCGCTCGCGCTCGATCCCGCCGCGAGCGAGCTCTATTCCGACGGCACGTACACGTTCAAGAAGAGCGGCGCCGGAAAGCGCGACGCCGACGGAATGGTCGAGCTCTACACGAGTTGGATCGACCAGTATCCGATCGTCTCGATCGAGGACGGATTGGCTGAGGACGATTGGGATGGCTGGGCCAAGCTCACGGCCGCGATCGGCGATCGTTGCCAGCTCGTCGGTGACGACATTTTCGTCACGAACACGGAGCGCCTCGCACGCGGCATCGAGAACAGCGTGGCGAACGCGATTCTCATCAAGGTCAATCAGATCGGCACGCTCAGTGAAACACTCGAGGCGATCGATATGGCCCGCGCCGCGGGGTACCTATCAGTGATCTCACATCGGTCGGGTGAAACGGAAGACACCTTTATCGCCGACCTCGCCGTCGGCACCGGTGCCGGACAGATCAAAACCGGCTCGGCAAGCCGAACCGATCGCATCGCGAAGTACAATCAGTTACTGCGTATCGAGGAACAGCTCGGCGCCGCCGCCGAGTTCCCGGGCGGCGCGTTGTATGGAATCTGATCGCTTCTGATGGCATCCGGACGGCGGCCGCTGTTGAAACGGATTGGCGCGCTCGCGTTGCTTGCGATCGCGATCGTGTTCGCCGTGCAGGGTGGCGAGTTCGGCACGTTGGACCTGTTTCGTCAGCGGACGGAGAAGGCGCGGATCACGCGGTCGGTTGATTCGTTGGCGCGGCTCGTCGATTCGCTGAAGAAGTACAAGGATAAAGTCGAGCACGATCCGGCGACGCAGGAGCGAATCGCGCGCGAAGTGTTCGGCATGGTGCGCGGCAAGAAGGAGATCGTGTATCGGTTTGCGGGGCCGTTGGCGGACACCACGCATCGCGTGCCGTGATCTCGTTGATTTCGCGCCGAAACGCACCGACGATGCCGGCGCACAACCTTGACACGTCGTTGCTGGTCCTTAGTTTACGCTTACTGCCGCGGGGTGGAGCAGCCTGGTAGCTCGTCGGGCTCATAACCCGAAGGTCGCGGGTTCAAATCCCGCCCCCGCTATCCGTTCGTAGAAGCTGTCAGCGTGGTCATTGTGGTCATCACATCGGCCGGTCCGAGAGGGCCGGCCGGTTTGTTTATGTGAGTTTTTGGCAGGGTAGCTCAGGTGGTTAGAGCACGGCACCTCATAATGCCGGGGTCGTGGGTTCGAGTCCCACCCCTGCTACTTGCGAGCCAATCACTTCCGAGTGGTTGGCTCGAATCGGTCTTAAGCGGAGGTGCCCACAGAGGTACCCATTTCGCGGACTTTCTCGTTCGCCTTCGCTCGCGCACCGCGTCTCGCTCGGCGGCGATCCGCTCCCGGCGGTCGCGCTCGTCGCTCCGAGGCGCATAGCGCCCGTACACTCGAGCGACCATTTTCACATCCGCATGTCAGGGCCGCCGCGTGCTTCTCAAGATACGGCCATGCCCACTCCGCGACCCGGAGAGGTCGAGCTCGATCGCCTTCGGCGTTTTGGCGGGTGGCGCCTGCACATCGCGGACGATGTTCGTCGAGAGAATGCGCATCTCAACGAGATACGTTGCGAAACTCTGAACTGCCGCCAGGTATTTCCGTTTGGTTCCAGGCGCACACGATCGAAGGCGTATTCATCTGTCCTCTGAAGTCTATTAAGAATCTCTAACGAGACTAAATTGATCCCGTTCAAGCAGAGCGACCATGCATCATGCAAACATGCGTGCTCCGGAGCTCCCATGTCTTCGCTAGCGAGCGAGCGCCCGAAATTGCTGCGTCGACTATGTCGCTCTATCCCCGCATAGCAATCGCCGGATCAATCCGAGCCGCCCGTACCGCCGGGATCCAGCACGCGATGGTCCCAATAATCGCCATCGCCGCCGCCACAGCAACGAACGTGACCGGATCCCGCGGCGACACTCCAAACAACAACCCTCGCAACGCTCCCATAGACGCCATCGCTCCAATCACGCCGAGCACGCCGCCAACAAAGACAAGCGACGTCCCTTCCGTAAGTATCATCCGCTGCACGCGTCCACTGTCCGCGCCGAGACTCATGCGTATTCCAATCTCCGTCGTCCGGGCCGCGACAGAGAACGCCAGCACGCCCGCGATCCCAACCGCCGCGATCAGTAACGCCAGCGCGCTGAACGAAGAGATCAGGACCGCATTCAGTCGCTGCTTCGCAAACGTCTCGGCCCGGAACTGCTGAAGCGTCTCCACATTCTCGATGACCGCGGCCGGCGAGTACTTCCGCACGACAGCCTGTGCGGTCTTCGCCATCTCGGCATCGCGCCCATCCGCACGAATGATGATGCTGGGATTCAGAATGCCCATCGCACTGAGCGGGAAGAACATCGTCGGCCGAACCGCGTCCGCGCCGGCCTGGAGAGTATTGCCGACCACACCGCCGATCGTCACCCACGTCAACGTGTCATTTCCGCGCCAATCGACCTTCCATCCAATGCGCTTGCCGATCGGATCGCTGTTTGCGAACACGCGATCGGCAAGAGCCTTGTTGACGATTACCGTTGCCGTGCTGCCGTCCGCGTCCGCCGACGTGAAGCCACGGCCGCGTAGCAGCGGAATGCCTGACGCGAGGAAGAAATTCGGATCCGCGGTGAGCACTTCGGTACGTGCCGTGCCGCCGCCCGCCGCGTCGGTCTTCCCCTGCGCCTCGACCAGATAGTACACGCCCGAGCTGCGCAGGGGCGCCCAGCCGCCGCTTCCGACCGCCGTGACACCAGGAAGCGCTGCGAGGTCGCTCCGGATCTGCTCGAACTTGCGCTGCATCACCTTTACTGCATTCGTATCGCGCGCCTCGGCGCCGGTCAGCATCGTGACGCGCATTGTCAACGGATCGGCGCCGAGACCGGTATCGACGTGCGTCAGACGGATGATCGTCTGCGTGAGCAATCCCGCGCCCGCGAGCAGCACGATGGTCACGGCTACCTGGAGGACGACGAGCCCGCGCTGCACGCGCTGACGCGCCGGACTGTTTCCGCCCGCGCGCTGACCGCCGGACATCACGCGCGTGCCGATGCCGCTATCGCCGGGAATCGAGACGAACAGCGACAGCACGACCGCGAGTGCCACGGCGACTGCGAGCGTGAACGCCATCGCGACGCCGTCGAGGTGAATGTCGCTCGCACGCGGCGAATAGCGCGCGGCGAACGCCGTAAGCACCTTCACTCCCGACTTCGCGATGAGCATCCCGAGTGCGGCACCCGCGGTCGTCAGCACGAGATTCTCCGCGAGCTTGAGGCGGCGAAGCCGCGCGGCGCCGGCACCGAGTGCTGCGCGGACGACGAGCTCATGCTCGCGCTTGACGCTGCGCATCAGCGTGAGGTTCGCGACGTTTGACGCCGAGACGATCAGCACGAACGCGGCCGAGGCCATCAGGAGCCAGAGCACGAGCTGCGCGTCGTGGCCAAGTGCTTCCTTGAGCGTCATCACCTCGATGCTGTAGTGGCTCGCGGCGGGATAGTCGCTCGGGTTCTGCTTCATCATCGACGAATACACGCCGGCCACTTCCGACCGCGCACGCTCGAGCGTCGTCGTCGGCGTCAGGCGCGCGACGACGCGCGTCATGCGATGCGTGCGCTGATTCTGCATCGATGCGCCGAGGTGGTGCGCGCTGTTCACGAGATTGAGCAGGGCGTCAACGCGATCGGGGAAGAAGGGCGCCGGCTCGAGCACACCGATCACGGTGACCGGATGCTTGTCGAGCGTGATGTTCGTGCCGACGATGCCGGGATTCGCGCCATAGTGCGTCACCCAGAACTCGTGCGAGAGTACCGCGACTGGATTTGCGGCCACGCCGTCGTCCTGCGGGCCCGTCGTGCGCCCGATCTCTGTCGCCAGGCCCATCACCTCGAAGTAGTTGCCGGTGACGAGGCCGACGTTGAGCCGCTGCGCCGCGCGCTTTTCATACAGAATGCTGGACCACGACGAGAACTCGGCCACACCCGCGAACGAGGGCACGCGGGTGCGCAGGTCGCGCACTTCGGGCACGGAGAAGTTGATGTCCTGCTGACCCGGGCCGGATCCCGATTGGCGCAGATAGAGGAGGCGTTCGCCGTGACGATGCGGCAGCGGCTTGAGCAGCACCGCGCGCACGACTGAGAAGATCGCCGTGTTCGCGCCGATGCCGAGTGCGAGCGTGATGACGACGGTGAGCGTGAAACCGGGTGCGCGGCGCAGCGCACGCATCGAGAACCTCACGTCGCCGATGAGGTCCTCGATCCAGCGCGTGCCACGGTGGTCTCGCGACTCCTCCTTCTGGAATTCGACGCCGCCGAATGCACGCAATGCTTCGCGGCGAGCGGCGTCTGGCGACATGCCGAGCCGGATATTGGACTCCGTTTGCTGCTCGATGTGGTAGCGCATCTCGTCGTCGAGCTCCTGCTCGACGCGGTCGCGCTGAAAGAGGGATCGAATGCGCAGCCTGACAATGCGGGCGAGTCGATCGATCGCCATCATGCCTCCCGGGGATTGAGCGCGACGATGCCGTTGATGGCGCGCGAGAGCCGCTCCCAGTCGTTTGCCTCGAGCTTGAGCTGGCGACGACCGGCGGCGGTGAGCGAATAGAATTTCGCGCGGCGATTCTGCGCGCTCTGCCGCCACTCGGCTTCGATCCAGCCCTGCTGTTCGAGCTTGTGCAGAGCGGGGTAGAGCGAGCCATCGCTCACCTGGAGGACTTCGGAGGATAGCGTCTTGAGTCGCTGGCTGATGGACCAGCCGTTCATCGACTCGAGGGCCAGCATCTTGAGGACGAGCAGGTCGAGGGTGCCCTGCACGAGATCCGTCGGTCGGCTCACAAGTGCCTCTCTCTCGGTAACCGATATGAAGATATGTGCCGACCACTCGGTAAGCAAGAGGACGGCCGACTGCTTTTTGTATGGAGTCAAACGCGCCCTTTCCGCGCGCCTTGGGAGTCACCGCAGTTTTCCACTGCGTTGAGCGGGTTAAGCGGCCCGTCGGCGCTAAGCGCGGTGGCCCGACGCATCGAGCAACGAGTGCGACTGCCCTGTCGCCTTGTACCCTACAACGGCGATCAATCGGTGGGCAACCGTAGAAGCGTCGCCAGCTTTTGTCGAAGGCCGTCCGGGTGTCCTCCAAGGATGCTGTTCGATCATGCCCCTCACGTCCGTGGCGCTCCCAGAATCACCGCACGGGAGTGTGTGAACCGAAGCTTCGCCCAGACGTTCGGCGCGAGGGCATGAACTAGAAGTCACCGAACGAACCAGGCGCGCCCTCGCGTTGACGTGCACGCCGACGTTGCTTGCGCAAACGGGCCTCATGGGCGCGCGGCCAAAAAATTCGGGGCGCGGATCGGAAACGCTGCACCCATTTTTGCACCCGTACTCATGCCGTTGGCTTCCGCGGGGTGCCGCGCTGTTCCTCACTCTCAGAGGAAGTATCGTCTTCTCTCTTTGGATGAGCCGCTCTCATCGTGCCGGGTCGTGGGTTCGAGTCCCACCCCTGCTACTTGCGAGCCAATCATTTCCGAATGGTTGGCTCGAATTTGCTTGAGGCGAGGTACCGCAGAGGTACCCATTTCATCGGCATTCGTCCGGGAGGGTACATGCGCTACACGGCGGTATCCGGACGCGGATCGTCAAACAGCGGGGCGGCGATGTCGATCGCCGGCGATTCCAAGAACCCACCCGACGACTCTACCAGTCCCAGCAACCGCAGCAACTCGTGCCGAAGCGCCGCATCGCTGTCGCAGACACGGTCCACAAACTCGCCACGTTCCGCCGCCGGCAGATCGAGCGCGGCGTCGAGCAATGCATCGATCTGCTGAAATCGCGCCGACTTGCTCTCTGGTGAATCAGTCATTGTCGTAGATCTCGCCGTAGAGCCAGGCCTTCGCCTTGGTCCAATCGCGTCGTGCCGTGCGGATACTGATGCCGAGTGCCGCGGCAGTCTGGTCCTCCGTCAGGCCGGCGAAGAACCGACACTCGACCACCTGCGCTTGTCGCGCATCGAGCTCGCGCAAACGGTCGAGGGCCTCGTCGAGCGCGATCATCAACTCGGCGCGCTCCTCGACGGCGACATCGGCCGTCTCGAGAGGGACGCGTTGCAACGCGCCGCCACGCTTGAGCCGTCCTACCGTTCGAGCGTGATCGACGAGGATGCGTCGCATCGCCGTCGCGGCAATGGCCATGAAGTGCTCTTTGCTTTGCCACTCGGTGCGGTCCTGACCGGCGAGGTGCAGGTATGCTTGGTGGACGAGATCAGTGGTGGTGAGCGTGTGGCCGGTGGCTTCGCGCTCCAGGTGTCGGTGCGCGAGCCGGCGCAATTCTTCGTAGACGAGCGGCACCAAACGCTCGGCGGCCGCCGGACCGGCGGCGCCGAGTTGTGAGTTGGGCCTGCGTGGCGTTTCTCGCGTCGACATGCGCTTCGAAATTGGCGCAATTCGCAGCATCGCGCACGGGCGAAAAACGAAGCGTGCTGTCGACGACGAGACTCGTCACAGGTGATTTACGTGTGTCCCCAGAACAGCTTGACGGTCGCCGCCGCCGACACCGGAACGATTTGACCCGACGGGTTGACCGTATTCGCGGTGGCTGAGGCCGCGCTATTCACGAAGGCACCGCTCGACGGCGTGAGTATGATGCTCCACGGTTTGGAAGTCACGCACGCGATAGTGGTGACGTCGCTGGCCTGCACCGTTGTCGTTGCGCGTCTAACCTTCTGATCCTGCGCCAGACCGACCTGGAGTTGGATTGACACAGGAGCTGAGCACGTGACGGTGCCGGTGATCAGCGCAGCGCCGGTGGACGGGTTCACGGTGCCGTTGGCGTCGATGGCGATCGTGACCTTCGGACGATTGTCAAACTCGTACGCTCCAATGTCGCATGCGGCGCCGAGCGGACGCGCGACGTATCGTTGATCGTCGGTGACCGTGCAGTTTGTCGCCGCGTCGATCGCTGGACTTCCGGCGAGCAAGGCTTGGGTCTGAGTGGGTCCGCCATTGTCGGCCAACGCTGCGAGCATGGGATCGGCGACGATGATTCCGGAGCCGGCGGATCCGCATGAGGTGTCCCCAATGAGATTCGTCCCTGCGAGGGTCAGCGGACCGCCGAACGCGCAGTCGCCGCCGGCACTGTTCAGTGCAACGATGGAGTTGCGCAACGTGAATGCGGTGCCAGTGGGGCCGTTCGAGCGAGCGCCGCCTCCAGTGTGGGCTGCGTTGTTCGTGATCGTAAGGTTCGTGGCATCGACGGTGCCCGCATTGAGATATATGCCGCCACCGAGCTCCGCTGAGTTCTTCGTGATCGTCGCGTTGGTGACCGTCAACGTGGCGTTACCATCAACGTAGATTCCGCCGCCCGCGCCGCCGGCCAACGGGCTGCCCGCGCTGTTGCCCGAAACCAAGCTGTGATCGAGTGTGAGGTTCCCAGTTAGGAGAGCGATGCCGCCCCCGCTCGTGGGGAAGCTCGCGCTTCCATTGACAATGCTCAGGTTCCGCAGTGTCACATTGCCAGCGGATTGGATTTCGAACACGCGCGAAGCTCCGCCCCCACTGATGGTCATCCCTTTCGTCTGCGAGCCGAGGATTGTCGACGCCGAGGAGATCAGAAGCTGTCCTGTCGACAGCGTGATCGTTTGTCCGGCGATCGACGCATCGAAGCCAATGACGTCGCCATCGGTCGCCGAGGCGATCGCTTGGCGCAACGAGCCGGCGCCCGCGTCGTTGGTGTTCGTGACGACGATCGTCGGCGTGACGTCGCGCCGCGGAGCGCCGGGTGCGGAGCGCAGCGGCGTGGTCTCGTCATTCGTGCAGGCGGCGAAGCTCGCTACGGCGGCGAGAACAAGCGCGTGACCGACGCGCGCGCGCAATTGAGTTAAATCCGTGAACATTTTTGTTACCTCGCCCAGGCGGAGATGAACGCGTTGTGGTTGGTTCCGAGCGTCTGACCTGTGAGGTTCGTGACGGCCGTGCCGTCTGCGTTCATCACGAGGATGTCGGCCCCACTGATAACGTCTCCATCCAGGTATCTCGTGAACGCGATGCTCTTACCGTCGGGGGACCATCGCGGGACGTCGTCAATGAAACCCGCCGGCGGCGACGTCAGTTGGGTCACGCCAGTTCCGTTGTCATTCATGATGTAGATGCTTACTCCGCGGACGAATGCGATCTGCTTTCCGCTGGGAGAAAACGATGGGTCGGAGCCACCGGCTGTCTTTGTGAGATTCGTGAGCCCGCTCGTACCGAGGTCGAGAAGCCAGATGTCGTTGTCCATCCGCTGGTAGGCGAGTCGCCCACCCTTGGGAGAGGGCGCAGGGTCACCGCCGCCGGCGATCTTGTCGTCAAGCAGTGTGAGTCCCGTGCCGTCCGCGTTCATCAGGAAAAGCCCGAACTCCGCGCAGACGCCGCCTCCCCTCACGAACACGACTTGTTTCCCGAGCGCGTGCGGACGGGCGTCCGAGCATCCCGAAGGCGGAACTGTGAGGTCGGTGATGGCGGTCCCGTCTGCATTCATGACGCTGATGTGGAAGCCGTCGATCGGGTTCGCCTTGCTGAACAGAATGTTCTTGCCGTCCGGCGCCCATGAGGCGTAGCGCGAAAAGGTGGTCGTCAGCTGCCGGACACCAGTACCGTCGTCGTTCATGCCGAAGACGTGGTCGATCGCGTCTCCCGCGATGGTCGGCACATCGCCCCAAAAGAGCATCGTGCTGCTCGTCGTGCTTTGCTTGCTCGCAAGTGGCGCCGAGCCTGGGCGCGCGGCTGCGGGCGAAAGGGGACCGTCGGTCGCACACGCTGACACGGCGAGGAGTACCAACGCCAACGCGGCGTTGCGCATTCGGGATCTGCGAGGAACTGGGAAGGCCACACTACCCTCCTATTGAATGGAGCGGTCGACACTCCGCTCGCGATGATGGGTGGTCGCGCGATCCCTCAGGCGAGACCTTGCTCCCACTGTACGCGACATCGACCGGTCAAACCGGCCACGGCGTATTGCGCTTTCCCCAACGGCCGCCACATTCGCGGCATGCGAGGCGGCATGCGTGGGACAACACCGGACCGACTCCGAGAGATCGATCGCGTTTTCGATGCTGCGCTCGACCAACCATCCGAGCTGCGGCAAGAGCTGCTGGATCGCGCTTGCGCCGACGACTCGGAGCTCCGCGGCGAGGTCGAACGCCTGCTCGATGCGCACCATGCCGCGACGGAGTTTCTGGAGTCGCCCGCCCTCGACATCGCGGCGCCGCTGCTCGGGGACCCATCCCGCTTAGGCAGCGACGCCGCACCCGAGCGCATCGGTCCCTTCCGCATCGTTAGAGAGATCGGACACGGTGGCATGGGCACGGTGTTCCTCGCCGAGCGCGACGACGGGCAGTTCGAGCAGCGCGTCGCGCTCAAGCTGATTCGTCAGAGGGGCATCGTCGACCTCGTGCCGCGCTTTCTCGAGGAGCGGCGCATCCTCGCCTTGCTCGAGCATCCGCGCATCGCCCGGCTCGTCGACGGCGGAGTCACCGACGACGGTGTTCCTTGGTTCGCGATGGAGCACGTCGACGGCGAGCCGATCGATCGCTTCTGCGCGGCGCGCGCACTCTCGACTGCTCAGCGCCTCGAGCTCGTGACGGCGGTCTGTGACGCCGTTCAGTACGCGCACTACCATCTTATCGTCCATCGCGACCTCAAACCATCGAACATTCTCGTCACGGCCGACGGTCGACCCAAGCTGCTCGACTTTGGCGTCGCAAAGCTCTTGAGTCCTGTCGCGCGCGCTGGCGATGTCACGACGCGGCCGTATGCGTCGGCGATGACGCCCGAGTACGCCGCTCCGGAGCAGGTGCGCGGCGAAGCAGTGGGCGCGTCTACCGACGTCTACGCACTCGGCGTTCTTCTATACGTGCTCTTGACGGGAGAACGGCCCTACGAGGTGCGTGATCGGTCGCCCGCGGAGGTGGAGCGAATCATCTGCGACGTCGATCCGGTGCGCCCATCGGCGAGAGTCAGCGATCCTCGGCTGCGACGAGCGCTCGCCGGCGATCTCGATTCGATCGTGCTTCGAGCGCTGGCAAAGGAACCAGAGGCGCGGTACGCGTCGGCTCAGGAGTTGGCGCAGGACGCGAGGCGGCATCTATCAGGACACCCTGTGCTCGCGCGTCGCCAGACGACGAGCTACCGAGTGCGGCGGTTCGTGAAGCGTCATCGCATCGAGACGATCGCGACGCTCGCCGTGGGACTGACGCTCATCGTCGGCTCCGTCCTGTCGCTGGCACAGGCGCGGCGTGCGAGTGGCGAGCGAGACCGGGCCGAAGTCGCGTCGCACGAAGCACAGGCGGTGACCGACTTCCTGCTCCAACTCTTCGACGCCAGCGATCCGGCCGAGGCGCGGGGCGACACGCTGACGGCGGAAGATTTGGTGCGACGCGCCACGGCGCGATTGGAGCGGTTCCGCGGGCAGCCCAACGATCACGCGCGAATGCTGGAGGTCACCGCGCGATTGTATCAGCGCCTCGGCCGATACGGCGCGGCGGATTCGGCGCTTCGCCGCGCGCTCGATCTACGCCGCGGCACGAATGGCGGTGCCGCAAGCGACCGGCTTGGCGTCGCCGGCACGCTCGAAGAGTTGGCCGACGCCCGCATCGGCCTTGCAAGGTTCGAGGCTGCGGATTCCTCCGCGCGCCAAGCGCTGGTGATCGAGGAGCGTGTTCTTGGCGCGACACACCCAGCTCTTGCCGTGGTGCTTCATCAACTGGCGAGCATCTCCACGTTTCGAGGGAATCTCGACGCCGCCGTCCGCTACCACCAGCGCGCACTCGCGCTTCGCGTGCGTTCGCTCGGCCCAGCCGATTCGCTCACGGGATATAGTCGCATCCTTCTTGGCGCGGGACTCCGCCGGCAGGGACGATTGGATGAGGCCCAGCGTGAGTTTCGCACGGGCCTCGCGGTTTCAGAGGGCGCACTGGGTCCGGATCACCCGCAGGTCGCGGGGGCCGCGTTGATGATCGCGTATCTTCTCGACGAGGACGAAGGGCGGTACGCGGAAGCGGAGCCCCTGTATCGGCGCGCGCTGGCGATTCGGCGCAAGGCGTTTGGCGACCTCCACCCAATGGTGGCGCAAGCGATTGGGGACTTGAGCGGGCTGCTGCTGCGACGCGGCGACACAGCGCAGGCGCTCACGCTGAACGAACAACGTCTGGCCATTCTTCGCCGGGCCTATGGAGACGATCATCCTGTCGCCGCAAACGCGGCGGCTCAAGTCGCGGGGCTCCTATATGAGGCGGGCAAGCTCGATGCGGCGGAGCCACTGTTCCGGCAGGCCCTCGAAATGAATTGGCGTTTGCGCGGGAAGGATCATGCGAACGTGATTGGCGTCGAGATCGGCCTCGCTCGCGTGCTGATCGACCGGCGTCGTTTTCGAGAAGCGACCGGCGTCCTCGCGGACGCCCTCCGCATCGGCGAACAGGTCGTTCGCTCGGACAGCGTGGGAATAGCCCGAACGATGGGCGTCATCGGGCTGTTGCACTCGCGTGAGGGCGACTATGCCGTCGCCGACTCGGTGCTCGGCAACGCCATCGCGATCATGGAGCGCCACGTCGATCGCCGGCACCGCGACGTGCGACAGTTGTATGAGTGGCTCGGCGACGTCGAACAGGCCCAGGGCCGAGGCGGCGCCGCGATGCGAGACTACGCGATCGCTGCGGCGCGCTAGCTTGATCGCGATCGCTGCCGTACTGACATTGGGCTGGGCATGGACGCTGAGTCCGTCGTGCGCCCCTTCGTGGTTCTAGAGTCCGGCATCCATCGGGAGGAAGATCGGCGGATCGAGCCTCTGCCCTGTATGAAATCCCTCAGGATGCCGTACTTCTGATTGTGTTCGGAGGCCCGATAAGCACGAGGCCGAATTGCATCTCAATCCGCTCGCGACTCAAGGCTTTGACGAAACAGCGCGGTCGATAACAGGTACGTACCTTACCGTGGACGGTCGCACCAGCACTACCGTGAACGGTACGAATCCCGAGGGCCTGAGTCGACCAACTGCGAGCATGAACCTCGGGACAATGATTTCCAAATTTGGCTCACGCCCGGGAAGTCTCAGGACAGGTCCCGCGCGATTGTTGTCGAGATGACGCCCCGAGTGCGTAACGTCCACCACAATGGCTCGTGGACAGTGGCTGCGCAGTGTCGCGCGTAGTGGATTGCCGGTTCGTGTGAGCGGTTGGCTCATGTTTGACGAAGACCATCCTGAGCAACTGCACGAGCGTCC
>Ga0207695_10007096_pt1 | contig 14350 bp, 16 predicted proteins | sample KBSC54metaG_FD_184354 | JGI IMG/M metagenome (GOLD analysis project Ga0207695, IMG submission 184354) | Corn rhizosphere microbial communities from Kellogg Biological Station, Michigan, USA - KBS C5-4 metaG (SPAdes) (version 2) | ecosystem: Host-associated > Plants > Roots > Rhizosphere > Soil... | reverse complement strand
ACTCCAGATCATTCGTCGCAACGAGATTGGAAGCGAAATCGGCTCCAATATTTATTTCGGCGGCATCGTCGATGAGACCAGCGCGGGCGTGAATCCGGCGCAATACGTTTCGGGATTGGCAAGCGCGGCGCTCGGAGCTAGCGCCTGCATTTACGAAAATACGCGAGTGCAGAACATTGAACGCAATTCGCACAATGGATCGGCAGGATTTTCGGTTCTTACTTCTCGCGGAAGTATCCTTGCTCAAAATGTTCTAGTGGCAACCAGCGGCTATACTTCACGGGCGACTCCCGACCTGCAGAAAAAAATCATTCCCATCGGGTCGTTCATTATTACGACGGAGCCGTTGCCGCAAGATTTAGCTCGCGAGCTAAGCCCGCGCAACCGCATGATCTTTGACTCCAAACACTATCTTCACTATTACCGCCTCACGCCCGACAATCGCATGCTATTCGGAGGTCGCGCCGCATTCTTCCCCGAGACCAAGAACACCATTCAGCGCAGCGCGGAAATTCTTCGCCGCGATTTGATCGAGGTCTACCCCCAGTTGCGCGATACGAAGATCGAACACGCATGGGGAGGTACCCTCGACTTTTGTTTTGACACGATGCCACATGCGGGCCAAGCGGACGGGATTTACTATGCGTTAGGCTACGCCGGCCACGGCGTTGCGATGGCTACTTATCTGGGAACAAAATTGGCTGAGGTAATGAGCGGCAGCAAAAACGATATCCCGTACGCTGCAATTCCCTTCCCAGGCGCGCCGCTCGGCCTTTACAACGGCAAACCCTGGTTCCTGCCGATCGCCGGCGCGTATTACAAAGTGTTGGATTGGGTGAGCTGAGTGTCGTCTTTCCGACGAAACAGCAGATAAGCGATTGGGCCAAGCAAAATCGTTACCGGCCCCCATTTAAGCGCGAATTTGTCGCTGGCAATCATGGCAATCCCGCTCATCAATAAAGGAGCGAACACTGCGTAGGCCAGCCCGGCCCGTCCCCAGGGAATGCGAAAGCTGCGTGGCAGGTCGGGACGTTTACTTCGCAATTTCCAAGCCGAGAGAACAGTCAGGATGGAGGTCGCAATCCTGAGCCAGACATAAACCGAGATTAATTGCTTCACATTGTTTGTCGCCAGCAAACAATAAATTGCTGCCGAAAGCAGGATTGCGAGCCAGGGAGTTCCGAATCGCGGATGTGCACGCGCAAGAAACGGAGACAAGTAGCCGTCCTCGGCCATGGCTGAAGGCATGCGCGTGGTCGTCAGCACTGTGCTGTTGAGAATGGAAAGATTCATCACCGCGGCGGCTATGGTGATGATGAAACCGAGAATTGGACCGCCAATGAGCTGGGCGGCTTGCGAAAAATATCCCGTGCCCCATTGCTGCCAATTTCCCAGAGCCGCAAGAGCACACGCAGTCGGCAAAAAATAAGTCGCAATCGACAGTGGTACGACCCAGGCAAGCGCCTTGGGATAATTCCTCTGCGGGTTTTCTACTTCTTCCGCCACCGACGAAACCTGCTCGTATCCGGCATAGAGCCAAAGACCCAATGCGAAGCCCACACCGAAAACTTGAAAAATTGGCTTGTGCGGCGGAATGATCGGCAAAAATGGATTGTGGTGCCACATCCGCATACTCATCACGCACATCAATAGGACAGCCGCGAGGACGGCTAATTCAAGCGCTGTCGCCACTGTTCCCACGACCCGAATTCCACGAACATTCACATAAGTGATGAGCGCAATCACGGCGATTGCCACCGCATAGTGTTTCCATCCGATGAGGCCGGGGAAATAGAAGGTCAAATAATCAGTGAAGAGAACCGCGTATAACGCGCCTAACAGAAATGACGCGCACCAATTCCACCAGCCGGCAAGAAACCCCCAGAAATCGCCGAATGCCGCTCGGGTCCAGCGGTAGAAGCCGCCTTCCACAGGCATCGCGGTCGTAAGTTCTGCCGCGACCAATGAAATAGGAATGCACCAGAAAAATGGAATCACCAGTTGATAGATCAAAGCCATTCCGGGACCGGAAGTGCTGATCTGATCTTCCAGACCAAAGGGGCCAGCGGTGTTGTAGGAATACATTACGAAGACAAAAGAGAAGAGACCGACCTTCTTCAGCGCGTGCGCGATAGCAACTTTTTGGCTTCCGGATGCGGGCAGCGGTTCGATGGGAGTTCTCAAAATTTAGATCCGCTCGATGATCATGGCGATTCCTTGCCCAACACCGATGCACATTGTACACAGCGCGTATCGTCCACCTGTTCGGCGCAACTGATATGTAGCTGTCGTGACTAGCCGGGCTCCGCTGGCGCCTAGGGGATGACCGATCGCGATCGCGCCGCCGTTTGGATTTACACTCTCGGCGTCGTCGGGCAAACCCAGGTCGCGCAGGACTGCCAGCGATTGCGCCGCGAATGCCTCGTTCAATTCGACTACATCCATTGCGGAAAGCTTGAGTCCTGTCTTCGCGAGGACTTTGTTGGTCGCCAGAACCGGGCCGATTCCCATGATCCGCGGCAAAACTCCTGCCGACGCGGATCCTACAACTCGCGCAATCGGCGTAAGCCCAAATTTTTTCGCCGCCGATTCTGAAGCCAGCAACAGCGCGCATGCGCCGTCATTCACGCCGGAAGCATTGCCTGCAGTGACCGTCCCGTTCGACTTTACGATTGGTTTGAGCTTGGCGAGCGCATCGAGCGTCGTGTCCGGACGCGGCTGTTCGTCTTTATTTACAATGACAGGATCTCCCTTTTTCGAAGCCACCTTAACTGGAATCATTTCGTCTGCGAACTTCCCCGCTTTGGCCGACGCAGCGGCCCGCTGCTGACTACGAAATGCGAATGCATCCTGGTCCGCACGCGAAATGCGCCATTCGTCGGCGACATTTTCCGCCGTCTCAGGCATCGAGTCCGTGCCATATTTTTCTTTCATCGCGGGATTGATGAAGCGCCACCCGATAGTTGTGTCTTCGATTTTCGCCGTGCGGGAAAATGCACTTTCGGATTTGCCCATCACAAACGGCGCGCGCGACATACTTTCCACACCGCCCGCAATTATCAGTGATGACTCGCCGGATTTGATCGCACGAGCGGCGACAGAAACCGCTTCCATGCTCGATCCACAGAGCCGGTTCACGGTCGCGCCTGACACTTCCTTCGGCAGACCAGCAAGCAACAGCGCCATTCGCGCGACATTGCGATTGTCTTCGCCGGCCTGATTGGCGCAGCCGTAAATCACGTCATCGACTGCTTCCCAATCGACCTTCGGAGTACGCTCGACCAGCGCACGGAGCGGAATCGCCGCCAAATCATCAGTTCGAATCGACGAAAGCGCGCCACCATATTTTCCGAAGGGAGTACGAATCGCATCGCAGATGAGAGCGTTTTCCATCGAACTGATATTGCGCTGGGAAGAAGGAATCCAGCGGACTACCGATGATATCGGAGTTCACCAGGAAACGCAGCCGCAGCATACTTCGAGAACGTCAGCTCTGGTTCGCGAGCTTTTTCTTTGGTTGCGATACCAGGAGAGCAATCAGGGCCACAGCAATCCCCAGGGACACTTCCAGAAAACGATGCCAGGCAAAGACCCACGCCGGCCCTCGCGAAATCAGCACCACTATGCTGAAGGTGATGGCGGCGACGCGATATGCGCTCCACGCGCGAGAAAATGCCGCCAGAATTCCGCAAACAAAGATCCCTATGGCGTAGATAATTGCGGCGCGGCCCACATACGTCGCAATCACTGCACCCAACACGGCGCCTAGCGCCGTTCCCACAAAGCGCTGCCACGCGCCCTGGAGCGGCTGAATTGACGATTGCATAATAACGATCGTCGAAATCGGCGCCCAATAGAATTCGGGGAATTTCAACACCCGCGCGAGCAGCAACGAAACCAGAGTCGCGGCGGCGGTTCGCGCCGAATCGGGAAGTGTTTTGCTATCGATGCCCAGCAGTCCGGCAATTTTTCTAGGACTCATTGGATGAGAGCGGCGTCTTTGAGGCCCAGCGCAGAATACGGTTTCCCCAGCACGGCTAACAGTTTTGCCGCGAGCGGACGATGTGCTAACATCGACATTCTAGCCGCGGGATTGCTCATCCTGGACGGTCTTGCCAGACAATCTTTCGATCGTCTTGCCCGGAGTCAATCAGGTCCCCGTCGTCTAGCCTGGCCTAGGACATCGCCCTTTCACGGCGGTAACACGGGTTCAAATCCCGTCGGGGACGCCAAATCTAATCAACAACTTAGACGGACGTGCCGATTTCCCGCGGTACACTGGCGGTACACCGGGATTCTCCCCTGATCATCTGGACGACTTTGCGTTGCGCTGCTCGCTTTGTCGGCGTTAGCGCCTGCGCATAAACGTCCAACGTCACTTTGGTTGAGGCATGACGCAACAACTCCTGCACCACTTTCACATCTTCGCCGTTGTCTTGGAGAATGCTGGAATAGGTGCGCCGGAAGGTGTGCCAGCCGATGCGTTTCGTGATGCCGAGCTTTCTTGAGATGGGCTGGATGTGATAGCCCATGACCTTGCACAACCAGAGCGGTTGCTTGCCACGCTTCGCGCCGGCGCGGTTGCTGTCGGTCGCGAAGACCCAATCTGTAGGAGCGTGGTACGGCGTTTGCCGGTACCACTCCACGAGATCAGCGGCGATGTACTCATCAATGGGGACCGGTTTCTGGGAGACCTCGGTCTTGCATCTTCCGACGTGCTGGTCGACAACAGATCGAGTCACATTGATTTGCAGGTTTAGAAAATCCACGTCTTCCCACTTCAAACCTGCTAACTCGCCGCGGCGCAGTCCGGTCACCATGTCGAGAAAAAGCAGAACGCGTTCCCGCAGGCGGACGGCACCGATCAGCTTCTGCATTTCGCCAATCGTGAGGATATCTGGAGTTGACATGCGCTTTGCACTCACACGCACCCCCGACCCTTTCACCGGTCCCGTGATCGGGTTCCGGTCGACGAACCGCCAACGGATACCATGGTTGTAAACAGCGCTCATCGCGTTCCTAATTTTGGCTCGCGTACCGCGGGCCAAACGATCTGGCGAATCATCTGCTTTCCGGCTCTGCTTTCTTTTCTGCTTTGCTCGGGTTAGTGTTTTAAGCCAATTCTCCACGGCGACGGTCGCGATGACGCCGATATTTTCATTGCCCCAACGCGGTATCACCCATCGATCGAGGAGATATTTCAGCCTGCTGCGCGTGGAGTGAGCTTTGCCTGATTCCTCATCTTCAGGTTCGGCTAACTCGGTTTCCTTGTAGTGCTCAACCAGAGCTTTCATCGTGATCGGACTTTGCCTGGTCGAGGCTTGAGTATTGATGATCATCCGCAGGTTCAGCAGCACATCCTGCAACTTCTTACTTTTAACCGGATATTCGCTGACGGGGCCAATCGTTTTCTTCGAAGGCCGCAAGCTACCGTCTGGGTTCCTTGCTCGCCAACGCACCTGCCAACGTTTGATCCCATCCTTACGAGTGATCGTGGTCAGACAGCCGTTCTGATATCGTGCCTGCATTCATTTTCTCCTTGAATTTAGGCACGGGTCGCTCGTCACCAAATTTACCCGTTCGTGGGCCCAGGCGTAAAGCTCAGATTCCAAGAAACGCCATTGTCTGCGCGACTTTCCGGTTAAGGGATGAGCAGGAATAATCCCCTGTCGAGCAAATCTCAGTAGTGTCTTAGCGCTCAAGTGCAGCAGTTCGGACGCCTGCTTTGCATTAACGAAAGGCTCGATTGAAATTGATGCTGAAAAGCCAGGAGAAGTCCGGCGGAACTGCAGGATTTCATTTTCGGCTGGTTTCATCTGATATCTCCGCTCCGCATTTCCGCGCAGCGTAAACGGATTTTGATTTTCGGGCAAATCGGCATCTCCATTGCCAGAAAACGATGGCTTCGGCGGAATCTGAGCCTGCCTTACCGAGGCTAAACGCGGAGTTGATGGGCTGATTTGACCGAGACTTCGTTCGGGATTAGTTTCCTTTGCGCGAGGCAATAAAAAATGTCTCGGATCGAGAGCCACATGTTTTCATCGGTTGAAAAACTTGATCAAGGTCTCCGCATAAGCGGTTATATCGCTGATGCAGTGACCTCGATAATTGTGTATCTCGCCAGCCAACTGCATAAACCCGTAATCGTGGAGGGCCCCGCAGGAAGCGGGAAAACCCAATTAGCGTATGCAGTTGCGGCTGCTGCAAGGACGACCGTTGAGCGCCTGCAATGTTATCAGGGGATCAATGAAGAGAAGGCGATCGGCAAATTCGATGAGGCCCTGCAAAGGCTTTGTGTCGAGTTGAGGGCCAAGTCCGGCGATGTTGATTGGGCTTCGGTGAGAACCGAGCTCCACAGCCAGGATTTCTTCAATGCCGGCCCACTGATGCGGGCTCTCCTATGCGAAAAACCGTGTGTTTTGTTGGTTGACGAGCTGGACAAGGTTGACCAGGCGTTCGAAGCCATGCTGCTCGAACTTCTGAGCGAGTGGAGGCTCAGCATTCCGAAGCTAGGCACGGTGGAGGCTCGCAGCATTCCATTCGTTGTGCTGACTTCAAATGAAGAACGCCGCATCGGCGATCCCCTGCGCCGGCGCAGTTTCTATTTACGTGTGGAACACCCCACCGCCGAGCGTGAGGCGGAGATTGTGGCGCTGAGGACTCCGGATTCCAGTCCAGAGTTTCACGCTGGATTGGCAGGACTGGCCAAGGCTCTGCGCGGGTGGAGCCTTGAGAAAGCGCCGTCTGTGTCGGAGATTCTGGACTTGGCTGATGCGCTCAAGATCCTGGGGCATGAGCAGGTTACGCCAGAACTACGTGACGTTCTGTTGCCCTTGATGGCAAAGACCGAAGCCGATAGAAAAAAGCTACTTCTGCGCGACGGCTTCGCCAGCCTGATCTATGACGCACAGCAGTACACTCGCGAAGCGTTACGGAGTGCCGCATGAGCTGCCTGGGCCGCTTATTGCTCATCCTATGTGCCACAACCAGCTGGGCGCAGACGTCAACCGGGCCAAAACGCCGGGAAGCTGAATACTACATTGCCGCCTATGCTCAACACTATCGAGTGCCGGTGCCGCTGGTGCGGGCTGTTGTCGAGCGCGAATCGAATTGGCGGCCGTGTGCAATTTCTCCCAAAGGCGCAGTCGGCCTGATGCAGCTCATGCCCATGACTGCTCGAAATTTGCATGTGAGTGACCGCTGCAATATCGACCAGAACGTGTCAGGCGGCGTGCGCTATCTTGCCTGGCTCATTCAGAAATTCCACGGTGACTTGCGGCTGGCGTCGGCCGCTTACTATGCGGGGGAAAACATTGTCAGCAGGCGTGGTCTCGCGTACCGCAATCCGGATGTTGTCGCCTATGTGTCTCGGATGCGAGCCACTTACCTGCGGTTCGCGCAAGAGAAAACGGAAATTTCCGAAACTATTCAGAAAAGAGATATACGATGAAAATCTGCCGAAATTTGTTTCATCTTATAACGCCGCTCGCATGTTTCACGTTGGCCGCTGCCCAAGCCGATCTCGCTCCAGGCAGGATTCTCACCCTCAATCTGGATCCACAGAGCGTTACCACGCTGCAATTGCGACCTGGGTTTGTAACGTCAGTTCGCCTACCCGAAGCTGTCAGTTCCGTGGTCCTTGGTGATCCTGGTGCATTCAAAGCTGAACATTCGGAGGCGGAGCCGCAATTAGTTTTCTTTAAGCCAAGTACCCCCAGCGCGTCTCGCACCAATGCGTTGATCACGACTCGGACAGGCCGTGAAGTCTCTTTGGCGCTGGTAAGCCGAGGAGCTACGGACCGGTCGGCGCCAGTCGATTACGTTCTGAAATACGAACCGCCGCGCAGTTTTTTTATTGAGGCGAGCCATCCCAGTTTTGTGATCGAGGAGACAAAAAACCTCGACTCGGCGGAATTGCCGGGGACCAGCCCGCCGCAGCGAGACGCCATCGGTCCGGAGGAAAGCATGCTCCGAGATCAGCAAACCGAGCCTCCACATTGGGAAGGCCGGCAGTTGCGCGTAAGTGTTGGACGCTCTACCAAGAACGGCGATGAGGTCGCAGTGGCGTTCTCAGTGCTCAATGCCTCTGCGAATACGGTCGAGTTACTTCCACCACAGATCCAGCTAACCGATACCACGAAGGATCACCATAAGGCGATTAAGGCAGAGCCGGTGGCCATCAAGAGCTACCGATTGACATCCCGCAAATTGGCGCCTGGCGAGAGGGCCGATGGCGTCGCCATGTTCGAGAGGCCCGCATTCAAAGCATCGTCGGAACGTCTGATGCTGCAAGTTGCACAAGTCGAACAGGTAGACCGCCCCGTGCTGGCGGCGGTGTCTTTTGTTCCGGCCGCCAAAGGAGGTGCGAAATGACGCAGAACAATGGAAACAGAATCGATCACGCGACCCTCATTATGGAAGACCAAGCTTCACCACAGGTGAGCGCGCCAACCGTGCATTCGGATCTGGACGCAGAAGCGGAATTTGCTACAAGAACCAAACTGCGGGCCAGACAAAAGATCCGACAGAACCGGTTCGTGATTGTTGCCGCTGGTGCAGTCGTATTTGCCTTACTCATCTTTGCTGTCGTCTCTGCTCCGCGCATGTCCGCCCCGCACGGCGGAAGCGCGCAGAAAGCATCACGCAATGCTGCGAATGGGAATCAAGACGCGCAATCCCAGACGATAGCATCTTTGGGCGACAAAAGCCTCCTCCCGATCACCGACTCTGGCCGTCCCATTCCCAAAGAAAGTCACGATGGGTATCTGAACGAGCAGGATCTCGAGCGAAGCGCTACCAAGAGAACGCCTGCAAGAATTTTTACGCAGCCCGCGCAGTCTGAAAACACTCCCGGAACATTAGGCTCCATTCCCCCATTTGGCGAACAGCCCTGGCAGGCGCCGCCCTACCAGCCGGGCATGGGGCCGAACATCGTAGAGCAGACAAGAGACCCGGGTAAGAGCGAGCGCGAGGCGTTAGAGAAGTCATCGCTCGTGTTCGTGCGAACTGCTTCAGCGACGCAGTCAGGTTCTGACCGCCGTGAAGATCCGGCAGCTGTTCCGCAATACGGGCTGGGTCTTCCAACGGGCACACGGCTTCGCGCACGACTGGAATCGTCAGCTAGCACGGCGGTGCGCACGCCGGTGATGGCGGTGATTGAATACAACTACGAACGCCATGGAGAAATTATTGTTCCCGCGGGAGCGAAAGCGGTGGGCCAGATACAGGAGGCGGACCGTTCCGGTTACATGAGAATCCAATTCGACTCCCTGATGTTGCCGGACGGAGCCACTATTCCCATCCAGGCTGCTGCAACCGACCTCGCGATGAGTCCGGTTAGAGGCAAGGTCGAGGGCAAGAATACCGGCAAAAACGTACTTGTCCGTTCGTTATCCGGAATAGGCCAAGCGGGTACCATGCTTCTCGGGCGGGGCAGCCTAAACCAACCATTGAGCGAATCCGATCTCATTCGCGAGCGGGTCAGCAACAATATCGGGCAGGCCTCCGATGAACAAATATCAAGGCTCGCCGTGACAGCTCGTATCGTTGTCAGCGTTTCAGCGGGCACACCCATCTATGTTGTGCTCGAACAATCGTCTAAATCTGTTCCCGGATTCAGAGCCTCCAGCCCAGACGCGCAAGGAGCCAACTCGGAGAGTGTGGATCAGCTTCGACAGCTCTTGCGTTTGCAACAGGAATTGAACCAAACAGGCACAAAAAATCAGTGACAGGCTTTCTGGGAGGAGTTATAAATCGACGAAAATCGAAATACTTATAACGTCGCCCGACAGGAGCAGCTTGAGACCGACGCACGCAGAACCATCAAATGCGATTGACGCTTTGGCGCGCCCGCCACTGCATCATCTGTCAAGCAGCGCGAGAAGAATGTGATTCAGGCAGTTCTAACCGCTCTGGCCAAACGTTCTGAGTCAATGAGCAACTCAATAGGCGGCAATCTCATTACGCCGCTGAGCATTGGCTGCAGATTTCGCTTTGCGGCGGATTACTTCAAACTCGTCGTTGGTTGGTTGTGCAGCAGCTACCATGTTCCTGCACCATGGACATGTACTGAGATGAGCTTGCTGCTCCTGCTCGACACTATCCATAGCGTAAACCTGCTCAGGCGTCAGGCATTGCTCAGTTGGAAACTCGGGAATCGTTGCCGGATCGACTGGGCCGGTGATTTTCGTCAACACGGCTTCAAACGATTCTGCACCACTCGCACCGGCAATAACCCGGTCGAAAAATGGTGTATTCTGCGGTTTCTCGGCAGCATCGGCTGGTTCGAAAGTAGAACCAGCTACCGGTCGTTTCGCCAGCAATTGCGCTAGACTCGATTTTTGTCTGGTACTCACGTCATTTCTCCTGCGCTCTGTCTCTCACACCACAAAACCTCGACCAGTTGCCGGTTTTTACAGTCTGTGGGTATTTATTATTACTTTGTTTTCAAGTGGTTGAGGAGCCTCTCGCGAAGCCTATGAATGCGGACGGCGGCATTCGCATAGGAAATCCCGAGGCGCCCGGCAATTTCGTCAAGTGTGCGGCCTTCCATCAGCAAATCCACGAGAGACCTCTCCGCGGAATCGAGCTGCTCCAGTAGGTCATGCAACTGGTTGCGAGCTCTCTCACGTTGCCGGGGAGTTGGTGTGCCGGGTAGAAAATCACACAGCGTGAGATCAAGACCGGTGATGTATCTTCCCTCTCGTTTGATAAGATCCAGAGCCGCGTGGCGCGCGACAGTTGCAACGTAGCCCAGAAACTCCTGCGGCTCGGAGAATTCAGTAAATTCACAGTATTCAAACAGTCTTAGGAAGACCACTTGGGTCGCATCTTTAGCCAATTCTTCGTTGCCGTTCAGGACCCGGTAAGCAACGGCATAAACAAAGCGCCGGATCTGGTGATAAAGCGCCTTCCAAAGATCCTCATCTTTGGGATCTTCTTGGAGCAATGCGAGGAGCTCGCGGAGCTCTTCGTTCGAGATTTCGTTTTGAGTCATGTCAGCCTTGCCAAGTTGGGTATGCTTTCTTCCAAGCAGCATCGATCGCGAGATAGACGTTTAGACACTGGACATACTTGTTCCGATCTGCAGCATGTTCATCGTCAAAGGCGGCTTGGCCCAACAATACGAATCGCAGCGTTTCCGTTGCGATCTTGTCCAATTCCTCCTTTGTCAATGGATTATGCGCTTCCGGAACCGCGTCTTGGATTTCCTGGTCCAGACTTTTTCTTGGTGTTTGTCCCCAAGAAAGTGTCCGCAACTTTTGATAATGAGCTTTCATATCCTGTTTTCTTCCGGAACTCGTGGCCGCTTTAATTTCAAAGCAGACAGACATGAAATTTCGGTAGGCAGCCGGATCGTACCCCCACAAGAATGGCAGCCAATAGATCACGGCATAGGCTGGCCCCAGAAAAACGTCGCTATGCCCCAGTTCTTCACATTTTATGTTGTGGATAGGGATCCTGCTTTTGGACGTTTCGCAGGGGATGCAAATACTGTTTGCGGAATTCACTGTGTGCACCCATTGAGGAGTGCCCTGAAATCCTGAGTAGCCAGCAGAGCCAAATCCTGGAATCAGTCGATCAAGCCAGGCAGCAAGACGAGAGATGTTGTCCCGTGCCGCCATTTCGTTTCTGACCTCGCGGAATCGTGGAGGGTTCTTTTCCTGAAGCTTTGGCCAAGGAAAATCGTCATCAAGCACGCAACCCGCAAGCACCACTCGGTCATACCCCGACCACGATAGGTCATGCAGAGCTCGCCCGGTTAGGTAAGTGCCAAAACTATGGGCGATCAAGCAGGGGAACGGCCCGCCCTTTTTAAACTTCTGACTAAGTTTTTCTCGAAACTTCTTTACTGCCCGAACACGGTACGGATAGGCGGCCAACAAGGAGAGCACCAAAATAGCCACGATCCATAATGAAATCGCATAGCCTCGATGTACCGAACCTATGAGAATACCTACAATGAGGAGGGCGCCGAACGGCAACCAGACGAACGGATTGAGCACCAGTTCCGTCCCGAAGAACCAGCGGTAGTCGTTGTATTTGATAGGTTCAAAGTCAAAAAAAACACTCAAAGCTGTGGCGACCTCTTCCTGCCACTCGCCTCTGGAATTGACTCCGTGCACCGTTATTACACGGAATTTGTTGGTCGAATCACTGTCCGTCATGTCCGCGTCCTGTCGAGAATGGGCGTAGTATTCTCGACTGGCCGGTTCGAGTCAACCTTAATCCGCGAGATTCTGGTTAGATTTTGTTCAGTTTGCAGACGACAAAAGCAGATTTCACATATAAGAAATATTTAATGATCTGCATCACCACTTAGGAATTGCGTTCGAATCATTTCAGGAGTGGAACTCTTTCCATCGACAGCTTTGCGTGAGGTACTTTCATACACCCAGCCCTCATCCGTTGAAGCAGCCGATCGGCAAGGCACTGTTCATGTCATAACAAGTGGCCTGGCAGAGGTCTGTGGCAGCTTCGATGTTAAATCGCGAGCAGTTATAAGATGGAACAAATTTCGGCAGATTTTCATCTCATATCTCGGTTGAGCGGCAGCCACATCAACTGCCATTCCTATAAGTCTCACTGAAAACCACGAATGTTCATAACATCACGACCCTCTGTAGATCGGCTCGCCCTCCATTGCCCGGTCCATATCTGCTTTTGAACACACCGACTGGCTTGCTCCTCATTTGATCGAAATCTGAAACCGACTTATGTTCTCGCCTGCAACGCGGGAAATTGATTCAACGCGTCGCAGAAGAGGACCTGCATGAAACTTTCGAGTTGGAGAGCGACGCGGAGGCGCTTCGCTCTTCTTTATCTCCTGGCCATTGTTTCGCTTCAACTTTCTCCGTGGATGTCCTACGCGCAAAACCTTGGGCAACAGCCAGCAACAGGCCAAGCGGTACAGGGACAAACCGCAGCCCAGCCTGAAGGTACCGTTTTGAACCTCGTCAACTGGGTCGGGAATGTAATCGCGCCTGTGGGTGCCGCACTCGCCGTCGTCATGGCCGTAGTGGCGTACTCGCAGGGACGCGGAGCCATGCGCTGGGCAGTCACCGCAGGTGGGCTGCTCGTGGTCTCCGGGCTCACACGTTTGATTGAGTTCTGGATCGCGCAAGGCACAGCCGGCGTGCAATAGGAAGATCTTCGGAGTCTAGAACCATGACGTTGCCGCAAATCCTTGTCGACCTGATGAAGCTGCTGTTCGATATGGCAGTTCCGGTAGCCATCTGCACGATGGTGCTCGCCGGAATGGCGTTGCGACAGGAAGGCGGCGTGAATTTCGAGACCGGAGGCCGATTCCAGCGCTGGGCATTGTGGTCGGTCATCATGCTCACCCTCCCCCAGTTCCTGTCCTGGTTTGCGGCACAAGGCATCTCGATGCCGCCCCAGGGCGGGAATATCAGCAGTGCGTGGGTGAACAGCGTTGAGACCAGCTTTACTGGCTTTGTTTCAAACGTTGTGGTCGTACGGCTAATTCCAGTGCTCGCCGCGTTCTGCATTTTAAAGGCGGCGCTTGATGCAGCGGAGGGACACAGCCCACTCGGGTCGATCATCGGTGGGATCTTCTTGCTGTCGGTGTCCGGCACGGTGCAGTTGATGCAGGGCTGGAACAGCGGCTCAACTTTCGCGACGACGGACATGCTGAGTTCAGCGTGGAATTTCCTGGCCGGAACCATTCTGCCGGAAGCTGCCGGACTGGCAGTGGCCGGGTCGATCTTCAATTACGCGCGCCATCGGCCATTCATGCCGCTGGTTGCGTCCGGGCTGGCATTCCTGAGTGTTTCGGGAATTTGGAAGCTGATCCAGGCCATGGTCGGCTAATCGGAAAGGAGGCTGAAGGTGAATCTTGCGAATGGACTGCTCAACCTGACGAACTGGGTGGGCAATGTGATTATGCCGACCATGGCCGGCCTGTTTGCAGCCGCAGCGATCTATCACTTCAGCAAGGGCAGGCACTATCAGCACCTCGCTCACGCGGCGCTGGCGTCATTGATGTGCTCGGGTCTATTACGCGTCCTCGAATCCTTCAGCAACCAAGCCGCCTGGAACAATCCTGACCGGTACTGGATCTCGATTCTGACGCTCGTGAACTGGGTGGGCAATGTCCTGCTGCCGCTTTACGGCGTGTTGCAGGTGGTGCTGGCGGTGACGCACTACGCCGGCTTGCTGGAAAGGATGACTGTCGGCGAAGCATGGGTGCGGAACCTCGTCGCAGCGATGTGCTCGTTCGGATTATCGGGACTGCTGCGCTTGGGGGAGTTTTGGATTCAACATGGCACGGCGGGCGTGCCTTAAACAAAGGAGTTTGAGAAATGCCTTTACACGTGACACCGGTTAACCG
>Ga0207695_10007093_pt1 | contig 14352 bp, 11 predicted proteins | sample KBSC54metaG_FD_184354 | JGI IMG/M metagenome (GOLD analysis project Ga0207695, IMG submission 184354) | Corn rhizosphere microbial communities from Kellogg Biological Station, Michigan, USA - KBS C5-4 metaG (SPAdes) (version 2) | ecosystem: Host-associated > Plants > Roots > Rhizosphere > Soil... | reverse complement strand
GTATTTCACGAAGGTGTCGGCCGCGATGCAGCACGAGGTGTATCTCGCGCTGCCGTGGCTCGCGCTCGCGATTCCGCTCGCGAACGTGTCGTGGGTGTTCGCCGGCGCGATCAACGGCGCCGAACGGTTCGGCGTGTTCAACACGAACCAGACGATCGGCACGTTCCTGTTCCAGCTGCTGCCGCTCGCCGCCGCGTGGTGGATCGCGCCGAACCTGCAGACGGTGCTGGCGGCCGCGGTCGTCGCGCGGCTCGTCGCGGCGGTGATGCTCGGTCACGCGAGCATCAAGGTGCTCGGGATCCGGCGCATCGACCCGCCGCAGTGGGGCACCGCGAAAGGGCTGTTCAACTTCGGCGGCTGGATGCTGATCGCGAGCACGACGAGCATGATCGCCGACACGCTCGATCGCGTGATGCTCGGCGCCGGCATGGGCGCGAAGTTCGTCACCTACTACACGGTGCCGCAGAACCTCGTCACGCGCCTGAACATGCTGCCGAACGCGCTCGTGCGCACGCTGTTCCCGCGCCTGTCGGCGGTCGGCCGCGATCACGCGGACACGCTCGCGCGCCAGTCGCTCGAATTCCTGAACGGCGTGTTCACGCCGGTCGGCATCGTCGCGATTTTCGCGCTCGCGCCGTTCCTCACGCTGTGGGTCGGCGCCGATCTCGCCGCGCATTCGGCGCCGGTCGGCCGCGTGCTGGTGATCAGCGTGTGGCTCGTCGGTCAGGCGAGCGTGACGCGGATCCTGATCCAGTCGCAGGTCAACCCGGCCCGCGCGGCGTTCGCCGGGCTCGTCGAGATGCCGTTCTTCGTCGGCGGCCTGTGGTTCGGCATTCATCACTTCGGGCTGATCGGCGCGGCGGTGGTCGTCGCGGCACGCGCGTTCGTCGACTACGGCGTGCTGCTGTACCTGTCGGCGATCCGAATGCGCGCGATCGTGCTCGACATGCTGGCGCACCTGGCCTTCCTGCTCGCGAGCCTGTTTCTCGCGCAGGCGTGGCCGGGGCTCGGCGAATCGATCGGCATGTGCGCGATCGTGCTGGTGCTGAACGTCGCGTGGTCGCTCACGATGACGCCGGGGCTGCGCGCGCTCGTGCGCGACCTGTTTGTCCGTCTCAATGCGAGGAAAACCGTATGAATCGCGATCTGGCGGAACACGCCGTTTTGAATCTCGCCACCGCCGATGCGGCCGTGGCCGAAGCGGGCGACGCCGCCGCGCTGCGCCGGTCCATGCCGGCCGAGCGGGCCAGCGCGCGCCAGCCGGCGCGCGCGCTGCGCGTGGCGATCGTCCACGACTGGCTCGTCACCTATGCGGGCGCCGAGCGCGTGCTCGAACAGATCGTCGCGTGCTTTCCCGACGCGGACCTGTTCAGCCTCGTCGATTTTCTCGACGACCGCGCGTTCGTGCGCGGCAAGCCGGTGACGACGTCGTTCATCCAGAAACTGCCGTTCGCGCGCACCAAGTACCGCAGCTACCTGCCGCTGATGCCGCTCGCGATCGAGCAGCTCGACGTGTCCGAGTACGACCTCGTGATCTCGAGCAGCCATGCGGTCGCGAAGGGCGTGCTGACGGGGCCGGACCAGGTGCACATCAGCTACGTGCATTCGCCGATCCGCTATGCGTGGGACCTGCAGCACCAGTACCTGGAGCAGTCGAACCTCACGCATGGGCCGAAATCGCTGCTCGCGCGGATGATTCTTCACTACATCCGCAACTGGGACACGCGCACCGCCAACGCGGTGGACGGCTTCGTCGCGAACTCCGCGTTCATCGCGCGGCGCATCAAGAAGGTCTACCACCGCGACGCGGCGGTGATCTTCCCGCCGGTCGACGTCGACGGTTTCTCGCTGAACGCCGTCAAGGACGATTTCTACCTGACCGCGTCGCGGATGGTGCCGTACAAGAAGATCGACCTGATCGTCGAGGCGTTCTCGAAGACGCCCGAGCGCAAGCTGGTCGTGATCGGCGACGGCCCCGAGATGCAGAAGATCCGCGCAAAGGCCGGCCCGAACGTCGAGATCATGGGCTACCAGCCGTTCGCGGTGCTGCATGACCGGATGCGGCGCGCGAAGGCGTTCGTGTTCGCGGCCGAGGAGGATTTCGGGATCTCGGTCGTCGAGGCGCAGGCCTGCGGCACGCCGGTGATCGCGTACGGCAAGGGCGGAGCGCTCGAAACCGTGCTCGACCCGCAATCGGGCGCTAATCCGACCGGGCTGTTCTTCGACGAGCAGACGCCGCACGCGATCGTCGCGGCCGTCGACGATTTCGAGCGCGCGCCGCAGCGCTTCACGCCGAACGCATGCCGCGCGAACGCGGAGCGGTTTTCCGCCGATACGTTCCGGCGGCGCTTTCTCGACTATGTGGAAACCGCGCTGCCCGGCTCGACCGCGCAGCGCGGCACGGCCGTCGCGCCGATGCCGGCCGCGCGCGGCCCGGCGACGCTCGTGCTCGACCAGAGCGGCGTGCTTGGCGGCGCCGAGCTGTCGCTGCTCGAGATCATGAAGCACATGCGCGCGAACGCCGACGTGCTGCTGTTCGACGACGGCCCGTTCCGCGCGGCGCTCGACGAGATCGGCGCGCGCGTCGACGTGGTCGCCCAGGGCGCGCTCGCGGGCGTGCGCAAGCAGGGCGGCGTGTCGGCCGGCGCATTGAAGCAGCTCGTGCGGCTCGTGCGCGACGTCGCGCGGCGCGCGCGCCGTGCCGAGGTGATCTACGCGAACACGCAACGCGCGATGGTGGTCGCTGCGCTCGCCGGGCGGCTCGCGCGCAAGCCGGTGGTCTGGCATCTGCGCGACATCGTCAGCACCGACCATTTCGGCAGCAAGCAGCTGCTGGCGATCAAGTACTGCGCGAGGCTCGGCGTCACGCGCGTGATCGCGAACTCCGACGCGTCCGCGCAGGCGTTCCGCACGCTGACGGGCTTCACGCCGCAGCACGTCGACGTCGTGTTCAACGGTATTTCGGCCGAGCCGTTTGATGCGCTGGAAGGCGTCAGCCAGGCCGCGCTACGCGCGCGCCTCGGGTTGCCGCAGGATGCGTGGCTCGTCGGCTCGTTCAGCCGTCTCGCGCGCTGGAAGGGGCAGCACGTGCTGCTGGAGGCCGCCGCGCGGCATCCCGGCATGCACGTGGTGCTGGTCGGCGCGCCGCTGTTCGGCGAGGACGAATACGCGGCGCAACTGCACGAATACGTCGCGCGGCACGGGATGGACGCGCGCGTGCATTTCCTCGGGTTCCAGCGCGACGTGGCCGCGTGCATGACGGCGGTCGACGTCGTCGCGCACACGTCGATCACGCCGGAGCCGTTCGGGCGCGTGATCGTCGAAGGGATGCTCGCGCGCCGGCCGGTCGTCGCGGCCCGTGCGGGCGGCGTCGTCGAGATCATCGAGGACGGCGACAACGGGCTGCTCTGCGAGCCGGGCGATGCGACCGCGCTGGCCAACGCACTGGACACGCTGAAGCGCGACGGCGCGCTGCGCGAACGGCTCGTCGCGAGCGGGCGTGCGACGGCGGTGCGCCGGTTCGGCACCGAGACCTACGTGGAGCGGGTCGAGAAGATCCTCGCGGATACGGCGAAGGCCGCGAAGGCGAAGAAGCGGACGTAGCAGACGGCGCCAGTCGGCGGGAAACGGGCCCTCATGCGGTGTTGTGCTGCGTGGGGGCTTCGTTTTTCAGGGGGGGCGTGTTGGGTAGGGCTGGTGAGGGGGGCGTGCCGGGCGCGGGATCGGCCGGTTGCCGGTTCGATCGGGATCATGCGGGAGACGGGGCGGCAAGGCAGCGCCGGGAAAAATTCGATAGGGCGCCCCAGGACGGTGGCATTGCAGCCGGACAGGCGGCCGTCAGGCGCCGGCATACAGGGTTGGTTGCATACCCGCCCGACCCGCCATGCAGCCTCGCTTCGGCCATGAAAAACCCCCCGTGCAGCGAGATGCCGCACGGGGGCTCCGGAACCGGTCCGGCCGATTCAGACGGCCCGCTCGGGCGCCTGCGCGACGACGCGGGCAGCGCGTGTCGGCTTGAAACTGGCCGACCACGTCATCGCCGGCCGTTCGAACATCCGGTAGAACAGGTACGCGACCGGAATCGCGGTGGCCATGAACGCGATCGACGGCCAGATCGACAGTTGCAGTTCGGAGTGGAACAGCACCGAGCCGAGGCAGACGAACAGCGGCAGGTGGATCAGGTACAGCGAATAGCTGAAGTCGCCGAACCAGCCGAGCACGCGCAGCGGCGGCGTCGGGCGCGGCGGGCGCGCGAGCGCGCGGTACAGGAAGCACGCGAAGCCGGCCGACCACAGCTGGAACGCGCCGTACTGGCCGAAATGGAACGCGCCGCAGCCGGCGGCCAGCAGCACGGCGGCCGCGACGTACCACGCGCGCGACGGCACGGCGGCCGCGCCGCGCGCCTGTTGAGCCCGCACGTCGGCGATCCACGCGCCGATCGTCCAGGACAGCCAGTACGACGTGAAGAACTGCAGGTCGTGCCGTTCGAGCAGCCACGCCGATGCGACGTTGACGAGCGCGACCGCGGCCACGACGGCCGGCATGCCGATGCGTCGGCGCAGCGCGAACAGCAGCGGGTAGATCGCGTAGAACTGCACTTCGAGCGACAGCGTCCACAGCGCGCCGTTCGATCCGTACGTGTAGCCGGCGACACCCTGCAGCGAGAACAGGTTCACGAGGAATGCGGTGATGCCGATATCGCGGATCTTGTGGCTGACGGGCTCGATCTGCAGGCTGACCAGGTCGAGTGCGAGCGTGAACAGCAGCGCGGCGAGCAGCACCGGGTAGATGCGCGCGAACCGGCGTGCCCAGAAGTTGGGCGCGTCGAGCCGGTACGCGGGATCGGCCGCGAGCTTGAGCGCCGCGTTGCGGTGGATGCAGTAGCCGCTGATCACGAAGAAGATCGGCACGCCGGCGGAGCCCCACGCGAACGGGAAGGTCAGGTAGCCGACGATCACGCTCGGGTCGAGCGCGCGACCGTAAGCATGATGGAAGGTCTGCATCCCGACCCAGACGACCTGGCGGCAGTGGAAATAGGCGACGAGCAGCGCCGCGAAGCCGCGCATCGCGTCGATGACGTGTTCCTTGTGATCGGCGACGGGCGGCGCGGTCAGAGACGATCCGCTGAAAGCTTGCATGCGATTCGATTCCTTGCGACGGATGGTGTGGAAGACGGACGAACGGGAAGTCTCATCGTAATGCGCAAGAATTCGATCAATGAATAAAAAAATCTCGCCCGGAAATAACGGAATTCCGCATGATGGTTTTATCGGGGTTCTGAAAGCGGTTCCGCGGGCGCGTCAATTATTTACCGATTTTTTTCTGATAGTTTGAAGCTCCAGTTGATTGATGCAAGGAGCGGCAAGATGGACATGCATTGGATCGCGAGCGCTGCAGTACTGCTGGTCATGGCCGTGCTGTCGGCGTACCGCGAAGCGCTGAAGAACGAGCCGATTCGCCCGGGCCTCGAACGGGGCGGCGTGCCCTATATCGAGGAATTCGAATCGTAAGAATTTGTATCTGGAAAATCGGTAATTTGTTTCTGCTTCGGCACTCGGCCCGGCAATATCGACCGGATTGAAAGGGTTATATTTTTTTCGGAAACATTGGGCGATCAGTCCATATCGAAAATGAGCGGAGTGGAATTGGCAGTGCCGTCGATTCTCGATATGCCGTTCGGAACACAATCGCGCCGGGTCGCAGGTCGACGCGGCGCAGTCAACGCAATCAGGATGCGAACATGTTGAAAGTCACCAAGGCCGTGTTCCCCGTTGCCGGTCTCGGCACGCGGTTCCTCCCGGCAACGAAGGCGAGCCCGAAGGAAATGTTGCCCGTCGTCGACAAGCCGCTGATTCAGTACGCGGTCGAGGAAGCGATCAACGCCGGTATCACCGAGATGATCTTCGTCACCGGGCGCAGCAAGCGCGCGATCGAGGATCACTTCGACAAGTCGTACGAGATCGAGGCCGAACTCGAGGCGCGCGGCAAGGAAAAGCTGCTCGAACTCGTGCGCGGCATCAAGCCGAGCCACGTCAACTGCTTCTACGTACGCCAGCCGGAAGCACTCGGCCTCGGCCATGCGGTGCTGTGCGCGGAGAAGCTCGTGCATGGCGAGCCGTTCGCGGTGATTCTCGCCGACGACCTGCTGCACGGCGAGCAGCCGGTGCTCAAGCAGCTCGTCGACGTGTTCGACCATTATCACAGCTCGGTGATCGGGGTCGAGACGATCCCGCGCGAGGACAGCCGCTCGTACGGCGTCGTCGAAGGCCGCGAATGGGAAGAGGACATCATCAAGCTGTCGGGCATCATCGAGAAGCCCGCGCCCGAGGATGCGCCGTCGAATCTCGGCGTGGTCGGTCGTTACGTATTCATGCCGACGATCTTCGATCACCTGCGCAAGCTCAAGCCGGGCGCGGGCGGCGAACTGCAGCTGACCGACGCGGTCCAGACGCTGCTCGCGAACGAGCAGGTGCTCGCGTACCGCTACTACGGCACGCGTTTCGACTGCGGCAGCAAGATCGGTTATCTCAAGGCAACCGTCGAGCTCGCGCTCCAGCATCCGGAAGTGAGCCGCGAATTCGAGGCGTACCTGCGTACCTGCTTGCCCGCGCTGGCTGCCGTCGCGTAGGCAGCCGCGCGCTCCGTTGTTTCAGGTGGTGGTTGTTCCGTTGGCCCCGGCCGCTCAGGCGCCGGGGCTTTTTTGCATTTGCCGGTGCGCGATCGTGGTGCGAGCGGCCGGCTTGTCGCGTGGTCGGGTTCGCGTGGAGCGTGGTGCCGTGTGTGGAGCGGGGCGCTCCGGCGCGGTCCGGCATCGTGCCTGAAACCGGTGCCGAAGCGCTTGCCGGGGCGAGCGGCGCGACGTTGTTGTTGTCGTTGCGCGATGCATTGTCGACGTTCGCGCCGGCGCCGGTTCCGTCCGCGCCGGTTCGTGACGTAGCGGCGCAGCGCGTCAGCTTCCCGGCGCTACCTGCCTCGCGATCTTCCCGCGCATTCCCCGCCCGGTGTTTTCCGTTTCCGCGTGGCGCTCAACGCGCCGACGTGCTCGGCCGCGCGACGAAATGCCGGGCGAGCATCGCGGCGATCGGCTTCTTGAAGTCGAGCAGTCTTTTTTCGAGATAGCGCCAGGACAGGTGCGCGAGCAGCACGGCGAGCGCGAATTGCAGCATCTCGGGCAGCGCTTCGCGGACGATTTCCGGCATCGGCACGTGCGCGAAGAGCGCGGGCATCACGCCGAAGCGCGTCGGAATCAGGTTGTGGAACAGGTAGAAGCCGTAGCTGATCGTGCCGAGATAGACGAGCGGCGCCCAGTCGAGCAGCGCCACGACGGGATGCTCGGGTTCGCTGACGATCCACAGCATCAGCGCACCGAGCGACGCGGACAGGCCGAGATCCGCGAGCCTCGCGACCGCGTCGGGCAGTGCCGTGCACGCAGGCAGTGCGAGGAAAAACACGACGCCTGCCGCGCCGAGCCAGCCGGGCGGGATGCGGCGCACGGCGGCCGGTCCGTGATCGGCGAGCGCGATCGCGCCGACGCCGCCGAGCGCGATCAGCGCGAAATTCCACGGGGAAAACGCGTAGATCAGCACCGGCGACGCATCGGACAGGTAGAGCGCGAGATGCGCGGCCGCGCACAGCGCGACGGCCGCGACGCCGAGTGCGACGTGTCGCGCGGCGGGCACCGCGAGCAGCGCGAGCGGTGCGATCAGATAGAACTGCTGTTCAACCGCGAGGCTCCAGAAGTGCGACGTGGAGCCCGGCCAGCCGTCCTTGACGACGCCGATCCAGTAATTCGACAGGAACGCCGCGTGCCACGCGAGCCCGAGGTTGACGCCGCGCTGGTAGAAGAGCGCGTGCGCGATCGCGAGCGCGGCGAGCAGCAGGTAGTACACGGGGAAGATCCGCAGCGCGCGCTTCGCGAGGAACAGCGCGAGCGCGTGGCGGCGCGTCATGGTGCCGCATTCGACTGCCTGGCGGTTGCGATGCAGTTCGCCGACGATCAGGAATCCGCTGATGAGGAAAAACGTCCACACGCCAAGCTTGCCGACGTCGACGGCAAGGACGTGGCCCTTGTGGGACAGGAAAACGAGAATGACGGCGATGGCTCGCAGGCCGTCGAGTCCTTTGACGTATCTGACTTCGCGCATGGAGGCATCCGGGCATTGAGCGAGGCCAGTATAGGTGCGCAAATATCGAACGTAATTCACGTTCGGGCGCATACGTGAAGGCGTTTTTCGACGCTCAAGCGTCGTTGAAGTCGGTCGCGCGCAACAAAACCTGCGGGAAACCCCGCGAAAACGCATAAAAGTACTGCACGAAGCGTCAAGGCGCTTGTAGAATCCGGCGTTGAAGCGTGCGCAGTGCACGCTTCATGTATCCAACGACCACACCTGGTAGGAGAAACATGGCGACTTCCGCAAAAAAGGTGGCCAAGAAGGCTGCCGCCGCACCGGCCAAGAAAGTGGCTGCTAAGAAAGTAGCGCCCGCGAAGAAAGTAGTGGCCAAGAAGGCCGCCGTCGCGAAGGCGCCCGCTGCTCCGACGCCGCTGAAGGACAAGTTCACGAAGGCATCGCTCGCAACGCACATCGCCGAGCGCGCAGCCGTGGAAGTGAAGGCGGTCAAGGCAGTGCTCGCCGCACTCGAGAACGTCGTGCTGGGCTCGGTCCACAAGAAGGGCGCAGGCGAGTTCACGCTGCCGGGTCTGCTGAAGATCACGGCACAAGTCGTGCCGGCGAAGAAGAAGCGCTTCGGCAAGGATCCGTTCACGGGCGAAGAGCGTTGGTTCCCGGCGAAGCCGGCCAGCGTGCGCGTGAAGGCTCGTGCGCTGAAGAAGCTGAAGGACGCGGCAGCGTAATGCCGCGCAACGGCTGCCGAATGCATGTCGGCAGCCGTTGCGATGTCCTGCGGTCCCCGTACGCGAAAGCGTGCGGGGATTTTTATTGCGCCGCGCAAATCGCGCGGCAGCGAAAACGCGAAGCGCCGGCGATGTGCGGTTCGATGCGTGCCACGCGGTGAATGGCGTGCCGCGCGTGCGCAACGCCGGACGGCAATCGTCATCCGCGCGTGCCGTCGTACCGCCGCAGCCCGTCGCTCTCGTCGCCTCGTACCTCGTTACCTCGTCGCTCCCGCTGCGTCTGTTGCGTGCGTATCGTGAGGCCCGCGCATCGTGACTGAATGCGTCCCGCCTGAAATCGCCGGGCAGGTCGCTACCGCGCGCGCCGCGATCGAGCGACATCTCGGTGCGACGCTGGATGCGATCCACCTGTTCGGCTCGGCGCTCGACGGCGGCTTGAAACCGCGCAGCGACATCGATCTGCTGGTGACGGTGGCCGTGCGGCCCGACGAAACGGCGCGGCGTGCGCTGATGTTCGACCTGCTCGCTGCGTCGGCGCCGCCCGGTCACGCAGGCGGCATGCGCCCGCTCGAGGTCACCGTCGTCGCGCACGGCGACGTGGTGCCGTGGCGTCATCCGGCGCGACGCGAACCGCAGTTCGGCGAGTGGCTGCGTCGCGATCTCGAAGCAGGCATCGTCGAACCGGCGCTCGCCGATCACGATCTGGCGATCCTGTTGACGAAGGCGCGGCAGCACAGTGTCGCGCTGGCCGGTCCGCCGGCGGCCGCGCTGTTCGAGCCGGTGCCCGCGCGCGACTTGGTCGCCGCGCTTCTCGCTACCGTTGCGCAGTGGCATGCCGAACCGGACTGGCGCGGCAACGAGTGCAACGTGGTGCTCGCGCTCGCGCGCATCTGGTACAGCGCGGAAACCGGCAGGATCGCGCCCAAGGACGTCGCCGCGGCATGGGTGCTGGCGCGCCTGCCTGCCGCTTACCGGCCGGTTGTAGCGGCTGCGCGTGCCGCCTATCTTGGTGGCGAAGCGGGCGTGGCGACCTTGTCGGGTGAACCGCTCGCCGCGTTCATCGGCTACGCGCGGCGGACCGTCGAATCGATGCTGTCGGCGTAGCGGCGGATGCCACGGTGCGCGCGATCGGCTTGCGGGCCGGCACCTCGCGGATCATGAGCGCTTTCGCCGCCGCCGTACGCGAAAGCCGCCGATCCGGGCGCCCGCCGGCGACTCGCGACTCGCGCGCGCTTGACCGGCACGCCGTCACGCATCCGCGGCACGACGCGCTTCGTCAACCCGCCGTGCCCACATAGGCAGCCTTCAGTGCGGCGTCGTCGAACTTTGTCATCTGCATCATTGCCGCGGCCACGCGTGCCGCCTTGACCGCGTCGCGATCGGCCATCATCGGGATGAGCGCTTCCGGAACGATCTGCCACGACACGCCGTAGCGGTCCCTGAGCCAGCCGCAGCCGTCGGCCGTGCCACCGTTGTCGAGCAAGGCGCTCCAGTAGCGGTCGAGTTCCGCCTGATCGGCGCAACTGACCAGCAGCGAGATCGAGTGATTGAACGTCTCGGTGCGCTTGTGGCTCATCGCGATGAACGGCTGCCCGAACAGCTCGAACTCGACCATCCGCGTACCGTCGGTGCCGGACACCGACGTGACGCGCACGATGCGCGAATCCGGAAAGATGCCTGCATAGAAGGCCGCTGCTTCCTCGGCTTCCGTCGAGTACCAGAGAAAAGGCGTGATCTTCTGAATCGTCATGGCAAGTCTCCTGTCTGTAGTGGCCGGGCCGCAAACCGCGTGCCGCCATCGATACGACGGACGACGGCCGCCGAATTCGACACGCGAGGGCGAATCCGCCGCACCGGACGAGCGGCGCCGACAGTGCGGATGGTAGTCGCCTGGAGGAAAGACCGCGACCTGCCCGGACACCCGGAAGTAGTGATTGCAGCACTTTGCAGCCGCCAGGCGCCGTTGCCGGCCCGCCGACGTGCGTCGGGGCATCGGCTTCGTTCGCCGGCCCGCACAGGCGCTGAGGGCACGCGTGAGACGGACGAAAAAAAGCCAGCCGCGGCCGAAACCGGGGCTGGCTTTCCAGTTCGGCGGCAAGGCGTCGGAGACGCCATGCACGCCGGATACGTCGTTTTTAGAACTTGTGGCGCAGGCCGAGAGCGACCAATTCTTGCGACTTCGTGCCGCCGTAGCCGTACGAGCCGATCGATGCTTGTGCGGTTTGCGTCGTTGTGCCGTTGACGCGTTGCGTGCCGCTGGCGTGCTGGTAGCCGCCGATCAGGTAGACGTCCGTGCGCTTCGACAGCGAGTAGTCCGCGCCCAGCGAAACCTGATGATATTTCGCGTCCGTATCGCCGCTCGCCTTCGTGTACGCGTAGCCGAGGCCCAGCAGCAGCGCCGGCGTTGCCTGGTAGTTCACGAATGCGCGGCCGGTGTTGAACTTCTCGGTGCTCGTGAATGCCGACAGGCCGTCCGACTTGTACTGCGAGTTGCTGTAGCCGAGGCCGAACGTCACCGGGCCGATTGCGTACTGGCCAGCAACTTGCGCAATGTTGATCGCCTTCGCCGTTGCGTATGCGCCGACGATCGGGTTGTTCGAGACGTCGAGGCCGGTAGCCGTCGGGCTCGTCCAGCCGCCCGTGCCGTCCGAGGCGATCGTGCGATCGTTGCCGTTCTGCACGCGCAGGAAGCCTGCCGCGATACCGATCGGGCCATTGTTGTAGGCTGCCGCTGCACTCCACGTCTGGCCTTGGCCAGGATGCCCTGCCACGCCGCCGAGGGCATACATGCCTTCGACCTGGAAGCCCGCAAAGACCGGCGACACATACTTGATCGCGTTGTTGACGCGGATGCTGTTGTCGTTGTTGTCAACGTCGCCCGGGGTGGCCATGATGCTGCCGAAATAGTTGTCACCCGTCACGGCTTGAACCATGTCGACCGTCGGGTCGTACTGGCGACCCAACGTCAGCGTACCGTACTGGGCGTGGTCCAGACCAACATACGACTGACGGCCGAACATGCGGCCACCTTGGTTGAGCTTGCCCGTGCCGACGTCAAAACCGTTTTCCAACTGGAAGATTGCCTTGAGGCCGCCGCCCAGATCTTCCGTACCCTTCAAGCCCCAGCGCGGACCTTGAAGGTTACCCGACAGCATTTGCCACGAGTTGATGGCCTGGCCGCTATTGCCATGGACAAATGCGATCGACGTATCGATCACGCCGTACAGCGTCACGCTCGACTGAGCGTGCGCAGCGCCAGCGGCGCCCAGCAGGGCGAGCGAGAGGGTCGAGAGAGCAAGTTTCTTCATCGTTGAGATTCTCCACGCAAGTGATTCATCGTTATTTGTTGCGGATTGGAGAATAGCTCAGTGCCATCCACGCAAGAAAGCTTAAAAAATAAAGTGTCTCGAAAAGGTAACAGCCTCAAAAAGTCTATATATATCAAGCACATCAATGACCGTTCCTGTTTTTGAAATAGTTGACAGTTGCTGCGGTGCGATTGTTTCGGTGTGTGATGCGCATTGCGGCAGACGCCCCATTTCGGCCGGTTGGAGCAGCGAAATGAGTGCTTGCAAACGTTTGCCGTTGCAGCGACGAACGCGTCGACGTGCAAGGAACGCGTCAACGCCGTGCGAATGCGCGGCGGACAGCGTGGTTGACGGGAGTCTGACGGGTGTGGGAAAGGCAATTTCGCGGCGCGCGCGATGGCTGTGCGCGGCCGCTTTGCGAGGGAGGTTGATGAATCAGTCGCCGCGCATGCGATCCGTTTGGGTGGGCGTGGCCGCTGCGGAATTCGCGGCGGGCCGATGCGCGTTGCCGCGGGCCGCCGCGAATTCCGCGCCGAGCAGCAGCACGATCGCAGAGAAGTACAGCCACATCAGCAGGACCGCGAACGATCCGGCCGCGCCGAACGCACTCGCGGTGCCCGCATGCGCGAGGTACAGCGCGAACAGCTTCTTGCCGCCGGAGAACAGGATCGCGGACACCACTCCGCCGACCGCGGCGTCGCGCCACGCGACGCGTGCGTCGGGCAGGAACTTCATCAACGCGGCGAACGCCGCCGCGAGCACCGCGATGCCGACGAAAAACTGCACGAGGTTCGTGACGACGACATACGGCGAATCGCCCAGCAGCCAGGTGCCGACGAACGTGATCGCGGTGTCGAGCACGAGCGACACGATCAGCAGGAACGCGACGCCGAGCACGAGCCCGAACGAGATCAGCCGGACGCGCACGAGCCCGAGCATGCTCGACCAGCGGTTTTCGGTCGCCGGCCAGATCACGCTGAGCGCGGTGTTGAGCGATGCGAAGGTGGCCGACGCGCCGATCGCGAGCGCGGCGAACGAGATCAGCGTCGCGATGCCGCCGCGTTGGCCCGCGCGGTGCGCGTTCTGCACGATCGTCTGGATGCTGGCCGCCGCGTCGTCGCCGATCAACTGGTGCGCCTGCTCGAATACCTGGCCGCGCGCGGCGTCGTCGCCGTAGAACCAGCCGGCTACCGCGATCACCATCACGAGCATCGGGGCGAGCGAGAATGCGGAGAAGAACGCGATGCCCGCGGCCATCGCGGAGCAGCGGTCGGACGAGAAGCGTTTGAACGCGGTGAGGGCCCAGTTGGCCTGTTGCTGGGCAAGACGGGTTGCTTCGGAAGTGATCTGTCGTTTCATGACGGTTCGGTTGCGCGCGGAACGCGGATCATCGTTGGTAATCAGACAATTCAGTATTGATCCGAGGATTCGAACATAGTTGCGCGGAATGTCTATAATTCCTTTCAGTTTCCTCACCCCCACAATAACGCCGAGACCACCATGCTACAAATGTCCCGGCGCCAGTTCCTGAAGGTGACGGCCACGTCGCTTGCCGGATCGAGTCTTGCCCTGATGGGCTTTTCTCCATCCGAAGCGCTTGCCGAAGTCCGACAGTACAAGCTGGCGCGCACCGTCGAAACGCGCAACACCTGTCCTTACTGCTCAGTGGGTTGCGGCATCCTCATGTACAGCCTCGGAGACGGCGCGAAGAATGCGCAGCCGAGCATCATCCACATCGAGGGCGATCCCGACCATCCCGTCAATCGCGGCACGCTGTGCCCGAAGGGCGCGAGCCTGATCGACTTCATCCACAGCCCGAACCGCCTGACGCACCCCGAATACCGGGCGCCCGGCTCGGACAAGTGGGAACCCATCTCGTGGAACGACGCGCTCGACCGGATCGCGAAGCTGATGAAGGCCGACCGCGACGCGAACTTCGTCGAGACGACGGAAGACGGCGCGAAGGTCAACCGCTGGCTCACGACCGGCATGCTGGCCGCATCGGCCGGCAGCAACGAGGTCGGCTACCTGACGCACAAGACTATCCGTAGTCTGGGAATGCTCGCATTCGACAATCAGGCGCGTGTCTGACATGGCCCGACGGTGGCAGGTCTTGCCCCGACGTTTGGCCGTGGAGCGATGACGAACCATTGGGTCGACATCAAGAACGCGGACGTGATTCTCGTGATGGGC
>Ga0207695_10007088_pt1 | contig 14363 bp, 12 predicted proteins | sample KBSC54metaG_FD_184354 | JGI IMG/M metagenome (GOLD analysis project Ga0207695, IMG submission 184354) | Corn rhizosphere microbial communities from Kellogg Biological Station, Michigan, USA - KBS C5-4 metaG (SPAdes) (version 2) | ecosystem: Host-associated > Plants > Roots > Rhizosphere > Soil... | reverse complement strand
GATCGGGAGCTTGCTCTGGCGTTTGCGAAAAAGCAATTTTCAAAGACTTTTTCGAGATCGCTGCTCCTTCGCTCATCTTCTGCTCCAGCTTCATCGGCTTTGATCCCCTCTCTTTACTTAAGAACCAAAGCTCGTTGTCGCGCGCACGATTGGTGTGGATATCCTCAAAGTGATCGGGGCCGATCAGGATGTAGTCTCCGGTGACCAGGTGCATCACTCTGAGAAACGCTGCGCCCGGCAGGTTGCAGGTGAGACAAGTGATGACCCGCGTGTGCAAATCGATCAGCATGGCATCGCCGAAGCTTTTCGCCATGAAGGCCACACGTTGATTGTCGGGAGAGATGTCTGCCCGCTCGCCGAAGTGCGTGAGTATCTCGATATTCGCCGGCAGATGTTCCAGCGGATTGCCCGGCTTTCGTTCGCACTTCTCTTCGGTTGAGGTTGAGAGACAGAACAATGTGAGAAGAGCCAATAAAAGTTTCATGCGGCAACACTCATGAAAGCTTTATATCGGAAAAAGCAATCGGAAGCCTAAGGTTTTTGTTGCCTCTGCTGCTCGGATTCGTTGATCGCCTTCCTGAATTGTTCCACGGCATCGACACGTGGCGACTTAAGCGCATCTTTCGCCGTGTAGCGCCACAGCGGCGGCGCATCCAGCGGATAGTCAACTCTACCCATATAGACTTCAAACGAATCTTCTGACGAGCCTATCTGATTTGAAATCTGCGGCCCTCGATCGGTCGGTCCTCCGAGCCCAGGATCACTGAGATCTGGCGGACGCCCCTGGTGACCACCTACCCGAGCGTCCCCTTGGCCGTTGGGCTGAATAACCACAGGTCGATCATCCGCCGGAGAGTTGCGAATGGTCGGACCAGAGGCATGTCCTCTGCGAACCGCGATGATCAAGTCTGCAGTTTGCGAACCGGGTTCAAGACGGAATCTTCCCCACTTCATGATCGCTTTTTCGACGGCGTCCTCGGCAGCCCGATTTGCCGTCGGATCTGTCAGCGACTCCCCTGCGTCGGGATGGATCACAACATACACCGTTTGCGCCTTCAGTATTAAATCTGGCAGAGTTGGCTTTTTCTTGTTTTTGGCAACAACGGGGAGAGTTAAGAGAAGAACAACAAGTAATGCGATTGGCAAGCGGGAAGACATAACCTAGCTCCTACACCACGCCCTAGAAACACCTAAGTTCTACCACAAAAAATGTGGCGACTGTTTTCGAACCAGAGAAGTGGAAACGGCATGGGACAACCACCAGCTTGCTCGAATCCACACAACTCTTTACTACTCTTTACGCGAATTTTGCCCGAAGCTTGGGTCTCAAGGAAAAAGCACGACACGAGAAAAGATTGCTCTCGTGCTGTGCCAATTCAAACAGGAGGTCCACATGGAGATACGCGAATTCATGCCTTGGGAAGAGCTGTATGTGGCGGCGGTGCTGGAGACCGATCCTACAAAGGCCGCAGAGCGAATCAATGTTGCGCAAGATGCGCTGCGCGAGCGCTGGCAAGCATTGGGCCAGGTGCCGCTGGCGCGCAATCCAGAGAAGAGGCGCGTCGAAGACGCCATTCAAACCCTGAACCTCATAAAACAAAACGAACTCGGTCCTCCCGGTTGAGTCTTTTTCCTTTTTCGAATGGCCCCAGTTCTCGCGAGACCGGCGAGAAATGGGGCATCTTGTTTTGAAATTGGAAGGTGTGCTGCCCCACCCAAGCGCCTTTGCGTGGACCTCTGGATATTCGTGCTATACTCCAGCCCGATTTAACGGCCGGTTCGAATTTATTCGCTGGAGCACGCCATGGCAACCTCGTCCGCGGTTCCTGCCCGAACGCGTGAGATCCGTCTCAAGCATGTTCTCTTCGCGGCCCTCGCTTTGCTGTTCGTCTTTGTCCTGTGGCACGACGAGCGTTTCATCATCGTTCATTCACATCCGAACTTCGCGTACTACTTTCCGGTGCGCTGGTTCATTATTCCACATGGACTGGCAGGGTTGGCGGCACTCCTAATAGGTCCATTCCAGCTCTCCACGCGCTTTCGTCAGCAGCACCTGCGGATACATCGCATCATTGGCCGCGTTTATCTTTCTAGCGTTGCTGTTGCGGGATGCATGGGGATGTACCTTGCCTATATCCATCAGGAACTGCTGGATAAGATCTGGGTCTTCGCCCTGGCGCTGACGTGGCTCTTAACCGGAGCGATGGCCTTCGCCGCCGTGCTCAAAGGCAACATCGACACGCACCGGCAGTGGATGGTCCGGAATTACGCGCTTACCGCGGCCTTTGTAACCACTCGCGTCGCTCTCGCCCTACCCTTTGTCGTTCGCGGCGGAGATGGTCTTATCAGGGCGACACTCTGGATTGTTCTGCTGGCGACGGTTGTACTTGCCGAAGTTGCGCTCTCCTGGCGCGCCGTATTCACCACCCGCCGGTCGCAGGCAGCAGCCACTATGCGGGCCACGGCGCCATAGGAGCTTCGAGTTGTGCGGAGCGTCGCGCTGTCGGAAGGGTGGGAACCACAGGGTTCGCACAAAATAAGTCAAAAACCGAAAAGCCCCACTTCTCGCAGAAGCGCGAGAAATGGGGCACCCTCATGTTTGGATATACGGGAGAAGTGGGCCACCCGCCGAGAAATGGGGCACCCCATGCTTTTTGGGTCGTGAGAAGTAGGGCACTCGGCCACCGCCACTTCATTTCCCTGAAACGGCGGATACCATACTCACATTTCTGCTTATCTTAGTCACGACTTGGCGAACATTCGTGGTGCCGCGTTGAAGTCGAGGAATGAGCCAGTCGTTCGGCTGACCGGCGTAGATCCATCGGGAGGCTTGATCCGCGTGCATTTGATTAAACAAAGCCACATCTTTTGGCGCGGCATTTGCCATTCGAATCTCGGGTGACCTGCTCAACAACTTTCTGGCTTTCGATCCTTGTCCAATTCTGTTCAGCTTCGCCATGAGCGCATTATCGTGTTCCATTACTAGGACGGAAGTTCGAGACAGCGGGAATATTATCCGGCAGTCAGCTCGTACGATCGCGACCACATCTAGATCGTTGCGTCCAAATGCCATGGCCGCCGGGCAGTCAGACGTGATGAATGAATTAGGAGCTTTGGCGTAGTAAACGGTCCATTTCATGTATCTGAATATCTGCGCGAATTTTGCCGCAATCTTCATGAAGTATTCGCGGCTAAACATTGCGGGATCACTCTCATGCTCCTTTGCGAGGCGTTCGACGTCTGTCTTCGTTATCGTTGTCTCATGTCTCTTTCCCGGTCTCAATCCGCTGGCAACACCAGCAATTATCTCTTCGGGCTCTTTTCCAATTTCCTTTTCGATTCGGTCAAATTCCGAACGCCAGAAATTGATTAGGCTCTCATTTTCTGAATCGATGAGTTGCCGCATATGAGGTACTCTGAACCGCTGTACAGCGACAAATAGACAGAGTCGGTCGCGTTGGAGCCAATTTAAGCGACGGTTTCCGGCAGCCAGCAGGCGCAGCACAGCGATCCCTGGGTCCTCAATATCCTTCTGGATGCGTTGCTCGAGACTATCGTCCCAACTACCGTCTCTCCGTTTGGACGAGTAGTAGTTGCGCTGGAGCGCCAAGTCCTGAGTTGCCCGGAAGAAAGCGGCCGGTCTGCCACGTCCGTAACAATACAGTTGCGTAGAGTCGGGCTCCAAGAATCCATCAAGATAGGCCTTGGTGACGAAATGTTGCTGTTTTGGACGAGCGGGCATCTTAAACTTTTAATGACATACAAATATACGTCCTGCTCCTTACCCAAATACAATCCACAACCCGCATCCCACCCCTCTCTTCCCGCATCTAAAGATTGACAACATCTCACTCAACTCTGATAATAAGCCAGAGCGCATAGGTGGGATAGTGAATCCAAAGCACTTATTTAGCTAAACAGCGATGAGCGGTGAGCTGTGAGCGAGCCAGAACAGATCCGGGACGGCTCAAAGCTCGCTACTCATAGCTAAACCAGCAGTTATTCAAGGAGAGCTTTATGGCCAAGATTATTGGAATTGACCTGGGAACCACCAACTCCTGCGTGGCAGTTATGGAGGGTGGCGAACCCAAGGTTATCCCTAACGAGGAAGGCGGACGGACTACCCCTTCGGTAGTGGCGTTCACCAAGACCGGAGAGCGGTTGGTAGGGCAGGTGGCTAAGCGCCAGGCGATTACCAATCCCGAAAACACGATTTATTCGATCAAGCGCTTCATGGGACGGCGTTATGACGAAGTGAACGAAGAAATGAAGATGGTCCCATATAAGGTCGAGCGCGACGGCGACCACGTGTCGATTGTGGCGCAGGGCAAGAAATATACCCCGCCCGAGATTTCCGCCATGATTCTGCAAAAGCTGAAGAAGGCGGCCGAGGATTATTTAGGCGAGAAGGTGACCGAAGCGGTCATCACCGTGCCGGCGTATTTCAATGACGCGCAACGGCAGGCGACCAAAGACGCGGGCAAGATTGCCGGGCTCGACGTAAAGCGAATCATTAACGAGCCGACCGCGGCCGCGCTGGCGTATGGGCTCGACAAGGGCAAAGACGAGACCATCGCCGTGTACGACTTTGGCGGCGGCACGTTTGATATTTCAATTCTCGAAGTCGGCGAGGGCGTGATTGAGGTGAAGGCCACCAATGGCGACACCCACCTCGGCGGCGACAACATCGATCAGCGCTTAGTCGATTGGCTGATTGACGAATTCAAGAAAGATGAAGGCCTTGACCTGCGTGCCAAAGGCAACGAGATGGCGTTGCAGCGTCTGCGTGACGCGGCCGAGCGCGCCAAGATCGAGCTTTCGACCACGATGGAGACGGAGATCAACCTGCCATTCATCACCGCGGACGCGAGCGGCCCAAAGCATCTGGTCAAAAAGCTGACCCGGGCAAAGCTTGAAGGGATGGTGGAAGACATTCTGCAGCGTTCGGTTGGCCCGTCGAAGCAATGCATGAAGGATGCGGGCGTTGATGCCAGCAAGATCAATGAAGTGGTATTGGTTGGCGGACAGACGCGTATGCCGCGCATCCAGACGCTGGTGAAGGAGATGTTCGGCAAGGAAGGCCACAAGGGCGTTAACCCGGATGAAGTCGTGGCAATTGGCGCCGGCATTCAGGGCGGTGTGTTGGGCGGCGAGGTAAAAGACCTATTGCTGCTCGACGTGACTCCGCTGACGCTGGCGATTGAAACGCTGGGTGGCGTGGCGACGCCGATGATTCCGCGTAACACGACGATTCCGACCAAAAAGACGGAAACGTTCTCGACCGCGGCCGATAGTCAGACGTCGGTTGAGGTGCACGTGCTGCAGGGCGAGCGTCCGATGGCAGCACAGAACCGGACTCTGGGTAAATTCCATTTGACCGGGATTCCGCCGGCACCGCGTGGCGTGCCGCAGGTTGAGGTGACGTTCGACATCGACGCGAACGGAATTCTCAACGTCACGGCGAAAGATAACGCCACCGGCAAAGACCAGAAGATCACGATTACGTCGTCTTCGGGATTGTCGAAGGAAGAAGTTGAGCGCATGGCGAAAGACGCCGATGCGCACGCAGCCGAAGACAAGGCCCAGCGTGAGACGATCGACTCCAAGAACCAGCTCGACTCGATGGTTTACCAGATCGAGAAGATGCTGAAGGAGCAGGGAGACAAAGTTTCCGGATCCGAACGCGGTGAGGTGGAAAACGCACTGGCCGATGCGAAGAAAGCGCTGGAGTCGAACGACAAGGCGCAAATGGATCGCGCTCGCGAGACCCTGACCCAGGCTTCGCACAAGCTGGCCGAGCAAATGTACAAATCGGCGCAAGCGCAGACTCCGCCTCCGGGTGCAGGAGCAGGCCCAAGCGGCAGCGCGAGCGGACCGGAGCCAAGCGGTAACGGTGACGCCAGCAAGAAAGATGAGGGCGTAATCGACGCTGAGTACGTAGACGTGGATAAGAAATAAACGAGATAAGAACCGGGTGCCCCGTCCTTGTCTCGCGTTCGTTGCGAGACAGGGCGGGGATTTTGATTTTGATGGATAGGGAGTCAAATCCCCACCCTGTCGCAAAGAGCGCGACAAGGGTGGGGCACCCGATAGATTTAAGAACAGAAGGGATAAATAAATTGCAGTTCAAAATTAAAGGTCAAGATTATTTTTTAGCATTCGTAGAACAAGAGAAGCGCTGGTACGTCTTCGCGCCTACGTCGGAGGGAGTGAACCGCATTGCCGTGTACGTGGACGCGGCGAAGTATGAAAGACCGGGGATTCTGGAAACAGAAACAAGTTTGTCATCGTAAAGTTGAACTGTCATCCTGAGCGCAGTCGAAGGACCGGTTCAGGATTGAAGCGAGAATGGCCTGCAAGGGATTTCCAAAACGAAAGCGTGGAGCAAATTCCCTGACACGTCATTGCCGGATTCAGGAAACATGAGATCCTTCGACTTGAAAACCATTCGCAAGCGAATGGTTTTCTGCGCTCAGGATGACAAAGTTTAGTTAGGCACACGCTGATGGCAACCACCACCAAAAAAGACTATTACGAAACTCTCGGCGTAAAAAAATCTGCCTCGGCGGACGACATACGCAAGGCCTTCCGCAAACTTGCGCGCAAATATCATCCCGACGTCAATCCTGGGGACAAAGGGGCCGAAGAAAAATTCAAGGCGCTGTCTGAGGCCAATGACGTCCTCAGCGACCCCAAGAAGCGCAAGATCTACGACCAGCTCGGATATTACTCGGACAACATCGATCCCGCCGCCGCTGAAGCCTACGCCCGTGGCGGACCGACCGGAGCGGGCGGGTTTGGCGGATATCCCGGCGGACAAGCCGGCGGTGGCCAAGGTCAAGGTGTCCCATTCGATTTCAGCGGCTTCGATTTCAATGACATGTTCGAAGGCGCGCGCGGCCAGCGCACCACGTCAACTGCTGGTGGCGGGGGATTTCGCGACATCTTCTCCAGCATGTTCGGTGGCGGGCGCGGGGGTGCGGTCACACAGGAGGGCCCGGAGCCTGGATCCGATCTCGAGTATCAGGTCAATGTTCCGTTCTGGACGGCGATTCGCGGCGGTGTCATGCGCCTGAATATCACGCGCCAGGATGTGTGCGCGAATTGCCACGGCAATGGCGTGATCGAACAGCCAGGCGTGTGCCCGCAGTGCAAAGGTAAGGGCACCATCGAGCAAAGCGCGAATCGCATGAAGTTCAACGTGACTTGTCCACGCTGCCACGGCACGGGTAAGAATGTCTCGACTTGTCCGGTGTGCCATGGGGAAGGGGTGGTTACTCGCACTGAGCCGCTTGAAGTTCGCATCAAGGCGGGGACGCGCGACGGACAGCGCATTCGTGTCCCGGGCAAAGGTAATGCGGGCTTGCATGGCGGAACAATGGGCGATCTGTATGTGATCATTCGCGCTGAGAATCATCCGGTGTTTCGGAGAGATGGCGATGATATCTATGTGATCGTGCCGGTTACTGCCACCGAGGCCGCTCTGGGCGCGAAGATTGAAGTGCCAACAATTGATGGGCGAGCGATCCTGAAAGTGCCGCCGGGCACGCAGTCGGGACAAAAACTTCGTCTGCGCGAGAAAGGCGTGCCCTCAGCGACCAAAGAAGGCGCGCGCGGAGACGAAATTGTCGAAGTAAAAGTTACCGTGCCGATGCCGCGCGATGAGAAGACCAAAGAATTGCTGCGCGAGCTGGCGAAACTGAATCCGGAAGATCCGCGGGCGGAGTTGTTTAAGAACGTTTAATGCAGCACTTTTCATCCAGCCAAGCAGGCCGCGAATGTTCGAACGATATACGGAGAAGGCAAGACGCGTGATCTTCTTCGCGCGTTATGAGGCTAGTCAGTACGGGTCTGCATATATTGAGACGGAGCATTTACTCTTGGGGCTGCTGCGGGAAGATCATGCGCTCACCAGAAGGATGCTGGATCACGGAGGTTCTCCCGAATCTTCCATAGACTCGATTCGTCGCAAAATGTCCGAACGTGGCATCCTTGGCGAGAAATTGCTAACTTCTGTCGATTTACCTTTGAGCAATGAGTCCAAGCGCGTGCTGGCCTACGCGGCCGAAGAGGCTGAACGCCTTAATAATAGACACATTGGCGCCGAGCATCTTCTGCTTGGATTGTTGCGCGAAAAGAAGTCTTTTGCGGCACAGCTGCTAAATGAAGAAAAAGTGATACTTGAACGTGCACGCGAAAACATTGCTGAGTGGCAGAAGAAACATGGCATTGCCCAAGAAACAGCTGGACTTCAGGTCGTTACGATCCATGGAGAAGAGTGGAAGCTTACCTACGTTCAGGCGCAGGTGAGCGCGCTCAACCGATTCGCCTGGCGAAAACGCGAATGGAAGCCGATCGACGCGCTGGTGGAAACGGAAACGTGTCAAATATGCTTCGATACAGCTGCACCTGACGACCCCCGCTTTAAGTTTGTTCCGGCAGCGTGGCAGCGAGATTGGTGTTTGATCTGCAACTGGGAACTCAGTGTCGAGGCCGGTGGTGAACATTCTGTCGGTTACACGAACGGCCGGCAGTGGCTCTGTACCGACTGTTATGAGCGCTTCATCACGAACAATCTCCAATTTAATTCGTAAGACAGCCCGTCAAACGAGAAATCCACAGCCAATGGTGTGACGTATGTCACTGCGTTTCGGTCGAACATGTGGCTAGTCTTCCAACATGTTTTTTGGGTGCATTACTCAAACAGTACTTCGCGGGCTAGATCGATTGGCGCCTAAACAAGCCTCCGAGAAGCTTCCTGTTCATCTCCGCACCGGACGTCGCGGGGAAGAAGACGCCTACTTCTATCTCCGACGGCGAGGCTACGTGATGGTGGCGCGAAACTTTCGCACGGCACGTCATCACGGCGAGATCGATCTGATCGGCTGGGCGAAAGACCGTGGCGGAGACGTGCTCTGCTTCATCGAGGTCAAAACTCGCACCACGCGTGATGTGAAGCCCGCCCACGCCGCAGTCGATCGCAAAAAGCGGCGAGACCTTAGGGTGGTGATTCGTGACTACCTGCATTCGCTCCCACGACGGCAGTTTCCGCAGGCGCCGACGTGGCGCTTTGACGTGATCACAGTTTATTACGAAGGTGGCGCGCTGCATCCGACCTTTGAGCTATTTCAGAATGCGGCGCTCTCATCGTAAAATGAATTACCCGGGTGGCAGCGGGTGGAGGATTTAATCTTTGCCCGAACTCAGAAAAGACCCCATTGTCGGCCGCTGGGTAATTATTTCAACCGACCGAGCCAAGCGTCCCACAGACTTTACCCGCGAATCGGTAAAGATGAAGGGCGGTTTTTGCCCCTTCTGTTACGGAAACGAAGCTAAGACCCCGCCGGAAATTCAGGCCTATCGGCCTAATCAGAATGGCGGCCAGCCGCAACGGGACACGCCCGGCTGGACGGTGCGCGTGGTGCCCAACAAATTTCCCGCGCTTGGAATCGAGGGCAATCTTGATCGTCAGGCCGAAGGCATGTTCGACAAGATGAATGGCGTGGGCGCGCATGAAGTGGTGGTTGAGACCAACGATCACAATGAGACGTTGGCCACCTTGCCTTCAAAGAAAATTGAAGACGTGTTGTGGACTTTTCGCGACCGGATTCTCGATCTGAAAAAGGATCGCCGATTGAAATACATCCTGATTTTCAAGAACCACGGTGAAGCGGCTGGCGCCACGCTCGAACACGCGCATTCGCAATTGATCGCGCTGCCGGTGGTGCCCATTTATGTCGCCGAGGAGATCGAAGGCGCCAAGCAGTACTACATTTATAAAGAGCGCTGCGTTTTTTGCGATATCGCCCGCCAGGAGATTGAAGCCGGAACCCGGGTGGTCGCAGAGAATGACGATTTCCTGACCATTGCGCCTTATGCGCCGCGGTTCCCGTTCGAGACCTGGATTCTGCCCAAGCAGCACGAGTCGGCATTCGAGAATTCATCATCGCGCATGTTCCAGAACCTGGCTAAGTCGATTCGCACCCTGCTGAACAAAGCTAACCGCGTGCTGGACGACCCGCCATACAACTTGGTTATTCACAGTTCGCCAACGCAAGATTCGAGCAACGATCACTACCACTGGCACATTGAGTTCGTTCCCAAACTGACGAAGGTCGGTGGATTCGAGTGGGGCACCGGATTCTATATCAATCCCACGCCTCCGGAAGAAGCGGCGAAGTTTCTGAGGGAAGCGAGCGTGGAAGAGCCGGCTACGGCGACGGCCCGGTAAAGAATTTGTACAGAGAAAGAAACTAGCGCAGTTCGCGCAACTGCTGCACTGTCTGAACCACTTTCCCGGCAACATAATCGATTTCGGCTTCGCTGTTGAAGCGGCCAATTCCGAAGCGAATCGAGCTTTGGGCTAGTTCGTCGCTGATGCCGAGCGCCTTCAGCACGTAGGATGGTTCAACATGCGCCGAGATGCACGCTGCTCCGCTCGAGACTGCAACGTCGTCAATGGCGGTCATCAACTCTTCGCCATCGATCCCTGCAAAACTCATATTTAAGTTTCCCGGCAGGCGATGCACCATGGAACCGTTGACGCAAACTTCGTCCAGCCCGGCTTTGATCTTTTCGTGAAGCCGGTTGCGCAATCCAGCGATGCGGCATGATTCCTGAGGCATCTCATCACGGCAAATTTCACAAGCCTTGCCCAATCCGACAATTCCCGGGACATTTAATGTTCCCGATCGCATTCCGCGCTCATGGCCGCCACCATCAATAGTGGCAGCGATCTCCACGCCCTTCCGGACATAAAGCGCGCCGACGCCCTTCGGACCGTACGCCTTGTGAGCCGATATCGAAAGCAGATCGATATTTTGCCGGACCACGTCGATCGGGATTTTCCCGATCGCTTGGGCGGCATCGCTGTGGAAGACGACTCCGCGCTCGCGACAGAGTTTTCCTATTTCCGCGATTGGCTGAAGCACTCCGGTTTCGTTGTTTGCTGCCATGATAGTGACCAGGATGGTCGCATCAGTCATCGCCCGGCGGAGGACGTCTAAATCAATGAGTCCATCCTTCTGAGCGGGCAGATAGGTCACCCGGTATCCATATTTTTCAAGGCGCTTGCAAGAGTCGAGAACGGCCTTATGTTCGGTAACAGCGGTGATGATGTGATTGCCTTTGCTGCGATAGGCTTCCGCGACCCCCTTGATCGCCAAGTTGTCGCTCTCGGTCGCACCGGAGGTGAAAACAATCTCGTTTTTATTAGCACCGATCAGAGCTGCGACTTGCGCTCGCGCCGTCTCGACCGCTTTGTCGGCGGTCCAACCAAAGCTATGGCTGCGGCTGGCGGCATTGCCAAACTGTTCTGAAAGATAAGGAAGCATGGCCTTGAGCACCCGCGGATCGACCGGCGTGGTCGAGTGGTTATCCAGGTAGATCGGAAGTTTTACATCGCCGGGCGTCTTGTGATCCCGTCCTTCTACCACTTTAGTAACATCAACAGTCATAGGCTCTCTGACCAAAATTTTACACAGATTCGAGCAATGATTCTGTGCTTGACAAGGACCCGTTCAGGCGATAAAAATACGGCCAATTCCGGCGCGAGTGTGCTCGGGCGGTCCGGCCCGAGAAAGCGAGAGTCCGGAATCTATGACCACATCCCGCCTGCCCAACCTCCCGCGATGACGAACCATCTGGCCAAGTGCAAACACCCTCGTGTAAGAGTAGTCGCCCGCGAAGAAGACGCTGAGTTTGTGGAATGCCTGGAATGCGGCGAAGTGTTCGAATCCAGCGAATTCAAAGACATGGAAATTGAAGAGAGCAAGCTGGAAGAAGCTGAATAAGCTATCAGCTTTCAGCCATCAGCTTGTGCGGATTCGATTTTTGGAAGTACAGTCCTCATCTTTAAAGCAGCTCGGAATGGCACCACTTCAATTCTTGAAAATGTACCGGGCCCATCGACTTACGTAACTGATGCCCGCAGGCTGAAAGCTGACGTCTATTTCAATGCCATCCCCGCTTCTGCAGAAAAGTCCATCGCCGCAAAATCTTTGGCTAGAAACTTCGGATATGCCGCTGCCGCTATCATCGCGGCATTGTCGGTTGAAAGCGGACGGGAAGGGAAGTACACAGGAAGTCCCTCGCGGGCTGCTTCCTGCTCGAAGGTTTGGCGCAATTCATTGTTGGCAGCGACTCCACCGGTGACAAATAAAGTTGCCACGGCGTATTCGCGGGCGGCGGCCAAAGTTTTAGCTACCAGATCTCCGACCATAGCTCTTTGGAAAGAAGCGACTAGATCGAGAGTCTGCTTGTCTGAATTGGCTAGATAATCTTCCAGCTTCGGTTTAGAAACCTGAGCTAACGCGGTGCGGCGAAATTCGATTGAAGGTGCCAGGTTGTTGGTCTCGACGTAGCGCAATACTGCGGTCTTGATTCCGCTGTAAGAGAAATCGAAACGGGGATGTTCGGCGTCCGGGCGAGGATGCCCGGAGCCCCACGATTCCCTCTTGTGCGCATCTTTCTTAGCGGGTGCGGGTGCCCCGCTCTTGAAGGTTTGTGAAGAGTGGGCGGAATCCTTCCGGTCCGGATGTTTAATCTGCGGGGTGGCAAACTTCACCGCCTTCGGGTCCCCGTGCTTTGACAGTCGGTCAATCACAGGGCCACCCGGATATCCGAAGCCGAGTAGCTTGGCCACCTTATCGAACGCCTCGCCGGCTGCATCATCACGAGTATGGCCGATATTTTCATATGACCAACTTTCGCGGCGCTGCTCCGCCAGATAAAGATGCGTGTGTCCGCCCGAAACCACCAAGGCCATCACAGGAAAACGCAGCTCGCGATTTCCCTTCTGTCGCTGTTCAAGCAGAACCGCATGAATGTGCCCTTCGAGATGATTGACCGCGATGAGCGGCCTCTCGAGAGCGAACGCCAGTGCCTTGGCGTAGCTAATTCCCACCAATAGCGCGCCCGCTAGGCCAGGCCCCTGAGTGACCGCGAGCGCGTCGATTGATTGGTAGGTTTTCCCCGCGTCCGCAAGCGCCTGACGAACCACGGGGACAATGGCGCGAAGATGCTCACGTGAAGCCAACTCGGGCACGACGCCGCCGTACTGCTGATGCGTGGCGATCTGCGATGCTACGACATTCGAGATCAGTTCCTCTCCCGAACGTACCACGGCTGCAGCGGTTTCGTCGCACGAGCTTTCAATGCCGAGAATGTGGACGGGATCCATGAGCAGCTTTCATCATAGTAAAAGTTTCAAGGTTTCAGAGTTTCAAGGTTTCAAAAGTCAAAAGCTTTAACCACAGAGGGCACAGAGGAAAACCTACAGAGGAACCTGCAGAAAAAGCTGGGTAATGAAACTTTGAAACTCTGAAACCTGAAACTCTTCCCCTATTTCCTTTCCCGATCCCACCGCTTGATCCAGAGTTGGTTGTGTAATATTCTGCGATTACACCGGAAAGGAGGTGGTCTGATGACAAGTTCTGACTGTAGTGGTAGATGTGCAACAAGACCAGGTGAGGTGGCTGAGACTTAGAGCGGTTGCTCTGAGTGCTTCGCAACTCGACCGGTGAGTTTGGATTTCCACTCGGCGTTAGGTCACGCCGGGCCCGGAGTTAGCTAGAGAGGCCACTGTCCCCGCGCAGAAGAACGCAACGGGTACTTAGAGTGACCACCTCTTGGTCAATCCCAAACAGTCCGCCGGGCGGCCCGCAGGCGCAAGCTTGCGGGCCGTTCTATTTTTGAGCTCGATTTCTGAGGTGAGGACGGATATTCTTTCAGCAACATGGCCGACAGCGACCAATCCGATCTTCGCGGGCTGATAACAATTGCGATTTTCCGCGATTTGCCGGACGCGTTGCTAGCTCAAGGAAGTCTCGATTCAGCCCAAATTCAGTCCCATCTCGTCGATGACAATACGGTTCGAATGGATTGGCTATGGTCCAATGCGATAGGCGGCATAAAGTTAATTGTTGACTCACAGGACGTCGACGCCGCTAATGAAATTCTGAATCAGCCAATTCCGAACGAAATCGATTTTGATGACGCTGCCAAATTCGAGCAGCCGCATTGCCCACAATGCCAATCATTGGACATAAATTTCGAAGAACTGTACAAGCTGATGGCGTACGGAACAATGTTTCTTAACTTTCCTTTACCGGTTCACCGTCGAGGCTGGATGTGTCACTCATGCGGGTACAGTTGGCAAGAAAGTGCCGAGCCTGCACCCAAAACTGCAAGCACCTAAAGATGTATTGCAGAAGCATTGATTCCGCAACCTCGGTATTATTCTCTTCTTGAAGCCATCCGACTCCAAAAAACAATATGAAGGGTTTGCCGCTCATTACTCGCAACTGAGCGACGGTGCGCTGATCAAGCTTGCCCTTGAATCGTCTGAGTTGAGCGAGGCCGCA
>Ga0207695_10007087_pt1 | contig 14364 bp, 14 predicted proteins | sample KBSC54metaG_FD_184354 | JGI IMG/M metagenome (GOLD analysis project Ga0207695, IMG submission 184354) | Corn rhizosphere microbial communities from Kellogg Biological Station, Michigan, USA - KBS C5-4 metaG (SPAdes) (version 2) | ecosystem: Host-associated > Plants > Roots > Rhizosphere > Soil... | reverse complement strand
CTCGAGCGGCGCTGTCGCTAAGTACGTTAAGAATTGTTAATCGGGTTGGAGTTGTGCTGCGGTGTGCAAAACTTAAAAATCGTAGAGGGATTTGGTTTTGGCCGTTGCGGTTGACCCAAAGCAGATGGATGTTCTCGACAGGCAGAGGCAGCTCTCGTTGTTGCTGGTGGATGACGATGTGGAGCTGTGCGGGATGATGTGCGAGTTTTTTGCGCAGGAGGGCCATCGCCTGGAGTGTATCTACAACGGCCGCGAGGGACTGACGGCGGCGCTGAGCGGGTCGTATGACCTGGTGATCCTGGATGTCATGCTTCCGATTCTGGATGGGTTTGAAGTACTGCAGCGGCTGCGGCGCAGGAAGGATCTGCCTGTCATCATGCTCACGGCGCGGGTACAGCAGCAGGACCGGATTCGCGGGCTGGATGCTGGTGCGGATGATTATCTGCCCAAGCCGTTTGATCCGGATGAACTGCTGGCGCGGATTCGCGCGGTGCTGCGCAGATCGGAGTCGCTATCGCGGGTGGAGGCGGAAGAAATCCTGATTGGGAATATCCGCGTGAGCCCGACAACGCGCGAGGCGTGGTTGAATGACGAGCTGATGGACTTGACCACGACGGAGTTCGATCTGCTGGAGATGCTTATGCGTGCCGCGGGACGGGTGGTATCGCGCGAGGAGATTACGGCTGCACTTTTCGAGAGAGAAGCGACGCCGTACGATCGGTTTCTGGATGTGCACATCAGCCATCTACGCAGAAAGCTGGAGGGCGGGCGCGGCCTGATCAGAACGGTTCGTGGAGTGGGATATGTCTTCACCGGCGCAGCCTAAAGTCCTGCTGCGGCACTCGTTGTATGTGTGGGTGCTGCTGGCCATGGTGGGCATTCTGTCCATGTCGTTCGTGGTGTTCCGGGCAATTTCTCAGAAGATGCAGGCGGAGCGAATCGATCCGGTATATGACCGGTTCGATGAACTGCAACTCGAGAGTGCGCGGGCAATTCTGCAAAGGTGGGGTCAGGAAGCAGTAGCTCAATACATGATCAGGCTGGATCGGCTGTTCGGCGGATCTCATTACCTGCTGGATCAATCGGGGAAGGACCTGATCTCTGGAGTGGATCGCTCGGAAATGCTGCCGAAGCCGCCGGCCGTGAAGTCGCGCATGGCATGGCACGGGCATTGGGAGATCACGCATCGGTCGGCAGACGGCAAATTCTGGTTTGCGGCCGAAGGCCCGGATCGGCGATGGAATATCTGGGCGTTTCTTCCGTATTACTTCCTTGTGCTGGGCGCCACGGGGATTCTGTGCTGGATTGCGGCGGCGGGAGTCATCTCACCTATCAGGCGGATTGCAAACAATATTGCGCAGTTCGGACAGGGCGACCTCAGCGTGCGGGTGGTGACCGATCGCGACGATGAGATCGGGCAGCTTGCGCGGTCGTTCAACGAGATGGCGGAGCGGCTGGAAAAGCTGATCACGAGCGAGCGACGGCTGCTGAGCGACATTTCGCACGAATTGCGATCGCCGCTGGCGCGCCTGAAGTTTGCCATGAAGCTGGCGCGGACGAGCAACGATCCCGCGGCGGCTCTGGAACGCATTGAGCGCGATGTGAACCGGATTGCTTCGCTGGTGTCGGACATTGTGGAGATCAACGTTGTAGAGGGCGATCCGGCGCTCGAAGAGAAAGACGAGGTTTGTATCCGCGACATCATCGACGAGGTGGTGGAGGATTGCGGGCTTGAGGCCCAGGCACGCGAATGCAGGATAGAGGTGAGCGGCGAAGTTTGCGGGCAGGTGCATGGGAATCCGGAGTTGCTGAGACGCGCCGTGGAGAATGTAGTGCGGAATGCGATTCGCTACTCGCCGGAGAAGACCGCGATCGAGGTTGCGCTGGGCCAGGATGAGAATGGCGCGCGCATCACAATACGGGATTTTGGGCCCGGTGTGCCGGACAAGGCGATGCAGCGCATCTTCGATCCGTTCTTTCGTGTTGAAGAGGCGCGGAACACGAATGGTGGCGGGTCGGGGTTGGGCCTTTCGATCGCGAAGCGTGCTGTTAGCGTGCATCGGGGAAGTATTGTGGCCGAAAATGCAACTCCAGGGTTGCGCGTCACGATTGTGCTTCCGTTGACACACCAAGCTCTAAATGTGAGCTAGATCACTTCGAGCGTGGTCAAACGCTTAACGTTTCTTAAGCTGCGATTTGCGCATCGTGATGTTCACTATTCACAGTGCCTCACTTATTTTTTCTCTCTTAAATTCATCGAGGCCTCAGAGGAGAACACATGAAGCGTTTGTTAGGATGCGCCCTGATGCTCGCACTTGCCGCTGCCCCGGCGATGGCTGCCAAGAACTCGCAGTCAATTAATCTTTCGCAGAACGTAAAGGTAGGCACAACGAATATTCCTGCCGGCGACGTGAAGGTGACCTGGACGGGCACGGGCGATGCAGTGCAGGTGACATTGGTGGCGAACGGAAAATCGATCACGGTTCCGGCGAAGCTGGTCGCAGAGAAGAACGATCGGAAGGGCTATACCGTGAACAACAAAGGCGGCGCGGATGAGTTGCAGACGATTCAGTTCAAGGACGTGAGCCTGCAGTTGCAGAGCCCGGTTTCGTCCGGTCAGTAAGTCGCCTGGATTGCTTTTTCGGCAGCGATTACAAGATCAGCGAGTATCAGCGGATCGTGAGATCTGAGTTTTAGGGCCTCATGTGACTGCATTTCTTTCTCCCCTTCCGGCATTTGCTGGAAGGGGATTTTTTCGCGAAAGCAAACTGGCATTACCTGCTTGCTGCTACCCGGCTCTAAGCCACGGGCTGCGTGCAGTGCGCGCACCGAGTCGCGTCGATCGCGATATCGCTCTTGCACTGCGGGCACTTCTTCGTGGTTGGCGGTTCAACCACGGGCGGCTTGAACCGCGCCATGATCTTCGCCGTTGGCACCACGATAAAGAAATACACAACAAACGCCACGATCAGGAAAGAAACCACCGCGTTGAAGAAGTTTCCGACCTTGATGACGCCGCTGCCGGCGTGCACAACCACGCTGCTGAAATCCGGCTTGCCCCCCACCGCCGCAATCAACGGATTCAGAACATCCCCCACCAGTGAATTGATAACCGAAGTGAAAGCCGCGCCGATGATGACCGCAATGGCCAGATCGACTACGTTTCCACGAAGAACGAAATCACGAAAGCCCTTCAGCATTGCTTCCCTCCTGGATGATGTCTGCGCACATCCTACCCGATGGGCCTTCTGTTTTGAAATGAGAAGTTTCCGGCGATGCGTCGGCTCGAAGCGCGCGTCTGCCCAGCCTATGCAATTTCCTTTCTCAGCAACCTGATTGCGTTAGAATTCCAGTGTCTTCCCCGACAACATGCGGATGGGGCCCTGCGATGAAGTTCGCTCGCAATATTGCGATTGTTCTGCTCGTCTTTCTCGGAGTCACCGCCCTGGCGGGTTCGATTCCCATGATCCTGCACCCGCACGGCAACTCAACCACCTTGCCGCTGAGTACCCTTTCGAACTCGCCATTTCACACGTATCTCGTGCCTGGCATCCTGCTGTTTATGGCTAACGGCGTTCTTGCCTTCGCTGTTTTCTGGGTTCTGATCAGGCGCTCATCGCACTACGCGTTCTTGACCGCTTTTCAAGGCGGCGTGCTGCTGGTGTGGCTCATTGTTGAGTGCTGGCTTCTCGAAACCGTGATCTGGCTACACTACTTCTACGGCGCCATTGCAGTTGCGCTCATCGTCTGTGGTTTTGCCATGCGGCGCGAATTTGATGCCCTTATATCCGGTACGCCACCAGGAACACGATCAGCATAAGGATCATCAGGTCGGCATACAGCAGGATCAGCACTCCTGCCGAATACAGGCTCCACTTGCCGCGCATGCAGCGACCCGTCTCCGCCATACCCCAGGCAGCCGCAAACAGCGCCACAATTTGCCAGGGCGACCCGTGCAAATTTTCAATGTGCGGAAACCCCGCCAGCAGAAGGCTTGCAATAAACGCCGCCACCGAGAGTGCTATCCCGCGCACAATGGATCTTTGACGCAACCGGAAAATCGGGGAACGTGGAAACACGACTTCTACAACTGTAGAACCCACAGCCTATCCTGCGACCAACTCCATCTCTTTCAGCGACTCGGCAAAAGGCGCCCGCAACACGCCCCGTTCCGTAATAATCGCCGTCACGTACTTTGCGGGGGTCACGTCGAAGGCCGGATTGCAGATGCCCACATTGTGTGGCGTCAACTGCGTTCCGCCATGATGTGTCACTTCCTTCGCCGAACGCTCCTCGATCGGAATTGCATCGCCTGTCGCCGTCGCCGTATCGATCGTGGACCATGGCGCAGCACAGTAGAACGGAATCCCATGCTCCTTCGCGAGGATGGCCACGTTATAGGTGCCGATCTTGTTCGCAAAATCCCCGTTCGCGGCGATACGGTCCGCACCGACGACAACCGCCTTGATCTTACCCGCGCGCATAAGGCTCGCAGCCATGTTGTCGCAGATCACCGACGTGGGAATGCCATCTTCCATCAGTTCCCACGCGGTCAGCCGCGCGCCTTGCAAAAAGGGCCGCGTCTCGTCCGCGTAAACATGAATCTTCTTGCCCTGTTCAACTGCCGAGCGAATCACACCCAGCGCCGTCCCGTATCCGCATGTCGCCAGCGCACCCGCATTGCAGTGCGTCAGCACTCCACCCTCATCCGGCAGCAGCGCTCCGCCATGTGCGCCCATCGCCTTGCACGCCGCAATGTCTTCGTCATACATTGCATGCGCTTCTGAGAGAAGCTTGTCCTGTACCTGCTTCATCGTCGCGCCGTTTGTCACCAATCCGGCAAACACCCGCTTCATCCGGTCGATCGCCCAGAAGAGGTTTACTGCGGTCGGTCTCGTTCCTGCCAGGCGCGCGCACGCCTTTTCGAACTCGGGTTGGAATTCCTGCGTCGTCTTCGCGGAACTGCGCAAGGCCCCCAGGGCGACTCCATAAGCCGCGCTGACCCCAATGGCCGGCGCACCGCGCACCACCATGGTCACAATCACATCCGCCACCTGTTCGTAATCGGTGGCGAGCACATAGCTCTCCTCGAGGGGAAGCTTCGTCTGATCGATAAAACGGACCCCTTCGGGGGTCCAGGCCAGCGTAGGAATCATGCTCTTCCAGTGTAAACGCCACTCGGCTTCGTCCGCATCGGCAGCCCTCGAATAGACTTGTCCTGAGTCGCACCCGACGCATGAGGAGTTCCCCTTGGCCGGACCACCGCCCGACTACTCGCATCTATTCATAGAGTTGGGCTGCGTCGCCGTCGGCTTGGCCGTGCTCGCACGCCTGGCTCGACGCCTGGGACTCTCCGCCATTTCCCTGTATCTTCTCGCTGGGCTGGCATTCGGCAATGGCGGCCTCCTTCCCCTCAATCTTTCCAAGCAGTTCATCGAACTTGGTGCAGAACTCGGCGTTCTGCTTCTCCTCTTCATGCTTGGCCTTGAGTACTCCGGCGAGCACCTGACCAAAAATCTCCGGAAGGGAATCGGCGGAGCCGCCATTGACCTTTTCCTCAACTTCCCGCCCGGCTTCGTCGCTGGACTCCTGCTCGGCTGGTCTCCGCTCGCTTCTATCCTGCTCGGAGGCATCACCCTCGTTACATCCTCGGGCATCGTCGCCCGTCTGCTCACCGAACTCAAGCGCAAGGACTCCCCGGAGACGCCCACCGTCCTCTCCATCCTTGTCCTCGAAGACCTGATGATGGCCGTGTACCTGCCGCTGATCGCCGTCCTACTCGTGGGCGGCGGACCGGAAAAAATCCTCATCTCCGTCGGCATCGCCTGCGCAACCGTTCTTGTTGTCCTTTTCATCGCCACCCGCTACGGACACTCGCTCAGCTCGTTCGTCGCCCATCAATCCGATGAAGTTGTTCTCCTTAGCATCTTCGGCGCAGTGCTGCTGGTCGCTGGCGTCGCCCAGCACCTCCGCGTGTCCGCTGCCATCGGAGCCTTTCTCGTTGGGATTGCCGTCTCCGGTCCCATCACCGAACAATCTCACCGATTGCTCACTCCCTTGCGCGATCTTTTCGCCGCCACATTCTTCTTCTTCTTCGGGCTCGAAGTTGATCCACGCACTCTCTCTCCCGTGCTCCTCACCGCCGCAGCGCTTGCTGTCGTCACCACGGCGTCGAAGATTCTCACCGGTTACTGGGCCACTCGGACGCAAACCACCGATCGCCGGTTCCGCTTCAGGGCCGGATTGACGCTTGTCCCCCGCGGCGAATTCTCCATCGTTATCGCCGGGCTAGGCACGGCAATCGAACCTCGCATCGGCTCTCTTTCCGCCGCATACGTACTGCTCATGGCCATCGCCGGTCCTATCCTCGCCAGGGTTATCCGCTAGCCTCGCACGCCCTCTCTCTCCGTAGAAGATAGTGAATGAAAACGTTTGCATTTTCCGCTGGACTCCCCCCACTCCCGCTGCGTACATTGGTTTGCGTATCATCGGAGACACATCCGCATGGCCTTTCTTCTGGACTTCCCAGAATTCGCCACTGCCGATTCGTGTGCCCCATAAGTTAGGAGTCGTCTTTGCAACTCACCTTCGTCGATTGGCTGATCATGTTGCTGTACTTCGTGTTTGTGCTGGGCATCGGCTTTGCCCTCAAGCGCTACATGAAAACCAGCAAGGACTTCTTTCAGGCCGGCCGCGCCCTTCCCGCCTGGATCTGCGGACTCGCCTTCATCAGCGCCAACCTCGGTGCTCAGGAAGTCATCGGCATGGGCGCCTCGGGCGCCAAGTACGGCCTGGAAACCTGCCAGTTCTACGGCATCGGCGCTATTCCCGCCATGATCTTTGTCGGCATCTTCATGATGCCCTTCTACTACGGCTCAAAGGCGCGCTCGGTCCCCGAGTTCCTGCGCCTTCGCTTCGACGAAAAAACCCGAGCCCTCAACGCCTGCTCCTTTGCCGTGATGACCGTCTTCAGCTCCGGCATTTCCATGTATGCAATGGCCCGCCTCATCCAGGCCCTGCACGTGTTCGATGGATTGTTTCACGCGCTCGGTTGGGCGCCGGAAGGTATCTTTACCTTCTCGATCATTCTCTCGGCCATCATCGTTCTGCTCTACATCTTCCTCGGCGGACTCACCAGCGCCATCTACAACGAAGTTCTCCAGTTCTTCCTGATCATCGCGGGCTTCCTGCCGCTCGTGTTGCTCGGCCTCAAGAATCTCGGCGGCTGGAATGGCCTTCGCACCGCAGTGTCCGCAGTCGATCCCCGCATGATGCACGAGTGGAAAGGCGTCCTCCACTCCAGCACCAACCCCATGGGAATCGAGATCATCGGCATCGGCATGGGCCTGGGATTCGTTCTCGGTTCCGGCTACTGGTGTACTGACTTCCTTGTCATCCAGACCGCCATGGCCTCGAAGAACATGGATTCGGCCCGGCGCGTCCCGCTCATTGCCGCAGTCCCGAAGATGGTGTTCCCGTTCCTCGTTATTCTGCCCGGGCTCATTGCGATCTCGCTGCCTACTCCGCACACCACCACCACGGTGAGTAATCAGAACGGCGCCATCATCCACAACACCCAGGTCGTCTCGCAGATCGCCTCAGAGGGCCGTGGAATCGTTCCCGCCAAAATCAATCCGGTCACCGGCAAAGCCATGCTCGACGCCAGCGGAAAGCCGCTCCTCGACTACGACATGGCCACGCCCAACATGCTCCTCCACTACTTCCCAACCGGCATTCTGGGTCTCGGGCTCACGGCGCTCCTGGCCAGTTTCATGAGCGGCATGGCCGGCAACGTCACCGCGTTCAACACCGTCTTCACCTACGACCTCTATCAGTCGTACATCCACAAGGGCGCGTCCGATCGGCACTATCTCGCCGTCGGTCGATGGGCTACCGTTGGCGGCATTCTCTTATCCATCTCAACCGCATACGCAGCCATCAGCTTCAACAACATCATGGACACGCTGCAGCTTGTCTTCAGCTTTGTGAATGCGCCGCTGTTCGCGACATTCCTGCTCGGCATGTTCTGGAAGCGCACGACCGGCCACGCCGCGTTCACGGGCCTAATTACCGGAACCCTCGCCGCCGTCGTCCATCACGGCCTCACGCTGCCCATTGAAGCGCACGTCGGTATCCACGGCGGCTGGATCACCATAGTCCATCACTATCCCAGCGACATGGCTCAGAACTTCTGGGGCGCTATCTTCGCCTTCTCCTCCAACTTCATCATCACTGTCATCGTGAGCTTCTTGACGAAACCGAAACCTGAATCAGAACTCGTCGGCCTCGTCCGCTCACTTACGCCCAAGCCATCGAGCTCGCATCTCATCTGGTGGAAGCGCCCTGAGGCCCTGGCCGTCGCAGTCCTACTCGGCGCTGTAGCCCTCAACATCTTCTTTGCCTGAGACCCTGAGAGAAAGGACCAGCAATGCAACTCGACCTCCGCACTCCCATGGGACTGATGTTCTCGATCACAGGCGCCATCCTTGTCATCTGGGGCCTCAAAACCAACGGCGATGCCATCTACGCCAGGAGCCTCGGCATCAATGCCAACCTCTGGTGGGGAATTGTGCTGCTTATCTTCGGAATCACTATGTTCATCCTCGGCGAGCGCCGCCAGCACAAGCTCGAGAAGGAACCACCGCCACCCATCGACGAAACCGAAATCCGTCGCGGTCACGGCCACTGAGTTACTGCAGAGCAAACGCAATTACATAATCGCCCTGTTTCGAATCCAGCTTTCCGTGACCTCCCGCGCAGATCACCAGGTACTGCTTGCCCTTCCACGTGTAGCTCATCGGCGTTGCATTTGCCGCAGCCGGCATCTCGTAGCTCCACAATTCCTTCCCGGTCTCCGAATCGAACGCATGCAGGTGGGGATCGATAGTCGCTGAAGTGAACACCAGTCCGCCCGCGGTCACCATCGGTCCTCCCAGGTTGATCGATCCTGTATGCTTTCCCGGAACCAACGTGCCCAGTGGAACGTCCCATGCAACCTTTCCCGTGAAGAGGTCCACGGCTTCCGTTGTCCCCCATGGCGGCCGGTTACAGGGCGTGCCGCTCGGCGAAAAGAGAAACGAGCGGTAAAGACCAAAGGGTGACGGCTCCTGATCGCCGAACTCGCCGTAGATCCGGTTGTCCTGGTTTTTATGCACTTCAGCGTCGTACTCTGCGCGCGGAATCAGCTTTACCCACGCGACCAGCCGATTCGTATTCACGATCATCACGTGATGTTGTGGATCGTAAGCCGCGCCGCCCCAGTTCACCCCACCAACATTGCCCGGCGCCTGCACTGTGCCTCGCAAACTCGGTGGCGTGAAGACTCCCTCGTTCCGCAAAGCAGCAATCTTATGCTGGCACCAATTCACATCCTCAGGCTTCGGCCCCCACGCATCCGCAGCCTCGAACTTCTCCGGTACCAGCGATATCGTCGAGAATGGCTGCGTAGGTGAACTCTCCTCGCCTTGAATATCCGATTGCGGCACCTTCCGCTCTTCGACGGGAACCAACGGCTTCCCATTCAACCGGTTCAACACAAACACATGTCCCATCTTCGTGTTGATCACAACCGCCGGCGTTCCATCCTTCCAGTCAATCAAGGTTGGCTGAGCCGCAACATCGTAGTCCCACAAATCGTGATGAACCACCTGAAATCCCCAAACAAACGTGCCCGACGATGCGCGCAATGCCACCACCGAATCGGCCCATTTGTCATCGCCCTTGCGAATCCCGCCGTAATAATCCGGTGCCGCGCTGCCTGTGGGGATAAGCACGAGGTCGTGCTTCGCGTCGACTGACAACACGGACCATGCATTGCCTGCACCCGTCCTCGGGTTGGTGTGCGCTGCCCATGCAATCGGATCCCAGCTCCACCGCAGTTTTCCTGTGTGCGCATCGAATGCGCGCACGATGCCTCGGCCGGTGTCCACGCGCCAGTTGTCCGCAATTGACGATCCCACGATTACCAGATCGCCCACAATCGCTGGTGGCGAGGTTACCTGGTACCCTCCGGTCCACTCCGTCTGCGTAGCCGCGCCCTTGTTGAGATCGACAGTGCCGTTCCCACCAAAATCTGCGCACAGCTTTCCAGTCTCGCCGTCCAGCGCAATCAGCCGCGCGTCAATCGTCCCGATGAATATGCGCAAGTGGCACGGCTCGCCTGCCTTCCTGCCCGTATCGCGCCATGCTGAAACACCGCGCGACGAAACTTCCGAATAGTTTCGGTCAAGGTTCACGCCTGGGTCGTACTCCCACAGCTTCGCCCCGCTCCCCGGATCGAGAGCAATCACATGGTCATACGGAGTGCTCAGAAAAAGCTTCGCATCCACGAGGATAGGCGTGGCCTCGAATGCAGCCTTGCGCTTCAGCTTGGTCGGTGTGTCATTTGCGCCGGTGCGATACGTCCACGCCACTTTGAGATTGGCGACATTCCCTCGGTTGATCTGCGAAGCCGAAGAGTAGCGCATCCCTCCGGCATCATTGCCATACGTCGGCCATTCGGCGCTTTGTTGCGCGTGAACCGGAACGCTTATCTGCAACACGACAGAAACCAGAAAAACTAGCACAGGGAAGACAGCCGAATTCGGTTTTCTCATCTCCGTCACAATACCGGAACACACCGGCACTACAACAGGAGCTTCACACTGGTCGCGCCCGCGCATCTTTGGCACATCGGTCGGAGTGGGGAACCGAGATCAGGCAGTTGTGTCTGTATATGGCAACCCGCACGTGCGCAGGATCCCCGCAAATCGGGCATCCCCGCGCAACCGGTCCCACTTCGCGTCCGAGGGCAGACTCGCGAGGTGCACATCGTGCTCCTCCACCGCTCGATTCAGCCATGCGAATGCGCCATCCAACTCGCCCAAGCCTGTGTGTACCATCGCAACCGCACACGCCGGCATGTAGCGCTCACGTGCCAGTGTCTCCAATGTCCGCAGCACCTCACGGGCCTCATTCACGCGTCCCATCTTTGCCAGGATGTAACCGCGCAGCGACACAACTTTGCTGTTCTCTCCGCCCACTCCACCGCGATTCAATGCCTCCAGCGCAAGTGCATCTTCACCAAGCTGCTCGTATGCCTGTGCCATCTGCAGGTTGGCAATCCAGAAATCCGTCAGCACCACTGCTGCTTGCCGCGCGAACTCAAGCGCAGCACTGAAGTCTCGCCCCAGAAAAGCTACCTGCGCGGATAGCGCGTGATGCATGGCCTGCAACGGATCGATCGCTCGCGCTCGCTCCATCGCCAGCCGCGCTTCTTCTGCGCGATGGCCCGCATGTCCCAGCACGATTCCCAACAGCCTGTACACCAGCGAGTAGTTCGGATCAATTGCAATGGCCCTGCGATATGCACCTTCGGCTTCCGCCCAGTCCCAATCCAGCCAGAACTTCACGAATCCCCACGACGTTTGCGTTTCCGCCAGTTCCGGTTCCGCTGTTACCGCCTGTTCCGCAGCCCTTCGCGCCTTCTCCCAAACATCGTGCGGTCGCGCATCCGCGTGGATTGGACTCGACGTGTACGCATCGGCCAGCCCTGACCATGCCAGCGCATAATTCGGATCGAGCTGTGTCGCACGCAGGTAGAATTCAATCGCCTTCCGCGTCGTTGTGGGCGTAAACAGGTTCCAGTAGTAGCGGCCCTGCAGATACGCGTCGTATGCCTCGGGATTATGCGCCTGCCTTCTCGCCAGCGCATCCAGTCGCTCCGGCGAAAGCCGCAGCTTGATTTGTTGCGCGATCGCTGTGCTCAGTTCCCGCTGAAAAGCCAACATGCTCCTGGGCTCGCTGTCATAGGTCGCGGACCAGATCTGCACCTGGTCGCTGGCTCTCACCAGCTTCGACGTCACCCGGATCCGGCCGCCCTCGCTGCGCAGGGAACTCTCCAGCAGAAACGCCGTCTTCAATTCGCCACCGATCTCCTCCAGTGACTTCGTCGCCCGTTTGTATCGCATGATTGTGGTTCGTCCAATCACACGGAGTCCTAGTGGATCGATCTGCCCGAGCGCCGCAATCACCTCTTCCGTTAACCCGTCTGCCAGGTATTCCCGCTCCGGCTCGGGACCAAGGTTCTCAAACGGCAGCACGGCCAGCACCGACGCTCTATTCTGCGCATCGGGCTCTCCGATCATCTTCACCGGCGCCAGAAACCGATAGCCGCGCTTGGCCACAGTTTCGATAAATTCATCGCCGTCGCTCTCCTTGCGCAGCGTCCGTCGCAGCTCCGAAATGCAATGCGCCAGTGTAGCCTCTTCCACAAATGTGTCCGGCCACAGTCCCTTCAGGAAGTTGTCCTTGTCCACCAAGCGCCCGTGATTCTCCACCAGCATCAGCAGCGTGTCGAATACCTTGGGCTGCAGCTTCACCGCGCGATCGCCGCACATAAGCTGCTTCTCCCGCGGCAACAAGCGGAAGTTCGCGAACTCATACGTAACCTGGAGTTGATTGGTCATGGCCAGCGCTATCGCATCCTGAGCAACAATTTATTGAGAGGGAACTCCCACCTGCGGCCTGCGACATGTTCAGAAAACGCCATAACAAACCTGAGACTCTCAGTAGCGGGAGTGTGGCTGATTCTAGCAGCAACGATCAACACTGAATCCTCCTGCCGCAGCTTTTCGTCACGAAATCCTCACGCAATCCCCAAGACTTCGCTTCGCCACTCCGGCTACTGTCTCCTTGCAGTCGCAAGCTGCTATTCCCAAAGGAGATCGCCACCATGCTCACCAGTGCATCACGCCGCGCTTCCAGCGCATTCGCCGCCCTCGTCCTCGCAACCATGCTCTCGCTGACCCCCACATCCCAGGCCCAGTCGGAACAGGCATCATTCGGATTGGTCGGTGCCTGGTCCGTCACCGTCGCCCTGCACCCGGCAGGCAATTGCAACGGTCCTGTGATCGCGCCGCTCTTCTCCTCGATCGTCATGTTCTCGCGAGGCGGAACCGTGACGGAATCCACCTCCAACCCGGCGTTCGAGCACGGACAGCGCGGCACAGGTCTCGGCGTCTGGTGGCTTAATGACAATGGAACCTACTCCGCCACCGATGTAGCCTACATCCTGTTCACTTCCTCAAATTACGCGCCCGGTCCGCCACCCGTCGGTTTTGCCGCAGGCACGCAGGAAATCACTCATACCATCACGCTCAATTCCAATGCCACACAGTGGACGGACAACGCCACGGTCCAGTTCTACGACTTCAACCGCAATCCTCTGAATCGTGCCTGTGCCACGGCAACCGCAGTTCGGCTGCAGTAAGGCGATCTCCAACATACTCAGCCGAAGGGGCGGATCCCCCCAGATCCGCCCCAAAGCCCCGTTTTCGGTCCTATGCGTCAAATGCTATACTCCGCTCCGATGAACAGGATTTTAACCATCGCACTTGTCGCATGTGTGATCTTGTTCATCAGCGCCATCTTGATTTCTCCAGTTGTCGACCTTCAACCTTCTGCGCTGCGAGCACAGCAATGGTTGACTCTGATTGTCGCGATGTTTTCTCTGGCCATGCAACTGGTCATCTGCCTTTTGAAAATTCCCTCCGCCATCGGCCCACCCCGGTCCGACACCGATTGTGATCGACGGGTCTGTCTTGCCGACCTGGGCTGCTGCCTCCGCTGCTAGCGCATTCCCTGCTTAGACGAAAATCCCTTCCATTGACGTGAGCCACCTGGCTTTCGTCGAGATGGTTGGCAAATAGTAAATGCGCGATCGGAATCGAATTACCGATCGAAAAACTACCTTGGAGGAAAATTATGATGATGAAACAATTCCTGCCTGCCTGTGCTCTCGCGGCTTTCGTTCTCGTTCCAGTACCTCAACTCGCTGCACAGGAGATCGTGCATGCGCTCTGTGGAACAGTGAGTTCCATCGATTCCAGCGGTAAGACAATTACGCTGTTTCAGGACACTGGGTCACCCGCCACCTTCAATGTGATGTCCTCGTCCAACACCCGCATTGCATTCGACAAAAAAATCGCTGAGGAGGTGACTGAGGCGAAGAAGTTCCAGAAACAGGGAGCGTACGTCATTCTGTTCTACTTCGGAACGGACGGAAACAGGACCGCCGTCGCGCTCAAGAACCTCGGCTCTGGGCCGTTTTCATCCACCACTGGAGAAGTAACAGAGTGGAACGGGCACAGTAACCAGCTTTCGCTGCGCGACAAGAGTGGCGCTGTCCATTCATTCAAGATCGACGATCAGACCGTTGGGGAAACCTACACGGGTGTAGTCAATGGATCGAAGTTCGATGTCGACAAGGGAGAGAAGGTGAGGCTCGTGAGCTCAACAAAGGACGGGACCCCAACCGTGCTTTTCATCCGGGAGGAGTAAGTAAGATTCTGCAGAATCAGTAAGCAGCTCCTTGTTGCCTCATTC
>Ga0207695_10007081_pt1 | contig 14374 bp, 13 predicted proteins | sample KBSC54metaG_FD_184354 | JGI IMG/M metagenome (GOLD analysis project Ga0207695, IMG submission 184354) | Corn rhizosphere microbial communities from Kellogg Biological Station, Michigan, USA - KBS C5-4 metaG (SPAdes) (version 2) | ecosystem: Host-associated > Plants > Roots > Rhizosphere > Soil... | reverse complement strand
ATATGCACCGCCTTAGGCTCTTCAACAATAAAGCTGGTCACTTTTTTGATCTTATAACTGCCCGCACTCGCAAAAGTATAAATATCGCAGAACGCAATTTCCTTCCCTCCCGGCACCAATATCCTACCGCTTACACACACCTCAGGCCCGTGGGTTATCATAGTATCTATATGCAGCTCACGCACCTTTTTGAAAACGCTGGCTTTTATTTCAGCCATATAGCCTTCCTTCCCCGAAATGTCTCCCACGCCAGCAACGTGCCACACAACATTATCCAGTAAATTATCCTCCAGCCACGACACATCACCCTCAGCAAGCGAGCTGTACAGGTCCTTCAGAAATAGTTTTTTAGGTGCATTGCCGCAATCCGGCTTTACAAAGATTTTTGCCATCTTAAATTCTTGCAATCACTAAAATAAAAAAAAGGCCACACCAAAGTGCAGCCTCCGTCTAAAAATATATTAAGTCAAACTAAGCCTTTGCCGCCACCTTCTTCTTCAGCGCCAGTATACTAAAATCCGTATCCTCTTTCACTATCGTATTGCTCAGGTGTCCCAGCCCATCTATCTCCATCTCTACCACATCACCTGGCTGCAGCCATTGTTCTTTATAGTTGGCATCATTCAGCTTACCCGTACCATTCAGCTCCAGGAAGCAACCCGTACCCACCGTACCACTGCCTATCACATCCCCCGGCAGTATATCCGCACCGTATGCACAGCGCTCTATTATCTCTGCAAATGTCCAGTCCATATCAGCCATATTGCCCGCGCTCACCTGCACACCATTTACGGTGCAGGTCATCTTCAGGTTATAGGCATTGCCCACATGGCCCTCCTTCGCAGGCACCTTGTAGGGTTCCAGCTCATCAGGTGTCACCAGTATAGGCCCTATCACCGTGCTAAAATCCTTACCCTTCGCAGGGCCCAGGTTCAGCAGCATTTCTTCCATCTGCAGCCTGCGCGCACTCATGTCATTCATTATCATGTAGCCACCTATATATTCATCCGCCTCAGCAGCAGTTATGTTACGGCCCTTCTTGCAAAGCACCACAGCAGCCTCCAGCTCAAAATCCAGCTTCTCAAAATGGTCAGGCATGCAGCGTATCTCGCCCGGCCCCTGTATCGCATTATGGTTCGTAAAGTAAAAGATAGGATACTGGTCAAACTCCGGTATCATGTCCACCTTGCGGTTGCGCCTTGCAGCCGCCACATGCTGGCGAAAAGCATAGCCATCCCTGCAGCTTGTAGGGTGTGGTACCGGCGCCAGTATAGTAGCATTCTTATAGGGCAAGCCCTGTGCATTCACATTCTTGCCGCTTTTCACATCCGCCTCAGCGCTGCGCATCAGTTCTATAGCATTCTCCCAGTTATCCAGCAGGTCCTTCATACTGCCCGGCAGGCGCGTATCCACATCCTGCGTATCATAAAGCGTATCATTAATAAGGAAAGCAAGCTGCTCCCTGCCCTGGCTGCTATAAGTAACTAATTTCATGAAGTATGATTTGAGAGAGCAAAAATAGGGGATAAGTAGGGGGATGCGAAATTATCTGCAGAATAGAGGGTTTTGTGGAGTTGAAAGTGCGTGCTCGCGGCACTGCGATCGCAACTATGTTTCAATCACTTTTTAGCCATGCAGCAGAAGGCCCCTTTAACTATATCTTCTTAAATATTACAGCACCAATATTTGATAAAGGATAGTGTTCACAATTAGGTGGTGTGTAGTCCAGTCTTGGGTGCTTAACCAATGTTCCTATATTTCCATCATATGCCAAATAAACCATTCTATCATTTTGTTTTGTCCATCCTGTTATTAAGTCAACAATAACTCCTACAGCCGTCGAAGCGAGAACGCCATTAGACCAAACAACCTGTGGGAGCCCACCGACATCTCCATACTTCGCTGCTTCTCGGCCTAACTTTTCCTCAGTAATAAAACCTGTACAACGCATACAACTCATTCCAGGCATTGAAAGTATTACTTGACCAAAAATATTTGCATCAGTTTTATTCGAGTGAACATCCATTCCTATATCTATATACGGTATTAAATATCGCCGACACTCGGCTTCAAGCTGGCTACGTTCTTCAAATGAATCAACACAACCTACAACGATATCACAAGTTTGCAGGAGTTCAGGGTTCTGTTGCCATCGTGATGGTACAGTTTTTAAATTATGCTTCCCCAAAATCTTGTCAAATACCCTTTGGGCAACTTTTATTTTTAGCAATTTATTTTTTACATCCCTAAGCCACGCTCCAATAAGGCGGTTCATGTTCGTATCTTCTACCTTATCATCATCGAACACAACTACATTTTTAAAGCCGATGTGGGCAAGTTGTTGTCCAATGTGAGAACCGCCACCGCCATATCCAATAATACCTACTTTTACGTTCTCACATAAAAACTGTGCGTCTTTCCCAAGAAAAGATTGCCTGTCATATATTTTTGACCTGCGTGTTCCCACCCTTTTTTGAAATGTGAACAGCATAGGGTAGCCAACAACTGAAATCAATTTTGGTGCTATTACCTTTTTATTGATGGTGACCTCAGCGTAAAAAGAATTGGCGCTAAAAATAATAATTCCGTGAGGCTGACCATTTCCAACTGTAATCATGCTTTGTACCACTGCTGGCAAACTCTTAGAATCTGTTCCGCTTGGAGAAGGTTTGCCGGGATGGTCATGCAAGTGTATATGAAAACAGGAATAGCCTGTGTCCAAAACATGTTGCATTGAAGCCCGGATTGCATCGGAACTTATTTTAGCTCCAACGTTTTTGTCCTTTATGTAGTGCTCGTCGGATACAGGTAAATATTCTTTGCAGAGCAATATATTTTCATTATCACTCAACCTAATATATGAGGCATATAAAAACCCCACTCTCTCATGAGCATGGGGATGTGGCCTCACTAAATCATTGAGGATATGTTTATGCAGGCTAAGAGGCATCTTAACTCTTATTATTTCTTCTCTGGTCATTGTTTGCTAAATGCTTTTAAGTGAATAATCAATGTCTCCAGCAGACGATACGTCTGTGTAGTCCTCCAAGAAATCGCATACCAATTCGAGCCGAGAACTCTGATATTACCATTCCAGTTTAGCCCTGGTACAGGGCACGAAATCCTGCTGGAGAAAAATAATCTTGAACAATACCCATCACGAGATACGGGGCATAATAACGCATCAACTACCGCGGGCTCACAGCCTTCGGGTAATTTTAAATCCTTGATGTGAATATAAGTATAGCCACCCTCCTCCGCTATGGAAAGGGAGGGGGCTATGCTCTTCAACTCATCAATCTGGTCTTTAGGAAATTCCATATGATGAGTTTTAGTTATGAAGAAGAACCATCTTTCACGTGACCAACAAAATGCTCACCGCCGTGAATTTCAACAGAGCCATCATCTTTCAGTGGCACAAGCTTCCCCTCTACTAATTGGTCAAGGTCATAGTTTGCTTGAACGCCACCCTTCTGTTTAATCTCACTAACTGAATGAATCCCCTTCGTGATTTTTACTTCATTGGTTACTTCACCAACTTTTACAGTGATTGTAACTAGGTGTTCTCTTTCTTTGGTATAGAAATGCTCTCTACCTTCGCGAGCTAGATCGACCCGATCATTATCCTGAACGTGTTCATCTTCCCACGGCTTTTTTATAGCCAAAAAGATGTCATGATCCTCTGGTATACTAAATATATCCCTGAGTTCCGCACCTGTTATATACTGTTGTTCGTAGTGATGAATTTTTCCGTTAAACGTATATTCAAGCGTATAGTTATGGTCGCCACCATTTTTAATATGAATCATTTGATTTTGCATTAAATATTAATAAAGCGCCCTATACCGTAAGGTATATATAGAGTGAGCCATAGGGCATTAATGGCTCAAATACCGAAGAAATTATGTATTCGCTTGTATAATTTTTAATGGGTTAAGAATACCCAAACAGACATGAAGAGATGTTAAAATCTCGGCTAAAACTTGCTAGTTTAAAAAAAGTTCTTAGTTTTGTAAAACGTAAAACAAACTAGGTGCTAGACTGCGAATCTGGCATCAACTAATTTAAACGAACAAGTCAGCATGCCTGCTTGGCTTTTTCTGTTTTAAGGAGTACATGATTCACACACTGCACCCAATTAAACCTATTTACAAAAATATGGCATGAGTTTTATATATCCAAATTTCATTGACATATTTTTTACGTTAATGTGACAGTATTTTATACACATATATTTGTTTATATCCGTTTGTTGTGTTATTTTTGTTTTGCTATTTCACACAATATTTATGGACATTAACGTTGAAACATTCTACGAAGAAATAGGTGTCCGCATTAAAGTTGCTCGTATTAAGGCTGACATTAAACCGGACACATTGGGAGATATTTTGGGCTTAACAAGGACTTCAATTGTGAACATAGAAAATGGCCGCCAGCGCCCATCTGTTCATCTACTTCTTACAATAGCTAAAATATTCCGCATTAGCTTTAATGAATTGCTTCCGGAATTTTGTTTGGAACATTCTATTGAAGATCATAAAGTGCATGTACACAAGAAAGACATACAAAGCATTTCGAAAGTAGATAACGAAACAGAACAGTCCTTAAAAGAGTTCATGCTTTCCATTAAGTAATGATGTTTTCAGAAAGTCATAAAGAAGCTCAGGCACTGCTTGATAAATTTGAAGTGTATACCATTCCAATAAAGATTGAAGAAATCGCCAAAAAGGAAGGGCTTAAGGTAATTCCATATCCTTTCAATGAAGGTATATCTGGCACTCTATTGATTAACGAAAATGTTATTGGATTTAATCAAACTGAATCAAGAGTAAGAAGACGTTTTACAATCGCACACGAATTAGGTCATTTTATGTTACATAGGAATCAAAATAAAACAGTTTTTCTTGACAAACTTTTTAGATTCAATGTTCCTAATGATAATCAAAATGAACAATTTGAGATGGAAGCAAATGCATTTGCAGCAGCTATTCTTATGCCGGAAAAAATATTGCGTAAAGAAATTAAAGGTATCGAAATAGATTTAGGTGACGAGCTGGCTATAAAGTATTTGGCAAAAAAATTTGATGTGAGCACTACTGCAATGTATTTCCGTTTACTAAATCTTAAATTAATATCTCCTCATTAAATAAAGATATACAATGGTGAAGTAGTTGGCAGTAATGAGAACAAGAAGATTCGTAGATGTGATATCAGAATAAGCGATTATTCCTTCTGCGGCTACAGCCCAAGTGATGGTGAACTTATCCGTAACTTCACAGCCACGGGGCTATGTACTATATATCTTGTGTTGTTCAAGATTTGCACCCCGAACCAAACTACCGGAAATATACAATCGGCACCACTTAACCCGGTAGCACTGTCGCTCATAGTAGCACCAACCAGAAAAATGAAGCTTTCTTTTCCGCAAAAGAAAAGTAAGCACACGCGTCATGCAGGCAACACTTATTTAATTTAAAATGTGGACATCTTAATTTGGGATCCGCATGTTAATAATAGTATCTTACATTGTTCGTTTTCTCATAAAAACGAACACATTCTTTGACATATTCCAAACCCCAAACAAGGCAATCGGAATTTCCCCCCACCGGAAATTTCAGTCCTCAGCCGCCACCAGCAATCATATTACAATTTCCCCCACCGGAAAAAACCGGAAATTTTTAACTTTTTGCGGATAACCATTGGTAGTACCACATATCTTTTACGTCTTATATATTTGATGACATATTTATAATTTATCATTGCTAAAACGTTTACCTATGAAGCAAACATTACTTATCGTCCTGCTCTGCATTTTTGGTTCCCTTTCAGCCCGCGCCCAGTTCCAGGGTGAGCCCTTCAGTTTCGATTCTGTTTCTTTCACCATCAGCGATACGGTACCGCAGCACATAGTGCCCGATACCTCCGCCAGCCCCCTGTGGCAGATAGGCCACACCGCCAAAATGGTATTCGCAGCAGATACCAACGGCAGTCACGGCATCATGACAGACACCGTACACCCCTATCCTGTAAATGCAAACAACTGGTTTACGATAATGGTAAACCATGCGCCATCTAATATGATACTGGACATCTGGCATGAGTATCAGACAGACTCCGGCAAAGACGGCGGCATAGTCGAGTTCTCTACCGACTCCGGCGCCACCTGGCTCAATATTGCCGGCTGCCCCGATATGTTCTTCCCGGCTATCATCACCCAAAATTTTTACACCAATGCCGACTCGCTCAGCAATGGCCAGCAGGCATTTTCTGGCAATAGTCACGGACAGGTACATTCCCGCCTGCAGTTTTTCGATTGTATTATGGTAAAGAAAACCGCAACCACCTGCCGCTTTTTTTATTCCGGTAGTTTTTATGTCCGCTTCCGTTTCTCAAGCGATACCCTTGCCGACACATTATCTGGCTGGAAGATAGATTCTATAAAGGTATTAGGTGCCACCTGCCCCGGTTATGTAAACGATGTGAACGGAGCCCTGCATGTCACTCCATACCCTAATCCTGCCCATGATGGTATATTCAACTTCCCGGCATTGGAGCATGAAAACGATCTAACCCTGGAAGTGTACAATACCCTCGGTGCCAAAGTGTACAGTGGTGCATACACACATCAGCTCAACCTCAGTAGTCACGCCCCCGGCCTCTACTTCTTCACCCTCCACAACCAGCGACAACAATACAGCGGCAAACTCAATTATTTGTAGATACACCTCAACACATATATACATCCCTCCCTCTGCCTAACCCGTAGGGGAGGGATTTTACTTTAGTAACAATAAAGTAAGAGGAGGCGAAAGTAAGAGGAGGCGCAGAAAGCACAATAAATTATGCGCACCTGGCCAAACCATTTAAACACACTTTTTGAATTTTTAATTTTGACTTTTTAATTAAAAAATGTGGACATCTTTATTTGGACATGGCTTGTTAATAATACTATCTTGCTACATAGCTCTCCCCTCTTGAGAGGGGTTAGGGGTGTGTACACTCGCGTTGAACACGGCCACCCCTTAGCTAAAAGTTCTTTTACCCGTTATAACCCTCCCTGCCAATGAACCTATTTATTAAGCACTTTATACTTTTCCCAAATGCGACATTTTGAGACATTTTGGGAGATAATGTAACATTTTACAAAATCGTAATAACCCGTCATTATCAATACTTTAAGCCCAGCTCACTCCCCAGAATGTCCCAAAACTATTTTTCACAAAATGTCACATTTTGTCCCTGACCACAACAATTAAGCAGCGCCGACGTTCAAATAGTCCAAAATGAAGACGTATTTTGCAGCCTTATTTTCAGACACCCATACATGAGTAAACTATCCATAGTCATTCCCGCCTACAATGAAGGCCCCACTATTCACCGCATCCTGAATAAGGTAAAAGCTGTAAAGCTTATCGGCGATATAGAAAAGGAAGTGATAATAGTAAACGACTGTTCTAAAGACGATACCGAAACATCTATACTTGCTTACCAGGCCGCAAACCCCGAGTTGCCGATTACTTACTACAAGCATGAAGTAAACCAGGGCAAAGGCGCAGCGCTACACACAGGCATACGCAATGCCACCGGCGACTGGGTGATAATACAGGACGCCGATCTCGAATACGATCCTGAAGAATATAATTTACTACTGAAGCCCATACTCGATGGCTTTGCAGATGTAGTATATGGCTCCCGCTTCATAGGTGGCAATCCGCACCGCATACTGTTCTTCTGGCATTCCATAGGCAACAAATGGCTCACCACCCTGTCCAATATGTTCACTAACCTGAATCTCTCGGATATGGAAACCTGTTACAAGCTCTTCCGTCGCGAAATAGTGCAGGGCCTGAAACTGGAAGAAAAACGCTTTGGTTTCGAACCCGAAATAACCGCAAAGATCTCCCGCATACCTAAAGTCCGCGTGTACGAAGTAGGCATATCCTACTACGGTCGCACCTACGAAGAAGGCAAGAAAATAGGCTGGAAAGACGGCTTCCGTGCCATATGGTGCATATTGAAGTATAACCTGTTTAAAAAATAAGCTATGCCTGTAATACTGCCTGTAAAAGGCATTTCACCACAGATACCGGAAGATTGCTTCGTAGCGCCCAACGCCACCATCGTAGGCGATGTAGTAATGGGCACGGAATGCAGCATCTGGTTCAACGCCGTTATTCGTGGCGACGTGAACAGCATACGCATGGGCAATAAAGTGAATGTACAGGATGGTGCCTGCATCCACTGCACCTACGAGAAGACTAAAGCAATCATAGGCAACAACGTATCCATAGGCCACAATGCCATAGTGCATGGCTGCACCGTGGAGGACAATGTACTTATAGGCATGGGTTCCATAGTAATGGACAACGCACACATAGGAAAGAATAGCATAATAGCCGCAGGCGCAGTGGTGTTGGAAGGCACTGAAGTGCCGGAGGGCAGTATTTTCGCCGGTGTGCCTGCCAAAAAAGTAAAGAACATCAGCCCTGAGCTGCTAAGTGGCGAAGTGGAGCGCATAGCCAACAACTATCTTATGTATAGTTCATGGTTTAAATAGCAGCTTGCTAATAGCTATTTTCTATGCACTTATATGGGGGTATTTTTTTATTTTTTGCCCCTAAAAGCTTTGATTAATAACAATTTGTTGTTTTATTTGTGACCGCAGAAGGGTATTGAAAGCTTATATAAGGCGCTTTTGCATACAGACCTGCACTTTTTTTCACAATAGCACATATATTTGCGCACACAATCAAACACACAATCTATATGAGAAAATTTCTTCTTACCATTTTAGCTGCCGGTAGCTTAGCAGCAGCTAATGCACAATCTGCAGGTTCTATCCTGGTTTATGGAAATATAGGATTTAATACAGGGAAAGATTCAGCAAAAACAACAAATACAAATTTTTATATCAACCCGGGCGTTGGTTATGCATTAGATAACCATTGGGTAATAGGTCTTCAGGGCGGTTTCGGTTCTGGAACAACCAAATATGATGGTGGTGGCAAATCAACTATGAACGAATTCAGCGTTGGCGTTTTCGGTCGTTATACAAAAACACTTAGCAATGTTTTCTCTGTATATGCACAGTTAGATGCGGGTTACATGGGCAGCCATTCTAAAGATGAGTTTAGCGGTGTAACAGTTAATGACATTAAATACTCTGGCTTTGGTGCGAACCTTTATCCGGTAGTTTCAGTAGCTGTTGGCAACTGGTTTGGCATGAACTTCTCTTTCGGAGGTCTTGGTTATTCTACTATGAAAGCTAATACTAGCGGCGCTAACGCATCATCTAACTTTAGCTTCAACTTCGGCCAGACAGTTAACATCGGTATCTCTAAATACTTCGGTTGCGGCGGTCACCATATGCACGGTCACCACGAACCAGGTGAAGATACTCGTCACATGGATACCAGCGATGACGATGATGATGCACCAAAGGCACACAAAGGTCACGACAAGAAATCTAAGAAAAGCAAAAAAGATAAAGATAGCGACGACGAATAGTCCGGTATAATACTGCAAATGCCCCGCATCATGTCGGGGCATTTGCAAATAAGTCTTTTATCTTTTCACTTTACGCGCTTCAATGGCGCACAACAACAAAACCATATGAAAAAATTTCTTCTAGCAATAATAGCACTGGGTAGCCTGGCTACAGCACACGCACAGGAGCACAGCTGGTTAGTATATGGCAACCTTGGCTTTACTTCAAGCAAAGACGATGCTAAGAATACTAACATAACCTGGAATGCTAATCCGGGCGTTGGTTATCAGTTCAACAGTCATTGGACTGTTGGTTTGAACCTTGGATACAGTCAGAATTCTGAAAAACTTGATGGAGATAATAACAGAACAACTGTTAATAATTACCTGGTAGGTCCGTTTGTACGTTGCACGCACGAAATCGGTACCGGCGGCATGTTCTATTATTATGGCCAGTTAAATGCAAGCTACGAAGGCGGTTACACCACTTATGGCGACCAACCATCTTTTAGCAAGCATACAGGATTTGATGTAATGGCTTATCCTGCTATCGGCATGCATGTAAGCAAATGCTGGGGCATCAACTTTTCAATAGGTGGCATTGGCTATTCTACTGACAAGTATGATGGTGCTGCTAATGCTAACAACAGCTTCAATTTCACTTTCGGCCACCAGGTGAATGTTGGTGTACAAGCAAACCTTAACTGTCATGGCCACCATCACATGCACAAAAAGCACGCTGATGATGACGATGCACCAAAAGCCGGCAAAAGCAAAAAAGCTAAACAAAGCAGTGACGATGACGAATAGTCACAAATCTGCAAGTCAATAATATTTCAGCCCGCTTTTTTAGCGGGCTGATTTTTTTAAATTAATTCTTGTCGATGTTGCAGAAATAAGTATAGTTTTATATACTTGTAGATTGATTTACTACTATTATAGCCTTGCTACAGGTAGCAGGCATGAAAACTAACACACATTTCTTTTATGAAAAAACTAATGTTAACCCTTTTAGCTGCCGGTAGTATGGCGGCCGCTAATGCACAATCGCATACCATACTGCTCTATGGCAATGCCACTGTAAATACAGACCAGCAGGAGTATGTAGGCGATATAAAAACAAATAGCGTACAGTGGGGTATTAATCCCGGTATAGGCTATCAGTTCAGCCCGCACTGGACTATTGGTGTGGAAGGTGGCTTCAGGATGGGCAGAAACCCGCAACTGGTAAATGGCAGCACACAAACAACAGTTACTAACGATTGGAACGCAGGTGTATTTGCCCGCTATACTAAATACTTTGGCCCTATATTCTTTATCTACGGCCAGCTGGAAGGCAGCTATGTGGGTGGCAATACCCAGGTAGAAGATATTACAGATCAGTCAAGCTATAATGGGTTTAATGTAAACCTCTTCCCTGGCATTGGTGCTTTCGTAGCCAAGGGCCTTGCGCTTAACTTTAGCGTAGGTGGTATAGGCTACACTGGTGTTAACTGGTCTGATAACTCTTTATTGAAGAGCGAAAACAAATTCAATTTCACTTTCGGCCAGCAGTTTAACTTCGGTATATCTAAAAACTTTGGTTGCCGCGGCGGTCATCACCACATGCACGGCCATCACGAGCCGGGCGATGAAATGCGCCACATGGACACAAGCGATGATGACGATGAAGACGCACCGCCACCACCGCACCACATGAAAGAAAAGAAACACACAAAAGAGAAGAAAGCTAAAAAAGCTAAGAAGCACGATGACGAGGATGAAGACTAATTGTAATTACAAACTTTACATAAATAAACGCCACTGCAACCTGCGGTGGCGTTTTGTTTAGCCACACTAAAAAGGATAACGGCACGTTATTGTATATTGCAACCACAAAGGCCAACTAGTATCCGTATGAAATTTTTCCTTGTCCCAGCTTTTTTAGTACTCACATCCCTTTCTGCTAACGCGCAGGACTCAGTCACTACAAAGGCTGCAATACCCTACCACAATACCTTTTCCCGCAAAACCACCATGTTCACCATTTCTGCTGGCCTGGCAGACTGGAACAAACAAAACTACAAACTACCCGATAGCACCCGTTATGGTTCAGGCTCTGCATCATTACCTATCTATTTCAGGCTGGAGCGCGCCGTGAGCGATAATATAAGCATAGCCGCGAGCCTTGCTTATGATGTATTTCATTATGATTATTCGCGTGAAGGCTATACAAATGGCGTACTATTCTACCGGCCAAACACAGATAAAGTAACGATAATAAGCCCCGGCCTGCAGGTGTTTTATCACTTTAATAAGCTGATACCTGTGCGCAATCTCGATGTTTCGGTAGGTCTGGGCTTTGCTGCCAATTACCTGAAGCATAGCAATTACCCCTCTTCCGATACAATGTCAAACGTTATTAAGCCGGATGTCACACTTACGGCTCGCCTTGCAGCCCGCTATTATATCAACAGGCACGCATCCGCATTTGTAGATATTGGCTATGACAAAATGAGCCTTTTCAGCCTCGGCGTATCATTCCGTTTCTTTGATAAACACAAACAGTAGAACTAACCGGGAAGCCCAAACCCCGAAAATCCCGCAAGCGGCTTATTTATTGATATAGAACGCCCTTCCAACTTAACAAGTTCTAATGTAACTTTGTAGCCTGTTATATACATAAATTTCTTAACTCAAAATAAAACCTCCTGCTTTTGCTAAAGAGGTTTGAGTGGGCTTACAAATGAATTACACACCAAAGAATAAGATTCGTATCGTTACTGCAGCTTCTTTATTTGACGGACACGATGCTGCCATCAATATCATGCGTCGTGTGATGCAGTCGAGTGGTGCAGAAGTGATACACCTGGGTCATGACCGCAGCGTGCAGGAAGTGGTAGATTGCGCCATACAGGAAGATGCTAATGCCATAGCCATCACCTCTTACCAGGGCGGGCATGTGGAATACTTCAAGTATATGCACGACCTGTTGAAAGAACGTGGCTGCGGACATATAAAGATATTTGGCGGTGGCGGTGGTGTGATACTGCCTACTGAAATAAAGGAACTGGAAGAATATGGTATAACACGTATCTACTCACCCGATGACGGCCGCGCTATGGGCCTGCAGGGCATGATAGATGATGTGATAAAACAAAGTGATTTCCCTACGGGCAATCATCTGAATGGCGAAGTAGGCCACCTGATAGAAAAAGATGCTAAATCAATAGCCCGCCTTATATCAGCAGCAGAAAACTACAGCGACCTACCGGAAACACAGGCTATGCTGAAAAAAGTACGTGAGCAGGCTACAGCATCCAAAGCTCCGGTGCTGGGCATTACAGGTACCGGTGGCGCGGGTAAAAGCTCGCTGGTAGATGAGCTCGTACGCCGCTTCCTATTAGATTTCCAGGATAAGAACATAGGTATCATATCTGTTGACCCTACAAAGAAGAAAACAGGTGGCGCCCTTCTTGGCGACCGTATACGCATGAATGCCATAGGCAACCCGCGTGTATATATGCGCTCTATGGCAACCCGCCAGAGCAACCTGGCTGTGTCTAAGTTCGTGATGGATGCGGTAAACATTTTGAAGGCTGCTAAATACGATCTTATAATACTTGAAACATCAGGTATTGGCCAGAGCGATACCCAGATAATGGACTATTGCGACATGAGCATGTATGTGATGACGCCGGAATATGGTGCCGCTACACAGCTCGAGAAAATAGACATGCTGGACTTTGCGGACATAGTAGTCATCAATAAGTTTGACAAACGCGGTGCTATGGATGCCCTGCGCGATGTAAAAAAGCAATACCAGCGCAACCACAAATTATTTGATAAAGCCCCGGACGAAATGCCTGTATATGGCACCATCGCTTCTCAATTCAACGACCCCGGCACTAACACAATGTACAGGTCGCTGATGGACCTGGTGGTGAAGAAAACAGGTGCTCATCTGGAATCTCATTTTGCAGTAAGCAAAGAGATGAGCGAAAAGATATACATAATACCACCTGCACGCACCCGTTACCTGAGCGAAATAGCAGAGAACAACCGCAAGTACGACAAATGGTCGCTGGACCAGGCTGCTGTAGCACAAAAACTCTTTGGCATTACTAAAACAATACAGGTACTGCAGGGTGCAAAAGATATAGAAGATAAAGACAGGCTAATAAAGACACTACAGGAAGTTTATACCAAAACCGAACTGGAACTTGACCCTAAGAATAAATACCTGCTCGAGCATTGGGAAGAAAAGAAGCAACAATACAAGGGTGAATACTACACCTACAAAGTGCGTAACAAAGAGCTGAAAATAAAAACGCATACCGATTCATTATCTCATAGCCAGATACCAAAGGTAGCAGTACCTGAATTTGAAGCATGGGGTGAGATACTGAAATGGGCACTGACGGAAAACTTCCCGGGCGAATTCCCTTATGCAGCAGGTATCTACCCATTCAAGCGCGAAGGCGAAGACCCTACACGTATGTTTGCGGGCGAGGGCGGCCCTGAACGCACCAACAAACGTTTTCACTATGTATCACTGGGTATGCCTGCAAAACGCCTGAGCACAGCATTTGACAGTGTAACACTTTATGGTCAGGACCCTGATCATCGCCCGGATATATATGGTAAAGTGGGTAACTCCGGTGTAAGTGTATGTTGCCTGGACGATGCCAAGAAACTATACAGCGGTTTCCACCTGGCAGACCCTAAGACATCCGTATCCATGACCATAAACGGCCCGGCACCTACTATCACTGCCTTCTTTATGAATGCAGCTATAGACCAGCAGTGCGAGCTATATATAAAGGAGCATGGACTGGAAAAAGAAGTAAACAAAAAGATAGACGCTATATATGCCGATAAAGGTATAAAGCGTCCTACATACAATCCA
>Ga0207695_10007068_pt1 | contig 14395 bp, 12 predicted proteins | sample KBSC54metaG_FD_184354 | JGI IMG/M metagenome (GOLD analysis project Ga0207695, IMG submission 184354) | Corn rhizosphere microbial communities from Kellogg Biological Station, Michigan, USA - KBS C5-4 metaG (SPAdes) (version 2) | ecosystem: Host-associated > Plants > Roots > Rhizosphere > Soil... | reverse complement strand
AGGGTATAAATTAAGCAGGGATAACAACGCCGAACTATTCGGGCGTTCTTATCCCTGTAATGGGTTAGCGGGTATGTCATAATTCAAGCAGGGGTACTTGTTTAAATTATTTAGGATTTCAAAATCACTCTTCCCGCAGCGCACCCATTTTGATCGACCCGTCTAAATATAAAAGGGTTGAAATGATAAGGATTACGACCAACTGCTTCATATCATAAAATTAACGAATTGTTTTCTCGCCCTTGTAAGATTTTATCAACATTCACGTGTTAATTGTTAACTACTATTGATTGATTATGAGTCAACTATAGCATTTTCATTAGAATTAAAAAACCTAACTTTTGCTTGATAAATAAACCATTAAGCAACCTTAAAATCAACCCGCAGACGACTCATCGTTGATGTGTTTTTCCAGCACTTCCCTGGTGATCGGCTTAAAAATAAATGCCCTTACGCAAGAATATTGTTTTGACTGCTCCATGTCTTGCGGATTAATAGATGATGACAGGATATATATTCTTATTGGCTTAGCAAGGCTTGGATATAAATACTGAACGTTGTCCAAAAAATTCCAGCCATCAAATTCGGGCATGTACAGATCAATCAATATCACATCGGGGAGTTTATCGATGTCTTGCTTGTTTTGCTCCAGAAAACCGACTACTTCGGCTCCGTTCGCTGTGCACATCACCTCATATTCAAGCTGATATTTGCTCAATATCCTTTTCAGAATAAAGTGATCCAACGGACTATCGTCTATGAAAATAAGCTTTTTCATGGTTGGTAATAAAGCTTTTACAATCAAAGGTAAAAAGCCTTTACGATATATATCATAGTGTTTTTACGGTATTTGCTACGTATTAACCCGGGTTTGTGCTACAATCACCCTTGTAAAACAATCGATACAAAAGCCCTTTCTGTCGATTCTTAGGCAATATTTGTAAGCCAATACGTTTTACCGATGTTTTTGCTGTAACTCTTGCTGCCCATTAGAGTGAAAAAGCATTCATGGAAATTAATTTGATGAAACTATGATTCTACTTTTTTGTGGCTTATCAGGGGCCGGGAAGTCTACGCTTGCCACCCACGTGAAAACCAAGCTTGGGCGCTCTGATGTTCCGGTCGAAATAATGGATGCCGACGAATATCGCCAGAAATTATTTAAAGATTTGGGCTACACCCGCGAAGACCGGAATGAAAATATACGCCGGTTGGGATTTATCGCCAATAAGTTCTCTTCGCAAAATATTATTACCATAGTGAGCGCCATAAACCCCTATGACGATACCCGCAAAGAACTAATTGGTACCTATCCCAACGTTAAAGTCGTTCATGTTGATTGCAACCTGGATGTATTGATCAGACGCGACACCAAAGGGCTTTATAAAAAGGCATTGCTGCCGAATGGGCATCCTGATAAAATATCAAACCTGACGGGTATTAACGATCCGTTTGAGACGCCTGAAAATCCAGATCTATATATCAATACAAGCCGGCAAACCATAGGGCAATGCGTAGATGAGGTTTATGCCTTCGTAATGCAAAATATTATAAAGGAGAATTATGCTGTTAACTCTTTTGTAAATGTGGCGGTCTGACTACCGGATAAAAACTATTAACTGATGCAATCGAAAACGCTGATGGTAGTGGGAATGCACCGCTCCGGCACATCACTCATTTCAAACTGGCTATACCAATGCGGCTTACAACTGGGCGAACACCTGCTCGAAGCAAGCAATGGTAATGTAGAAGGCCATTTTGAAGATGTTGAGTTTTTGCGGATGCATGAGGAAATCCTGATCAGCAATGCCTTCCCTGCGTCAGGATATGTTTATGATAAAGTGATCGACATCTCGGTTTATCAGCTCGAGAAACTGAAAAGTGTAATCAAGATAAAAAATCAACTCTACCGCCAATGGGGATGGAAAGAACCCCGGACGTGTTTATTTTTAGATCTTTATCGCGAACTACTGCCAAATTCCAAGTACCTTGTTATTGTACGCGATTACGCCGCCGTGGTCCACTCCCTGCTGAAAAGAGACTTTGCTGAGCACGAAGACAAGTATTTGCATAGGAAAAAACTGCAGCGTTGGGTCTGGCTTTATTTCAGGCGCGGCAAAACTTCGCGTAAATTTTATAAGGACCATGCCGAAGACTACCTGAAAGTATACATAGAGTATAATCAGCATATTTTAGATACGCTAAAAGAACTTGCTCCCGAGGATTATATGGTGGTTAATTACTCGTTGCTCGAAAAGAGTGATAAAGAGGTGTTTTCTTTTTTAACCGGAAAATGGCATTTCAAGCTACAATATCATAAGTTTAACGAGGTGTATAAGAAAAATTTAATGAGCAAAGCATTTAATGTGGATGCTTATATTGATGACAAGGGACTAATAAACAAAGCCAAAAATATTACTGACGAGCTCAAAAAGCACATCACCATAAATTAAATAACTTCCTTTACCTTATAATCCTTCCCGTTCAGGTTAAACTCGTCACCAGTTTTGCGGCCCATCAATTTACCGCCAATAGGCGACGCCGGCGAAACTGCAAAATAGCCTTCTCCGTTCAAAGTTAAAGCTCCGGCACTAATAGACAAGTAAAATTTACCATTGTCGGTTATCACCAGGCTGCCGGGAATCGCTGAAGGTGAGCAACCATCTACATTGATATGATTTAGTGCGATCAACAATTTATTAGCTTCGTTTAATTGCGCCTGGTTACGATCAGTTTCCTGCTGCATCATTTCCCGACTGGTTTCATATTTATCCCCCGCACTGCTTTTGGTTTCTTCACCGGCCGATTGCTGCGCATCATCAATTGCCTGTTTAGCGGTTGCAATACGCTCCTTTACATAATTGACACAAAGCGTGTACAAGTCCCTTTTTAGGTTAGTCATAATTGGTGGTAAACGTAAATAAAAAACAGAAATTACATGGCTATTTCCTTACCCTGGCGGGGATCCTCGGGTAATATTTCCATTTCGGGGCAACGAATGTAATCGGCATACCATTGTATAGCCTCCACAATATCCACAGCGTCATCTGAAGCGATACTAATGGTTTCAAACGCATACAAGCCATCATCACACAATCCATATAGTTGTATCTCGCCTGAATCCTGGTGAAACTGCTCTCTATCAAGACAAAACACCCTGACTTTCAAGTTGGTATCTCTTGAATGGATCACATCCCTGCAGGGATTTTTGGGATCAGTAGCCAATAAATATACATTCTGAGCCATGCTTAGGTAACAGATTTAAGGGGCTTTGGTTTTTCAGTAGTGTAGTTAAAGTAATAACATAAATAGCTATTACATAAGCAAAAATATATGAAACAGGCTCAAAAAAACAAATCAATCTGAAAAGAAAAACAGCCCTGGTGACACCAGGGCTGCATATAAACTTTGTAAGTTATTATCAGGGAAAACGTTATGAATATAATTCCGCTATAATTATTATTGGAATATTTTAATAAGACTCGTTATGATAATGTGAAACCGGGTCTACCCGCTTTAAAACAATATTGCTAACCGGCTTAACAATGAGCGGTATCTTTTCAACACGTGTCTCGCTGGTATCCAAACCGAAAGCTTTTGCCTCGCTCTGCGCCAGTTTTTTGATGGCAAAATAGCTGTTCAGAATAAAGCCTTCAGCGATGCTGAATTCGTTATTGTAGGAAAGGAACTTCTCGATGATCACAAACTGGAAGTCGGCAGCCATGTGGAATTTCTTCAGCGACTCATAACGGCTAAGGATATCCAACTCATTGCGCGATACCATATCCTCCACCACTTTCCTGAACAACACATTCACCCGCGGTTGTATCCTGAACCCTAAGCGGAATTCTACCCTGATCACTTTACCTTCTTCAATTTCTTCTACGCTATACTCCATAGTGTATGGATCGTCCATACGCTCGATATGCAGGAACCAGTATATATCCGCTCGCTTCGGCTTGCGGCTGAAGATAGAATACATCACTTTTTGTTCTATCTGTTTGCTGTTGTTTGCTTTAGTCAGATAGATAAGATGTGTGGCATACTTTGATACCCCTTGATCTGCACTAAGTGCTTTAAGCAACGGTATCTGATCTTTCAGATCGATAAAGTGCAGGAAGCGGTTATTGATCTTTCGCGCCCTGAACCAAACATACATAGTAAATATCAAGCCAAACTCAAACACCAGGAAGAATAACCTCTTGAGTATCTTCACTGAGTTAGCCAGGAAGAATGAGAACTCAACCGTAATGAACACGCAAAGTATGATAGTAACTATCCAGATAGGCCAGTGCCTTTTATAACGCATGTAATAGTACATCAGGATGGTGGTCATTAGCATGGCGATGGTGATGGAGAAACCGTAGGCCGCTGTCATAGCAGAAGATGTCTGGAAATATAAAGTAACCGCCACACAGCCAAAACACAATACCCAGTTGATTGCCGGGATGTAAATCTGTCCGCGAATATTTGATGGATATTTAACCGTGATGCGTGGCCAGAAATTCATGCTTATCGCTTCACTTATCAGCGTGAACGAACCGCTTATCAAGGCTTGACTGGCGATGATAGTAGCGAATGTCGCAATGATAACACTTGGTATCAAAAAGGTATGTGGTACGATGGCATAAAATGGATTGACCGATGCAAAATTTGGCCGTGTTGCCTGTGCAAGCACCCATGCACCTTGTCCCAGGTAGTTCAATACAAGGCAGGTTTTTACAAATATCCAGGCCATTTGGATATTCTTTCGTCCGCAGTGACCTAAATCTGAATATAGCGCCTCGGCACCAGTGGTACACAGAAAAACTGCACCCAAAAGCCAAAAACCATTGGGATGGGTGATCAGCATGCGAATGCCATAGTAAGGACTTAAAGCCTGCAGTATAGCCGGGTTATGCGATACCTGGATAACGCCAAGCGTACCGATCATCAAAAACCAAATAAACATTACCGGGCCAAACGCTGCCCCCACCACCTTGGTGCCAAATTGCTGAAAGAAAAACAGCAATAGTATGATACCGATAACGATGCCTATAATGAGCCAGCTGCCCGGCACCATTATGTTGGCCAGTTTTGGCACCTGGCCCAAGCCTTCAATGGCTGAAGATACCGAGATGGGCGGGGTAATAATGCCGTCGGCGAGCAAAGTGCCCGCTCCGATAATAGCTGGTATGGCCAGCCATTTACCGTATCTCCTGACCAATGCGTACAACGAAAATATACCGCCCTCACCGTGGTTATCGGCCTGTAGGGTAATAAAAATGTACTTGAATGTGGTTTGCAGGGTTAGCGTCCAAAAAACGCAGGATATGGCGCCATAAACAAAATCAACGCTTGATGTGCCGCCCTCTTGCAGCAGTGTTTGAAATGTGTAAAGGGGTGAGGTTCCAATATCTCCGAAAATGATTCCGAGGGTGATCAGCAGGCCTGCTGCTGAAACTTTTTTAAGATGGGGGTTCATGCGACCTTGGGGTATTTAAAAGCGCGCAAATGTATTTAATCTACTTATACCAAGCAAGTTAATTATTACGATTCTTTAAATGGGCCGAATAAATCCAGGGGTTTATGTTAAAAAAATAGCTAATAAATTATTAATTAAATAATTACAGAACGATGATAAAGGCAATAAATATCAATTGTAAAAAAGGAGGCACCCTCTTTTAAATTTTTGGCAAATCTTATTGAGTGATAAAAAATCAGTTTTGGGGTTGCTTTTTTAATGCAGCTTCGCCAAATCTGATCAGGTCAGGTGCCTTTATATAGCCAACTGTACCTAAAACGGCCTCCCCTTTCGGGTTAAAAATGATGAGCGTTGGATAAGCCTCCATTCGCCATTGGGAAGCCAATTGAGGGCCGATCCCTTTTTCCATGTCAATGGCAACGTTGATGAAGTTCTTATTATAAAACTCCGCAGCTTTTTTATTTTTGAAAGTAGTGGCTTTTAACATTTTACATGGGCCGCACCAGGTAGCATAAGCATCAACGAATATGTACTTATGTTGAGCCGCAGCTTGCTTCAGTGCCTCATGCCAGTCATCTTCAATAAACACAATTTTGGAGTTATCTGTATTCTGATCCTGCGCCTTTACGGGGGCATGGAAAATGATCAGTAGAAAAGATGTAACGATGCCTAAAAGCAGGTTTTTGAATTTCATGATACCGTAACTGCATAAAAATAGCACATATACTTTTACGGGTATATGCGCTATTTGTTGTTTTAAAATTAACGATGGCGCTCTTCAGGCTTTTGCTCGCGCTGCGGCTGCTGCTGAGGACGCTGCTGGCGTTGCTGCTGCGCCTGCTGTTGACGTTGCTGAGCTTGCTGTTGCTGACGTTGTTGGGCTTGCTGTGCCTGCTGTTGCTGACGCTGCTGAGCTTGTTGCTGCTGGCGTTGTTGCGCTTGCTGCTGTGCCTGTTGTTGACGTTGTTGTGCGGCTTGCTGTTGGCGCTGCTGAGCTTGTTGAGCCTGCTGTTGCTGGCGTTGCTGCGCTTGTTGTTGACGTTGTTGTTCGGCCTGCTGCTGACGCTGCTGGTTTTGCTGAGCCTGCTGTTGCTGGCGTTGCTGAGCTTGCTGTTGCTGGCGTTGTTGGTCAGCCTGTTGTTGGCGCTGCTGATTCTGTTGAGCCTGTTGCTGTTGTCTTTGCTGAGCTTGCTGTTGCTGACGTTGTTGCGCTTGTTGCTGGCGTTGTTGCTCAGTTTGCTGTTGACGCTGTTGCTGCTCAGCTTTTTGCTGCTGCTCGCGATTAGCATTTTGCTGAGGTTGTTGCTCGGCCTGTTGTTGTTGACGCTGTTGTTGCGTACGTTGCTGACGTTGCTGCGCTTGCTGCTCACGGTTAGCATTTGGCTGATTTGGCCTGTTAGCTTCGGGGCGGTTACCAGCCTGTGCTGGGTTAGGCCTGTTTGGCTGTGCAGCATTCGGACGGTTTGGCGCAGGACGATTCACTGGCTGATTTGGCGCTGGCCTGTTGTTATTTACACGTACAATCTTGTTATCAGGTGTAGTGGCCCGCGCCACAGTAGCCAAATGAGCCGCTGCTGTACGGTTAAAACCGCCGTTATTGGCAATCCTTTGGTTAGGGTGCTGGTTTCTGTAAGCGCTTGCATCTACTACTCTCGCAGGGCGTGCATCCGGCGCTTTTTGTACTGCGGGACGATAAATATTTACTGTGTTACGTGATACACTCGCCACACCAGGTCTTGCGGCGTTATTAATATTATAAACCCTTACATTATTGTTACGGGTAACCTGCCTGATCTCCTGCACACGCGGACCGCTTATGTAAGTAACATTGTTCTTCACATAAGTATTATTAATAACCGTAGTGTTATGTATAATAGTTACCGAACGTGTACGCGGTGCATAATAATTATAGATTTGCGGGCTGTTGATATAAGCCTGCGGCGCACATGTCCAGTAATTATCCGGTGCATCATAGCCACCGCCGATTGATATACTGATACTAATGCCCGGCCTTAAAGGTGCCCAGCCATAATAGCCACCACCATGACGCCAGCTAACCCATGCCGGAGCCCACTCGTGGCCCGGTATCCATTCCCATCCGTAGTAATCATCATAACGCCAGCGACCGTAGTGGAACGGAGCCCAGCCCCATTCGTAGTCGGATACCCAGGTATTACCATAATCAGTTAATACCCAGTGACCGCGGGAGGCGTAAGGCCTGAAGTCACCGTCGACATCTGGTACCCAGACGTCGCCATATTCGGGATCACTAACCCATGTGCCATACGGCCCCAGTTGATCGTAAAATTCCTGGTCAGAAATATAGCCCCCCTGGGCCATACTTTTGCCGGGGACCACCAGTGATAATAACATCACCAGTAAACCAATTCCCCATATCTTATTTAAGCTTTTCATTAGTTAGATTTTGTTTTTGAAGTCGCGAAGGTATTCTATTCTCTAATACCCCGTAGCTTCATATTTTATAATATTTATATATGTTTTGATTAGTAAAACAATAAAACGTTTAACCAGGTAATTGTTTTACAAAATATATGCCGACCCGATATACTGCAATAAGCGATATTTATTCACAGGGTTTTGATGTGGGGCATTAATTAATACTTTTGTTCATCTCAATATATTTACACTATGAATACAGTACACATTCCACGCCTGGACCTGAACACTTATATTAACGGTACCCCTGAACAAAAGAAACGTTTTTCGGATGAAATTGGCAAAGCCTTTAACGACACTGGCTTTGTTACAATTACCAATCACGGACTCAGTAAAGCGCTGATAGACAAGCTATACCAGCAAGTAACAGACCTTTTTAAACTACCAGAAGATACTAAATTAAACTACGAAAAATCTGAGCTGGCCGGGCAGCGGGGCTATACCAGTAAAGGCAAAGAAACCGCCAAAGGCTTTAAAGTGCCCGACCTGAAAGAGTTCTGGCAGATTGGCCAGACGGTGACTGATAATGACCCGGTTAAGAACGAATATCCTGAAAATCTCACCGTAACAGAACTTCCCGAATTTAACCCGACCACCCGCGAAGTGTATCAAAAACTGGAGAGTGCCGGTCAGCATTTGTTACGGGCGATAGCCGTTTATTTGGATCTGCCGGAGAATTACTTTGATGACAAAGTGCATAATGGCAACTCCATCCTGCGCACATTGCACTACTTCCCTATTGAAAACCCGGATGCATTGCCAGCGGATGCTGTAAGGGCAGGAGCGCATGAAGATATAAACCTGATCACTTTATTAATTGGTGCCAGCGCCGATGGCCTTGAACTGCTCACCCGCGAAAATGAATGGTTCCCGGTTAAAGCACATGGCGAAGATGTGGTAGTGAACGTAGGTGATATGTTGCAGCGCCTCACTAATAATAAATTAAAATCAACTACTCACCGCGTAGTAAATCCGCCTCGCGAAGAGATGAAGAACTCACGCTATTCGGTGCCTTTCTTCCTGCATCCAAAATCGGGTATGGATCTTACCTGTTTAGATTCATGTATAGATGCTGAGCATCCAAAATTGTATAGCGATATGACAGCAGGTGAATATTTGGATGAAAGGTTGAGGGAGATTGGGTTGAAGAAATAGAAGTTGACGGTTTGCAGTAGGCGGTTCGCGGTTAAAAACGTTATGCAAACTGCCTACTGGCAACTGCAAACTACCTTTTCAACTCCTCATTAATCGCTCTCAAAAACTCATCAGCATGACGCGAGCCTATAATATATACTAATCCATCACGGTCGGTAAGGTGAATGGCATCGCTGCCGGAGGTATAAAAACGGATGGTGCCTTTTTGGTGCAGGTTATAAACGGGGTTATTCAGAAAATAGCGGCTGTATTTGCCTTTCTCAACTTTCACAATACTGTTCAGGTCGATCTTTACCAGGCGGGTAGTCCACAGGCCGTCTATGAGGATGCTTTGATTATAAACACGGGTACGGAAATGCAGCAGGAAACCCATGATGATGGAGATGATAATGATACCAAATCCCACCACGGCCAATATCTCCGATTTATTTTGCTCGTCCGAGAAAAAGTCAAAAGTGTAAGCTGCAAAACAGAATGTAGCCAGCACCAGCCGGATGGTAACAGGTATCCACTCGCGGCCGAGATATTGCTTCTCAACAAAAACCGGTTTTTCTACAGTCATAATTTAAACAGTTCGAAGATAGTAACTTTTTTAGTTTTCGCAGTTACTTTATACCTGTTGTCGGGCCGGTAGCCCCCTATCCAAATAATTTCATCATTCCCATTGACCAAAAGTGGGATTTGCGGTTTTTCATGCAATGGTACTTTCTGATGCACAAAAAAATCGCTGAGCTTCTGCCTGGTCTTCATTCCAAGCGGGTGAAAATGATCACCTTCACTCCAATGACGCAATGTTAACGGGTAGATCAGCAGATCCGTATCGATCGAAACTGACAGAGGGTTATCCTTGATAATTAACGGCGAATCATCATGCAGAATATTCAATTGGTAATTATTGAATTTTACCTGGTGCTGATCTTTATCAATCGAAATAGTTTCATCTGATGTAGCCTGTCTTTTTGCCAGGATCAGCTTATCACGGTCCAGTAACAGCATATAAGCCGTCGATCCAAATACCCTACCTGAATGCTTATCCAGTGAAGAAATGATGTCCTCAACAATACTTTCATTAAACCCATATTCCCGCAGTAAACCATAAAGCAGCAGAAATTGGGGATTAAATTTTTTTACCTCTTCTATGCTGATATGGATATCCTCACCATAAAAAGTGAATATGCTTTTTCTTAATTCATCCAGTTTCTGTTCTAAAAGCGCTTCAAGGCCCCGGAAATGCTTTAGATTATGCTCAAAGGTGTCTTCCAGCGCCGGGTTAAGTTCTTTAAGCTTCGGAATTACTTCCAGCCGTATCTTATTCCTGGCATATTTGGTTGAACTATTGGAACTGTCTTCTACGTACTGCAAATTTTCGGCCTTTACAATATCCTGTATATCATCACGTTTTAGGAACATTAAAGGACGCACTATAGACCCATTTTTAGGCAATATCCCATGCAGGCCGGCAATGCCTGTCCCCCGCGTAAGGTTCAGCAATATAGTTTCAATCGTATCATTCTGATGATGTGCGAGGGCGGTTACGTCGTAGCCTGATTGCTGTGACAATTCCGCAAACCATTGATATCTAAGTTCGCGGGCAGCCATTTGTATCGAGATCTTTTTTTCAGCGGCATATTTTTTGGTATCAAAATTTATGGCGTGGAATGGCGCGCTGAGTTTAGCGGAAAGATCCTTTACAAACTGTTGATCGGACAAAGCTTCGTCGCCCCTGAGCTGGAAATTGCAGTGGGCTATGCCGAAATTGTAACCGGCAGCTTTTAACAAATGAACCATAACAACCGAATCCATGCCACCGCTGACGGCTGCCAAAACGTTGCTGTCGCGATTAAACAGTGCATTTTTTTCAATAAAATCAATGAAATTTTTAACCGGCAGCATCACCAAAATTATTAATTTAATAACCCCATCCAAAAAACTAATTTTGCGCCCGTGAGGAAATACTTGTTCACCTTAATATTACTGATGTTGGTAACTGCGGTGATGGCTCAGAAAAAATCGGTCATCAACCTCATCAAATCCAAAAGCATACAAGGCGTTAAAGTTAACGGCGTGGATGTATTGAAGGTGTATGGCGGTACCTTTCAGCAGGATTACTCTACACTGACTTCGGACAGCGCCTATTTTCACCAGGCTCAAAATACTTTTGATGCCTTCGGGCATGTGGTGATCAGCCAGGGCGATACGCTGAATATTTATTCGGACAAACTGAACTATAACGGTAATACCAAGATCGCCATCCTTACCGATAATGTGCGCATGGTGGATAAAGATGCAACGCTCACCACCAACTATCTTACTTACAATACTGCGACCAAATACGGTACTTATACAAATGGCGGCAAGCTGATAAACAAGGACAACACGCTTACCAGTAAAAACGGCTATTATTTTGCCAACTCAAGGGATTCTTATTTCCGCTACGATGTGGTACTGTTAAGCCCGGATGCGACCACCAAAACAGATACACTGCGGTATAATACCAATTCGAAGATCGCTTACTTTTATGGGCCTACACATATTTACGGCAAAAAGAAAGACACGCTCAAAACCAAAGCAAACCCGAAGGATAACGATACGCTTTACACCGAAAACGGGTTATACAATACGGTAACCGAGCAGGCTTTTTTTGGAAAGAAAAACCTGTATAGCCAGGGTGCCAAGACGCTAAAGGGCGACAGCATGTTTTACGACCGCAAAAAGGGTTACGGCCGTGTGGTAAAAAACATCACCTTTAATGATAATGAGCAAAAGATGACCATGAAAGGTGACCTCGGCACGTATTTTAAAGCAGACGAACGAACGGTGGTTACGGAAAATGCTTATGGTATTATTGTAACGGAGGAAAAAGACACGTCGAAGAAGGATTCCGTTCCTCCGAAACTTGTTATCAAATCCGATAAGAAAGGAAAAGTCGACACAGCCAGGACTAAAGGCCCCCCTGGAAAGACAGTTACAACTCCGGATAAATCAAAGCCGGTTGTTAAGCCTGATAATAAAGCTGGTGCGCCTGCGAATACGATACCTTTGAAGGATATCCCGAAAGGTAAATCAGATTCTATACCTGATAAAGATAAAAAAGGAAAGAAGCCCGATCTGAAGAGCAAACTCCCCGATAGTTTACTTTCAAAAAAAGATACAGCCCGGATGAAGCATGATTCTATTTACATAACCGCAGATACGCTTGAGACCCGGATGCTTACTTATAAGGACTTTAAGGACATGCAGGAAAAGATCAGGCTGTCCCATATTGTCGATACGACTAAGAAAGCCCCATCCATTGTCTACACCAAACCGGTTAAAGAGATAGAATTGTTGCCGCCACTGTTTCATCCGGACACTGCCGCTTTGCACCGTAACTTATTAGCTAAAATTAAACCTGAAATACTGGCAGCAATAGCAGCAAGAGATTCTGCTAAGGTTGATTTTACAGCAAAGGGAGGCAAAAAGGATAAAAAAGACAAAAAAGCTAAAACGGATGTCACTGCTAAACCCGGCAGCCCGCCTCCCGCTCCTGTAATGCCTGGCAGTTTGAATAAATATGCAAAACAGCCACCACAAGGACAGCAGGAGCCTCCAAAGAAGCTTACCAAACAAGACAGCTTAAAGCTGGCTAAAAAGGACAGCCTGGAGAAAGTGAAGAAGGCGTCGGATTCTGTGTATGTCACGCGGAAAATTAATCTGAGTGATACCTCGCGAATAAGGATACTCAGTGCGTTTCATCATGTGAAATTATTCAAGTCCGATTTGCAGGGGAAATCTGATTCGGCATTTTATAGCACCAGTGACTCGGTGATACGCTTGTATGTACACCCTATCATCTGGACACAGGGTTCGCAGTTATCGGGGGATACGATCAACCTGCAACTGAAGAACAAGAAGTTTGATAATATCGAGCTCTTTCCGAATGCCTTTGTCGTCAATATTGAGAAAGGTGATTCGACTCATTTTAACCAATCGGCCGGTAAAAAAATGCGCGGTTTCTTTAACAATGACAAGCTGGAGCGCCTGTTTATTGATGGCAATGCAGAAACCATTTATTTCTCGCGCGACAGCGGAAAAGTAAGCGGCATGCAGCGGTCGCTAAGTAGTCGTATCAGGATCAACTTTAAGGACAGCAAGTTAACGGACGTAACCTTCCTGGCTAAGCCGGAGCATCGTTACGGACCATTGGATAAGTTTACCGAGGATGATAAAATTCTGAAAGGCTTCTTGTGGAAACCAAAAGAAAGACCTGCGTCAAAAGAAGAGGTCACAGCTCCGAAAAAGAAAGAGCCCGCTAAAAAGCCGGCGGATAAAACCAAAGCGCCGCCTAATGGTAAGCAACCATTAAATAAATCGCCGGATGGCAAAACGGCAAAAGATACTAGCGGTAATAAACAGCCTTTAGATAAGCCTTCGGAAATAAAAGCCGGCAAAGATACCAGTGACGCGAAAATGCAGAAGGATACCAGTACCGTGAAATTGCCGAAGGACACAAGTGCGGTAAAACTTAAAGTTGATACTACTCTGAAATCTCCTGCGAAGAAGGAACCGGAGGTGAAGAAGGATACAACGGCGACCAAGCCCGCCAAAAACCAATAAGTAGGGGTTCGAAATATCCCGTCGGGATAACCGCTTTGTAGAAATTAATTAATAGGATAGTTATGCGCCGTTAGGTGCTACCCAAATAACGGATGCATGCGGTGGATTGCACCTATGGAGCAATTTTTCTTTTTGGGTCTATTCTACAAAGCGGTAGCTCCTAACGGAGCAATAATCAGGTATCAGAATAATCCTCTTTATTGTATCGTCTTCAAAAAAGAGATTAGTTTCTCCATTGCACGTGCGCGATGACTGATCTTGTTTTTATCCTCCAAGCTCATTTCGGCAAAGGTTATATCGTAACCATCGGGCTGAAAGATCGGGTCATAACCAAAGCCGCCAGAGCCTGTAGTTTCATGACGGATAGTGCCTTGGACCGTGCCTTCAAAAACATGCTCCTCTCCTTCCCACATCAGCGAGATCACTGTAACAAACCTGGCTTTGCGATTTTCACCCCCCTCCAATTCCGCCAATACTTTTTTGATATTGGCAGCATGATTACCATGCTCCCCAGCATAACGTGCGGAATAAACACCTGGCTCACCATTCAATGCGTCAACCACTAAACCGCTATCGTCGCCGAAACAGTTCAACTGGTATTTGTTATAGACGTATTGGCTTTTGATGGCCGCATTCTCTTCAAAGGTCGACCCGGTTTCTTCGATATCTTCCGTGCAGCCGATATCGTTCAGCGTTAAGAGTTCAAAATGATTACCGATCTTA
>Ga0207695_10007067_pt1 | contig 14397 bp, 14 predicted proteins | sample KBSC54metaG_FD_184354 | JGI IMG/M metagenome (GOLD analysis project Ga0207695, IMG submission 184354) | Corn rhizosphere microbial communities from Kellogg Biological Station, Michigan, USA - KBS C5-4 metaG (SPAdes) (version 2) | ecosystem: Host-associated > Plants > Roots > Rhizosphere > Soil... | reverse complement strand
CGCTGGACGGTGGCCAGGGCTACGAGATCACGGGACATCACGAGATCATGGTGCCGCTGCTGGCGTGGGCGGTGGCGGGCCAGTAGAGAGCGCAACGCAGCGCACGCCAACGGGAGACAGGATTCACGGGACTGACAGGATTTTCAGAATCGTCTTCGTGTTTCCCAATGGGCGTCAGGCTCTGACCAGCAATCAGGTCCTGGCAAAAGGAGCACGAGAGTCTGACTCTCGTGCTCCTTTTTTCTCTCCATCGCTGTTCAGGTCGCGGCCGTGAATCGTGTCAATCCTGTGAATCCTGTCTCTTCCGTTGCCCGGTCCGTTACACTGTGGCGAGATAGCACGGTGGAAATTCACGCGTAATGCCACGCCAATCGCATCGGCCTGCTCGCGCCGGGCCGGGAGGCACATCTCAATCATTGCCGGCAATCCCGCCGTGCACGTCTCCGACATGCGCCACGTAGCAGTGGCGCTGAGGCAAGGCGCCGGCTACGATCTCCCGAACTTCTCCCTGAGCCGCCGCGCCGTATCCGGCGCCACCACGCGCAGCACCAGATACACCACGCCGCCTACGATCGCGAGCTTCACTGCGAAGAACAGTAGCGGCAGCAGCAGCGCGAACAGCCCGGCGAAAATGCCGAAGGTCAGCTTCAGCAGGAAAAGTCCGACGATGGCCAGGATGCCGATCGACAGTATGGTGCGTAGCATGTGCAGTGCTCCTCGCAGATGGCGAGCGTTGATTGTCCCGCTACACAGTACGATCCGCAAGTGGCGGGGGTTTCATTGAGCGGTCCGGCCGCGTAGTCTCCCCTGTATGACCACCATTGTCGTGCCGGGCGGCGACGTCGCGATCGTCGGCGCCGGGCTCGTGGGACTCGCCACCGCCGCCGCGCTCGCCGCGCGCGGCGCGAACGTCACCCTCATCACCACGCATCACCCGGGCGAAGCGTCGCGCGCCGCGGCGGGCATGCTCGCGCCCGGCATGGAAAGCGGCACGGGCCCGGCCACCGCGTTCGCCATTGCCGCCCGCGATCTCTATCCCAGCTACATCGAGGCACTGGCCGAGATGACGGGGACCATGGTGCCGCTCAATCGCGAGGGGGTTCTCGAGCTCTTCGCCGACCCCGGCGACGCCGAGCGCCGTCAGAGCGCGCCGCTGAGCGATGGCGCGGCGTGGCTGACCCCGGCCCAGCTGCACGAGCTGGAGCCGGCGCTCTCGCCCATGGCCGGAGCCGTGCTCTATCCGCTCGATGGCGCCGTGGACAACGTCGAGCTCGTGCGCGCCCTGCACATGATGGCCGAGTCGAATCCCGGCATCGCCATCGTGGAGGAAGCCGCCACGGGCGTCGAGCTCGACGGCATGCGGCCCGCGGTGCGGCTGTCGTCGGGCGCGACCGTGGACGCCAACGTCGTGGTTGTGGCGGCGGGCGCGTGGACGCCGGGCCTCGCCGGGCTGCCCCGCCCCATTCCCGTGGAGCCCATCCGCGGCCAGATGATCTCGCTGGACGCGGCACCGCTCCGGCACGTGGCGTACTGCGGTCACGGCTACGTTGTTCCCCGTGATCCGGCTCGTTCGGTGGTGGGTTCTACCATGGAGCATGCCGGATTCGACTCGCACACCACGGAACCCGGGCTGACACAGCTCCACACGACGGCGGTATCCATTTGCCCGGCACTCGCGGCCGCGCGCACCCTGGATCGCTGGAGCGGCCTCCGCCCGGTGACGCCCGATCTGCTGCCCATCCTTGGCCCCGACCCCGACGTGGACACGCTGTATTACGCCTGCGGGCATTCCCGGAACGGCATTCTGCTGGGCCCCTTGAGCGGCGAATGTGTCGCAGCGCTCATCGCGGGCGAGACGCCGGCGCTGGACCTGTCGCCGTTCTCGGTCTCCCGGTTCACCAAGGCTCCGGTAACCGTCTAATTTACGTTTGACAGTTAGCCAGCTACCCTTCGCCGCGACATAGAGATAGCTTTCCGCCGGTTGTACCAGCCGCGATCCGCGAGCGCCGCGATGCGCAGTCCGGAACAGCGCGGAACCCGTGGCCCTCGCCTCCGAATCATGGCCGACACCCTCTACCAGATCATGGGACGCCACCGCGCGGCGCCGCTTCCCGAGCGGAAACCGGGCTGGCTCAGGATCCGCCCGCCGGGGGGAAAGAACTACGCGCGGCTCAAGCATCTCATGCGGGACCTCGAACTGCACACGGTGTGCGAGGAAGCACACTGTCCGAACATCGGCGAGTGCTGGGAGCACGGCACCGCGACGTTCATGGTGCTGGGCGATGTCTGCACGCGAAATTGCGCGTACTGCGCGGTGGCGCACGGCCGTCCGCCCGCCTACGACATCGCCGAGCCCGAGCGCGTCGCCGCGGCAGTTGCCGAGATGAGGCTGCAGCACGCCGTCATCACGTCCGTGGACCGCGACGACCTCCCCGACTTTGGCGCATGGGTCTTTGCCGAGACCATTCGGCAGATCAGGACGCGGCTGCCCGACTGTTCCGTGGAAGTGCTCGTCCCCGACTTCCAGGGCAACGAGGACTCCATCCGCACGGTGCTCGATGCACGTCCCGACATCTACAACCACAACACGGAGACCGTCCCGCGGCTCTACAAGCGCTGCCGTCCCGGCGGACGCTATGAGCGGGTGATGAACATCTTCCGCTTCGTGCGACTCGTCGCGCCGGAGATACCGGCCAAGTCGGGCATCATCCTCGGCATGGGCGAGACGGTGGAGGAGGTTCACGCAACGATGCGCGACCTGCGCGCGGTGGGCGTGGACATCCTCACGCTGGGCCAGTATCTCCGCCCCTCGGCGAATCACATTCCGCTCGACCGCTACTACACTCCCGACGAATTCCGCGCGCTGCACGACGTGGGCATGGAGATGGGTTTCCGCCACGTCGAAGCGGGACCGCTCGTACGATCCAGCTACCATGCGAAGGAGCAGCTTTCGGCCGTCGGCGCTCTGCCGGCTGACCGCTGATCGCTGACAGTCAACCGCGTGCCGACAGGAACCATGCCCCGCAAGAAATCCGACACCACGGACACCCAGCTCCGCCGCGAGCTCATGCAGCAGATGCTGCTCATCCGCCGCTTCGAGGAACGCGCCGCGGAGGCGTACGCGCTCGGCAAGATCGGCGGATTCTGCCATCTCTACATCGGACAGGAAGCCGTTGGCGTGGGTGCCATCTCGGTGCTGCGCGAGGATGACTACGTGATTGGCAGCTATCGCGAGCATGGGCAGGCGCTGGCGCGCGGGATGGCGCCGCGGGTCATCATGTCGGAGCTGTTCGGCCGCTCGGACGGCAGTTCCCACGGGAAGGGCGGCTCGATGCACCTGTTCGACCGCAACCTCAACTTTCTTGGCGGGCACGGCATCGTGGGCGGGCACATTCCCCTCGCCACGGGTGTGGGTTTCGCCATCAACTATCGCGGTGGCGACCAGGTGTGTCTCTGCTTCTTCGGCGAGGCGGCGGTGAACGGCGGCGCGTTTCACGAGGCGCTCAACATGGCCGCCCTCTGGAAGCTCCCCGTGATCTACATGATCGAGAACAACCGCTACGGCATGGGCACGGCGCTCGAGCGTGCGTCCGCCATCAACGACATCGCCGAGCGTGCCTGCTCGTACGACATGCCGAATGAAGTGGTGGACGGGCAGGACGTGATGGCCGTGCGCGCGGCGACGCAGCGCGCCGTGCAGCGCGCCCGGAGCGAGCACATTCCCACGCTCGTCGAAGTGCGCACGTACCGCTTCATGGGACACTCCATGTCGGACGCGGTGAGCGGCACGTACCGCTCGAAGGAGGAGCTCGAGGAGCACATGAAGCGCGATCCGATCGCACTCCTGCGCACCGAGATGGAAAAGCGCGGCGAATGGTCCGACGCCGACATGACGAAGCTCGACGAGGAGCTCAAGGCGACGGTCGAGGACGCATACAACTTCGCCGACGCGAGTCCGGAGCCCGCGCTGGACACGCTGTACGAGGATGTCCTCGCCGAGAGCGCGCCGGTGGGCGAAGCCGCTGGCGCCGGCGCCACGACGACGCACTGACCCACCGGGCACGAACGCACCTCCAATTCCGTTCACATCGCAATGGCAATCATCACGTACCGGGACGCGCTGAACCAGGCGCTTCGCGAAGAGATGCGGCACGACGATCGCGTCTTCATCATGGGCGAGGAAGTCGGCGTCTACCAGGGCGCGTACAAGGTGTCCAAGGGGCTGCTGCAGGAGTTCGGCGAGATGCGCGTGGTGGACACGCCCATCACCGAGCTGGGCTTCGCGGGCGTGGGCGTGGGCGCGGCGATGGTGGGGCTCAGGCCGATCATCGAGTTCATGACGTGGAACTTCGCGCTGCTCGCGCTGGACCAGGTGGTGAACGCCGCGGCCAAGATGCTGTACATGTCCGGCGGACAGTTCAACATCCCCATCGTGTTCCGCGGACCCAACGGTGCCGCGCTGCAGCTCTCGGCGCAGCACTCGCAGGCGTGGGAATCGTGGCTCGCGCACATCCCCGGACTCAAGGTCGTCACGCCCGGCACGCCGTACGACGCCAAGGGGCTGCTCAAGACCGCGATCCGCGATGAGAATCCGGTGGTCGTGCTCGAAGGCGAGATGCTCTACAACCTCAAGGGCGACGTGCCCGAGGAGGAGTACTTCATTCCGCTGGGCAAGGCGCAGGTGAAACGCGAGGGCGACCACTGCAGCATCATCACCTTCGGCAAGATGATTCACGTGGCGCTGCAGGCCGCCGACCAGCTCGCGAAGGAAGGCATCCACGCGGATGTGGTTGACCTGCTCACTGTGCGTCCGATGGACGTCGAGACGATCGCGGCGTCCGTGCGCAAGACGAATCGCGCGGTGGTGGTGGAGGAAGGATGGGAAGTGTGCGGCATGGGCGCGCAGATTGCCGATGTCATCCAGCGCGAATGCTTCGACGATCTGGATGCGCCGATCCTGCGCGTGCACCAGGAGGACGTGCCGATGCCGTATGCGAAGAACCTGGAACGCGCGGCCAAGCCGGACGTCCCGAAGACCATCGCGGCGGTGAAGCGGGTGTTGTACCTGTGAAGCGGTCGCTGGTCGCTGGGCTACCCGCGGGGGAGCAGAGCGGACCCTCGGTACCACGGGTCCGCTCTGCTCCCCCGCGCGGGTAGCTCAGTGCTTGGCCCACTGCACTCCAGCTACCAGCAACCTGCTACCAACAACCAGCTACCAGCATGCCCACCAAAATCGTAATGGAAGCGCTGTCACCCACGATGGAAGAGGGGCGACTGGTCAAGTGGAACAAGAATGAAGGAGACCAGATCGCCAAGGGGGACGTGCTTGCGGAAATCGAAACCGACAAGGCGGTAATGGACCTCGTCGCCCGCGGCGACGGCGTATTGCGCAAGCGGCTCATCGAGGACGGCGGCACGGCACCGGTGGGACAGTTGCTCGGCGTCATTGGGACGGCGGACGAGGATATCAGCGCACTCGTTGCCCAGGCGCCGGCCGCAAAGGCGGCGCCGGCTGCGGCGCCGGCGCAACCAGCCCCGGTGGCACCGGCAGTGCCGCCCCCTGCGCCCCCTGCGCCCCCGCGCGCGGCAGCGCCAGCGCAGCCGGCGCCGCAAGGTCCGCCCAGCGCCACGCAACCACCGCGTTCCACTGGCAACGGCGAGCGGCAACGCTCATCGCCGCTCGCCAGACGGCTCGCGTCGGAGCGCGGGCTCGACCTGCAACAGCTCAGCGGCAGCGGGCCGGGGGGCCGCATCATTCGTCGCGACATTGATGCCGCGCTTGCCGGCGGTGTGCAGGCGGCGGCGCCGGCCGCCGCGGCGACACTCGCGGGACGCGCACCCGCGGCGCCGGGCCAGGACTTCACCGATGTGCCACTATCGCAGATTCGCAAGACGATCGCGAAGCGGCTCACCGAATCCATTGGCCCGATCCCGACCTTCTACCTCACGAGCGAGGTGGACGTCACGCGCATCGCCGAAATGCGCGAGGCCATGATTGCGCAGGGCGCGGAATTCAAGGTCTCGTACAACGACATCCTGCTGAAGACCGTCGCCACCGCGCTCGCGCAGCACCCGGAAGTGAACGCACACTGGCTCGGCGATCGCATCCGGCAGTTCAACCGCGTCCATGTCGGCATGGCGGTGGCCATTGACGAGGGACTCATCACGCCGGTGATCTTCGACGCCGACCGGAAGGGATTGCTGCAGATCGCGCGCGAGTCGCGCGAGCTGGTGGAGCGTGCGCGGGCGCGCCGGCTCACACCCGCGGAATACACCGGCTCGACCTTCTCGGTGTCGAATCTTGGCATGTTCGGCATCGATCAATTCACGGCGATCATCAATCCGCCGGAGGCCGGCATCATTGCTGTCGGCGCCGTCGAGGACAAACCCGTCGTGGTGAACGGCGCGGTGGAAGTGCGCAAGCGTCTGCGGCTCACCATGAGCTGCGATCACCGCGTCATTGATGGCGCCCTGGGCGCGCGGTTCCTGCAAGGGCTGAGGACAATGCTGGAGAATCCGTTGATGATGATCGCCGGAAGCTGATGGCGGCGACGAGCAGCAGACAGCACCGTGTGACCACCGCGCAGGCCCCACTCCACCCCACTCGTGATCTGAACCATGGCAACATTCGACGTGATCTTTCTTGGTGGCGGCCCCGCGGGATACGTGGGCGCCATTCGCGCTGCGCAACTCGGATTCTCCACCGCGGTGGTGGAGCGCGAAGGACTGGGTGGCACCTGTGTGCTCTGGGGGTGCATCCCGGCCAAGGCGCTGCTCGAGAGCGCGTCGCTCGCGCATCAGATGCAGCACGCGGGCGACTTTGGCGTGAAGGTGGAGAAGGTGTCGTTCGACTACGGCGTCGCCATGAAGCGCTCGCGCGCCGTGAGCCAGCAGAACTCCAAGGGGGTGGAGTTCCTCTTCAAGAAGCACAAGATCACCTGGCTCAAGGGCACGGGCCGCCTGGCGGGCGGCCGGAGCGTGGCGGTGAAGAACGCCGAGGGCAAGGAGGAGAAGCACGACGCAAAGAAGGCCGTGGTGATCAGCACCGGCTCGCGCGTGCGCGGACTGCCGCAGATCGGACTCGAGCTGAATGGTACGACGGTGCTCTCCTCGGATGATGTGCTCGTGCTGGAGAAAGCGCCGAAGACGCTGGCGGTGATCGGCGCCGGCGCTGTGGGGTGCGAATTCGCCGACGTCTTCAGCTCGTTCGGGACGCAGGTCACGCTGCTGGAAGTGCTCCCGGCCCTCCTGCCGCTCGAGGACGCCGAGGTTTCCGCGGAGCTGGGACGCAGCTTCCGGAAGCGCAAGATCGACGTCATCACCGGCGCACGCGTGTCGGGCGCGACGGTGAAGAAGGACGCGGTCACGCTGTCCGTCGAGTCGGGCGGCGCGAAGAAGGATCTCACGGTGGAGAAAGTACTCGTGGCCGCGGGGCGCGCGCCCAACGTGGAGGAGCTGGGGCTCAAGGAGGCCGGCGTCCAGCTCACGGAACGCGGCTTCATCCGGATCAACGAGCGCATGGAGACGAGTGCGCCCGGCATTTTCGCGATCGGGGACGTCGCGGGTCCACCGATGCTGGCGCACAAGGGATCGCGCGAAGGCGTCGTCCTGGCGGAGCTGCTGGCGGGGCAGCAGCACGTGCACCTCGTGAACTACGACAACGTGCCCAACGCCACCTACTGTCATCCGGAGGTGGCGTCGGTGGGTGCCACGGAGCAGCGCCTCAAGGAGAAGAACACGCCCTACAAAGTGGGGAAATTTCCCTTCTCCGCGAATGGGCGCGCGCGCACGGCGGGCACGACGGAAGGGTTCGTGAAGGTGCTCGTGGATCCGAAATACGGCGAGATTCTCGGCGCGCACATCATCGGGCCGCATGCTACCGAGCTGCTCGCCGAGGTGGTGTCGGCGCGCGAGAACGAACTCACGATCGAGGAAGTGGAACTGCCCATCCATGCGCATCCCACGCTGTCCGAAGCGGTGGGCGAAGCGGCGCTGGATGCAATGGGGCGGGTCATTCACATCTGACGCGCACGCGCCAGGCGCGGGCGCGCGTGCCAGCGCGAGCTACCCGTGTCTGGCCATGCGGCGGATGCCCGCGAGCGAGAATTCGGCGATATGGTCCGCCACCGCTCGCAAGGCATCGGGGCCAGCCGCGCTGTCCTCTTCCGGCAGCGCCGCGGCGCGAAAGCGGTTCGGTGCGTAGAAGAGGCATTGGGCCTGGATGCTCACGACGCAGCGCCGTACGCGCGGGTCGGCGGCGTCGCACTGCAGCAGCTCCGCCACGAGCCGTCCCAGATATTCAATGCGCGGCAGGATCGCCTGTTCGGCGATCCACGGCGCGAGTGGCGTCGGCTCGGACGTTTCGTGTCGCATGAGCTTGTGGATCCACGCCACCCGGCTGTCGCGACTGGCCAGCCGCGGCAGATACGTCCGCACGTAGAAGCGGAGCCGGTCCGCCGCCGGCAGATCGGGACTCGCCATCATCGTCAGCTCTCCAGTCTCGCGCATGGCGTCAATCGCGCCGCGCACCACCTCGCGATACAGTCCGAGCTTGCCGCCAAAATGATAGTTCACCGCGGCGACGTTGGCGTTCGCGTCACGGCAGATGTCGCGCACGCTTACGCTCCGGAATCCGTGGTCCGCGAAGCGGCGGGTCGCCGCGCGCAACAATCGCTCGCGCGTGATGCCGTCGCCGGGTTTCCGGACCCGGCGCGGCCCCGGAGCGTGCCGGGCGCGGGCGCGCATCACGACAGCGTCCGCTTGAAGAGCAGCGTCGCCGCCACCATGGTCACCACCGAGAAGATCGCGAGGTAGAGCAGGTCGAACCAGATGGCAGCAAAGCCGGTATTCTTGAGCAGCAGGCTCTTGAGCGCATGTACGGCGTAGGTGAACGGATCCGCCACCGCGATCACGCGCATCCACTTCGGGAACGCCTGCTGCGGATACACCGCGCCGCTGGGAAACCAGAGCAGCGTGTTGAGTACGCCGAACAACGCGCGCGGCAGCAGCGGATCGTCCATGCGCACCATGATGAGGAACATCATGCTCACGAGCGCCACGCTCGAAATGGCGATCACCACGAAGAGCCGCAGCAGGCGCAGGGGCTCGAAGGGATCCGGAATCCCGGCGATGACCGAGCCGATCGTCATGAGCACCGTGCCGGCGATCACCGCCTTGATGGCGCCCGCGATGTTGAAGCCGAAGATGAGCTCGAGCCGGGTGATCGGCGTGACGAGATAGCCTTCGTGCAGCCCGCGGGCCTTGTCGTCAATGTAGATGATGCCACCGCCGATCATCACCATCATGAAGATGGACATCACGATCGAGCCCGGAAGCAGGTACTGGATGTAGGGCACGTACGGGTACAGCTCCACGGCTTCGAGCGTCGGCTCGGTGGACAGGCGGCGCGTGTTCGGCGCGGGGCTGTTGTACGCGGTGAGCAGACTCGAGAACGTACCGGCGAGCGACGCGGTGACGAAGTTGTCGGTGTTGTCCTCGATGAGCGCCACGCGCGGATCGTCCTGCGAGAGCACCCGGCGCGAGAAGCCTGGCGGGATGGTGAGCACGCCGTTCACGCGCCCGTTACGGAGCGCGGTGAGCGCCTGGCCGCGGTCCGCATAGGGAATGGTCGTGAAGGTCTGCGCGTTCTCCGCCACAGCGTTGGCCAGCGCGTGGAGGCGCACTGCCGGCACGCCACCGTCCTGATCCACGAGTGCCACCTTGAGGTGCTTCACGTTGCCGCCGAAGGCGTAGCCCAGCACCACGAGCTGCACCACCGGCATGAGCAGCGACATGACGATGAGCGCGGGGCTGCGCCGGAACCGCCTCAGATCGCGCTCGATGATGGCCCAGGTGCGCTGCACGCTAGCCCCGGCGCCGCAGCATGACGTGCCGGTCGGCCGCGGCCGGTTCCTGCAGCGCGTCGCGCAACTGATGCCCCGTATAGTGCACGAACACGTCGTCCAGCGATGTGCTCTGCACCGAGAGCGAGTGCACGGTCACGCCGGCCGCGGCCGCCGTCGTCATGAGCGCCATGGTAGTCTCTGGTCCGCTGGTGGATTCAATACGGAACACCGGCGCCTCACCTTCCACGCTCACGACGCCCGGGAGCGATCGCAGGCGCCCGGCCCACCCGGGCGGCACCGTCGAGAAGCTGGCTTCCAGCGTGTTCTCTCCCGGAATCGCCGCCTTGAGTCTGATGGGTGAATCGAGCGCCATCAGCTTCCCGTGATCCACGATGGCAATGCGGTCGCACAGCTTGTCCGCTTCGTCCATGTAGTGCGTCGTGATGAGCACAGTGAGGTCGCGCGCGTCCTTGATCCGGCGCAGCATCTCCCAGACAGCGGTGCGCGACACGGGATCGAGCCCGGTGGTGGGTTCATCGAGAAAGAGGATGCGCGGCTCGTGGACGAGTCCGCGTGCGATCTCCACACGGCGCCGCATGCCGCCCGACAGATTCTTCACCGGCTTGTCTGCCCACTGCGTGAGCTCCACGGCTGCCAGCAGTTCGGCAATGAGCGGCTTGCGACGCTCCCGCGGCACGCCGTAGAGCTTGGCGAAGATCAGCAGGTTCTCCGCGGCGCTCAGGTCGAGGTCGCTCGTCATGGCCTGCGGAATCACGCCGATGGCGCGTCGCACATCATCGGCCTCCGTCACGATGTCGTTGCCATCCACCGTCGCCGTGCCACTCGTGGGCAGCAGCAGCGTGGTGAGCATGCGAATGAGCGTGGACTTGCCCGCGCCGTTGGGACCGAGCAGGCCGAAGATTTCCCCCTCGCTCACCTTGAAGGAGATGTCGTCCACCGCGGTGAAGTCGCCGAAGCGCTTCACGATGTGGTGGACATCAATGGCGATCATGACCGCGTGTCCCGCAGCGGCAGCAGCACATACGCCGTCATGCCCACCGCCAGGCGGCGGTCGCGGTTGTCCACGCGCAGGCGGATCTCGAACGTCTTGATGTCGCGCTTGGTGCGGCTCACGTCGCGCTGCGTGGCGAATCCCGCGTCCACACCGCGAAAGAACACCGTGCCCTGCCGCTCCTGTCCCGAAGGCAGCCGCACGGTCAGATGATCGCCAATGCGCACGCGGTCGATGTAGGTCTCCTCGACATCCGCGCGCACCCAGAGGCTGTCCGGGTTGACGAGGGTGACGACCGGCTGACCGACGCTGACATATTCGCCCGCGCGGACGGCGCGCACGTCCACGATGCCGGCGATCGGCGCGTGTATCTCGGCGTACGCCAGCCGGACGTCGGCCTTGCGCGTCTGCGCGGCCGCGGCGGCCTGCGACTGGCGCGCCCCCGCAAGCGCGCTCCGCTTCACGGCCACCTGGTCCTCCGTGGCGCGGGCGAGCGCCACGGCCGCCCGCTGCGCGTCCGCCTGCCGCGCGGACGCCTCGAAGCGCGCTTCGGCGACCGTGAGCCCGGTGTGCGCCGAATCCACCTGCTGCGGCGACACGGCGCCGGCGCGCAGCAGCGGTACGTAGCGCTCGTACACGCGCCGCGCGTTCACCATGCTGGCGGAATCCTGCGCGGCCTGCGCGATCGCCGCGGCCAGCGTCGCCTGCGCCTGTCGCAGCTGCTGGGCGGCCTGCGTTTCCTGATAGCGCAAATCGGCCTCCGACTCCTGCACCTCGGAAGCCACGGCCCGCGCGCTATGCGCGTAATAGGTCTGGTCGGCCTGCAGCTCGTCCGGCGCGAGTACGGCGAGCAACTGATTCTGCGTCACCGAGTCGCCCTCCGCCACCAGGAGCCGGCTCACCTGGCCGCTCACCTGCGGACTCACGATCACGTCGTTGGTGGTGACGATCCCGGTGAGGACGAGCGCGCCGGGCCCGCGCGTGAAGAGATACGCGATCACGGCGACGACGGCGATCACGGCGAGGCCAAGGAGGATGGTCAGCTTGCGACGCATGCGAGGGCTCCGGAGCGGCGCCGGGCACTCCCGGCGTTCTTGTTCAAACGGGTGTATAAAACGATCGTTTCAATCCGTCAAGGGATGCGGCGGTCCCTGCGGGCGCGCGATACCGGGCAGCGGCCATTGCGAACCAGCGCGGCCCGCCGTGTATTCTTCTGCCGGGAGGACCTCACGATGCTCACATTGTCGCACTGGCGACCCGCCAATCTCTTCGCGGCCTGGGGTGCCTACTGGGCAGGACTGGCCGCCGTCACGCTCGCGCCCGCCGCGCTCGCGGTCCTCCGGGCCACCTCCAGCGGCGCTCATCCCAGCAGCGTCAACGCCTCGCTCGGGGACCACGGGATCAGCATCACGGTGATGGAAGCCGGCAGGCAGACCTACGTCGCCTCGGCGCACGTGCTGCCTGCGGCGCTCCTGATTGCCGTACCGCCCCTCGCGCTGTTCGCGCTGTGGCTCTGGAGACGCTCCCGTGCGCTCGCCGAGGTTCCGGAGTCCACACCTCCCGCAGCGCTCGGCGTTCCCGCACCGGATCTCGCTCCTCCGCCCAGGCCTGAATCCTCCCCCGCGTACCCTCACTCCCGAGCACCCCATGCCTGACGTCCGGCCCGCGGCGCGCCGCCGCGCCGCTCTGCTGCCGCTGCTCGCCCTCCTCAGTGCCGCGCTCGTGACGTCCGCGTCGTCCGCGCGCGCCGTGACTCACGGCGCCAGTCACGGCGCGCCGGGCTGGCGCACCGCCGTGCGCGCCTTTGCCGAGGCGCATCTGCAGCACACGGCGTGGGGGCCGGCGCACGCGCGGCGCGATTACGAGACCACGCTCATGTTGGCACAGGCCGAAGGCGTGACCGTGGACGACGATGCGCTCTACGCCGCGGCGTATCTGCACGACATGGGCGGCATTCCGCCCTACGCGCTTCCCGGCGTGGATCATGGCGACCGCTCGGTGCAGCTCGTGGACAGCGTGCTTCGCGACGCCGGCTTCCCCATGGAAAAGGCCGCGCTCGTGAAGGAGATCATCGACCATCACCAGTACTATCGCCCGCCGGACACGCTGACCGTGGCCGTACTCTTCCGCGACGCCGACATCCTCGACTTCCTCGGCGCGATTGACATCGCGCGCATCCTGTCGCTCACCACGCGGGAGAAGTTCACGCCCGACTTGCCGCACGCCGTGGCGGTGATCCGGCAGAACATGCTCGAGATGCCGGCGCGACTGCAGTCGGCTACGGCGAAGCGCGAGGCTCAGCATCGCGTGCAGGAAATGCAGCGCTTTCTCGATGCGCTCTCGACCGAAACGGACTCGCTGCGCATCTTGTAGCCACGCTGGCATACCGACGGACGCGATGTCATTTTCGTCCCCCTACCTTCGGAGCACACCATGAGTGCCCTGCCCGCTCGTCGCGCCACCGTCGCCGCCTTCGCCGCCATGCTCGCCGCGAGCGCCTGCACGCTGCAACGCCGCGTTCCCGCCCGGGCCGCAGCCGCAATGGACGATCACGTGGCGATGATGTCGGCGGGCGAGATGGCCGCGCCACTCGTCACGCGCCGCGCGGACCCGCAGGGCGTTCCCGGCCTGCCGCCCAGCGCGAGCACCGCCGCGGCGCGCATCGCCGCCAGCCCTCGCCACGCCGAGTGGGTGAAGATCGCCTGGGAGCCCGGCTCCGCAGACTCGCTCATGGCCTGGATCGTCTATCCGGCCACGTCGCGCCCGCACACGCCGGTGGTCGTGGTGGTGCACGAGATCTTCGGCCTGTCCACGTGGGTGCGCGGCGTGGCGGACCAGGTCGCGGCGGACGGCTTCATTGCCATCGCGCCGGATCTGCTCTCGCGCGTGCGCGGCGGCCCCACCGCGGACGAGCTGAAGGCCGATTCGGCGGTGAAGCTCATTCGCGACGTGAGCCCCGCCGAACGCGCCACGGGCATTACCGCCGCGGCCCGCTATGCCATGTCCCAGCCGTCAGCCGCACAACGCTACGGCGTCATCGGCTTCTGCTGGGGCGGATCCACGACGTGGATCTACGCGGTGAACGGCGGACTGCCCGGCTTCTCGGGCGGCGTCGCGTTCTATGGCCTCCCATACATGAATGGCGGAACGCCGATCGCGGACTCGCTCGCGAAGATCAAGGCACCGGTGATGCTGCTGAGCGGAGCAAAGGATGCCCGCATCGGCTCCGCCATGCCGGCCGTGGACTCGGCCATGCACGCGCAGCACAAGGACTATTTCGGGAAGAACTACGCGGGCGCGGTGCATGGTTTCATGCGTGCGCAGGACGACCCCAAGGCGCAGCGCGATCCGGCGGAGGAGGCGGCGAATCTCGCGGCGGCGAAGGATGCGTGGCCACGGACGGTGGCGTTTCTGAAGAAGCACCTCGGGACGTGATCGTCTGGCGCAGGCAGCGCTCCCGCGCCATCTCCGGCGCAGCGCCGCGATGCACCACATGGACGCGCGGCCTGATTTGCGGTAAGGTTGGCGCCATGCAACCGC